>Ga0172379_10000342_pt1 | contig 120915 bp, 117 predicted proteins | sample GrowelOW334metaG_FD_119756 | JGI IMG/M metagenome (GOLD analysis project Ga0172379, IMG submission 119756) | Groundwater microbial communities from an aquifer near a municipal landfill in Southern Ontario, Canada - Groundwater well OW334 metaG | ecosystem: Environmental > Aquatic > Deep... | reverse complement strand
GTCGGCTCATCGCATCCTGGGGCTGGAGAAGGTCCCAAGGGTTTGGCTGTTCGCCAATTAAAGCGGTACGCGAGCTGGGTTCAGAACGTCGTAAGACAGTTCGGTCCTTATCCTCTGTGGGCGTAGGGTATTTGAAGGGAGCTGTTCCTAGTACGAGAGGACCGGAATGGACAAACCGCCCGTGTTCCAGTTGTTCACCAAGAGCAAAGCTGGGTAGCGGGGTTTGGACGGGATAACCGCTGAAAGCATCTAAGTGGGAAGCCCTCCTTGAGATAAGATACCCCGTGCTGTGGGAAACCACAGTGCATAAGACCCCTTGAAGACTACAAGGTCGATAGGCCGGGTGTGGAAGTATTGTAAGATATTAAGCTAACCGGTACTAATAGGTCGAATGTTTTATCTACGCTATAATAATCAAATAACAAATGAGCTGAAGACTTTCATTGCAGGCAATTCAAAAAATTATTCTCTTGTACGCATTTACAATAAAATTCTGCCGGTGGCGTCGTAAGATTTCACCGGCAGAATTTAACACAAAAAAAGATCATATGAAATGTATAGAAAATTTCTGGTGGCCATAGTCGTGGGGAAACACCCGTTCCCATTCCGAATACGGCAGTTAAGCTCACGACGCCGACGGTACTTGGCTGGAGACGGCCCGGAAGAATAGGTACTGCCAGATTATAAAAAGCCTTACGATATAAAAGTCGTGAGGCTTTTTTTTTGTGCGGCTTTTCCTGTCGCCTCTGTGGTAAGCTTAAATGTTGAAAGCTAAGGATATTTTATAGGTCTTAAAAAAAGGAGATCTTTTAAGGCTCGTGAAGGGGAAGAAAGAGAGGGGTGTTATGGATGCAAATATGATGAAAATCATACAAAAAATAACATTGCTGTGTTCAGCTTGCTTCACAATTTCAGTGCTGAGTGCATCGTTACCAGACATTGAGCCGCAAGATGCCGAAGATTCAACAACCATCAGAATTGGTAAAAAAGTACAAAATTTCAAGTTGATTTTGCAGCGTGAAGCGTGTGTTCGTGCGCTTTCTGATGATCTTGATCAGGTCGTTTCATTAATTCGAAATATAATAGGCAGGCTAATAATACAAGAAGGCCTTTCGCAGGATCTCCAGGCTGATCTGCTGCTCGATATCGAAAAATTAGAAACCGATGATCTTGAGCATTTTTGCAGGTATCTCGCGTTGTTTAATCTGCGCGAGGTTGAAATGCCTGATGTTCAAACGTTACAAGAAAAATTTGGTGATATTATACCATCAGATTCTGACGAATTGTTGAGCAATGTTATAGCACAACTCGCCCAATGGTTAGGTTCGAAAAAGATACGTATGGCAGCACTGATGCTAGCCGTTGAGTATGTTCTTGCATTGGTTACGTGGTTGGAGCAGCGTAAGCATGACGTAGAATTATCGGTTGAGAAGCGGCGTATAAAATTAATTTTAACTGCAATCTTTAAAGGTGATGAATCCACAACTGCAGAAACGTTTGATGCTGTTATAAAAGTTTTAAATTGGAAGATCGTGCAAAAAAATCCTGATATTGCTGATGAAAAATCTACGGAGGTTGTTCATAAAGGCATGCGCAAACCAATTTGCCGGATATGCGAAATTTCGTCATGTAGTATCATGTAGGCACTTTGGTAGGAGAGGACAATTTAATGAGTCTTATGAATGTCAAAATTATTCACAACGCATTTTATGCGAGCATAGTTTTTTTTGCGCTACCATCGCTCAATGCCATGCTCATAGAGCCTATTTCGTTTGTGTCTTCGCAGGGAGCAGCGCAATGCATACATGCAAGCGGGCTGGGAGATCGTCTTGATGCCTCTATCTGTGACCGCCTTTATGCCTACTCAAAACTTCTCAATCCACAGATTGTTAAACTTCCTGATGTTAAAACATTGCAAGCACGTTTTAAGATATTTGTGTCGCCGGAAAAAGATAAGCTAGAATATACAGCTGCAAACAAACTGGCTCAATTTTTGGATGCCAAGGACATGAAGTTTTCTCGTGTGATGGTTGCAGTTGAAATGACGGTTGATGCGATTATTAATGAGGTAATTGCTCAAAATTCATATAGCGCGGATGATATAGACGGGGAGGGGCTCACAACACAATACATAATGTTGTTTTTAGCGACAATTTTTGCAGGTGATGATTCCAAGGCTCAAAGTGCTTTGGAGTCGTACATGCAGATATCCGGGATATCGAGCGAGGCAAAATAGTGAGATTTTGTGTTACCAGCGATTATAATAACGGAGGCTGCTTGTTATTTTATTATTTGTCCTCATGTGTAAGGGTTTGTGCAATGAAGGTGAAGAAGTTATGTGTGCTTGCTGTTGTTATGGGCGTTACAATGTCACCGCTTTCGGCGATGCGCAAGGTCGTGGTTCTCGATAACTGCCCGTACCAAAAGCTCATTGGCAGGCTTGCTGATGTCGCAGGGACGGTGCAAGAGGTTTTTCGTATTGATGATATTTGGAAGACCCCAAAAGCACTAAAAATTCCGCCAATTAGCATATACATGGCAACAACGCAGTACAATCCACTTTATGGAACAGTTTATTATGTGAGTATTGATGGGCTTGGATACTGTCTTCACCATTCATGGCTCAAAAAAGTAGATGATGAAGACGTCAAAGAATGAAATTTTTGTAGGGGTTGAAAAAGGAGCTTTGGCAATGAAAACGATCAAACTTTTGGTTCTTAGTATGGTGGCAATGTGTGCCATGTCGATGTTGTCTGCAACGTACTATGCTCGTGTTACTGGCGGTTATGAGCATCTTGTGGACAAAGTTTTTATTATTGAAGGAACGGTTAAGGAAGTTCTTGGTATAGATGAAAAGGGCCTATGGTCTCCATTGAGTTCAGTACTTGATCCAACTATCAAATTGTATCTGGATCAGAATCCGCCGTTCCAAGGGCGTGTTTTCTGTGGGCATGATGGAGATATTTGTTACTGCTTTCATGAATCGTGGTTAAAAATTATGGACCCAGATGAAGCACAATGCGAATTGGAGCAGCAAGAGGAAGTGATAATTTGGGTTAGCCCCAATGGAACTTTGTTTAGTTCGAATCAAAAAACTTATAATGAATCTGATTCTGATCGCGAGTCCATAACTTCTACGTTGGTCGAGAGTTAATATGGGGCCTGAACCCGAATAGGAGAAAAAAGAACAATGTTTAATTGTTTTGCGCGTTGTGTTGGAGTAGGTGTTGCATTATTGGTAGTTGGTGGATGTGGAAAACAGGCATCGGAGCATCGCGAAGAGCGTTTGTTGGCCATTGCGGATGCTACTTATCAAAAAATGGCGTCAAAATATTCCGATGAGATAGCCTTGTTGGATGGTGATTGTGAACCTGACAAGATTAAATCGAAGATAGAAGATATCATTCTGCGCAAGCCGTACAAAAAACAGACGGCGCTTTCGGTTTTTTGGTACGGCGAAGATCCACGTTCTCCTGAAAAGATTCCATTTCATACATATGTGAACGAACTTGCATCAGACCTCAAGATGCTCAAGTCAGCGCGTAAAGGGCTTGGTTGCGTACGTATACAAAATGTGACGGTGGGGGATTCTGCGGATCATATTCAGGCGCTGGAAGATTGCCTTGATGATGTTAAAGCCTACGCTACATCGCACCGTGAATTTAGAGACGAAGAACGTTATTTGCGTTTGGTTCCGCGGTAAATTCTGCGTCTGTGGCGCTCTTATGCAATAACAAAAAAATCGATAGAAAAAATATTTTCTATGCGTGAGGGGAGCTGACATTGAGGGCATAGGTAACATTGACCTGCATCCTCGTCTTCAGCCCTCTCTTCTTTTTCTTCTGAGCTTGATGGATCTCCATCGACTGCCCCGTATTTTTCCTCTTCAGTGTCATCTTTTTCTTCTGCGACTTTCTTTTTGCACACGGATGGATCGATGATGGTGAGACATTGTGGTAAGCAGTTGAGGTGAACTATGTGCTTGCATGTTCCAAGATACGCATGCGCATCGCATTCAGTAAATCCATCAGTAGTAATTTTGAAAATTGATTCCTGACATTTGGCGCATAATAACTGGTTGACCTCGTCGAATTTTCCTTGAGCCATGAGCAGCATGTCGAACATACAACCGAGTGACTTTTTGAGTACTCTAATTATCGGGTTGCATGGCTTACGTAATCGAAGGTAGAGAGCATCTTTAATGGAATAGTGAGCAGATCTCACGGGAAGTTTGACGTGTTTTATTCTATTTGGATGATGAAGACTGTAGCACAAGAGCTCCGGTTCGTTTATCGCTGAGATAAATACCTCGCCATTTGGTTCGCTGCGTAGTGTTAGTGTTACAATTCCCCCATGGAGCATCCAACCTGTTTTAGGTATGTCGTCGGTGCAATCAACAGTCAATGCGTAGACCAGCTGCGTGAATTCTTGGCGGGGAAGGTGATGCTCTTTAATAACACGTTCGAAGGTGTAGGTCTCTTTGCCTATTACAAATGTTTTTTTGGTTAAATACTTTATTCCAGCCAAGTTGAGAGGAGAAACGTCGAATCGTTGGTCTTTTTTCATCGCTTCAAGAGAAAATATTTGCGAAATTTCTGCAAATAACAAAAAATACACGAAAAATGCTTTCATGTTCCTCGCGCCCCCGTTTAAAAATCCTCGGTAAGATTGTGTTTTCTTCGAACCCCTCACCTATAAAATATAGCAGAACTCAATGCGTGGATGACATTTTGGAAAAAAGAAGCTCGTTGAGGCTTTCAACGCCATACGTATCTTTTTGGGTGCTCAAGATAAATCGGCACAAAGCTGCTGCATAGACACGTAAACTTTTGTTATGTCAGTAACGCTCTGTTCATACGAATGGGGCTTTTTTATTGCTTTTGTTGATGATATGCTGTTCTACTCTTTGTCATAAAGTAGAAAATTTTATTCTTATAACAAAAAGGAGCTTGTACTATGAAAAAGATGCCTGTGTGCTTTGCCGTTTTGCTCTTCATTTCGCACTGGGGTTCTCTTGGCGCAATGAAATCTAGCTCCGGCGAATGTGGATCAGCGGCTTGTTTCAAGGATATTGTCAAAAGAGCCCAGTGGCATTTTAATGATCCTAAATGGCTAGCATCAAATCCAGTCTTCGAGGATCATCACGATAGAATTTGTGAGTTCTTGATGCAGAGAGAGTTTTCCTCAAGAGAATTTTTAGATTTTCTCGAAGACGCATTTGATTATTATCTTCTCTTGAATAAGCAATGGGAACGTTCGCATGATTTGATTGCCTGCCGTGTTTGCGCCGATGTTTTCAAATTCTTTCAAGGCTTTGGAGATTATCCATTTGTTATTTCTGATAAAACAGAGTTTTCGCAAGAACCACAGCTTCCATCATTAGAAGTAGAAGAACGCCTTGGTACTCCTCCACAAAATCAACATGGCCTAGAAGCAGACTTTTGGTATATTTTTGCATTTCGGTTGAAAGAAACAATGACCGAGGAAGAATTAGAAAAAGCGTACACCGTTGCGTATGTCCAAGACGATTTGTTGAGTATTTTAGATGGATTAAAAAGGATTGATAGTTTTGGGTGTCGTGAGGAAGCTATTTTTGGAAGAGTAGCTGCACAAATCATTTTTTTGATGCAAAAGTTGGATGTGATAGCGAATCTTAGGCAGACCAAGAAATTGTCATGGAAGACGGCAACGTTTTTTGACCTATTCCAGACAAAGGTTGTGAAACTTTGTACGCATCGAAAAAATAACAAATGATTGAGTTGCGGATGTGGTATATGACAAAATTGACCATAGGGCTTTGTTTATTCTTTATTGCTACAAGTACCTGTGTGTGGGCGATGGGGGCTGACATGTCCCAGCGGGGACCGCGAGAAAAGTATTTTCAAGAGAACGTTATAGATCCATCGAGCCCCTTGCTTCTGTGTTTCGTGGTGAACGATGTCAAAGCGATCTTTGAAATACTGAGACAATGCGATCAGAGCACTGCCAAGGGAACTGTTCACGGTGTAAGTAAGAAATTTTTAGCCCTTCAGCAATGGAGCAAGAGTATGATTGCTTGCATTGATGGTGTTATTGGTAGTCGGTTTAGCTCAGAAGACTTACGCATAAATGCTGGCCTGGTACGCGCTCGAATGGTTGCATTTGCGCTGCTATTACATGAAGAATTTGTGGCGGTACAAAAATGTTGGCGGCAGATATTGGGCGAAAAAAATAGTACCGATACTTCGTTTCCCTCTGACGGGGCTCCTTGTATGGAGCGTGACTGTCTTTTTGGGCTGCCATTTGTTGTTGGGGATGTTATTTTTCAATGCCAGAAGGAGAAAAGGGTAATGACATGAACAAAAGAGTGCTTTTTTTTCTGATGATTGGTTGCCTTGGGTGCCATTCTGCTGCCCCAATGGTGCCAGCTAATTCTTTATACGATCAATTTAAAAAAATTTTTGCATATTCTGAGGCGTATCCAGAAAAAAAGTTTTTAGTTGCGTCGTGTTGCCTGCAGTTGGCTGAAATTTGTGATTTATTACGAACGATTGATGCTGGCGAGCCTTTATCAATCGTCGAAGCGGCTGCATTGCAAGGGCTGCTCGACCAAATGATAGATGTAAGCAGAATATTTGATGATGTAGAGATAGCACTTTTGACGTTTAGAATCACGTTGGTAATTCCTATAAAACGGCAGCGGTGTGTGAATATTACACAGTTCTATGATCCTAATTTTCGGCAAACAGAGGATTGTGACCGCTGCGGTTCGCCAGACTTGGGTACATAAATCTTTTTTAGGGAAGGGTGGTGCGTGAAGTCATTTATACAAATTACGGTTTTGTTTCTTGCGGTACTGTGTTCAAATGGGTACGGAGCTTTGCCTTTACCGGAGGAGCCTTCGTCGGATCTGAGTTTTAAATTTCGCAACATCTTCTATCATAAACGTAGTAAAAATAGTCTTATTGCTCCATTCGAGAAAGACATTAGGATGCATCTTATTGGTGCCTGCTATGTGCGTGATAGCGAAAATCGTAGGGACAATTTTCGTTGTCTTATTAAGCAATTAAAGAATGTTGCTGATGAATCTTTTGACTGGCGTTTTGTGGTTATAATGTTAAAAATTATTGGGGATGAACTTGAAAATATTGCGCTAAGAAAAGACAGCCATGGGAAAATTGCCAACCATAAACTGCTACAACTACAAGAGTTTAAAAAAAAGCTTTTAGCACAGGCTCCTCAAGATTTGGATATTCCGAGCTTTGAAGCTTCGGTGCCGCATGGACCACTTATTTTTACGCCGCGGGGGTTTGTCTTGACCGTTGAAGAATATGATTATGACGATTTAGATGTAGATGAATGGACGCAGATTGAGAAAGAAACCGCAGCGAAATGATTGGTGTACTATTTGTTGCCACACTGGGCGTGGCAGTTACATGTTTTGCGCTTACCCCACATCGACTGCGATGGGTTAGATATATGCTCGCGACATTAATTGCAATACCACTTTTTTTGGGGACTATATTTTTTACCTCAATCCCCAACACGCCACAAATCTTTGGTACATCGATACGACGAGTTACAACTAACGAAAAGGTTGTTGCATTGACCTACGATGATGGCCCTCGATTGCCAACGACCGAGGGCCTTCTTGATGTTCTTAAACGGCATAATGCTTCAGCTACTTTTTTTCTTATTGGCGAACGCGCTGAAAAAAATCCTGAGCTTGTAAAAAAAATCTATAGCGCTGGCCATGAGCTTGGTAATCATACGTATTCGCATGATTTGTTGATATTTAAATCTTCAAAATTTGTGCGGAATCAAATTCAAAAGACAGATAATGTGATTCGTGCTTGTGGCTACGATAAAGAAATTCATTTTCGTAGTCCTCATGGCATGAAATTATTTACAGATTCATGGGCGTTAAAAAAAATGAAACGCAAAAACGTTCTGTTTGACGTTGTCGCATGGGATTGGATGTCTCCAGGCGTACAAAAGATTGTTGATAATGTAATGAAAGATGTTAAACCAGGTTCGATTATTCTGATGCATGACGGCTGTGGAAGTGAAAATGATATTGTTGCAGCAAGTGACGTCATTATCACCAAGCTCAAAGAGCAAGGTTATCAGTTTCTGACCATTTCTGAGTTGTTGAAAAAAAATAAGCAGAATGCATAAAAAAGTCGATTAGCTAGGTAATAAAGAAGGAGCTTTCTGATGAAGATGACACGTACATTTACCGCATGCGCAATATTTGCCGGTTTGAACTTCAACCTCATGGCAATGCAGTGCGATATGGCGGAAGCAAAAGCCAATGAAACAAGTGGGGCTGCGGTTAAAATTGCTCAGGATCTCTGGAGCAATTTGGTGAAGATAGCAACGCAACAAGAAATTGATTTAGATAATGGAATAGCTACCGACGCATGGTTTTCGCTGGTTGAAGAAGCGGCATCCGCTTATGACGCCGCTCTGTTTAAAGAAATCAGGATTCATGTTCTGAATAAGTATTTAGCATTGGCCGCGCGCTTGATTAATTCCAAAGGATACTTACCAGATGCAGATAAAAAGGTGATTTGCGGGTTGGAAAAAATGATGAAAGGCATTAAGCCGGAATTTTATCGATTTGTTGGTGAAACGCATGGTGCGGTAGCCGAAGCCAACGCGAAGGCACTTTTTGATAGTTGGGCGGGTCCTACGTTGTATCTTTACTCATTTATTCCAAACGTTCTTATGGAGATAGACTGTAAAAATAGATTTCCGGTGGTTTTTGCTTGTATGCAACGATACATAGTATTACTAAGAGATTTTATTCTGCCCACCGTCAGAACGCCTCATGAGGAGCAGACGATGAATGGCACTTTTATTAATGAAATTATTACGCGTGATCTTGTTACGAAAGATTTTGAATTTTTTAAAGGTACCCTCGAATTTGCCTATGGGGAAGGCGGTCCCAAGCCCCGTGGAAAAATAGAGATCGACAACCTCAACGTGCTCGAGGACCTCGTATAAAATGAAAAATTGCATGAAAATGATGCGCCGTTTTTTCAAAGTTGTGACGATAATGCTCGCAGGCATCTTTGTGTTTTCACATTTTGATCTTACTGCTGCGATGTGCACTGAAATAACTGAGCTAACGGATGATGAAATCGATAGTGATATTCCGGCCGAGAAATTAGCAGAAATCCTTTGGCAACGATTTGTAGATAAGGCGATGAAGCTTGATAAGCCGAAGAATTGGTTTGTAGACCAATTATGGTACGAGACCTACCAACCAATCCTCTATGTTGATCAGGATGATTTGCCGATGCGCTACGCTATTTCGCGCGATGCACCTGCTGGTCGTTTCAAAATTTTCCCACAAAAAGAGACGGCAAAAAATTGTTTTGTTGGAATGTATCTAAATTTTCTTCAGCGTACTGCCGATAGTTTGGCGCCAGAAGATCTGAACTTGTGTCAAAAAATTACCATAGGGATGGAGGGCGTAGAGAACGATTTTTGTGATTTTATACAAAAGCAAGGTGGCGAAACAGTAGCCACCAATGTAAAAAGTTTTTTGAAGAGCAGCTATGGACATGTTTTTTTGCAGGCTTTTTTCATTCCATGCATTCTTTTGGATGCCGATTATGAAAATAAATTTCCTCAAATCGCATCATGGTTAAGAAGCTACCTTATTTTATGGAGAGATGTTTTAATGCCCAAACAGCTTGCTATATTGAGTGCAGAGAACATAGGCTTTGTGGGTGTAAATAATCTCGCGGGATTTATTTTCAACCAGATTATTGGTGAAAAAGTTACCGAACTGTTTCCTTTTTTTGAAGGAAGAATTGAATTTTTTGAGACAGTTGGGGACATTGGTCAAGCAGCGGATTCAGAGTTGTCGAACACTTACGAGTGCTTTAAATGCCAATTCAATGATGATTGTTTGAGTTGTTTGTCGCAATGACTGGTAGCTTAAAACACCGTCGTTGTGGTTAGGATGCCGCCATTGGAAAAATTAAGTTTTCTTGGGTAGTCAGTTCATAAAGAAGGAGCCCTTTCATGAAGATGATACGCGTATTTACCATGCTCGTGATGCTCGCCAGTTTGAATACATGTCCTATCTGCAACCCAATGGGAATGCAGTGCGATGTGGCGGATGCAAAAGCTGCTGAGCCGAACCGTGATGCGGTTAAGATATCACAGGATCTCTGGGGCAAATTGGTGGAGATAGTACAAGTACAACGTCAAAGCGCTCTCAGCCAAGGGGAAGGTAAGGCCAATGTAGAGGCCGCCGAAGACTGGTTTTCGCTGGTTGAAGAAGTGGCATCTGCTTATGATGCCGTTCTGTTTAAAGAAGTCAGGATTCATGTTCTGAATACCTATTTAACCTTGGCTGCCCGTTTAATTAATTCCAGAGGAGAATTACCAGACGAAGAGAAACTGGTGATTCTCGGGTTAAGGGCGATGATGTCACCTATTAAACCGAAGTTTTATCGATTTGTTGGTAAAAAGCATGGTGAGAAGGCTAAAGCAATGGTGGAGCCCCTTTTCGGGGATTGGGCAGAGCCTACGTTGTATCTTTTTTCCTTTATCCCCAACGTTCTTATGGAGATGCATTATAGAAGCAGATTCCCTGTGATTTTTGATTGCGTGCAACGATACAATGTATTATCGCCTCATGAACAGCAGACAATGAAGTGCTCTGTTCGTAATGAGATGCTTACGCGTGATCTTGTTACGAAAGATTTTGAGTTTTTTAAAGATATTATCAAGTTTTCGGATGAGGACATTAAAGATGGTGATTCAGCGTCCAGTGAAGCAATGGTGACTGATGATGCCAAAGTACTCGAGAATCCTGTATAAAATTAGCAGCTGTTTTTTTAGAACACCGTTGTTGGGGCGATTCAATATGAAGAAAACTATTTTTTTGATGATCTTTTGTTCTCTGGGAATCACCAACAATAGCGCTGCGATGCTATCAAGGATTGGCGCGCTAGCGTGCAAATTGTGCTGTTGTTGCCACGGTTGCTACCACCGTCAAATTGATGATGTGCCACTTGCGGCGGCGGTTAAAACAGGGGATATGGCGACTGATCAAGAGGAAGAAGCTACGCCATTGCATTATGCAGCTCTACGCGGGAATAGCGTGCTCGTGAGATCATTGATTGATGGATGTGTTGAGGTAAATGTTAAAGACCATGGCGGCCTGACCGCGTTGCATTATGCGGCAATGATGGGAAATACCGATGTGGTAAAAGTTCTCATTGTGGCAGGTGCAGATGTTAATGCGCAGGATGCGAGGGGTATGACCCCGCTTGCGTGGGCTCTGATGGGAGCTCTTGGAAAAATTGGATTGGTGGAAACTGGTTGTAGATCTGCGGGCTTCGCAAGGGAAATGCGGACGGGGCTCTCTCTCGGCCACTGTCAAAGTGTGCAGTGTCTTCTTGAAGCTGGTGTGGACTCAAACAGTCTTGTTTTCTTTCCTTGCCTTGACGCAAGAGTGCCGGTGTTATACCTGGCAGCAGCAGGTGGCTGTGTTGAAATAGTTCGTCTTCTTTTAGAGTTCAAGGCAAATACCTTGGTGCAATTTAATGGAAGAACGGCGATTGATTGCGCAAAAACTGAAGAGATAAGAAATTTATTAGGCGGCGGCTCCATAAGCAATTGATCGTGTAAAAGCTATCATTGGAGTACTGCCAATACTGCTAAAATCGTAATTGTAGGGATTCGTTATGAAGAAAATTATATTCTTGGTGATCTTTTGTTCTCTGGGAATCACCAACAATAGTGCAGCGATGTGCCCATGGTTCGGCGAGCTTGCCTGCAAGTTGTGTTGTTGTTGCTGTTCTGCTCAACCTGAACAATATCAACTTCTTTCAGCGATTAAAACTGGGAATATGTCGGCGGTAAAAGAACTTTTTTCAAAAGAAAGCGACCTAGTTGCAGAGCTTTGGCCGGACTGCCCACTAGAGCTTCGTAAAATTATTGGAGAATATTGCTCAGACATAGATGCTGCGCTCATTGATAAACATGGTGGAGCTACACTATTGCATGCGGCAGCAGCACAAGGAGACAGCTCTATGGTGCAATTACTGATTGATAGAGGCTATGACCTGGGTTGCAAAGACAGTGAGGGACATACACCATTACATGTCGCAATAATGATGGGAAATGCTGACGCAGTCGAAGCTCTCATTAGGGCTGGAGCAGCTGTTAATGAGCCGAATGCGGAAGGTGATACTCCTCTTGCGTATGCTGTGTTTTATGGCTGCCATGTAGCGCTAGGAGGCAATACGCATGAAGATTTGGCAAAAAAAAAAGGAATAGAGCGATCTCGTATTGTTCCCAACTATGTTCAATGTGTTCGGCTTCTTCTTGAGGCAGGTGCAAATCCAAACTGTGTAATTATAATGAAATGCATTCACGAAGCGCCAATCTTACACGTTGCAGTTGCTTGTGGCAAGGCTGATATGGTTCGTCTGCTTTTAGAGTTCAAAGCGGATCCCATGGTGCAAGTTAATGGTCCCATGGTGCAAGTTAATGGAAGAATAGCGATTGATTTTGCAGAAACTGAAGAGATAAGAAATTTATTAGGCGGCGGCTCCATAAGCAATTGATCGTGTAAAAGCTATTGCCCAAGTGCTGCCAGAACCATGGCTCGTACCGCTTGTACTTGCCGAGGCCATTCTTCCTCCAAATCAGAAAAAACATGTTCGGCTTCATAATAAACGTCATGGCCTTGATCATTCTTTATCTCAGGGTTTGCACCATTTTCCAATAAAAGACGTACAACCTGAGCTTGGCCGTTGCGAGAGGCAAGGATAAGCGGAGTGTCGCCATCATTATTTTGTAGATCAAGCGGATTGTCATAGCTTATGACAAGATTGCAGATTTCAAGAGGAGCTGCTCTCCATGCGGTGCTCAAAAGTGCCAATCTTTGCCTCCACATGGCTGGAATGAGTAATTTTGCTGTTTCATATTGGTTCGAATCATTGTAACTGACGAGTGAATCAGAGCTACAATGGCCAGGGTGGATTGCACTCTCTGGTCGATAGATGGTGGGATTCTTGGTTACAACATGTAATGGGGTATCGCCAGAGTTAGTTTGAATAGTTGGATCAGTGCCAGCGAGAAGAAGCTTTACTTTAGGAATAAGGTCAGACCTCATGTATCTACTATTTGAACATGCTGCAATACAATGAAGTGCCGTAGTACCATCGTCAAGTTGAAGATTGGGCTGTGCTCCGTTTTCAAGAAGAAGTTGCACAATAGTAGATTCCGTTTTTGAATGTGCGGTGGCGAGCATTAGAGGCGTTGGCCCATTATAAGACGTTAGCCCATTATAATCTAAGAAACCAGAAAATGTGTAATCGCCATGGCTAGGTTTATTAACGTCGGCTCCAGCTGCAATACAGGCTTGTACACCTTTAACATCATTATGAAAGATGACATTAAAAAGGGCATCGCCCTTGGTTACCCACAATGCAAACCTTACGAGTTGGTGTACAACAAAACCGTTTTTTTTATTAGCAGGAGCGCTATCAGGAGCCCCCATGGCGGAAGCGCGTTGGAGAGAAAACCCACTGCAAAATGTTAGTGAGAAGAGAATCGTTTTTGTGAATTTCTTCATGTTGATCAAAACACCGTCGTTGTAGCTATAATGCCACTTCTTTCATATGCAATTGAACGCGCTTTTGCTTTGAGCAACGCCTCTGCCAGTGTCTCTTTTTTTGAAACGATGCCATCGTCCTGTTCTTTGAACTCCAAGAAGAAGACCGCTTTGTGTTCAAGGTCATGTTCAACTTGGTGGTAGAATTTTACGGGAAGCGCGGCTCCGGTTAGATCCAAAAAGAAGCAGAAGCGGTGTGTGAGCGTCCACAATAAGTCATCCAAATCATCCATATGGTTAATGATGCCATGGTTGCCTAACAGCTGAAGTTTGTTGGCGATTCCGATAAATGATTTCCAGCTATTTTCATTTGATTTTGGATCCCAAATAGCCTTGGAAATAATGGTATCAAACAGTCGAAATATGATTTGTCGTAGTCGTTCACGTGTTTCATTATGGGCAGCCTGTTTCTGCGCGCCATCGATTTGTTGCTTACAATAGGTTGCAAGTTCTTGAGCAAGTGTGGATAAAAATGAATCAGGCGTGGCTTGAAACTCTTTGATATGATCGGTGAGCTTGGTAAGTAACGTGTTTTCAATATTCTTTTTAATGAAGGTTAAGTCGCTTGTTACTTGCGTAGTCTGTTCGGCGGTGAAATGTCGCTCAATGCTTGTAGGAATGGACTCAATGAGGTGAGCAATGACATGGTCGTCAACGAGCTCAGCGGCTTTGAATTTATTATAAAAAAGACGCATGCCAACATAAACGGTGGTTGTATCCAAGGTCATTTCATTGCTGAGATCAAGAAAATTTTTGATGTGTGCGGCATCCTGCGAGAGGGCAAGTGCATAGTCTTTTCGGTTGTAAACCTCTTTAATATACTTTAAGAAGGATTTTTGAAAGACTTCATTTTTTGATTCCTCGGAGGCATGGTGTTTTTGCAGGTCCCGAGAAATGCTATCGTGACTATAGAAAAGGTCCTTAAGTGATTGCGATGCGAATTGAGCCGGCGTGCTTTCTCCCAGCACCTCATCAAGATCGACGATCTCTTTAAGGTTTTGGTCATTCTGGGGATTTTGTGCGTTACCTTTACACATTGAGTGAAGCATGAATACACTAACCAAACAGATGAGATAACGAGTAAATGGGAGGCGAGTTATCATGAGTGCGCCCTTTCGAAAAAGGAGAATGTCAGAAACCTCTTTATTGAATATGAAAAATATAGTACCTGTGTCAAGTAAGTAAGAGACTTGTTGTATATTGTGATAAATTTATACAAATTTTGCTACCACCCAGTATACCTCATCTGGAGGAAGCTACACTATGCCATTATATCAGTATGATTCATTTAACAGGCGCGGTGATCGCGTTCGCGGAACCATTGAAGCAGTATCGCCCCAGGTTGCCAAAGAAACACTGCAAGGGCAAGGGCTGTTGCCAACACAAATTGTTGAAATTGCGGGTGAAAAATCACGTTCATGGGTTGCGGGCCTGTTTGAAAAAAAAGTTGATCAAAAAACGGTAATTCTTTTTACGCGTCAATTGGGCGTTCTTCTTAAATCTGCTGTTCCTTTGCTTCAGGCGCTTGAGTTACTTGCTGAGCAGTTCGACGGACGATTTAGACGGGTGCTGATCAGCATAAAGGATGGGATTAAATCTGGTGAACCATTTGCCAAAGAACTGTCTCGCTATCCCAAAATTTTCTCCAATGTCTACGTGCAGCTGGTACGCGCCGGTGAAGCAACCGGTAAGTTGGACATTATTCTGTCACGGCTCACCAATTATCTTGAGCGTGCTGAGGAGACAAAAAAAGCCGTGCGCAAAGCAATGACATACCCCATTCTTATGCTCTCGTTTTCAATATTGGTAGTTGTTGGCCTGCTTGTTGGGCTTGTTCCTCGTTTACAAAGTTTATTTGAGCAAACCGGTCAAGCCCTGCCCGGTCCTACCAAGTTATTGCTGGCGATGTCTAATTTTGTGCAAAGCAACATGACATTGTTATCGGTGATATTGGTCGGTGCCCTTATTTTTTTCCTGTATGTGCGAACCAAGCCAAAAGGGAAGTATCGCATCGATGAACTTTTATTGCGTTTGCCTATTACGTCATATTTTTCACGAACTAAAGCAATTGTTCAGTTTTCAAAAACATTGGGTATGTTGCTTGAAAGTGGCGTTAATTTGTCGGATGCGCTTGATATTGTGTGTAATATTGTAGATAACAAAGTTTTGACGCAACAATTGCAACAAGCGCGGACAAAGATTATTAAAGAAGGTAAAATTGCAAAATATTTGAAGGAGACCAACATTTTCCCTACTATAGCAAGCTACATGATTAATACCGGTGAACAGTCGGGCAAGCTTGCCGAAATGTTGCTTACGGTGGGAAATGATTATGACGTCGAACTTCAAGAGAGAACCGAAGGGTTAACGGCAGCGATCTCACCGGTAATGACCATTGTGATGGCGGTGGTTATTGGTTTTATTATGATTTCTATTTTTTTGCCAATTATGGGCATGGCGGATTTGTCTAAAATCTAAAGGTTATAACAATTCTGAAAGGACATTAATGCAAATGCGTGTTAAAGAGGCGTTTACTCTTTTAGAAATGATGGTGGTTTTGGCTTTAATTGGCGTAATTATGGCCTTTGCCTTACCTCGAGTCACCAAGTATTTACGGGATACAGGAAAAGCCGAGATCAAATTTAAAATAGAACGAATTAAAGAAGCCTTAATTGATTATCGGATGACCTTTGATGCGTATCCAACAACTCGAGAGGGATTGCGGGCTTTAGTGACCAATCCACATCCGAATGTAGAAGCATTCAAAAGAAATGCCGATAAATGGCCATTCGTTAAGGAAGAAGAGATTGCCGATAAAACAGGTAATGAGTTTATTTACAATTGTCCCCCTGTGAAATATAAAGGCACCTACCGCTATCTCGAATTGATATATCTTGGTCCAACGCAAACAGAGGGTGATCCTGACGGTTATGTCGACGGGATATAATATCTCAAAAAATCATACAGCATTTACGTTGCTTGAAACATTGGTGGTGATTGCTCTTATGATAGTGATCGCCGCCTTTACGCTTCCGCGACTTTTTCGCAGAGCTCCCGCAGTTGAATGGAAAAATATTGCGGATGACCTCAATAATCTGGTACTTTTTGCGCGGCATAATGCCATCGAAGAGCGCAGAACGCTCCGTATTGTTTTCCGTCAAATCGCCAACAATCGCGATACCATTACGGTAGAAGAACCGATTGATGATCCTGATAGACCGGGGCGTGTTAAGTATCGACCGGTTTCTTCATACTACATGACAACGATATATCGTCTGGCTGATGGGGTGAAATTGAAAGCCGTTTATCATGGCAAACGCGAAATGCTTGCGGATAACCGCGGGGTTGCGTATGGTGCGGTAACCCCAGATGGTTTGGTGCAAGATATTGTGGTGCACATGACACGGGTGTTAAATGGCACGGAATCAGGCGGAACATTTAAAATGAATCCTTTTCTGGGAACATTTGAATTTTATGATGGCTTGCTGCGGCCAGGACATTCTACCTAAGCGAAAGATATGGCATGCGTCGTTTGCAACCGGCATATATGCTTCTTGAAGTTTTTTTAGCAATGAGTATTGCGATCGTTGCCGTTGCTGTTGCATCAAATTTGCAATTGCGCTCGTGGATTCGTGTGACGCGTGATCATGATGATCTTGAAAAAGTTTTTTTGATTAAAAAAAGTCTTTATGCTGCTTATAGCGAACCGAATGCGCGTGCAAAAAGAGTGGTGACGCAGCTTGAAAATCCTCCTGTAAAAATAATTACAGACTTTAATGATGTTTCGGCAAAATCCTCATTGGCTGAGTTCAAGAACAATCTAAGAATGGCGAAGGTTATGGGGACGTGGAAGTTTGAAAATGCTTCTCGGTCAAATACCATGATCATGGTGGTTCCACGGTTCGAATCCAAATCAACAACAGAAAAGAAATAGCCATGAAGTTTCTAAAAGGTTTTACGTTACTTGAAATGCTTTTGGCTATGGCCCTTTCGAGCATCATTGTTGTTGGTTTGGTCCAGCTGTATCGCGGCGTTATGAACAGTTTTGTTGTGTGCCAAGATTTAATGGGCATTGATAGGAAAGTGAGCCTGCTTTTTAATCAAATGGAGCGTGATTTTTCATCTGCTTATATACCATTCTTAGAGATGGAAAAGAAAAGCGATAAGGAAAAAACAGCTGCGGAGAAAAAAGCAAAAGAGCAACGTAAAACATTTTTTGTTGGTACGGTGAAAGATCAATTTGAGCCGACATCAAAAGTGCATGGTAAGCGTGCAGATCTCTTAGCATACGTGAGTTGTATATGTACCAATCCTTTGCAAATTGTTGATGAACGTCGGCAGCGGTTGGTGCGTGTAGTGTATGAGCTTGTGGTGGACAAGGCTAAGAAGGCAACAGGACAGACGCTGTATCAGCTGGTACGTCGAGAAACGACCGAGTTGGCAAACGTGCGCGCTTGGGTGAGCGATTTTGAGCCGCCGGTACAGAAGCATAATATTAGAACTTATGTGGTTGCGGACAACATAAAAGGCTTTTTTATTGAGTACAGCATGCCACGTGAAAGTAAGGGCGAAAAGTCTGAAGAAAAAACAGAGCTCGTCTTGCCTAAATGGGGCGATCGCGAAGATACCAAAGCAGTGGTTCCACAAAAAGTTAGTGTTTGGATGGATGTTTGGAACGATACTAAGCGGCGTAGCTTTAGGTTTCATGCTGTGTTTCCTGTTTTTTCGTATCCCACGCAAGATCCGACTAAGTCAAAACAACCACAAAAAGCAGCGGGTTCACCAAAAACTCCCGCCGCGGCAAAAAAAACAGCTGCAAAGGGCGCAAAAGAATGATGCACCATAAATCAGGTTCAATCATTGTTTATACCCTTATGATCTTGGCGATCATTATTTTTTTAATGCAACAACTTGTGCGCAGCTCGTTTGTGCATGCAAATTTTATGCGTACGATGATTGACCGAGAAAATGCAGAAATTCTTGCGCTCAGTGGGGTGTCAATTGCCATGGCGCAGCTTACTATTGACGAAAAGGATGCCGAGTCGACTGAAAAGAAAAAAGCAGGGACAGAAGCAAAAAAAAGCCCAGAGCAAGTATTACTTGAGCGGCTCTTGCCTCATCTGAATCGTTGGCATGACTTTAAGCTTACTGAAAAAGTTGATGGTATTGATGGCCTTATTCGTGTGTGCGTTTCATGTGAAGATGGGAAACTAAATATTAATCAGGCTTTTAATTTTGAAAAAATGGAGTTCAAGCCTGAATATGAATGGGTCAAGAAACTTACACTTTCTGGACGGCTTGCGGTTGGTGAGTTGGCGACACGGCTTACCGATTTTTTAAAACAACGTAAGCGTAAAATTGATGATATTTCGGAACTGCTTGCGGTTCCGGGTCTAGAAGCTTTTTCTCTTTTTTATACGCCGCCCGAGCTCCCTGCCAAAGGTAAACGGGATGAACCCAATACGGAGCATGCACTGAGTGATGTGTTCACCACATGGACGACGGATGACAAAGTAAACCTCTTGTGGCTCTCCGATTCTCTTTCAGGTATTTTTGGGTTACGTCGACCATTGGCTCGTGATGCTGAAACACGTAAAGACATTTTTGATCAGTTTATAAAAGCATTTGATAAAAACAAAGTGCGTGATTTTGATGCGAATTGGAAAACAGTTGAACCTTTGTATGGACCTAAACCAAAAATGTTTCCCGAAATCAAAAATATTTTTTCAAAAGATTTTGGGCCAAAAATCTTTTCTGTGGTATCTTGTGGAAAAGTGGGAAGAGTAGAACAACGTGTCATTGCCGTTATGCGGCAGGAAGATGTAAAGCCAGAGGCTAAACATGATCGCAAGGGGAAATCGGGGGATGATAAAAGCACATCAGTCAAGGCTCCTGGTAAGAGGTTCAAAATTTTGAGGGTTTACTGGCTTTAAGCAAAAGGTAAGGTGTTACAGTGAAGCTTGAAACCCGTGTTGGTTTATTTATCCTGGTCGCTATTGGTGCGTTTCTTTATTTAAGCATCAATATTCGCGCAATTCGATTCGATAGAGATCAGTACAATATTTACCGTGCGTATTTTGATGAGACCAATGGCCTTGCGGCAAAGGCGTCGGTAAAAATTGCAGGCGTTGAAATTGGATGGGTAGAAGAAATTAAACTTCTGTCTGACGGCAAGGCTGAGTTAATGATGCGCATTGATAAGCGCATTAGACTTGCTAAAAATGCCTGTGCTCGGATTCATCAGGATGGTTTGATTGGTACTAAAAACCTTGAAATTGAGCCTGGAGATCCTTCAACAGGATTTCTTTCGCCGGGAAGCGCATTATCAATGCCGGGGCGAGCACCTGCAAGTGTTGGCGAATTGCTCGATCAATTCCGCGATATTGCTAATACGGTTCAGGATGTTGTTGCCGCCTTTAAAAATGTTTTTGCTTCTCATCGTGGTGAAGAAAATATGCGCAATGCGCTCAATTCCATTGCTACCGCTTCCGATCGTATTGCAGATTTTTCGGTGGTGCTGCAACGAACGATGAATCATAACGAAGAAAATATCAATTCGCTTCTGACCGATTTTAGATATTCTATGCTACATCTCAGAAATGCTGTTCCAGCTATTAAAGATGATATGCATGCTATTGCTAAGTCAGCTGGAGAATCATTTGAGCATTTTGGTGATGCTGCAATTCAAGGCCGTGAAACCTTGCGAGAAACTGGAGAGGTTGTTGAGAAAATCAATAGCGGCAAGGGAGTTATCGGCAAGCTTATTAATGAAGACGAGGCTTACGGCGATCTTAAAAAGACTATTCGTGGCTTTAAGGATTATGTAGGCAAGACAACAGGACTTTTGGTGAGTGTTGATATGCACGGTGAGAATTTGTTGCGCCACTCTTATACCAAAGGGTATCTCGATTTACGGTTGCGGCCAAATTCAGATTTCTTCTATCAAGTGCAGTTAGTTGCCAGTGAGCAAGGAACTTTCCAGCGTACGACAGAATATATAACGCGTAAGGACGATAAGGGCAATGTCATGCATGCAGGAGACTTGCCGGTTCCTCTTTTTAAGAAGGTTGAGCTTGCCGATCAAATTGATCGTACCGTACAGAAACAGGATGCCATTCTCTTTGGCTTGCAGTTTGGTAAGCGCTTCGATCGTCTCGCATTCCGTATGGGCCTGTTCGAGAATTCGTTTGGTTTTGCGTGTGATTATTATGTACCACTTCCTACGGATAAATTACATTGGATAACAACGATTGAGTTATTTGATATGCGCGGTATTAATCGCCTCAACGATACGCGTCCGCATTTGAAGTGGATTAACAGGGCATTCTTTATGAAAAATCTGTATACCGCGTTTGGTGTTGATGATATTTGCAGTAAGAACAGCGCCAATCCATTCTTCGGTGGTGGTATACGATTTAATGATGACGATTTGAAGTATTTCTTAAGCTCTTTGTCTGCTGGTGCCAAGGCTGGTGGATAAAAAGAGTTTGCGAAAAATCTTCGTAATCGCTTTCTTCTTCTTCGTCTTCATCATAGAAAACAAATTGCATATCGTAACTTGGTTGATAGTTTGACTGATATCCGCTGTCGTAGCCGTTGAACTGAAACATTGTTTTTATCCCTATGTTATCCCCAAGCGCTTAATGATGCTTAAGTTTTAGAAATATAGCGCGATCAATGCTTTTCGCAACATCTACACAAAGAAAATATTAAATTAACAAATAGAATATAAATCAAGCAAGCGATTCGACTCGTTTGAGAAATAATTTGAGGCGGCGGTAGTCGTTGCCCGTGAGAAGAGCGAATGTCTGGCAAAATTCATCGATGTTGGTTTGGCTTAGGGGCTTGTTATGATTCTGTTGCTGCATGATTGCAAGAAGAAGTTCGTCAAGGTTGGGGAGTGTAGTGGCAAAGGCAAAAAGAAGATGAAGATAATCAGCGCGTGTAAAAAATTGTGATACCACAGCTGGGGATGCTGTTCCGACAAAGGCATGAATTTTGCAGGGCGTTGGGGGAAGAAGATACAAAAACTTGTCACGTTGTTCGCGGTGACAATATCCCACGACATGAACGGTAAAGGTGGTTTGCAAAAATTCAAATATTTGTGGTTGTTCTGCCTTAAGCTCAGCTTCAGTTTTTTGGTAGGGAAATGGTGTGCGTGTGGGGTCTATGGACCCGGTTGCTACCGTACTTACAACTCCCAGCACGGTTCTGGTTGCTTCTTCGACCATGACAAGGCTGCCGAAAATAGGAAAATTGTCCCATTGCCAGCATTGGGCTGTGTAGTGATCCAGGTGGCTTTCAATAATTTCGGCAAAATGGGAGACGGTAGTCATGGGCACATCTTTCCGTCAAAGAGTGTCTGTTGGCTCGCCTTCTCGGATTGTGCAGCTGCCAGTATGTTGCTGACAAAGCTTGAGCGGTGAATGATCGATGGTCCGTGCGCAAGCAGCGCTGTTAAGTGGTGCTTGGTGGCATAACCCTTGTTGTGGCAGAGATCAAAAGCAGGGAAAGAGTGATGAAGCTTTTCCATAAGGCGGTCGCGGGTAACTTTAGCAACAATTGAAGCCGCTGCTATTGAGCTGGAAAATCTTTCTCCATAATTAAAGTGAAATACTTCAAGCTCTGGGTGATGTGCCACCGAACTAAGATTGAGCGGCATGGCATCAACAAGGACGGTGCGTAATTTTTCGTGGGGAAATGGCAGTTGGGGAATAAGATTGAGATAGGCTTTTTTCATGGCAAAAAGTGTTGCCTGGTAGATGTTTATCGTATCAATGACATCGGGGCTGGCATAGCTGATGGCCCAGGTGCAATGCGTGGTGATCCATGAATATGCTTCGTTTCGTTGGCTTTCAGAAAGGACTTTTGAGTCTTTTAAAAGTCGGTACGTTGTGTGGGGTGGAACGATGGCAGCCCCAACAACCAGGGGTCCGGCCAGACATCCGCGACCAACCTCATCGATTCCGCAAACAAAATGGTCTTCGGCCCATGCCTTTTTTTCAAAAAAGTTTTTAGTGAGTTTTATCGTTGGTTGCACCATAATTCAATCCTTGCGTGATGATCAAATTCAGTGTACCATCATCCACGAATTTTTCTCACCGAATTGTTGCGTGTTTATGAATTTGCCTCTGTGTAACATTTTTTTTTTAGATTCACCTAGTAATTTTTGTGGATTTTCACTAACCCATTGTTTATATTACTCTCGTATGAATAAAAAATGACCTTGAAAACAAGGTGAATGAAGAAGGGATGACCATGTCTTCTACAGAGCTACGTGTCAAAGAGTTACTACGTGAGCGGGGGTGGACGACAAAAGTTTTGGCCGAAAAAACAGGCCTGTCAGAAAGTTATCTGACACACATCAAAAATGGAACGCGTCGCTGGAATGAGGATGCGCTCAAAAAATTAGCAGTTGCTTTTGGTGCACATCCGGTTGATCTTTTTGCACAACGGAGGACAAGGACTGATTCCGTTGAAACAGCCGTTAAGATGCCGGAGAGTACCAATGTTGATCTTCAGCTTAAGGTTGTTCCGGTTATGGGTGATATTCCTTCCAACCCATCTCCCTATAATAACCAACTGACGCAGGTTACAACGGGTTACAAAGACGTCTTTGTTCCGGTTGCCAACATCACTGATGAAGCAATGTTCTGTTTGTGCGTTGAAAACAATGCGATGGCGCCCAATTATGTCAAAGGTGATTATTTGATTATTTCACCTGAGACGTGGACTCGGTCTGGCGATATTGCTGCTGTTGAATATGGCAATGACAGCCAAGTTAAAGCAATTATGCAAGTGACCTACATGGAAGAGTTTATGGTGCTTGAATCGGTTAACCATAAAACGCCACCAGTTGCCTTGGTACGTGGTAAAGACCATTTCAGAGTTATCGGTAAAGTTATCTACCGCTATCAACGCCTCGGATAAATTATACGAACCAAACAGCAAAACTAACACCTGCAAGACGTAGACAATCTTGCAGGTGTTGTTTTTTTGCTAGCCGAGAAGAGCAACTCTTGCTACGCTGCAGGCCTTTCGTGCAAAAACAGATGATTATATTTTTAAGGTTGTTGAAGGATTATCATGTTTTCTTTTACTCGTAACCTAATGGCATTGGGTTTGATCTGTTGTCTCTCTAGCGTAACGGCGACGGCAAGTTTGCCGCCGCAGGTTGAGCAAGCGAAAAAAATATTGATCGCCGAGAAAGAGCAGTGGGCGTATGTGCAGAAAGCATTGACTGATGAGGCGCAGGTGTCGCCACATTACCAAATCGGCAACAATGAGCGTTGGGTGAAACATCATCCTGCCATAATGATTTTACTTAGCTTGTTTTGGGGCTTTGTAGCTGGAGGTAACTGTATGGGAGCGTACCTGCTTATTAGTACAAAAGCATTCGGTCTTGATATTTGTAATACAAACAACAATTGGATTGCATTGTGCATCGGGATTATCATTCTAGGTATTACATCAAATGCGCTGACAAAATCTTTTGCACAATCACCAGAATGGGATCCAGCAGTGTGCCAAGATGCGCTTAAATCGTTTCTGCCGAAATGGTCAGAACATCGAGAAAAGGTGCCGTATACGTTGCAGGGTTTATTTGATGGCCTGTATGATCAACAAAAATCAAATGGTAAATTGGCCATAAATGACCAGCAAGCGCAGAAGCTTGTTGAAGGAATTATGGCGCTCTCTATGGTTGCGCAGATTGCTTAAGGGCAAAATCGAAGGATCAGTATGTTTTCTTTTCGTAAAATAATGGCTTTGTGTTTGACTTGCTGCGTCTCTGGTGCAGTGGCTGTAGCAAGCGTATCGCCGCAGATTGAACAGGCGAAAAAAATATTGGTCGCAGAAAAAGCGCAGTGGGCATATGTGCAGAAAACGCTTGGAGATTCCGGGTTGTCCATGGATAAAATGCATGCATGGATGAGAGGATATCCAATGGTCGCAGGGAGCCTTGCAGTTATTGCTAGCTTGATAGCTTTTTATGTACCATTTTTGCTGATGGATAAAATGTTAAATATAGAAGAACGGATCGATTCTTTAAAGCAGAGGTTTGATATGTGTTGCCAACTATATCTTCCCGGGGAGATGCTTTTGTGTCTTATTGGTATGGTTGCAATTTTGGCTGGTACTGTAATTCCTGCGGGTATTGCGGGTATTGTTACAGGAGATGGGCTTAATGGGTGGCTCAAAAAAGAATCCTCTACTGCGTTACATGGCTTGGTGGCAGAGTGGCCAAAACATCGAGAAAAATTTCCACGTGTTTTATATAAAATTTTTGATGATTTCCATGAATATTGGTGCCGAGCACAACTAAAACCATATGGTAGTTTGTTGCCTATCAATGACCAACAGGCGGCGAAGCTTATTGAGGGGCTTATGGTGTTGTCTACGGTTGCGCAGATTGCTTAAAGGGTTATGACAAAACAACTTTGATTGCATCGATAAAAAAGTAGCCGCCAATGGCGAGTAAAATGATGCCGTTGACGATCGAAATTTTGCGCAAATGACGCATGCCGATGGTTTTGCCCAATTGACTTGCTATGTACGTTACGGCGGTAAGTACACTCATTGATCCTAGTATGACCATGGTGCTTCCGATAATTATTCTTCCAAGACTTGGTATGCCATGAACAGGTGTCATTTGAGCACTAATGAACATAAAAAAGAAAATCGTGATGGGGTTGAGAACGGTATAAAAAAACGTTTTTGCCATGGCGCGCAGAAGATTGTCTGCGGTAAGAGGTGGTTGAGTTGGATACTCTTTGTGGGGCAACAGTATCGAAATGCCAAAAATGAGAAGTAAAAGGCCTCCTGCAAGGTCAATCCCCACGTGATAGCGACGCGATTGTTCAAGAATGCTGAGCACGCCGAGCATACCGAGTAAAAAAAGTGTACCATCGCCAATGGCCGCGCCAAGTGCCTTAAAAAAACCTTTAGTAAATCCTCTGAGTGCACTTGTGTTAAAAACGAGTACAAAAATTGGTCCCACTGCCGATGCGGCAGAGATTCCGATCAAAAAACATTGCAGAAGAAATAGGTATTTCATATTGTCCCCCCGGAACTTATGCTGGCGGAGATGTAAATCTCTGTTATTATTCTAGCACAATCGTCATGTTATCTTAAATAATTATCATAATGTCAAAAATTATAATAGAAATTAATCGAAAGATGCCATGGCTGAACCTCTTGCTGGATGCTCACTTTCATTTGGTACTGACGGTATACGCGGTAGGGCGGATGCCTTTCCTTTTACCGATTCAGCACTTGTCGCCTTGGGCTATGCTATTGGTCAATGGGCTCAACAGACGGGCAAAAAGATTCCGCGTGTTGTTATTGGCTCGGATACACGCCAGTCTGGCGAACGCATCAAAAATTCCCTCTGCAGTGGTTTGATACAGGGAGGGGGTTGTCATGTACGTGACGTTGGAGTTCTCACAACCCCAGGAATTTTTAGGATAATTTCAGGAGATATGTTATGCGATCTGGGTATTGTAATTTCAGCCTCTCATAATCCCTACCACGACAATGGCATCAAACTGTTTGACGCCCGCCGCTGCAAAATTACTTCTACGGATGAAAAAAAGATTACACACGCATTTGAGCAGTGTTGTGGTCTTGTCAATGTACGTGCTCAAGAGCTATCAGTTGAGCGGTGGCCAGAGGCGGCAGCGCGCTATCAACAGGATATGATGGCGCATTTCAAGCCGCTTTTTTTGCAAAATGTTAAAGTAGTACTTGATTGTGCCAATGGGGCGGCTTATAAAATTGCGCCAGAAATTTTTCGTGCTTTGGGGGCGACGGTTATTACCATTGCCGATACGCCCAATGGTACCAATATTAACGACAACTGTGGTTCTCTCCATCCAGAGGAATTGGCGCGTGTTGTTGTGGCTCACGGTGCGGATGCGGGATTTGCTTTTGATGGTGATGCTGATCGTGTTATTGCCGTCAATCGTTTGGGGATGATAAAGGATGGTGATGATATTTTGACGCTTTTATTGAATCTTCCCTCATACCAAAATATTGCACATGTGGTGGGGACGCTTTTTACCAATAAAGGGTTTGAGGAATATCTGGTTGGACAGGGCAAGCATTTGTTCCGTACCAAAGTTGGTGAAAAGTATGTTGCATCAAAGTTAGAAGAAGAAAATCTCCCTTTGGGCGGAGAAGTATCGGGACATATCATAACCAGGGATTATTCAGCTACCGGCGATGGTATTTTTGTGGCCCTGAAGGTTCTTGAAGCGATTATTGCTACTCATAATTGGGACATGGTTACTTTCAAGAAATTCCCCCAGGTTCTCATAAATGTGCCGGTACGTCACAAACATGATCTTGCATTGCAACCCTATGCAGCGCTTATTGAAGAATATGAACGAACAATGAGCCCAGGAAGAGTTATTGTGCGTTATTCTGGCACTGAGCCGCTTCTTCGTGTTATGACAGAAGCTCCGACGCATGAACAAGCGCACTGTGTTGCCAAGAAGTTGGCAGAGGCGCTTCAAAAGGCGCTCGAAACATCGTAATGAAGGAGATCCTGTATGGATATTGTTGAGAGCTTGAAAAAAGCTTTACACCTTGTTCGGTCAACATTTCTAAGTGGGTTATTTACTCTTATTCCTATTGCTGCAACCTTATTTTTTCTGCATTTTCTCTACAACCTTGTACTCAGAATGCTGGCGCCGGTGTACAAATTGGAGCCTACTTTTCTTAAGGTTATTCCAGGAATTGAATTTGTGATTGTTGTTGTTCTTATTTTGCTTCTTGGGGTGGTGCTTAAGGTTTTTATTGCCCATCAAATTATTCATTATTTTGAGCGGCTTATTGCTCGTATCCCTTTGGTGCGCATTGTGTATTCATCTGCCAAAATAGTGGTCGACTTTTTTAAGGTGCCTGCTGTTTCTACGACCGTTATTAAGGGGCAAAAAAAGGTTGTGCTTATTCCTTATCCCAAAAAGGGTCAGTATCACTTAGCATTTTTATTAGAAAGTGCAGAAGATTCTTATCAAAAAATAATTCCAGCCTCTTTTAAAGAATATCCGGAACAAAAATTTGTTAAGGTTTTTATGCCACATTCGCCTAATCCAACAAGCGGTTTTTTCTTTATCATGCCTGAAGAAGAGATCATCCAAACGGAGATAACCTTTGAAGAGGCTATCAAGACGCTTGTTTCATGTGGACTCATTACACCAGAAACGCTTAAAAGGTCATAAAAAACAGATACCACCTATGATGCTCTTCACGTACTTAGCGCGTAAATTTTCCCTCTATGTTTTTTCTATCGGCTTCCTACTCGCCTTCATTTTTAATTTCATCGAATTTTTCGAGAAAATGGTGCGGGTTAAGCAGGCTAACGCAATGGCAATAACGACATTTTTGAGTCTCAATTTTATTCCAACATTTTTGGATTTATTGCTTATTGGCGTGTGGCTTGCAACATGTTTTCTTATCAAAGAGTTATGTTGGCACCATGAATGGGAATTATTGCAACTATTAACCTACATACCCAAAAAACTTTTTGTGTTTATGGCCATTATGGGCCTTGCCGTAAGTTCAACGGCTTTTGTTATTAATGAATACTGTGGCGCTACGTTGGCATTTAAGGCGGACAAATTTAAGCAAGAGCGATTAAAACAATCAATGGACCATGTCCTCATGACCACATGGCTTGAACTTGATAAGGGAAGGTTCTGTTACTTCAGCGTACTTAATACCAGGACACTGCAAGGAGAAGATCTTTTGTTGATCACCATGTCCCCCCAGGGAATGTTGCAGTCCGTCATTAAAGCCCCACTGTTTAGTGTGGATTTTAAAACGATGGCCATTCATGTGCCAAATGGATATGAGTTTGACCATGAAGAACGAGATGAAAAGAAGATACACAATAAGTTTTTTGTTGTGCCCGCTTTTTTTTCTCAGCTACGTATTAATCTTGAGATCCCAACTGTGGGCAATATGTTGAATAGAGTTACCTTTTATCGCCATGCCCTTCCGCAAGTGGTTTATAACGAGCTCTTAGGTAAGCTTTTTGCCCGCATCAACTATTTTTTACAGATTTTACTCTGTCCTTTGCTGGTGCTGGCACTTTTTATGTGTACGCAACATCCATATCTACGGTGGGTTTTTGCACTTTCGGCCTATCCGTTGTGTATTATTGCGAGCCTTGTTGGTGATGCAGGGGTACGGCATGGACTACATGCAAGCTTTGTCTTTCTCACGTTTTTAATTATGATGTTGTTTGTTGGATGGTGCTGGGTGCGTTGTTTGAGCCGGGCTTAGTGCCGATTGTTCGTCTGGTTCATTGCTTGAAAAAACTTTTTATTTACTTAAAATGGGTAGTCTGCATGCAAAATGGGCCGTATTTTGTGGCGACAGGTGTTGAGAAAAACGGCGTTACGAGAGGAATCTTATGATAATTAAGGCGATGAATGGGATGCGGATAGCTCAGGGGGTACTGCTTGCTGCTGTGTGCATGTTGGGGCTTAATGCGTATCCAGAGTTCAAAAAAATTGACCAGCCATTTGTCTTTTTCAAGGCTGCCGATGGCTTTAAGTTCCCTTACATGATGGTATGCAATCCTGGCCTTAATCAGTGGAACATGGTGCTGTGTGGTACCGTCAAAAATGGCAAAACGCGCTTGGCCAAATCTGCAGAAGATCTTGAAAATTTAGTCCCGCTGAGAAATACAATCAAGTTTGCCGACAATGGTTCACAGATTGATAAAAAATATCCCGGTTATCGCGATGCGAATCTTGCCATCATGCTTGAGGTTTTTTTCAGAGCTGTTGGGCTTATTCCTCAAGATGGCTATGCAGGCACCGTTTTGTTTGATGAGTACAAAGCTGGCCTGCCGATAAAAGCGGTTTTTGGCTCTATTGAGTACTTCAGAGCCTGGCGTAACTATATGATCAAACACCTTGCGACAGCCGATTCCTCCATCTTTCCTCTCAAAAAACCATTATTGATGATGGAATTTCTTGATGGTAAAGCAACTTTTAATGAAGATGATCTGCGCTTTTTGCGTAGTTGCTTTGTGATTCTTGACCCAACCGATGCCTCAGCTTGTGCATTCTTCGAGTGTGCTCAGTCCAAGCTTAACGATGTTATGGACATGACGGATGAAGCTAGGTTTGTCAAAGAAAGCGTTGGCGAGATGTTTATGCGAAAAATTGAAGACTTTAGTAGTTTGGAAGCAAAAAAAGTAACGCTAGCTCTATCAGCTGCTGTAGCTTTTTACTTCTTGATCGCACCTGTGACAGATATTATAAAGGATTGGGGCGCAAAATACGGACCAGTTGGTGGCCTCAAGTCTTTATTTAAGGACAAAATACCTGCTGCTGCCAAATCATAATAAGCTCAAATAATTTTGATATGTATTGAATGTGTAAGAGGGTCGCGTAAAAACCGACCCTCTTTTTTTACGCCTGCTCGAAGAGCCCAAGAAATTCTTTGTTTCCTGCAGTGCCCCCAAGAATAGGGGAATCGATAATCTTTGTGAGCGTAAAACCGAATTCAGCCATACCGCGCGTGATTTTATCAATGACCTTTTGATGAATGGCTGGATCTTTGACGATACCTCCGCGGCTTACTTCTTCCCGCTCCGCCTCAAATTGTGGTTTGATGAGCGCGATAACTTTGCCATGGGGTGCGATAAGCTTTTTTATAGCGGGCATGACTTTAAGCAATGAAATAAACGATAAATCCAGCGTGACCAGATCAACAGGCTCTGGCAATATACCTAGATGTCGCAGATTAGTTTTTTCATAGAGTACGACCCGTGGATCGTTGCGAACTTTTTCGTGTACCTGACCGTACCCAACATCAATGCCATAAATGCGTTGAGCTCCACGTTGCAGGAGACAATCGGTAAAGCCACCCGTTGAAATACCAGCATCAAGAACGATGGCATTCTCAGCATTAATCTCAAAAGCATCAAGTGCTGCTTCAAGTTTAAAACCTGCTCGGCTGACGTATTTGGGGGCCATGGCGGTGAGGGTAATTTCAACATCGTCAGCAACCTGGGTTCCAGGCTTTGTGACCGGTTGGTCATCCACCAGCACTTTACCCTGCATAATAAATCCCTGAATCTGGTTGCGTGACAGTGTTGGATAACGTTCAAGGACCGCGGCATCAAGGCGTTTTTTTATTTTTTTGCTCATTATTCCACCGCAGGGTTACTTTTTGGGGTCCTGGGGGTTTGACCATTGATTTCAAGTTGTTTAAGAAGTGGCGATTTGTCGTAGAAGTAACGAGCTGTGAGCATCTCCTCTTCTTTGAGCATTTTATCTACCGAAAGTACCGCATAAAAATTTTCGTCGGTACGGATAGTGATGTAGCGTGATTTTTTGCTCTTGATAATTGCTGATCTGAAGTCGTCGAGCGTTTTGACTTTCTGATCATTGACCTCTTCGATGATTTGACCAAGGCGTAAAATGCGTGCGCGTGAGGCCTGGGAGTTAGGAAGAATATTGGTGATAACCAGCGCTGGCTCATGCTGAAGTTCGGTGTTGCCGTAACGCACGAGGCTGGGAACGCGTTGTATGAGTATCCCAACGTGACACAGCGAGAGAGGCATCACCACCATACCGCCAAGAATTTCATAATCGATGGCGTCGCCCTCGAATTCTGGATAAATCATGCGTACTGGCGGCAGATAGGTGTGTTTAAACGAAGCTTTAAATTCTTTGCGGACGCCCTTGCGATAAATGACGAAATTGAGCGTATCTCCGATCATGAGACGGTTTAAAAATTCGAGCAGTGATATCTTATCTTCGCTCCAAGGTACGTTAATGTCGCCATATAAATCGACATCGTATCCGTTAATTTGATACAGCATATCACCTGCTTTAACCCCAAGGTTTGCCAGAAGCGTTCCCTCAAAAATTTTAGCAATGTACCAACCGCCTTGTGGGGGATTGCCTAAGTATTGGACCATTTCTGGCGTTGCATGAGTAAAAATGCATCCTAGTGTTGGTTTACGCAAAAGTTTAACTTTATAAAGATCCTTGAGCGCGCTTTTTACCTCATTAATAGGAATGATATAACCAACGTTCTGGGCTTCCAAAATGCCGCGTGAATTGATGCCAATAACATCTCCATTGGTATCAAGGGCCGGTCCACCAGAATTACCAGGATTAAGGGGTGCGGTTATTTGAATGAATCCATGCTCGCGGCCGCTAACGATACCCAATGTGCTTTTGAGCCGCAGTTGACCGAGAGGATACCCGAGAGCCAAAACCTCTTGCGAGCGAAGAACAAGGTCAGAGTCACCCAGTTTTAACCACGATATTTTTTGGTTTTTCTGAATAATGGTTTCGTGTGCGTCCTTCGTGAGACGCAAAAGCGCTATATCACGTTCGGGGCAAACGCCAATGATGGTGACATCAAAGCGTTCGAGTCCAAACGACGGTATTTGAATTTCCATGCCGCACGACTGGGCTATGACATGATAATTGGTAATGATATCGCCTTTATCATTGATAAAAAAACCACTGCCAGCCGATTCATTAATATCCGGGCTTTTGTAGGGCTCAAGCCAGTTAAACTCTGCTATATGTGAATAAACCTGTACGACGGTGTCCCGCACTTGTTTTTGTACGTCAAGCCATGTGCCACCGGATTTGGATGAGATGATGCGGGCTGGAGCAAGAGCGCTGTTCTTTCTGCTGAGTTCTTCGCGATTGTTTTTTACCAGTGAGGTGAGTTGCGAGAGCGCTGCTGTGTGCTGTCGGTAGAGGCTAAAAATCCAAAAAACGACTCCGATTGAAGTAAGAAGTACTACCAATCCAGCTATTCTCCTCAAAGCGTTGTTCATGAAACAATCCTTTTGCTCTCCACGCTCTTATTGATTCCTTATGCACACAAAGTGAAGCGAGTGTAACAGATTAAATTTGGGGTGGCTAAAATTAGATGATTAACGTTTGAATACGCAATGATTGCGGCGTAAATGTTCTTCAAGGGCGAATATAAAGTAGGCGATAAGAGAGATCAAAAGCGCCTGCGTGATGCCGGCAACAATGGCCAACGCGAGCCACGAAAGTATTGCCAATGCATAATAACGACGTTGTGCGATATGTTTGAAAGTAGGGAATGGAATGGTGCTGATCATGAGACCGGCAAGGACGGGCATGAGAACCAAAAAACAAGTGAGTGATACTGATGAAAGCAAGGGGGTATGCGTTGCAAGCAGAACGGCTGCAATCAAACAACCTGCGATAGGAGTTGGCGTGCCGATGAAAGAATTTGTTTGCTGACTGTGCGTGATATTGAATCGTGCCAAGCGCAGGAGGCCTGCGGCAAGGAATGCGCCACAAGCAAAAAAACCAATGTATCCAAAGTTACTGAGCTGCCAGGTATATGCCAAAAGTGCCGGGGCAAGGCAAAAAGTGACGGCATCACTAAGGGAGTCTAATTGAAGCCCCAAATTACTCGTAAAGTTGGTATAGCGAGCGATGCGGCCATCAAGTGAATCCATGAATGCTCCAGCAAGTATACCTACTGCTGCAGCTTTAAAATTTCCACAACCTGCACAAATAATTGAACCAAACCCGCACAGGGCATTGCTCATGGTAAAAAGGTTAGGGAGGACGCGAAGGCTTTGAACAAAGCGATTACCAGGGAATGAAAAATGACCAAATTTCCGGTGCCGATGACGATGGGCGAAAATAATGATTTTTTTTGTCAAAGCCATAATATCCCCCTGTGCTTATGACGCAACGCTTACTTGAGCATGCCTAAGTACTTTTCCCTTAAGCGTATATCCTTTGCGGAACTCCTGTACAATTTCACCGCTACGATGCTCAGGACTTGTAACTTGCATAAGGGCTTCATGAAGTTCTGGGTTGAAAAGTCCCGCTGTTGAAATTTCTTCAACACCAAGCCCTGTAAGTGTTTTTTTAAAGTTTTTTGCGATCAGTTGGAAGCCTTCTAACCAGGCAATAGTTTCTGGCGTTGTTTGTTGCCCCGTATTAGAAAGTGCTCGCTCCAAGTCATCCAAAATAGGAATCATTTTTTCAATGACGTCTATGTGGATAAGCGTTGCCCACTCGCTTCGTTCGCGCTCTGTTCGGCGTTTGAAATTTTGCAGATCGGCTGTTGTGCGTAAAAAGAGAGCTTTATAATCTGGTTGTTGCGTTTGCTCGACGGGCGCATCAGCTATTGGCGTCTCTGTTGTTGGAGCTTCTGGTTGGGTAGTATCTTTTTTAATATTGTTGTCGTCGTTGTTTGCCATGGCTTTTATTTTTTCGTTGTGTTGGTATTTGTACGTAATAAACTCTAAATTTCACCTTAACTCTAGCATAAAAAGTGTTGGCCCAAAAGCCAATATCTTGGGTAAAAACCTGTTTTAAATGAGCTAAAGAAGGGTATGTAATGGATTTGTATGAGCACTATCTGTGTTTATGGGAGCAAGGTCTTGTTGGGAAGGGGTTTTCACGGCGGTTGCCCGACTATGCTACGCGTTCATGGTTCGGCTACCTTCAAAAAGCACTGCCTTGTGGTTCAGGTGCCTTTTTAGACGTTGGCGCCGGAGACGGAAGGCTCAGCCTTGTCCTGTTGACTGCAGGCTATAAGAAAGGGGTAGCCCTTGAGGTGTGTGTCGATCGATCATCCTGGGATTATATTTGTACCCATTACAAAAATTTTCATCTCCACGAGGCAACGTTGCAAGATGCCATGAATTATCTTGATCAAAAATTTGATTTTGTGGTGATTGCCGAAGTTTTTGAGCACATTCCGTCCACGGATGTTGAACCATTTCTACATAAACTTTCTCAGGTCGTGGCTCCTGGCGGGACTGTTTTTTTAACAACCCCCAATTTTTATGTTCAAGGTCCTGCACAGCAAAGTCCTCTGTGGTATGAACGTTGTTCGTATGGTCATTACAAGCATTATACAGCTGCAGAACTCACGCAGTTGTTAACAACTGCCGGTTTTTGTGTGCAACGATGTGATTTTGAATGTCATTGTTTGAAGAAAGTGCTTTATGATAAGTGTTTTTATCACGTGTCGCGCTGGGATGAACGTCTGAGCAGCTCGAAACGATTGCCGGCATATGCAAAAAAGGCATACCGTGTGATTTCTTGGCCAGCTATCATGATAATTCGCCTGTATTTTAGAGCTCTTGCGCGTGTTGTCTTTTTCATAGAGTCTTACAGAAGCAGTGAGCAATCATCTGCTACAATTATTATGACGGCTCGCAAGATGTAACCATCAAGATTCATTTTCGATAACTAGATTGAGTCGGTTTTTTCAAAAGCAAAGTAATCATCTTTTTAGTATTTGTCAGCATTTTTTTCTCAAGTTGATCTCATTGTTGTTAGACCCGATTTTTTTCCTTTAAACTGTCAAAACCTAAATCGTCTTTTAAAAAAATATTGGTATGTATGAATTTGGGAGGAATGGGCCTTGATGCATGGACGTATCAAACGTATCTGTACTTCATTTATCGACGTTCCGCATAAAATTGCGGTAGCAGTTTATTTTGCCGGATGTTCAATTCGCTGTAGTGGGTGCCAGAACAAGGCGTTGTGGGATCCCATGAGCGGTGAAGAGATGTCGGCTGATGATGTCATAAAAAATATTCGGCAGCATCCGCTTGCTGAATATGTAGTGTTCTTGGGTGGTGAGCCAACTGACCAAATGGAATTTTTAATTCATGTCTGCGCGCGTATTGTACAAGAGGTGCACCTACCTATTGCACTTTATACCGGACGTGAATTTGAAGTACTCCCACAAGCTCTTGTAACAACAGTTGATTTGATTGTATGCGGCCCTTACCGACAAGATTTGCATGTTGGTGGATGGCCAGCTTCGTCAAATCAGAGGATTTTTAAGAAGGAATTAGATCAATGGAAATTGTAAATAAATTTGCAGCATTTTCGCAGGGGTTTAAGGATCTTTACGCCCAAACGGATCCAGAGCTTTTAAAGCTCGAGGGAATTTCTCCCGATCAATTAGATGTTTCTCTTATGGCCGAACGATATTTCACAGAACGCGTAGCGGATATGTCAATTGATGACAACGCTAATCACTTGCAGGATGGAAGGTCGTATGGGAATTTTTTTGCGGAAATGGCAAAAAGTAGCCTCAAAATTATTGGCTATCATGATCTGTTTGCCATCTTAGAGCAGCAATATGGTCTTGATCGTACGCGTAAAATTTTTACCTCGTTATGGAATGGTGATCTTTATTTCCATGATAGTACTGCTATTCAGGTTCCCTATTGCTGGGCTTATTCAACCGACTTTTTACTTCACGAAGGGAATTTCTGGGGACAGCTCCATTCATTTCCACCACATCGCGCGCGTTCATTTGTCGACCAAGTCAAAGAGGTTACTATTGAGCTTGCGCAGGAAGTTGCAGGTGCAGTTGCAATCGGCGATTTGTTTGTTAATTACGCCTATTTTATAAAAAAAGAAAATCGCGACATCTATGATCCGACAGTGCGCAAGGAAGTTGAAAATGATTTCCAGTCATTGGTACACACGCTTAACAAAAAACTGCGTCCATCACATCAATCGCCGTTTACCAATGTGTCGATTTTTGATCGTCCAAATTTAGAGTTTCTGTTTGGAGAAATCCGTTTCCCAGACGGGTCCTCTCCAGATTTCGGCATGGTCGAAGAAATACAAAAAATATTTTGTGATTGGTTTAGTAAGGGTGATCCTTTTTCAGGCCTGCCTTATCGTTTCCCCGTGGTAACACTAAATTTACGTGTGGATCATCAGGGGGAGATTATAGACAAAAAAGCTTTAGCGTATTTTTCTCGCATTAATCTTGATAAGGGATGTTTCAATATCTACATTTCATCAGGGAATAAAGTTGCCAGTTGCTGCCGATTAACCAATGATTTTGATCTCGCTGGTTGTGATAGTTTTGGTAACGGTGGTGTTTCTCTTGGTTCTCATCGTATTGTGACCATTAATCTTGCGCGTTTGGGCAAGCGAGCACAAACCGCAGAGAATATTCATGGACTTTTATCAGAACAACTTGAGCTGGCTGAAGATGCTCTTATTGCACATCGACAGCTCTTGGAAAAAAGAATTAAAGATGGTTTTTTACCTTTTTTTAGATACAACCTTATGTCCATGCGTCGGCTTTTTAGTACGTTTGGTATAAATGGTGTTTATGAATGTGTTGAAGAGATGGGTTATTCCATGCTTACTGAAGCGGGAAGAGTTCTTGCTCGTGATATTCTTGAACATATTCGTTCTTATGCAGCCGAATGCAGTAAAAAACATGGTTGTCCTTTCAATGTTGAGCAGGTTCCTGGAGAGAGTTTGGCGGTCAAGTTTGCAGCCAAAGATAAGTATTTGTACAACATGAAATATCCCATCTATTCAAATCAATTTATTCCACTCTGGGTTGATTGTGATATTGTCGATCGCATTAAATTCGATGGTATGTATTCAAAGGTGCTCACTGGAGGAGGTATTTCTCACCTCAATCTCGGAGAAAAATTGACGTCTCCTGAGCAAATGAAAAAACTGATAGAATATGCCGTTATTTGTGGCTGCGAGCATATTGCGGTGAACTATAATTTCAGCAAATGTGAGCAAGGACATGTTACTGTTGCCGGTATTGCAACGATGTGCACGCTGTGCGGTAAACGCATTGTTGAACAATATACACGTATCATTGGTTACTTTACGCCAGTTTCTTCATGGAACAAGGGGCGACAGATTGAGCACAGTCAACGTATATTCAAGAAGCACATGAGCTCGGAGCGCAGTGACCAACCAACAAAGCTTACTGACGCTTCCTCGCTTCAATAAGCATAAACCATCCAGCCCGATTCCATCCGCACATACAAGCCAGGCCGTAAGCGATCCATCGCAACGGCCTGGCTTTATAATATAAAAGATCATGTTGCGTTACAGGTGCTTTAAGCAAGACGATATCAAGAGGCAGCAATGCTATCATGCGCCTAATCTCTTTGAAGGTGAACGCCTTGGTGCCCGGGCTTTCTTGATGATAATAAAGCGTTTTACTTACGCTGCGCCATGGTTTGCCGCGGAGAAGCGAATGTTTAAGATAGCTATAAAATGCAAAAAGAGATGAGCGATGATAGACCATGAGTTTGATAGTTCCGCCTGGCTTGGTGACACGTACAATTTCTGCAAGACTCTTGTGCGTATCGGGAGAATGATGAATAACTCCCCACGAATAAACCAGATCAAAACTGTTATTCGCATAGGGTATTATTTCAGCATCGCCAACTTTAACTTCTGTGGCTACAAGGCCATGTAGTGCCAAGCGATGAGTGGTGTGTGCGACCGCTTCGTCGGTGAGATCGATCCCGTAGCAATACGCTCCAGCGCGTGCCCATTGCAGAAAATCTGTTCCAGCGCCAATGCCAACTTCAAGAACTTTTTTGCCATGAAAGCGCGTGAATTGAGCGAATGAGAATATTTCAGGCTCTGTGGTATAGCGAAAATCTTCAATTGCCTGAAAGTAGGCAGGTGAGAATTTTTGTTGGTGAATAAACTCGGTACCACAGGTTTGTTTGTTCCAATAGGCTTTTACTTTTTCCTTGAGTTGTTCTGTTGTCATATGTGTGCCTTTTCCTTTAAAGTTTGTTGATAGATGTTTTGGATCGCGTATACCTGGTGTTCAAGATTGAATTGTGTAGTACACCATGCGTAAGCGTCAAGCCCCATTTGTTTATTGCGCGAGCTGTCGGTCAAAAGAAGAAATAGTGCTTCAACCCATGACTCTTCATCATCGTGCGACAGTAAAAAGCCAGTTTTTCCGTGAATAACAAGTTCATCCAAGGGCGCCATTTTTGAAGAAATAACCGGTTTCTGCATGAAACCAGCTTCAATTATAGGACGTGCAAAGTGTCCGACAGTTGCTGGAAATACAATAACAGAGCAAGCAGCCATTGCTGCGGGTACATCAAAGCAGGGGCCAATTATTTTGAGGGATGTTCCGCATGCATTGTGTAAAACCTGTACCTGTTGTTTGAACTGTTCTGTGGGAAATAATCTTTTGGGCGATAACCGTGATGCCCCTTTTGTATCCCATGATCCGGCAATAATAAGTTGTGCTGAAGGTAAGCGTACGAGGAGCTTTTTGAAGACGGCAAGAATGACATGTGTGCCTTTTTCTGGCGATATGCCGCCAAGGTATAAAATTTTTGGTGTTGTGGCATCGAGGTGATGCTTTCGTAAAAAACTATGAGGCGATGTTTCTTGGTCAAACAATTTTTCATCAACGGCATTGTAGACGACGTATGTTTTGGTGCTGGTGATCCATGGCTGTGCATTGTCGTGACAAATGGGAACAATAGCCGTTGCGTAACGTTGAACACATTTTGTAATCAAATTTTTTCTGATGCCAAAATAGCCGTCAGCAAGCGGTTCTCGTATGTGCCATATGACGGGAATATTTTTTTTGTGTGCCCCTAATGCCCACCCAATAAGTGAACTGGTATTAAGATGCACAATGTCGGGTTGATAGTGTGCGTAGATGCGTGGCGCACGAATCAAAATGGTACGCATGAGATCGATAATTGCCCTGACGAGTGTGGCAATGTGGTACCAGCGTAGCCACCATATTTTGGTATGAGGAAAATCCATGAGGTTGACCGGGCCAATGGTGGTTATTCCCTCGTTTTTAAACAGATCAATAACAACAGAATCGTGGAGAAAAAGGACCATCGGTTCAAATCGATTGCGATCGAGCGAGCGCACAAGATAGAGCAGACTCAATGGTGCTCCGCCGAGTCCTTTTCCGTGGTGGATAAATAAAACACGTGTCTGATGTGGGTCAGTCATAAAATTTGTGTGTTTTCTGATACAAATGGGCTGTGAACCGCTGGTACGAAATGATCCTTTGTTGGTGATGCTGCATTCTTGCGTCCAACACAGAAGTAATTAACGCCGGCCTTTTTCATGAGGACTGGATCAAAGCAATTTCTTCCATCAAAAACTGTTTTGTCGACAAGAGACAAAAAATCATGTGCATCACACGTGCTAAATTCTTTCCACTCAGTAAGGACAACCAGAAAATCTGTTTGTTGGAGAATTTCTTTCCATGTTGACGCAAAGGAGATTTTCTGGCCATATCGAGCTCCAATGTTATCCTGCGCTGCTGGATCGTAAGCAATGATGTGGCTGCCGCGTTGGATAAGCTCATCAATAAGATCAAGCGAAGGAGCATGGCGAATGTCGTCGGTATTGGGTTTAAAGGCGAGCCCCCAGATTCCAACGGTCTTATGTGCGAGTGTTGGGCCGTAATGGGAACAAATGCGATTGATGAACCATTGCCGTTGATAGGCGTTGATATGATCAACTTCTTGTATGAGTGTCATAGGAAAAAGATTTTCAGTGCCCATATGAATGAGCGCTTTGACATCTTTAGGAAAGCAACTGCCGCCATAGCCAATGCCAGCATTGAGAAAGTGTTTCCCAATGCGTTGGTCGCCTGATATGCCACGTTTTATTTCTTCAATATCTGCCCCAACCTTATCTGCCAGTTGTGCAAGTTGATTCATGAAGCTTATACGCATTGCAAGCATCGTATTGGCTGCATATTTGGTTAGCTCCGCCGATTCAATACTCATCACAACAAATTGGTGTTCGTCAGTGATAAATGATTGATAGAGGTTGCGCAAGGTGGTGGCAGCCGCTTCGGTTTCGGTGCCAACAACGATGCGATCTGGGTGGTTAAAATCATTAACAGCATCGCCCTCTTTGAGAAACTCTGGATTAGAGGCGACATCAATGTTTAATACGAGATTGCGGAGGTGAAGCTCTCGCTCAATAATATTTTTTACGGTGCGTGCAGTGCCAACCGGTACGGTCGATTTATTAACGATGAGTGCTGGATGCGTAATGGTATGGCCCACCTCGTACGCAGCGTGTTCGACATAGGATAAGTCAGCTGCTCCATTGGAGAGTGAAGGAGTTCCAACGCAATTAAAAATAACCTCTGGATGCTGAGCCATTGCCTCTTGGATGCCTGTCGCAAATGTTATGGTTCCTTTGCTTAAGGCGTCCATAACGATGGTATCGAGTCCTGGCTCAAAAAATGGAATAGTGCTGTGTATGAGTGCGTTGATTTTGTCCTGATTGTTGTCGATGATGATGACATTATGCCCTTTGTGGGCAAAACATGCACCGGTAACAAGTCCTACGTAACCAGCTCCAATGACTGCAAGCTTTGACATTGTGACTCTCCTTTTTTGTAACTTACCTGCCGCTGATGTTCTGCCAGAATTCGTAGGTCTTATCAGCGATAGCTTCGTGTGAGTACTCCGTGTGGGCACGTAGGTGCCCGCGTTTTCCGAGCTCTTTTCTTAGTTCATCATCCTGCATTAAAGTCTGTAGTTTTGCAACCAAGTCAGACTCGTTACGTTGGGCAAAAATGAGCCCCGCATTTGCAACGACATGAGGAATCTCGCCGGCATTGCTTCCGATAACTGCCACACCCGACGCCATGGCTTCTATAAGGATATGGCCGAATTGCTCACGCCACTGTGGCGTGTCATATGAAGGAAGCACCAAGATGTCTATTTTACGCAAATACTGGGCAACTGCCTCGTGCGGGACGGGGCTACAGAGTTCTATGCGATCGAGCATCTGCCGCGTGGCGACAAAACTCTGTAATCGATGGCTTGCTGGCCCCTTGCCGATAAAGGTGAGTTTCCATGCGGGAAAATCATGCGCCACCTTCATAAAGGCGCGAGCAAGATAAAAGATTCCCTTCTCTTCGGTGATGCGTCCTATGTAACCAATATATTTGTAAGAACGCGAAATTTTTTCTTCATCAGGCTTAAAAAGTTCACGATTGATGCCAAGCTGAGGCAAGACAAGAATGGGCTTGGTAAATCCCTTTTTACGCAGCAGTCCATCGGCGCCATTGTTTCCTGCGATTGCTCCGTCTGCGCGGCGCAAATTTATTTTTTCAAGCAGGGATAAATAGAGATGGCTTTTCAACGATAGTTTTGGCTTCCAATTGATCCAGGTGAAAAAAATACTGTGCGCTTTGATGCCCATAAGACGGGTGAAAATATTAATCTGAAAATAGCAGAGCGCACCGGCTCCTTGTTCAACATGAACAATGTCAGGTTTAAAACTTCGGAGCACGTTATAGAGTGGTTGTGGTTTGTAGATATATACAAGTTCATTGCCGGCGCCAAAGGTGTCCAAAGCGATAAATGAACAATTTGGGAGAGGTGTTTCAGTTGTTGCTTGGTGTGAAAAAAGGCAGGACGGCCAGTGTCCCGGGTATGCCACCAGTAGGCTAACTGATGGGTGGCGACGAGCAAAAAATTTCCATTTATCGCGGTTGATAGGAGAAATATAAGTATGGCTTACAACCAATACTTTCATATAGCATCCTGATAAAGGGTGGAACGTGGTTTATGTGGCGTTGTCCCGCGGTGCTGATGATCACATTTTTCAAACCAAGATTTAAGCTCTGGGTAAACTGTGCTTAATCCATATTTAAAAAGCGTGAAGCTTTTGTTCGGCGAAAAATTTTTTTCAACAAATTCGCGTCCATTGCGTGAAAGCGTTTCTTGTAAAATTGGGTCGGTAAGTATTTTTTCAACGTTGGCGACCATTTCATTATCGTCATTTATTGGAACAAGATATCCGGTGATATTGTTAATGACATAATCGCTGGTGCCCCCGCAGTCGGTGGCAACAACTGGTGTTCCGTGAAGTAATGCTTCAAGGCCAACAATGCCAAGTCCTTCTTGATATGACGTGATGAGTAAAAGGCTCGCACGCCGGTACAGGGCGTAAAGATCCTCGGTTGCGATTTGTCCTGTAAAGATAGTATTGCGCAACGAGTCATAGCGTTGAAAAGAGGCCATGATTTCTGGCGATGGTTTCATGCCGACAATGTAGAGTTTGATGGTCGGTATATGCCGATAAATTCTTTCAAAAACGCGTAAAAGCATAGGAAGATTTTTCCGTGGATCACTAAAGCGCCCAACGGCCATAATAATTTTTTCACCCGACTTTACGTACTGAGGTGTAATGCGGCTTCCATCAATAGGGTAACTACAAACGACCATATTTTCGCGGGGATGTTTGATGATGTACTCAAACTTTGATTTGGCGTACGTGCTGAGAGCAAGAATAAAATTTGCTTTGGTTAAAATTTTCCGTTCGATGCGATTCATCCAAGGATGCGCAGCTGCGTTGATAAGAGCGCGTATCCCGCGTAATTGTTTGACTCTTTCTTGGCGATCTTCGTCATAAGGCGTGCTTATCCAGAGGACAAATTTTTTGTTCGTGGCGAGCAGCGAATGTGCTGCAATGCTGGTACCACTAACCACAAAAAAGTAGTCGTAATCTTTGAGCAGCTCTTGCCATGATTGCTGGGTAAAAATATAGTGCCCTGGCTCCCAAAACGACCATCGTGTACCTATTTCCACGCTATTCATGCCAAAGTGAGATAGAGGTTTTACCGCAGAAGTGAACTTGAAGGCACGCAATTTTGTAGCGACCTCGGGCTCAAATCCGAGAAAAAATACGCGTGGTTCAAAATAGTGTTCACAAAATTGGTAAGCGCTTTTAAGGCAAGCAAGTACGCCGCCATAATTGTACGTATTGCGCAGAGATAAAATTGCAATCTTGGGTTTTATTGGCGTGCGCATGTTGTATCGGTCCTTTCACCATATTTATGTGCGACAAAGAAGAGGTCTGAAGATAAAATCTGTGCATTGAGTACATGTACTCTACGTAGTGCACCAATAATTTTTTTTGCCACAGGACGTAGCCAGGGAATAAAAAACTCGGCAAAAACGCTTGGTGGGACTATGCCCTGGGCGCTGATATGATCAACGGAAAACGTCCCGCGTTCAAGTGCTATTCGTAAAGATTCTGGCGTGTAATATCTTTTGTGCGTAAGATCGGTTCGGTGATAAAAGGTCAGATTATAAGCGGGAAGAAATCCATCATTGTTATGCGGAACCGATCCGACCAGAACCCCGTTGGGTCTACAGATGCGATAAAGTTCATTGATAAGCGATGATTCAGCGGTTATGTGCTCGATAATATCAAATGCAAGGATGGTATCAAAGCAATTATCTTCAAATGGTAGTGGCTGTTCGAGGTTGATCCTCATAAAATCTGCTCCCTTAACTCCTGCTAGATCAAGCTGATCAATGGCAACAATGCGTAGATGCGGATTTTTTTCGGCCAGCCATTCGCTGTAATAGCCATATCCAGATCCGACATCAAGAATATCAGAACCGGCTATATTTTTCTGGATCAAGCTCACTTTAATATCGGAGAGCTTGTGCTCGATGGGGCTGCGTTCCATGTTCCTATCCTTGTGCCCGAAAAAACAGGACATGCGGTGAAATATTTTTGCAGTTGCCGAGAGAGCGTAAACTCTTGCGCACGCTGGTAACCCTGTTGTCTGATGTGTGCACGCCTTTCTTCATGCCCTAGATACAAGGTAACCTTATTAACGAGTTCTTCAAGATTTCCAAAACAAGCAACGCTTTCTTCTTCTTTAAAGTACTCACAAGCTTGCTCCTGGGTTCGTTGCGTGAGTAGAAAAGTTGAACTTGCGGGTACTTCAAAAGTACGCATATTATGCGAGCCAACGTTCTGTATACGGATAAAATTAAGGACGATTTTTGATGAACGGAAAATCTTAATGAGGGTTTGATGATAAACGGCGGGACCGCGCACGCATTCCTTGAGATGTATATCAGTGCTCTGTTTTTCCCATTGATTACCCCAGATTGCAAGCTTCATGTTTGGCAATGCGGCATGAAGAGCTGCAAGCCAGTATTCGCGTTCAGGCTCCCATGTGCCAACAAAACACACATCGGCGGTATATTTTTTGTGTTCTTCTTCGGTGATGGTTATCGGCTGATTGAATATTGTCTCATCGTAGGCGAAGGGAAAATGGCATACGTGGCTGCAGCCTGCTGCATGGAGGGGGGTAATAAGCATGTGAGACCAGGATAAAAAACAATCAAGTTCAGGGAGCCGCTCAAGAACGGTGGCCTTAGAGTTGTGGTTCCATAGCGTAAATGGATTGTCGGTATAAAAATTTATTATTTTGCAGCGGATGTGGTGCTTGATAGTACGCAGTGTATGAGCGGAGATGTTTTCAGCTTTGATGAGAAAAATGAGCTCGGGCCGAAATTTTTGAGCCGTATGTATAAACGCGTAATCATGGTATGCCGGTGGCGCGAACCGAATAAACCCTGTTGGTCGTGTGTTATATGGTATAACGTTGTGCCCTTGCCCTATCAACGCGCGCAGAAACGATGTTGCGTAAGTGTATACCGATGGATCAGAGGCGAATGCTCCGGCGAGAAGTATTTTCATGAAATCGCTTTCAGCACATCGGCGTAGGCCTGATATATCTTATTACCGTACGTGTTCCACGAAAATGATTGTATACGTGGTTGTCCTTGCATTCCCATTTCAACCGCCTCAGCCTGATGGCGATAACACCATTCAATTTTTTCAGCAAGGCCGGCAATGTCACCTGGTTGAATGAGAAAACCGTGAATATTATCAGTGATAAGCTCTGGTCCTGCGCTGGCGGTGCTACAAATTACGGGCAGACCGCTTGCCATCGCTTCACCAATGACCATGCCAAATCCATCTTCAAGTGATGGCAATACAAAAAGAGATGCCTGTTGGTAGAGCGTGCGCAATTTTTGGCGGTCAACCGGACCGGTAAAGATGACGTTGGCAGAAATACGAAGCCGTGGAGCAATTGAGGTAAAATCTTTTGTTAGTGCGCCAACAATAAGCAATTCACTTTCATGCTTAGGCACGTTGAGTTTATCCCACGCCTGAAGAAGATTCTGAATGCCCTTGCGCAAGGAAACGAGGCCGACAACAATGACACGAAATTTTTGTTTTTGCGGTGGAGTCATCATGTCGTGCGAAAAATACTTAGTATCAACACCACACGGCACCATGAGAACTTTTTGAGGCGATATGCCCTGATCAATAAAGCTTTGCCGTGCAAATGACGAAAGTGTCATGATGTAATCAGCCGTGTGATACTCAGTGCACATTTTTTCGATAGTCCGTTGATCAATCGGTGCATATGCAATGCCCCAACGACGATACTCCTCGTGCAAGATTCTTTGTTGCGCTGCTATATGACATGATCCCGATTCGATAATGACTTTTGCTCCTGCTCTGCGTGCTGCCGGTATGGAATGTGCGGCATAATGTGCCCAGCCAATAAATAGATCAAAGGGCGCCAGAGCCTCGAGCCTTTTACTGACATGTTTATCAAAAAGATTGTCTTTAAAAACATTAAATCGTGATGTGTTAAAAAATCTACCAGCCTGTAGCTTTACAAAGCTGTCATTGAGCAGCTTGCTTATGTGCGCAACGTGGACAAACTGTTCGGGAATGTTTGTATCTTGTGCTGTGTAATCAAAGGTAAAAAATTGGCGCAAGCTGTGGCGTAAGGCTAATTGATGTGCTAGATGATGTGCATGAAATCGTCCGCCCGCAGAAACGACGATGTTCATAGAATAACACGCCTAAAATAATCGATGGTTAAACGTAGTCCTGTTTCAAGATCAATCTTTGGTGCCCAACCCAGGACCTGTTGCGCCAAGCTGATGTCTGGTTTGCGTTGTCGCGGGTCGTCTGGTGGAAGAGGGTGGTAGGTTATGGGGAGCTTTTTCCCACCATGAACGAGCCGATCAATAGTTTTTGCCAATTCATTCAGGGTGAATTCAGTTGGATTTCCCACATTAACGGGCCCCGTGAATGTGGCATCACTTTCCATCATGGCGATTATTCCGGCAATTAAATCGCTTACGTAACAGAATGATCGTGTTTGTGTTCCATCACCATACAAGGTTAACGGCTCATTCTTGAGTGCTTGTACAATGAGATTGCTGATAACGCGGCCGTCATTGGGGTCCATGTTGGGGCCATACGTATTAAAAATTCTGATGACTTTGATATCGGTGCCATAGTGCCGATGATAATCAAAAAAAAGCGTTTCGGCGCATCGTTTGCCCTCATCGTAACAGGCCCGCGGCCCGATGGGATTAACATTGCCACGGTATGATTCTACTTGTGGGTGAACATCGGGATCGCCGTACACTTCACTGGTTGATGCTTGCATAATGCGTGCGTTATTTTTACGCGCAAGTTCGAGCATATTCAATGCGCCTATGACACTTGTTTTGAGCGTGAAAATGGGATCTTTTTGATAATGTGGCGGTGAGGCGGGACAGGCAAAATTAAAAATCCATTGTGTTTCAAGATCGATGGGATTGACGATGTCGTGTTCTATGAACGTAAAGTTTTTATGCGCACGCAGGTGTTGGATATTGTCCAGATTCCCCGTGTACAAATTATCAATGCAGGTAACCTGGTGTCCGCGATCAATAAGCGCGGTACATAAATGGCTGCCAACAAAACCAGCGCCGCCGGTGACAAGAATTTTTTTTACTGATGGCATAAAGATCTGTTCATTTATAAAAAAAATATGTTGCTATAGTACGGGACTGTCTCTTAATGTACCGGAAGCGAATAAAAGGAGAAAGAGCATGTTGGGTAAAAATTATTCCCTTTATCTAACGCCTATCAATTTCTTGAGTCAGGGGCGGTTGTTATGGTTGCTGTGTAGTATCTAAAAAATAGTGGGTTTTTATGCAAAAAACGAAGTTTTTGGGAAAGTAACCCTGATTTACCAACATAAATGACCAAAACCAACCCTGATCTATCAACATAAACAGCTGAATATTACCCTGATTTATCGACATAAATGGCAATAAGTAACCCAGATTTGCCAACATATCACAGTTAAAATAAGCTTATTTTTAGTATATTTTGGTATAAAAATTTCAATTTTTTTGAGGCAGGCCGCCTATGAAAAGAATAGTGGATTTCTTTCTTAGTGAATGGAAAGATGAAAAATACAATCGAAAGCCACTTCTGCTACGCGGGGCTCGGCAGGTAGGCAAAACTCATGCTGCGCGAAATCTTGGCAAAACATTCAAAAGTTTTGTCGAAATTAACTTGGAATCAGATGAAATTGCTCGAAAAATTTTTTCTCAGGATCTTGACCCTCAAAGAATAGTTTTTCAGCTTTCTCAATATTTGCGCAAAGACCTTACTCCTGGTTCTAGTCTCCTTTTCATTGATGAAATTCAGGCACTTCCATCGGCGATTACGCTTCTGCGTTATTTTTATGAAATAATTCCAGAGCAACATGTTATAGCCGCTGGGTCGCTTTTGGATTTTGCTATTGAGCAAGTTGGCATGCCTGTTGGACGAGTTTCTAGTTTCTACCTCTACCCAATGACATTTTTTGAATTTCTTGTCGCTCTAGGTTATGGAAGATGGGCTCAAATGATTTTGGATCATGAACAACATAAGGAAGTACTTGAATCCTTACATGACAAACTTTTGAATTTAGTGGGTACGTATCTCGCTATAGGTGGTATGCCTGCAGCCGTCAAAGCTTGGATAGAAACACACAATCCACGGAATGTAAAAAAAGTGCATGCCGATTTATTAGATTCTTATCAGCAGGATTTCAATAAATATGCAACAAAGTATCAGATTAAATATCTTGATGCACTTTTCCATCACGCATTAGCCCAGTTGAGTAACAAATTTATCTATAGCCATGTTGGTGAATATCAAAAAAGAGAGCTTGAGCCGGCGTTGGAGCTCTTGAAAAAGGCTGGTATTGTTCATGCTGTTATGCGTAGCGCAGGGCAAGGAATTCCAATTGGCGCTCAGATGCATCTTGATGATTTCAAGGTAATTTTTTTGGATGTCGGGCTCAGCCAAGCATCACTTGATCTTGATATATCGCCTTGGTTTGTTGATCCGCTCACTGCCTTTATTAATAAGGGAGAAATTGTAGAAGCTTTTGTTGGGCAGGAGTTGCTTGGATATTCCGACCCAATAATCAAAAACAGACTTTTTTACTGGAATAAAGAGACGAGGGGTAGTCATGCAGAAGTTGATTATCTCGTCCAGCTCAAAGAGAATGTTGTTCCTATTGAGGTTAAGGCGGGTACAAGTCTACGCATAAAAAGCATGCACATCTTTTTAGATGAGCACCCAAATTCATCGTATGGGATACGATTTTCAGCGCACAGTTATATGAATGAGGAAAGAGTAAAGACGTATCCTCTTTATGCGGTAGTCAAACCCTTTTTTGATGCGCACGAAGATATACGTAATGCGTTAATCAGATTAGCAAAATGACGTTACGTAACCATTAACTTACCGCGTGCGAGATTCTTCTATACGATCAATTCGGGGCGATATTCAAAATGCATAGTGTCATAATGGTACCATTTCCCGCCCCAAATAAATCCGTATTTTTCAAAGATTTGAACAATTTCCCACGGCACACTGTTGCGATATGTTGGTAGAGCGTCTTCACAGATCGGACGATTTTCTTTGATGAGATCCCATTGCCAATACGATGATTTTTCAGCATTAATATCAAGCGTCATACCAAAACTATGGCTGCTAAGGCGATGGGTATTGGCTATATTTCGCCAACAATAGGTGCCTCCCGGATTTTGCAAAAAGGTAACATATTCAGGTTTGATGCACGCTAACAGTTCTAATTCATCTGAAATCTGTTGTATCTTTTTGTGAATGTTATTTATTTTTGTTACCAGTAATAGGCGCGTTAGTGGGCCAAAAATTTTCGGCATCCACGCAACTGTTTTCAAATTTTTTGTCACCTCTTCTGGCGAATTACCATACATTTTGCGAAAAAAGGGTTCGTATCTAATGCGCCCTGGATCTTTGGTGGGGACATCACGAGAATTTCCCGATAGATACAATGGCTGCTCTAACTGATCAATCAACGATGGCGTATCAAGCCATTCACCTATAGGTTTTAGAGCATGGGATGTCCCAAATGGCATACATGTTCCATCGGTCCATATAATGCAATCCTCACGCACTTCGCGTATATGATCTGGGTAGATATATTTAAGCATTGCAAGTGTGTGTAAACAGTTTTCAGCGGCGATCAATTTCTGGGCCTGCATATGCTGCAAAGAAGGCTTAGATACGAGTTGCGGAAAGATATAAGCAGGAGTGTGAAAAAAGATTATTGTCAGGCATAGTAATATGATTTTTTTTATCATAACAAGAGATCCTTACGCACGTTAATCAATGAGATTATAGCTTGGAACACTTAAATGCACGTGCTCATCGAGTGCGGCTACTTTTAACAAAGTCACAAATTCAACAGGTTGTGCACCCGCTAACTGTACTAATTCTATAGCTGCGCGTGCAGATCCTCCTGTAGCAATCAAGTCATCGATTATAATGACGCGCTGACCAGGGCGAAGCGAATCTTGCGCAAGTACCAAGGTATCAACGCCATACTCTTTTTGATAACTTACCGAGTAAACAGCGCCAGGAAGTTTGCCTGGCTTTCTGACCGGCACAAAACCTACACCAAGCTTATACGCCAATGCCGCAGCAAGAATGAACCCTCGTGATTCCAAGCCAACCACGGCGCTAATATTTTTTGTTGTATATCGTTGTGCAAGAAAATCGATCATAAAGTGAAAAGCTTGAGCATTATTTAAAATCGGTAACATGTTCTGAAATAGTATGCCTGGTTTTGGAAAGTCTGGATGCGTTGCAACTAAACTTTTTAGAAAATTTAATTCGTCCGCATAAAGTGCTTTATCTATGGTGTCTTTTAAGAGCTGTTGACGCGATACGCCGCCAAATTCAGCTTCACAATGCCAATTGCTTGGATCAATGGATCTGTCTGAAAAACTTTTTTGTATTGCCGTGCCAACCGTAACTGAATAACCGTCGTGAGAAATTTCAGAAGACATCTGTTGAGCTACGTGAACATATTTTTCGGGAATAAACGTGGGCCTTGAGATCTCAACGATGTCCCGAGAAGGAGATGTTTGTCGTACTACAACAAGACCTTTGTCGTACCAACGCTGTGTGGCAGGAGACTGTTCAATATAATTTTCAATTGATACCACATAGTCTGCCGTTTTAAGCAATCTTTCTGGCACAGTATTCAATCGATTGCGAGCACCGCGCAGCGCACAATCGATGCCAATCGGCTGCTCAGGAATAAGTGAAGATGTTTTTTGTGGGACATAAATTATGGTGTCATCAGGAAATTTTTGATTAAAAGATTCCTGCACCGCTGAAACTTTTTGATGGCTTTCTGACGTAATAGCAACGGTAATGGTGCGCGCAGGTAGCGCCGATGTAGTGAGCGCCATCAAAGCAGAGAAAAGTAATCCAGAATGTCTTTTCATGATATGACTCCTTTGCCTTCTTGGGGCGAGTGGTATAGTGGGAACTTGTGCAAAAAATCAATGTGCCACAAAAATAATAAAATGCGAGAGGAGGGTATTGTCGGCCAGCATGGTTTTATAAGCTTCACAAAATTTGTTGTCTAAAAAATCATACGAGTTTGCAGGAGAAAATATGAAGAAAATAACGGTACATCTACTTATTGGGTTCTTTATTTCAGCAACTTTTTGCACTTATGCATTGATGGGTGAAACTAAAAAGTTTGCTGACCAAGCGATTATATTTTCGGGTAACGCAAATCATGCTTTGGCTGAAAAAGTAGCTGCGCAATTGGGAGTAGGTTTAGGATCTGCCAATATATCAAGATTTAACGATGGCGAGATTAGTATTCAGATCAAACAAAGTGTACGCGGTAAGCATGTCTTTGTTGTTCAATCAACATGCCCATCACACGTACAAAGTATTAATGACAATCTGATGGAACTTTTTTTGTTAATTCGCACCTTCAAACGTGCATCTGCTGCAACTATTACTGTTGTTATGCCCTATTACGGTTATGCGCGTCAGGATCGAAAAAGTGCACCACGCGTGCCAATTTCTGCGGCTGATGTAGCAGGAATGATCGAACTTGCAGGTGCTGACCGCATATTGGCTGTCGATTTACATTGTGGCCAAATACAAGGATTTTTCCGTGATATTCCCGTTGATAATCTTTACGCAGCCCCCGTATTTATCCCACACCTCACAGAGAAGAAATTAAGCAACGTTGTTGTTGTTTCGCCTGATGCTGGTGGCGTTGACAGAGCAACCAAATTTCTTAAAAATTTAGAAAAAAATGGCATTCCCGCTGATATGGCTCTTATCAGCAAACAACGCGCATCCGCAGGTGTTATAGCGTCCATGATTCTTATTGGAAATGTTCAGGGAGCTGATGCGATTATTGTTGATGATATGTGCGATACGGGAGGAACGTTAGTAAAAGCTGCACAATTATTAAAAGACAAAGGAGCTAAAAGAGTTTTTGCGGTGATAACGCATCCTGTATTTTCGTGTAATGCGATGGATAAAATTCGCAATTCAGTTATTGACGAATTGATAGTAGCTGACACAATTCCATTAAATGGCGCTGTCCCTTCGAATATAGCCTACATATCAGTAAGCTCACTGATTGCTGAAGCAGTACGCCGCATTTATAACGGCGATTCTGTATCAGAAATTTTTCAATAATAACGTAATGTGGGTTCAGAGTTTCAAAACTCTGAGCTCACGCACAGATGTCACAGTCTAAAATATATTTTGGTCTAAACAATCAATGTCACGTAGCGCATCAGATGATCGTTTACATTTGTTTTTAATGGGCTACGATTAACAACGTTCATGCGAACATTCTACTGTGAAAAGGGCGAGATGGAGAAAAAATTATTATCTATTGTTGTTCCGATATTTAACGAAGAACACAATATTCTTCCCCTCTATCAAGAGCTCATCACCGTCTGCAAAACGCTTCAGTATTTCAATGATTATGAAATGATAATGGTCAATGATGGTAGCAAGGACGCCTCACTTTCAATCTTAAAAAAACTTGCAACACAAGATACGCGCGTCAAAGTTGTTTCATTTACGCGTAACTTTGGCCATGAACGTGCGACGTTTGCAGGTATTACGTACGCGACTGGCGATGCGGTAGTACTCATCGATGCCGATCGGCAGGATCCTCCCGAACTTATTCTTGAATTTGAAAAAGAATTTGTTCAGGGGTATCACGTGGTGTATGGCCAGCGCATCAAGCGCCTTAATGAATCGTGGCTCAAAAAACTGACCTCGCGACTTTTTTATCCAATATTCAGGTGGATTACCGGTGTGGATATGCCGCGCAATGTTGGTGATTTTTGCATGATCAGTCGCACAACGGTGGACAAAATCAAACAATGTAGTGAACGTGTAGTTTTCGTGCGGGGGCTTATTTATTGGCTGGGGATGTCTAAAAAAGCTGTGCCCTTTGTTCGTCGTGCGCGTGGTTCGGGGCACTCAAAATACAACTACGGCAAGCTTATTATTTTTGCACTTGAAAATATTGTTTCATTTTCAACGGTTCCCATCTACGTGATCATTTTTCTTTCGCTCTTTTTAATTGTGCTTTGTTGCTTGGGAACAGCGGCCGCTTTGTGTATGCATTTATGTGGATACGTTGTCATGACGGGCTGGACGTCGCTCATCATGTGCGTGCTTTTTTCATTTGCTACGACACTGTTTTTTTTAGGAATCATTGGTTTGTATGTAGGCAAAATTTTTCAAGAAGTTAAATCGCGGCCAATTTTCGTTATCGATGAAGTGCTTAACCTATGAAATTTTTACAGCTCTTTAATCAACTTCTTACGCGGCGTGATAGATGTGCGCTCACGGTGCTTTTGTTCTTTTCGATGCTTGTTTCTGTAATTGAGACAGTGAGTATAACCGCTGTTATGCTTTTTGTTTCGGCAGCAACCAATTTCGATTACATTCTTAAAAGTTCATGGGGCAGTTGGTTATATACAAGCAGCGGCTGCCAAACACCATCGGCATTTGTTATCGCGCTAGGGGTTATTCTCATTATTTTTTATCTCGTTCGCGGTGTCTTGGGTCTTACACATATTTATATGATGGCTCGGTATGCCCATACACGCTATCACCGATTTTCAGTACTGTTTTTTTCGCATTTTTTGAAGTTTTCATATGGCGATTTTGTGAACAAAAATTCAGCAGTCGTGGGGCAAGTAATTTTTTCGCACAGCGGTGCTTTAACGCACATTATGACAGCATTGCTTACGCTTATGTCTGAGATTTTTACAGTGGCATGTATTTATATCATGCTTTTTTGGGTTCATTGGAAATTGACGCTCATATTAACGGTTTTTTTAAGTGTTAAGGGATTTTTGATTATAAAAGCTTTCGCAAAAGGTATTGCACGTGCTGGTAAACACACACAATATCATTCACTTGAGAGTTCAAAAGTCTTTGGTGAGTCATTTGGAAATTTCAAACTTATCAAATTGAGTGTGTCTGAGTCGAGTGCTTCTCGGCGATTTTCGGAAGCAACATGGGGGCAAGCAAAGGCTCAAATTTCGTACGCAACTTTGCAAAATTCACCACGTTCTGTTCTCGAGACAATGGGCTTTTTATTGCTTATTTGCGTTATGATCTATGCGGTATATTTCCACAATAATGCTGGTCTGATTATACCTATGGTCTCGATGTATGCCCTCGCATTCTACCGTCTTTTGCCCTCGATGAATAAAATTCTTACCACGATTCATCAGATTTCTTTTCACCAACATGCGCTGCAAGGGATTCATGATTTTCTAAAGTTGCCAACAGAAGCTTTAGGCGATGAACCAATTACCTTCGAACGCCGGGTATGTTTGCGTAATCTTTCGTTTGGCTATGATCCGGCCAGATCCGTTTTAAATGACATTAATCTTACGATTACTAAAGGTGAAAGCGTTGCGTTTGTTGGAGCAAGTGGATCGGGGAAAAGCACACTCGTTGATATTCTTATGGGGCTTTATTGCCCACAATCAGGAGAGATGCTTATTGATGGGTTGGCTCTTAATGATGCACATCGCCATTCATGGCAGCGTAAAATTGGCTATATTCCACAAACAATTTATCTCTTTGATGGCACGGTAAAAGAGAATGTTGTTTTTGGGCGGGCATATGATGAGCTCACGCTGACTGCTGTTCTTAAAAAGGCACAAATTTATGATTTTTTATGTACGCAACAACTTTTTGATACCCGTGTAGGTGAGGGCGGCGTTAAATTGAGCGGTGGCCAAAAACAGCGTATCGCGGTGGCACGAGCATTATATGGCAAGCCAGAGCTCTTAGTTCTTGATGAGGCAACTTCTGCACTTGATCATGATACCGAATCATGTATTATGGACGAAATTTATCAGCTCAAACGGACGGTGACACTCGTGATTGTTGCTCATCGAACAAGTACCATTTCCCGTTGCGATAAAGTATATAAAATCGAACAAGGATCTGTTGTCCCCATAACTTTTGATCACATAATGCAGGATAGTTTACGAAGCAGGGCGGAACTGGAGCACTGATTTTCTGCGCGTCAGAAAATTTGAGGAGAGATGAAGATGAAGCGGGCGCTGATTACCGGTATTACCGGACAAGACGGCTCGTATCTTGCGGAGTTTTTGATTGCTCAGGGATACTCGGTTCATGGTGTTATTCGGCGTGCATCGACGTTTAACACCCAGCGCATTGACCATTTGTACCGCGATCCGCACGATGGTAAATCAAGGCTGTTTCTTTATTATGGCGATATGACCGATACCGGCAGTATTACGAAATTTATTGATGGAATACAACCTGATGAGGTGTACCATCTGGCCGCGCAAACGCATGTTAAAGTTTCGTTTCAGATGCCTGAATATACCGGTAATGTAACCGGTTTAGGGACGACAAGAATTCTTGAGGCTATCAGAGATACGCAACGGCCCATAAAATTTTATCAAGCGTCATCTTCCGAGATGTTTGGTGCCGCACCTGCGCCTCAAAATGAACAGACCACTTTCCAGCCGCGTAGCCCCTATGCAGCAGCAAAGTTATATGCCTATTGGATGACGGTTAATTACCGCGAAGCTTATGGCCTGTTTGCTTGCAACGGGATTTTGTTTAATCACGAAAGTCCACGGCGCGGAGAAACATTTGTAACGCGCAAGATTACGCGTGCTCTTGCTCAAATGCGACTGGGTAAACAAAAAAAATTATATCTTGGCAATCTCGACACGAAACGTGATTGGGGTTTTGCCCCAGAATATGTTGAAGTGATGTGGCGTATGTTGCAGGTTGATAAACCTGATGATTATGTTATTGGCACCGGGCAGAGCCAACCGGTACGTGCCTTTGTTGAAAAAGCCTTCACGTATGTTGGCATCACTTTAGATTGGGTTGGTACAGGAGTTAGTGAGCGTGCGTTGGTACGCTCTTGTACCGCTGAATGGAAGTCACTTTTCAAGCCTGGTGACTGTATTCTTGAAGTTGATTCGCATTATTTCCGTCCAACTGAGGTTGACCATTTGCAAGCTGATGCCAGCAAAGCGCGCACGCTTCTTGGTTGGCAGCCACGTATTACGCTGGATGAACTTGTGGCGATTATGATCGATTACGATTTTAAATATGTAGGTCTTCCGATGCTTGGCGAGGGTTTTGCGACGTGCAAAAATAAAAATTTTTCTTACACAAATCACGATTTTACTTTGCAACAGCAAACGCAGGATGTAGAGGGCTTGCCATGATGACCACGTCTTCAAAAATTTACGTTGCGGGCCATCAGGGACTGGTTGGATCTGCCTTGGTCCGTACATTGAGCAGTAACGGTTATAACAATCTTGTTGTTCGCTCATTTCACGAATTAGACTTGCGTAACCAGCAGCAGGTAACAAAATTTTTTGATGAGCAGCGTCCGGAATATGTTTTTTTAGCAGCGGCAAAAGTTGGTGGCATTGGTGCCAACTCAACGTATAAAGCTGAATTTATTTACGACAATATGATGATTGCCGCACATGTAATTCATGCATCATATTGTTACGGCGTTAAAAAACTCATTAATTTTGGGTCCTCGTGTATTTACCCGCGACTCGCACCCCAGCCGCTTAAAGAGGAATATTTGCTGTCAGGCCCATTTGAACCGACCAATGAGCCATATGCCATTGCCAAAATTGCAGCGCTTAAACTATGCCGTTACTACAATGAGCAATACGGGACCAATTTTATTTCGCTTATGCCGACGAATTTGTATGGTCCTTATGACAACTTTAATCTTGAAACGGCGCATGTTCTTCCGGCGCTTATACGTAAATTTCATCTCGCTAAATTGCTGATGCAGGGCGATCATGATGCCGTGCGAGAAGATTTTAAACGCTATCCCGTTGGTTATGGTATAACCGCTGTTGATCTTTTGGATCCTGCCAGAATCACTTCTATTTTAGAACGTTGCGGTATTGCCGATGGAGCCGTAACGTTGTGGGGAAGCGGTACACCCTGCCGAGAATTTCTCCACGTTGATGACGTTGCACGTGCAGCAGTTATTCTAGCTGAGCACTATGATTATTGCGATGTTGGCGAATGCATTAATGTTGGGACTGGTACTGATTGTGCGATTTGCGAATTAGCCGATTTGATAAAACAAATTATTGGATTTAATGGGCGTATTGTATATGGCACGAAGGTGTTGGATGGTATGCCGCGCAAGTGCCTGAATATATCAAAAATCGAGGCTCTGAATTGGAAGCCCTCAATTACTTTGGCAGATGGCCTCAAGAATGTTTATTCATGGTATGTGCATGCATGTCCAGATGAGGAGAGTTGTCATCATGCTACGCTATAAATCAGTTTTAGTTACCGGAGGGACCGGTTCATTTGGAAAAGCCTTTGTCCGGACAATTTTGCAACGATATCCACATCTGGAGCGTGTAATTGTTTTATCTCGTGATGAGTTTAAACAATTTGAGATGTCCAATATGCCCGAGTTTAGAAATGATCAGCGGCTGAGGTTCTTTGTTGGCGATGTGCGAGACAAGGATCGACTTTATAGGGCATTTGATGCTGTTGATGTTATCATTCATGCCGCTGCACTCAAGCAGGTGCCGTCATGCGAATACAATCCTTTTGAAGCGATCAAAACAAATATTCTTGGGGCTCAGAATGTTATAGATGCGGCAATAGATAGAAATGTTAAACGAGTTATTGCGTTGAGTACTGATAAGGCCTGTGCTCCCATTAATTTATACGGTGCTACTAAACTGTGTTCGGATAAGTTGTTTATTGCAGGAAATGTTTATGTAGGTACACATGAGACACGTTTTGCGGTTGTGCGTTATGGTAACGTTGTAGCAAGTAGGGGATCAGTTATTCCCTATTTTCAGCAGCTTATCAATAATGGTGCACGTGAACTTCCGATTACTGATGTGCGTATGACGCGTTTTTGGCTTCGGCTGGAACATGCAGTAGACATGGTGATCCACGCATTGCAGGTTATGGATGGCGGTGAGCTTTTTGTTAAAAAAATCCCCTCAATGAGAATTGTGGACTTGGCACAGGCAATGGCCCCTGACCTTCCCATCATCGAAGTTGGTATTCGCCCAGGTGAAAAAATTCACGAGATGATGATCTCTCGGGAAGATGCACGCAGTACGTATGATTTCGATTCATATTATGTTATTTACCAGCATGGAAATCGTGGCAAGGGAATTCCGGTAAATCCTGATTTCGAATATCATAGCGGCAATAATGCCGAATGGCTTTCGATTGAGCAAATGCGTTATATGCTCGGTTGTAAGAACGATGAATTATTCAGCAAAATTCACTCACATAAACGATTTACACAAACAGCGCAGGGTGGTGTCTAGCGCATGTTCGGAGCAACAAAAAAATACTCTTACGGTAAGCAAACGATATCATGTAGCGATATGTGGGCGGTACTCAAAGCCCTACGGTCATCATGGTTGACGCAAGGTCCTAAGGTACGTGAATTTGAACAGGCTCTTTGCTCGTACACCGGAGCTCGTTATTGTGTGGTGGTTGCCAATGCCACTGCGGCGCTTCATATCGCTCTATTGGCACTCAAGATTTCACCTCTTGATCGCGTCGTTACCTCTCCGATTACCTTTGTTGCTTCGGCCAACAGTATTTTACATGCAGGTGGCAATGTTCAGTTTGCTGACATTTGTCCCGAAACCGCATGCATAGATCCGTGTGAGATTGAAAAAAATATTACGCAAGAAACCAAAGGAATAATGCCGGTCCATTTTGCTGGACAGTCGTGTGATATGGAGCGTATTGCTACCATTGCAAAATCTCGAAATTTATTTGTTGTCGAAGATGCCGCCCATGCCCTGGGCTCACATTATAAAGATGAAAAAGTTGGCTCCTGTCGTTATTCAGATGCGGCTATTTTTTCATTTCATCCCGTTAAAAATATTACGACAGGTGAAGGTGGCGCCATTACCACCAACCGAGAGGATCTATACGAAGTAATGTTGATGCTACGGACGCACGGCATTACGCGTGATCCAGCACGTATGACGAAGAACGATGGAGCATGGTATTACGAACAACAGTTGCTCGGGTTTAATTATAGAATTACTGATATTCAGTGTGCGCTTGGTCTTTCGCAGCTCAAACGCCTTGATACCTTTGTGCAGCAACGAAGAGAATTGGTCGAAATGTATCGTGAAGAATTTAGGGATGATGCGCGCTTTTGCCTATTACAGGAAAACAAATATTCACGAGCAGCATTCCATCTATTTCCACTGCTTATTGATTTTAACGAGATCAAAATAAATAAAAAAAATTTATGTGCTGCTTTGGCTCAAAAAGGAGTGCATACACAGGTGCACTATATTCCGGTTCATATACAGCCCTATTATAGAAATCTTGGGTTTGTTTCTGGGAGTTTTCCGCATGCAGAATCGTATTATCAGCGAACACTCTCTCTTCCTCTCTATCCATTGCTAAGATCGCGTGATATCAAAAATATTGTAAAAATCATAAAAACAACAGCTGTGTAAAAATGAGGCGACTATGTTTAAAATTGGGTTGAAACTTTGGTCGACGAATGAGCAGTATGTGAATGAAGCGATTCGTCTCTGCGAACATGGTTTTTGCGATTATATTGAGCTTTTTGCTGTGCCGAAATCATTCGAGCACCATGTTGGTCTATGGGCGGCGGTCAAGAAAAAAACCAATATTATGATGATAATTCACGCGGCGCATTTGCGTGAAGGGGTAAATCTGGCTCAATCACCGTGCTTTGAGAATAATATGGTTGTTGCACGAGAAGCGCTTGCCTTTGCTGATGAACTTGGGGCCTTGTCGGTCATTTTTCATCCCGGAACAAATGGACAATGGCAGGAAACCTGTCGACAAATTTCTCATATTCGTGATGCACGCATTGTTATCGAAAATAAACCATATTTTGTTTCTCCTGAATTGATTTGTAATGGTGCAACCTATGAAGAGGTTAAATCAATTATTGACACAACGAGAGCTGGTTTTTGTTGTGACATAGGTCACGCCGTTTGTGCTGCAAATGCGTTGCACCAAGATCAACTTGAGTACGTGAAAAAATTTTTATCATTGCAACCACGCATGTTCCATCTTGCTGACGGGGATTGGTGCGGCGTGTATGATCAGCATGATCATCTGGGACATGGATTATTCAAATTAAACGAGCTGCTGCGTTTATTGCCTGAAGATAGCATGATTACCTTGGAAACAGCGCACGATTCCGATCATAGTTTAGTCGATTTTGAATCGGATGTTGCATATGTGCGCATGCTAGAAAAGCAGTGGCTCCGAGAACGTACGAATGCCGATATTACTATTGATCCAGCAACGTTGGACGATCTGCATGATATTTTTAATCTTTCAAATGATGATGAAGTTAGAAGAAATTCGATCAATATTCAAAAAATTGCCTGGAATGACCATGTTGCATGGTTCAACGAACAAATAAGAAGCAAAGAGGATTATTTTTTTGTGGCACGCAACAAAAATAATGATTTTGTTGGACAGGTACGTTTTGACAAGGTGCGCACTGAAAATTGTCTTCGTATCAGTGTAAGTTTGTGCAAAGAGTTCCGCAATAAGGGTCTTGGTGCTCATCTTATAGCATTGAGCTCTCAAAGAGTCCTTCACAATACACAGGCAACAAAAATATGTGCTTATATCAAGCCTGAAAACGGAGCATCCATAAAAGCTTTTTCTAAGGCTGGTTATGTTGCCGTTGGTAGTGTAAAAGTTGATGGAGTTGAATTGTCGGTGTTTGAATGTACATTGCGATAATGCAGTAAAAAAGAGATGAGAAATGAGAGATATTGTTATCGACAGCATAAAAATTGGAAGGCAGCACCCACCGTTTGTTGTCGCTGAAATGTCGGGCAATCATAATCAGTCGTTGCAGCGGGCACTTCAACTTGTTGAGGCTGCCGCATATGCAGGCGTTAACGCCGTTAAGCTTCAAACATATACCGCAGATACCATAACGCTTGATGTACAAAGCGACGACTTTATGATCAATGATGCAAAAAGTCTTTGGCGCGGGGCAACGCTACATGCACTGTATCAACAATCCTATACTCCTTGGGCGTGGCACAAGCAAATTATGGAGAAATGTAAGCAACATGGATTGTTGTGTTTTAGCACACCCTTTGACGAGACAGCAGTCGATTTTTTGGAATCACTGAATGTCCCCTGTTACAAAATTGCTTCTTTTGAAGTTGTTCATTTACCTTTGATAAAAAAAGTTGCCTCGACCGGTAAACCATTGATTATTTCGACGGGGCTTGCAAATGTTGCCGAGCTCTATGAGGCGGTTGCGGTTGCGCATTCGGCAGGTTGTCGTGATATTGTTTTGCTTAAATGCACAAGTACGTATCCAGCCGAGCCGGTGGATTCAAATCTTATAACTATTCCTCATATGCAGACTCTTTTCGATTGCCATGTTGGACTGTCAGATCACACGTTGGGCTTGGGTGTTAGTGTTGCCAGTATTGCATTAGGTGCAACTTTTATAGAAAAGCATTTTACGTTATGTAGGGCTGATGGTGGTGCTGATGCTGAATTTTCATTAGAACCTGAAGAAATGAAAAATTTAGTTATTGAAATAAGCCGCGCATGGCAGGCGCTTGGAAATGTTGCTTATGGACCAACGTTACATGAAAAAAAATCACTTCAATTTAGAAGATCCATTTATGCTTCACGGGATATTATGGCTGGAGAAATTTTAAGTGCAGAGAATTTGAAGATCATTAGACCAGGATATGGACTAGCTCCTAAGTATTTGGAAGTGATTGTTGGGAGAAAAGCTTTACGTGATATTACTAAAGGAACGCCTGTAGATTGGCAAATGTTTGTATAACAACTAAGGATGATTGGTAATGAAAAGAGTAAAAATTCTTGAGACGACGCTCAGAGATGGAAGCTATGCCATAAATTTTTCTTTTACGATCAAGGATACGGCACTCATATGCAGAGAATTGGAGGCGGCAGGCCTTGAGTTTATAGAAATTGGACATGGCGTTGGCCTCAACGCTTCGAATTGTGGCTATGGGCAGGCGGCGCAGACGGATGAAGAATATTTAGAAGCTGCTGCAAGCGTCTTGAGCAAGGCTAAATTTGGAATGTTTTGTATTCCTGGAATTGCGCGGCTTGAGGATATTGATATGGCTGCGCAGTACAAAATGGGGTTTATCAGGATAGGTACTAATGTTACCGAAGTTGCATCTTCGCAGCCTTTTATCCAAAGGGCCAAACAACACGGAATGTTCGTGTGCGCGAATTTTATGAAATCTTATGCTATGGCCCCTCTGGAATTTGCAAAAATGGTGAAACTTTCGGAGAGTTTTGGTGCAGATATGGTCTATGTTGTGGACTCTGCAGGCGGAATGTTCCCCGATGATATAAAAAGCTACTACCAAGCAATAAGGGAAGTATCGAATGTTCCTTTGGGGTTTCATGGGCATGACAATCTTGCATTTGCTGTGTACAACAGCATTTATGCTGCTGAGCAGGGTTTTGAAATTGTTGATAGTTCTTTGCAGGGACTGGGAAGAAGTTCCGGTAATGCGGCTACAGAAAATTTAATAGCAGCGCTTATGAAAAAAAAATATTGCCTAGACATAGATTTTTTCAAAATTTTAGCCATCGGCCAGAAGTATATAAAACCATTGATAACTTCTAAAGGGAAGGGCGCCTTAGATATTGTTGCGGGCTTTTCGGAATTTCATTCAAGTTATATGTGTTATATCAACAAGTTCGCTGCACAGTACGAAATAGATCCGGCGCGCTTAATGATTGAGGTAAGCAATGTTGATAAAATTAATGTTACCGAAAAAATGGTTGAGCGTGTTGCTGCGCATATCGCCGAAGAAAAACCGCGGGATTTATATTGATGAATGAATGTGTTAAGGCGGCTTTTTGTCGAATTTGGGATAAAGATTTTGTTGTTGATTCTTTGCATAATAAAAAACTTACCGGTAAAGATTTTTTTTCTGCTGTAATGCATTGCAAGCAACAACTTGAATCCCTTGGACTCTGCAAGCAGGATAAAATTTGTCTTCTGATGAACAACTCCCTTGATCTTGTTGTTATGTATTTTGCCTGTCTTTTTATGCAATTGATTATTATTCCTATTGATCCGCATAAAGGCCAAAGAGAAATAGATGAGATTTTAAAGATCGTAAACGGCAAAAAAATCTTTTGTGATAAAACATCAGAATATCGTGGCACTGATGTCGTGGCGATTGAGTCAATAATGGATAAGTTTTATGCGAGCAACGGAGATGAGATAGGCGATATAAGTCTTATTGATGCGCTTGATTTTAGTCATATTTATTTGATTACCTTCACCTCGGGGACGACTGGAGTATGTAAAGGGGTAAGGCATAGTTTTAATAATTTGGTAGCAAGTGCGAGGGCATTTAATAATCGATTTAACTTTGATCAGCAAAACATTTTTTACCATAATGTGCCGATGACGTATATGGCGGGAATTTTAAACCTCATCATTCTTCCCTTCGTCGCAGGAAGTACTATTGTTCTCGGTCCTCGCTTTGATGTTTCACAGGTGATGAATTTTTGGGACGTTCCTATTGGCCAAGGGGTGAACACCTTTTGGTTTGTGCCAACGATGCTTTCGCTGCTTCTCAGGTTTGATCGTGGTAACAAGGGTGCTGATTATTTGAGAGCGGTAAAAGCGATTGGATGCGTGGGGACTGCGCCATTGAACGTGCTGGTTAAGAAGCAGTTCGAAGAGAAATATGGTGTGTGCCTATACGAAAGCTATGGACTTTCGGAAACCCTTTTTGTTGCAACAAATTCTGCCTCTTTGAATATGAATGGGAGCGTTGGTACCTTGCTTGATGGTGTGACGGTGTCTGTTGAAGATGATGGTGAATTGTTGGTATCGGTTCCGTGGATGTTTTTGGGTTACATGAACATGGACAGCAAGCAAGACTTTGTACGCAGTGGTTTCAAGTCTGGAGACATTGGTGCTTTTGGAGTACATAAATTTTTATTCATAACGGACCGAAAAAAGGATTTAATCATTCGCGGAGGGATTAACATTAGCCCCGCGCGGTTGAATCGATTTATCAATGAAACAGGTTTTTTTGAAGAAAATGTTGTTGTGGGTGTGACTGATGACATCATGGGTGAAAAAAATGTTTGTTTTTTTGTTAAGGAAACGATATTTGAACGTGATCTTGAAAAAAAACTAAATATGAAAATTATGCATGATCTAGGGACCTCCTATTGCATAGATGAATTTATAAAAATGGATATTATTCCAAAAAATTTAAATGGAAAAGTTGATGCGCTGAAATTGAGAGAATTTTATTGTAAGAATCATTCATGATCTTGGATATTGATCACATTGGATATTCATCAACAAACTTCGAAGATGATATTTGCCTTGTGCAGAGCCTTGGTTTTAACATTAGATTTGTGCAACGGGGAATCAAAAATCAGGATATTAAAAAAAAACTTCTCAGATCTTTTACGATGGAACATCACATGGCCTTGTGCGCCCGTTCGTGTGACATAAGCATCGAGGTGGTGCACTACCCACAGGTAGGTCAAAAGCGTGTTGCACAAACATCATTTTTCCCATTGGTAGGTAATCAAGAGGCGCAATTACTCAAACAGATCTCAGCACAAGATGATTTAAAACAGCTGAATATTTGCATTTCAGATATTCCCAAAACACTTAATTTTTGGAAGGTTCTTGGATTTAATGCTGTTGAGCAGGGGGATGATTATCTTGCCTTTCGGTTCAGATCAATCCTTAACGGCAATGATTATTTTTTGTACGCCAAATTGACAAATGCTGCTGTGCATAAAGTTTTTTTAGACGATATTGGGTTTACCTCATTGGCGTTGATTACGTCTTCGGCTTCAAGAGAAAGGGCTGCTCTTGAAAAACACAATTTTAAAGTAACGCCGATTGAACATGTTGCCATAGGAAATAAAAATTTGAGCATTTTTTTTAGCGAAAGTCCTGATGGACATATTGTTGAATTTATTAGTCTTGAGGGTGAAAGTTTTGAGGGAAAATTGGCATGAAGGATAACTGTAGCATTTACGATGCAAAAAAAACGTGGACGACTTTTTTTATGCAAGCCGAGATGGCATATCCATGCGAATATGTCATTAGGATTTTCAAAGGAGAGTATCCACGATTAAATTTAAAGAAAGATTGTTTTCTCCACAAAAAAATATGCGATATTGGTTGTGGGGATGGAAGAAATCTGGTGCTCTTAAAGCAGGTTGGTTTGGATATTTATGGTGTTGAGATAACCAAGGAAATTGTTGATAAAGCTACCAATAATTTAAGGTCGGGTGGGATTCTTGATGCATCGGTAGTTGTTGGATCCAATAGAGACATCCCATTCGAAGCCGATTTTTTTGATTTTCTTTTATCATGGAATGCCTGCTATTACATGGGTGCACGCATTGATTTCGATGCACATGTTGTAGAATTTGCGCGTGTGCTTAAGCCCGGGGGCCGTTTGATCCTGTCTATTCCCAAAAAATCCTGTTTTATTTATCACGAGAGTGAAACTTCAAGCCCTGGATACCAGGTCATTAAAAATGATCCATTCAATCTCAGAAATGGCGAGATTTTAAGGATGTTTGATGGTGAAAAAGACATACAAAAGACATTTTCGTCGCATTTTGAAAATTTTGTTTTCGGGTCGATAGAGGATGATTGTTTTGGCTTTGATTATCATTGGCATTTAGTGGTGTGTACAAGGAAGTAGCAATGATGTTGGCAACAAGACTTAAAGAGCTCAAGTTTTCTGCAACCATAGGAGTTGCTGATAAAGTGAGAGAGTTAGAGGCGTGTGGCGAAAAAATAATTCAACTGAGTGTTGGGCAGCCACATGTGCCAACGCCTATTGAATTCAAACAGGGTGCTATCAGTGCGCTTATGAATGATCATGTTTTTTATAGCCACAGCCGCGGTATTTTGGAACTACGAAAGTTAATTATCCAGCGCTACAACACATTGTATGGAACATTGTTTGATGCCGAGAAAAATATTTTGATTACGCCCGGCGGAAAACAGGCCATTTATTATTTTATAATGTCGGTACTCAATACAGGTGATGAGGTTATCATCCCAACGCCAAGTTGGGTGAGCTATGCAGAAATAGTGAAAATGGCCGGCGGGATGCCTGTTTTTGTTGAGTGTCCAAAAGATAAAAATTTTGAAATTTGTTTTGATCTGATTGAGAAGGCGATTACCTCTCGGACTAAAGCAATCATTCTTAATAGCCCTAATAATCCCACCGGTGTTATGGTTAAAAAAGAAGTTCTTGAGGCGATCAACAATTTGTGTGTGAGTCGCGATATTTTCTTGCTCAGCGATGAAGTGTATGACCAAATTGTTTTTGATAATCAGTGCAACGCTTCAATTGTTTCGGTTAACCATACCTTAAAAAATTGTGTAATGATTAACAGCTTTTCAAAAATGTATTCTATGAGCGGTTGGCGTATCGGATATATCTTAGGAGCCCCGGAGATAATTGGTGCCATGCTCAAATTTCAGCAAAATACCGTGACATGCCCAACAACATTTGCCCAATTTGGAGCTCTGGAAGCCATTAAGCATGGGGACTGGTTTACCACGCAACTTGTTGAAATGTATCAGGAAAATAGAAATTTTTTGATTGCTGGTTTGCAAAAAATGCGATCCTTTAATTTTGTATGTCCCGAAGGGACGTTCTATTTATTCCTTGATGTTTCAAAAATCACTACAGATTCTGCTGCATTTTGTCTTGATTTGCTTTCCAGATGCAAGGTTGCAGCTGTTCCAGGAATAGCATTTGGCAACAATGGTGAAGGATTTATAAGAATTAGTTTTGCGACGGAAAAGTCAAATCTCGTTTTGTTCCTCCAAAGGTTAAACGAAACTTATGAAAGTTGTTGATCTGACTATTGCTATTGAAGAGGGCATGCAAACATTTAATGCACCCTGGCATCCGGTTGTTGAAATTACTCAGCTTGGACGACATGGTGTTGAGGGGCGGCAGACATGCCGCTTCTCGTTAGGGTCGCATACAGGAACGCATATGGATGCTCCTTTGCATTTTGTACAGGGAGGGCAACCAATAGATGCGATTCCATTTTCAAAAATATTTGGGGAGGTAACAGTTGTAGATTTTTCCTTTCTGCAGGAGGGCGATTGTGTGACGGTGGAACTTCTCGAAACTGTTGCGCTTACTCAGAAGATTATTTTTAATTTTGGCTGGTCGCGTTATTGGAATACACGGAAATTTTATAAAGGGTATCCATTTTTTTCACCAAACGCAGCGCATTATTTAGTTCAAAAGCACGTAGAGCTTGTTGGGATGGATACTCCATCGCCTGATGATAGTCGTATAGTTTTATCTGGGGATATTCTGGGCGGAGATGATGATTCCCCTGTGCACAAAATTTTTCTGAAAAAAGGCATTGTGCTTTTGGAATATCTTGCAAATCTTGATAAAGTAAAAAAAGATTCTTGTGGCTGGAAACTTGTAGCCATGCCTCTCAAAATCAGAGGTGCTGACGGAGCTCCAGCTCGTGTTTATATCTATAAGGAAGAGCAGTAGTGAATCGATCAACCGATGTTTCTGATTGGTTAATGCGCTGGTTTGAAGCAAATACAACTGCGACAAGGCAAGAGCTCAATAATTCTCATGACGCTAACTATTTTGAAAAGCGTTGGATGGACTCTCTCAAATTTGTCGTCTTTATCATGGATGTTGAAGCTCGTTTCAATATTAGTTTTTCAAATGAAGAGTTTCAAAATAGAGACTTTTCGACTATAGATGGCCTAAAAAAAATTATTATTAACCACATTGAGTCTTTACATGAATAAATACGATTATTCTTTGCCCAGTATTGTTAATGCTTTACAGCGTGTTGGTATCACACGTGGGAGCACTATTTTTGTTCATAGCAACCTTGGATTTTTCGGCATGCTTCAGAATGCCATCGAGCCATCTGATTATTACACTATTTTCAAGGAAGCGATTTTTGACGTGATTGGCGACACTGGAACTTTAGTTCTTCCGACATTCAGTTACAGCTTTTGTAAAAAAGAAATTTTTGACCCGGAAAAAACGCCCGGTGTCTGTGGCCTTTTGTCAGAATGTGCGCGCTTAGATGAACATGCGAAGCGATATAATGATGCAAATTTCTCTGTGGTTGCTCTTGGGAAGAATGCAGATCTTTTTACGCACGATGCCACAGAATATTCATTTGGCCCCGGTTCATTTTGGGATCGTTTTCTTAAGCAGAATGGCATTTTTTGCAACTTCAATTTTGATGCAGGGTCGACTTTTATTCACTATGTCGAAAGAGAATTGGGTGTTGGTTATCGGTTTGATAAGGCTTTTTGCGGGGTTACTCGTTCAGGAAACGTTTTACACGAGCGAGTTTTTTATCATTTCTGTTATGACCTTACAAAGCCTGAACATGGCCCTGAATTTTCCAAGTTTGATAAAAGGGCCAAGGCTACTGGGCTTGCACGTGTTGCCAATCTTGGGCGTGGGCAAATAGTGGCTATTTCTGCGGGTGATACGTTCACGCTCATTCGGCAGGAACTGATATTGGATGGTGGATTTTTGACTAAAGGTTGGATGTAGGATGCGGGATCTTCAGATGTATCGACTTATGCAAAGGCTCTATCCAATCTGCAGAAGTATTACCGGTGACGGGGTTAGGCAAACGCTACGAATTATCCAGGAATATATTCCAATAAAAATTTCAGAAGTATCTACGGGAACGAATGTTTTTGATTGGACCGTCCCCAGAGAATGGAATATCAGAGATGCATATATAAAGAATTCGCGGGGAGAAAAAATTGTTGATTTTAAAGAATCCAACATTCACGTGCTCAATTACAGTATTCCTGTGAACAAAAGAATGGGACTTGAAGAACTGAAACAGCATCTTTTTTCGTTGCCAGAACACCCAGAATGGATTCCCTACTTAACGTCATATTATAAGGACAATTGGGGGTTTTGTTTAAGCCATAAGCAGTACGAATCACTTCAAGAAGATACTTATGAGGTGGTTATAGATTCAAGCCTAGAGAATGGATCGTTAACTTTTGCAGAGCTCGAAATACCAGGGCAATCTGAAAAAGAAATTTTGTTTACGTGCTATGTTTGTCATCCATCATTGTGTAATGACAATTTGAGCGGTGTTGTTTTATTGACCTTCTTGGCGCAACATATGCTTGGCACAAGCCTGAAATATTCATATCGATTTTTATTTATTCCTGAAACCATTGGTGCTATTGCATGGTTAGCAATCAACGAGCAGAAAGTACGTAATATCCAGTATGGACTTCTTGCAACTTGTGTAGGTGACGATGGATTTTCAACATACAAAAAAACGCGAAATGAAAATTCATTCATCGATAGAGTTGTTGAAAAGGTTTTGATCGACAGTGGTGAACCTTATAAAATACTGCCCTATTCTCCTTACGGAAGCGATGAACGACAATTTAGTTCGCCAGGTTTTGCAATCCCGATGGGTTCTTTGATGCGAACGTCCTATGGCTGTTTCCCTGAATATCATACATCTGCAGACAATCTGGACTTTATAAAACCAATGTCGTTAGAAAACTCATTAAATAAGTATCTGCGTACTATTTTTGTTGTAGAAAACAATAGGTTGCTTATCAGCACAAACCCAAAATGTGAGCCACAGCTCGGTAAAAGAGGTCTCTATAAAGACATTGGAAGCAGAAAAAAATCAGAATATTTGGAGGAAGCAATTTTTTGGCTTCTGAATTTGTGCGATGGATCGTGTTCACTTCTGGATATTGCGATTCGTTCTAAGTTGCCATTTGAAGATGTCAAAGAAGCGGCCATGCTTTTATGTGAGCATGGGTTACTTAATGAAATAACCGAGCAAGGTTATGCACATGAAATGTTTGGCAATCATTCCTGCACGTGGCGGTAGTTTAAGAATTCCGCGTAAGAATATAAAAGCATTTTGTGGCCAGCCAATTATTGCCTATTCAATTGCAGCCGCGCTGAGATCTGGATGCTTTAGTGAAATTATGGTTTCAACTGAAGATGATGAGATAGCTGCGGTTGCTGCGCATTGTGGTGCAAAGATTCCCTTTAAGCGGTCGTTCAGGACCGCGGATAATTACGCAACACTTGTTGATGTCGTTGAAGAGGTGGTTAGAGACTATCGAAAGATTGATATTTATTTTGATTATGTTTGTTGCATTTTAGCGACCGCGCCCTTTATTACGACCGGTATGGTGCAACAAAGTTATGAGATTTTAATTAATCGCTCAGCTGATGCGGTTATTTCGGTTGTCCGCTTCGACTATCCCATTCAACGAGGACTAAAGCTTGAGGATGGTTTTATAAGAATGATGTGGCCAGAAAATTATGAAAAACGGTCACAAGATTTGGAGTCGGTCTACCATGATGCCGGATTATTCTATTGGCTACGGACTGAAAGTCTGTTGAGGCAGAAGCGCTTTTATATGGAGAGGAGTATTCCCTTTGAATTATCACATGCCAATGTACACGATATAGATACGTTGGAAGATTGGCAAATTGCAGAATTCAAATATATGTTTTTTCACAACGCAAACAAACTGAAGCAGGCGAACGATGGCGCAGCTTATAAGTGAACAAGAAAAATTTTGGGTAGATACATTCGGTGACGAATATACTGATAGAAATCAGGGGGCTGAGTTGTTGGCAAGCAATATTGCATTGTTTGCTCGTATAGTTCGTAGTACCGGAAGAATTAATTCTATTTTGGAAATTGGTGCCAATAGAGGACTTAATTTACAGGCGCTAAAAATTTTGATTCCGCATGTCCAATTGGCGGCGGTAGAAATTAATTCATATGCGTGCAAAAAACTTGCAACGATAAGTGATGTAGAGATTTATAATCAATCAATTGTTGAATTCTCTGTGCAAAAAACGTACGACGTTGTGTTGTCCAAAGGCGTTTTAATTCATATAAATCCGGAACAACTGCCACATGTTTATGATGTTATGTATCGTAGCTCACATAAATACATCTGTGTGATCGAGTACTATAATCCAAAGCCAGTATCGCTTGAATATCGCGGATATGCGCAGAAGTTGTTTAAGCGTGATTTTGCAGGTGAAATTTTAGACAGATTTCACGATGTGGCGCTTGTTGATTATGGTTTTGCCTATCACCGCGATACATACTTTGCGCAGGATGATATAACATGGTTTTTATTGGAAAAAAAATAAAGAAATGAGGAGAGGTACTGTGAAGTACTGCGTAAAATGCGTTATGCCGGACACCAAGCCTGATTTAAAATTTAATAAAGATGGTGTTTGCAGTGCGTGCGAATACTACGAAAAACGAAGAGATATCAACTGGCAGGAACGACGCAAAGAGCTCATGAAGGTTTTAGAAAAATATAAATCAAAAGATGGCCACAATTGGGATTGCATTGTTCCGGTGAGCGGCGGTAAGGACAGTACGTATCAAGTTGTTAAGATGTTGCAACTGGGCATGAGTCCTTTGTGCGTTACTGCAACGACCTGCCATCTGTCAGATGTGGGGAGAAAAAACATTGAAAATCTCAAGAACTTAGGTGTTGATTACGTGGAGTTTTCCACAAACCCCATCGTGCGAAGAAAGCTTAACAGAATTGCATTATCACGCGTCGGTGACATTTCGTGGCCTGAGCATGTGAGCATTTTTACCATTCCGGTTCAGACTGCTGTTAATTATCGTATTCCTTTGATCATTTGGGGCGAAAATCCACAAAATGAGTACGGCGGTCCTGCTGCAGCTGGCAGTAATAATGTTCTTGATCGTAAATGGTTAATGTCATTTGGCGGCCTACTGGGGATGAATCTTTCCGATTTTGAGGGCAAAGAAGGTATAGAAGGAAAAGATCTTATTGCCTATACCTATCCCTCAGATCAGCAATTAAAAGATGGTGGAGTTACGGGCTTGTTTTTGGGCCACTATTTTCCTTGGGATGGTCTTTCAAATGCCTTGTTTTCAACGGCTTTTGGTTTTACCTCTTATTCGGGCGCGATCGAAGGATCGATGGCGAATTATGAAAACGTTGACAACTATCAAACAGGAATTCATGACTATTTCAAATATTTGAAATATGGTTTTGGACGTGTTACTGATTTTGCGTGTTTGCATCTGAGACGTGGACGATTATCTAGGGAAGATGCCCTTCAGATTGTACAGCGCCTTGATGGCAAGTTTCCGTGGAGTTATTTGGGAAAACCATTACAAGAAATTCTGTCGCCACTTTCACTGAGCATCGATCAATTTATTCAAATTTGCGACAAGTTTACTAATAAGAAAATTTTTAAGACGGACACACAAGGGAATTTGGTTAAGGACGCGGATGGTAATCTTATCAAGCTTTACCATCCGATTGAACTATCTCAGCGCACAGCAGCTGCTTACTACCCACAAAGTACCGTGGTTCGAAGTTATGAAGATATTTCTTCTGCCATTTAATCCTGCCTGGACGCCTCATTTTGAAACTGAATTGGAACTTATCGTACAACACCAAGAGCGTGGTGATGATGTTTATCTTTTAGTCGATGATGGAAGATTAACGTTTACCGTTTCTGATCCGTATAATTCTTACGATATGAAAAAGGTTTCAAAGTCTCGGCTACAACAAGGATTGGATCTCATAAAATTTCCGAAAAAAAACATAATTAAAATCAAAAAAAAGCCTCGTGATGCCGATGTGATTCCACAAAGTTTTTGTAGTTATGAAGAACTCCACAAATTTAAAATAGCCGATGCCGAACTTGGCAGGGGGGTTATCTCAACAATAACCTCTTTTGCCCGCGACAATCGTTTTGATGTTGAAGCATATGCTGATTTCATTCATAGGGGATTATGGTCATCATTGCTTGTCTATGAGTCGGTTGTTGAGGCCATTGCCGCATACACACCCGATGTGGTTTATATTTTTAATGGAAGGTTTGCTGAGCTTTGGGCGGCCGCAGAGGCCTGCAAGAAGTGCAAGGTGACTTTTAGGACGCACGAAAGAGGTTGTGACATACATTCTTACGCCGTTTATGAAAATAGCTCATTGCATGATATTGAAACCCTCAAAAAGGAAGTTGCTTCTATTGGCCTTGCATATGAAAAAAATATTGCTGAAAAATGGTTTTTTGACCGGCGATTAGGAAAGGATCAAGGATGGTTTTCATATGTGAAGGAGCAGAAAAAACAACAACTCCCGCAGAATTTTGATGCGTCCAAAATGAACATAGCGATTTTTAATTCTTCACTTGATGAATATGAAAGTTTTTCTGCGTGGAATACTCCTTTCTATGGGAATGAAAATGAAGGAATCAGAATGATTTTTGACTCCTTTATGCATCGTTCAGATATTCATTTTTATGTGAGGATGCATCCAAATCTCAAGGGGCTTGATAATACTCAGGTAAGAGAGTTGTATGCCCTGCGCTATTCTAATGTGACCATTATTGATTCGGATGCTGCTATCGATAGCTACGCATTACTTGATGCGTGCGACAAGCTTGTAACTTTTTCATCTACCATTGGTGTAGAGGGGTGTTATTGGGGCAAGCCGGTTATTCTTGCCGGTCGTGCCATTTACGAAGATTTGAACTGTTGCTATAGACCATCAACGCACCAGCAACTTGTCGATTATCTCTCGTCCGATCTTGATCCGTTGCCACGACAGGGGGCTCTTCAGTATGCGTATTGGCAATCGACCTATGGCCGGCCATTTAAACATTTTAATGCAACAGGTTATTTTCAAGGAACATTCATGGGCCAAAAAATTGTTCCTCGATTTAGTATCAAAGACAGAATTGATTTTAAATTGCATTATCTTGCACAACGGATAAAAAAATATGCAGCTTCAGTGTCCAATTCTTTTTTTGATTTTTAACCGTCCGGATACAACAAACGTTGTTTTTGAAGAAATACGCAAGCAACGTCCGCGCCTGCTTTTTATTGCTGCCGACGGTCCACGTCCAACACATGTTGATGATAATGTTCGTTGTGCACAGGCCCGTTCCATTCTCGATCGTATTGATTGGCCGTGTACGGTTCACACGCTTTTTCGTGATCAGAATCTTGGGTGCGGCAGTGCGGTAAGTGAATCTGTAACGTGGTTTTTCGCACATGTTGAAGAGGGAATTGTACTCGAAGATGATTGTGTTCCCGACCCAACATTTTTTGATTTTTGTGCCGCGATGCTTGATCGCTATCGCGATAACCCAAAGATTATGATGATTGCAGGTACGAGTTATTTGTTTAATACGGTGCAATCACGAGAATCATACTTTTTTTCGCGTTATTATCCGGTGTGGGGATGGGCGACATGGCGCAGGGCGTGGCAGTTGTATGATTTTGATCTTAGAGAATGGGCAGAATGTCGTCCAACGCATATGCTAAAAAAAGTTTTTAATAACAAAAAAATCGTAAATTTCTGGACACAATATTTTGATCGGATTGTCAGAAAAGATCTCGATACGTGGGATATTCAGTGGACATATGCCTGTATTAAACATCAAGCTCTTTGCGTGGTTCCATTTAATAATCTTATATCAAATATTGGATATTTTGGATTGCATGCAACGGGCGAAAAGAGTTTTGATCACGGTATAGAACTTCGGCCACTTGATTGCATATCCATGGTCCATTCAGAAACAGTTAATATTTCAGCGCATTTGGATCTTTTCATATATAAAAAGATCGGGGTGGTGACTCATTATGGGCTGCTGCGGCGTATACGCTCCTTGAGCTCAGCGGTTAAAGCGAGATTGATGCCATGATCTGTAAAATTTGTGGTGCGCAAACTCGTGAAATTTTTAAGACGCTTGTTTTAGGATGCCACACCGTTGCGTACTTTCATTGCGATCGCTGTGAGTTTGTGCAAACAGAAGAACCCTATTGGCTTGCCGAAGCATATCGTAATCCCATAAGCCAGGCAGATACTGGTATCTTAGCCCGTAATATGGCTCTTGCCCGCATTGTTGCAGTACTTATTTATTTTTTACATAACAAACAGGGTGCGTTTGTTGATTATGCTGGCGGTTATGGAGTTTTTACGCGCCTGATGCGTGATGTGGGGTTTGATTATTATTGGTGTGATCCTTATGCGAAGAATATTTTTGCGCAGGGATTTGTTTATACACCGGAGTTAAAAGCAGGGCTGGTTACCGCATTTGAATGTTTTGAACATTTTGTAAATCCATGCGTTGAAATAGAGGCCATGCTCAAAATTGCGCCGTGCATTTTATTTACCACGGATTTTCTTCCTTCTCCGATACCAGCTCCAGATGTGTGGTGGTATTACGCTTGTGAACAGGGGCAACATATTGCTTTTTACCGACCGCGTACCTGTAAATATATTGCTCAGCACTACGGACTTCAGTTTTATTCCCACTGGGGCATTCATTTTCTAACGCGCGAACGAATCAGTGAACTACGTTTTCGTATGCTTATTGAGTGGTGCAATCGAGGCCTTTTTTCATTCGTAAAACGTTCCATGAAATGCAGGACGATGGAGGACAGGAATGTCTGCATGCGTGAAAAAAATACTTTGGATACGCCCTGATGCCCTAGGTGATGCTGTTCTTTCTGCCTCGATGCTGCCGGCAATTACACAGCATTTTGCCCCCTCAAAACTTATAGTTGTTTGCCAGCATCATGCAACTGATTTTTATAAGTCGTGCCCCTATGTTGACGAGATTATTTCATGTAACAAAAATCTTTTTATGCTGCATCGGCCCTATCGCTCATCTATTCTTGATAAGATTCGTTGTCATTCGATAGATATTGTTTTCAACACGATGTTTTCACGCGAGCTTGCTTTCGATTGTTGTGCGTTTCAATGTGGTGCGCCGATGTCAGTTGCATTCAAGATCAATCATCCAAGAGGCCGCTGGGATGTTCCATTCCGGTATAATCACGGTTATACGCGATTAATTGATTCTCCTGGCCATTGGAAACTTGAACTTGAGCGTTACAAAGATTTTTTGGATGCACTTGGTATCACGCATGATGTTCTGGCGCCACATATATGGATCAACGGAGATGATGAAGTATTCGCTGATCGTATTTTCGCATCACACAAATTGATTCCAAATAAGACGTTTGCATTTTTTGCCGGGGCGCAGTCATTATCTCGTGTATATCAGCAGTATGATGTTGCTTTGAATGCGTTACCGTCAGATGATGTGACTATTGTAGCGCTTGGTACGAATAATGATGCGATGGTCAATGAGCGTGCATTGGCTCACGTTAAGCATCGAGTAATTAATCTTTCTGGTATGACAACAATCCGGCAAGCTGCTGCTATTATTAAGCGTTGCAGATTGGCTCTTGGGGCAGAAACTGGTTTGGCTCACGTTGCCTGTGCCGTCGGTACGCCCAATATTATTATTCTTGGTGGCGGGCATTTTGGGAGATTTATGCCATATTCACCCTTAACTGCGGCAGTTGTAGCGCCGCATGCGTGCTATCGATGCGATTGGCGTTGCAAGGATGGCGATGCTCGATGTGTGCAATCTATTCATCCTCATGTTGTGGCATATGCTGTAAAACGGGTACTGGAATGCCGTGATAGTCATGCAAAGCCATTGCTGGTGATGCAAAAAAATTGCGCTGGTGCTCTTCACCTTGATCGTGAGGAGTATGACATGGTGGAAATTGCCACTACAGCGGAGAGCGTGGGTTCATGAGAAGTGTTATTGTTGCGTGGTCGCAGGGCGATGCTCAAAGTTTTGAAGAGAAAGTCCCGTTGCTTTTTGTGGGACAACGTAATCAGCGATTAGGTTTCACATCGCGTATTGATGTTGTGTTTCTCGATGGTATGCACCGTCTCGATCAACATTATCAATCTATGCTTGGTGAACGTGGCTATGTTTTGCATGATGCTTCAGCTTTATATGCTATGTACGCAAAAAAATACGAAGTATTATCCCGTTTTGGTGATTATGAAAAAAAGTGTTTCCTTCGTTGGCTTGTTATAAAAGAGCTTTTTTCGGGAGAATCACTTATTCACTACGACGGTGATATTGTTTTTAATGAGGATCCAGATAGTATCGCAAAAAAAAATTCCGGAAAAACATTTGTTTTACAGGGATGTCCTGCATTTACGTCAATTTCTGACGCCAGTTGGTTTGATTACTATACTGCTGAACTGGATGCTTTTAGTGCCGATATTCATAATTATTCTCACCGCGCATGGCAAGAACGTGCTGGCTGGCAAATAACGTTTGCAACTCGTTGGGCGGGATCACGTTTCAGGCCCATTATATCGAGCGATCAAGATTTATTATCGCATCTCGTGCATACCCAAAAAATACGGCAAGATTCTGTAGAGGACATAATGCGTGCGCTTGACGATTACATTGTGTTCCAAAATCCACTTTTGTTTCATATGTACAATTGCCATATTCCCTATGCATATACACGAGAAAATGGCGTTGATTTTTGTTCGTATGCGCGAGCAGACGGCACTGATCTTTGCTATAAAAAAAAGATTTTGCTGTGGCATATGCAATCATGTTTCAATTTTTATGCAAGCAAGCGTTTATTTATGGAAAAATATGTTCCCATGAGTCGTTTTGTGCGGACCAATTACAACCCATCGGGGCGGTTATGGAGTGATACGTTCAATAAACAGGCTATGCGTGTTACACACCACAGCAATCGTTTGGCTGTTTATCGATACTTTTTTGAGCAACATGATTTTTCGTGTCTCATGAACGGTCGTGCGTGGTGGAAAAAAGGCGTTTTTGTTTAGTTTGGTTGTGACATGGATAAACCAATAGTCTCTGTTGTTCTGGGTACCTACAATCGACTTCCATTTTTGCAACTTGCTTTTGCTAGTATTCGGGCAGAGCTTGCATCGTGTGCCCATGAAATTTTTGTTATCGATGGAGGTTCTGATGATGGAACGTTGCCATGGCTCTGTGCACAAAAAGACGTTATTACCATAGTGCAGCACAACCGCGGTGAATGGCAGCGCAAATCCATTGAACGTAGATCATGGGGATATTTCATGAATTTGGGTTTTCGAGCCGCCAATGGAACCTATATATGCATGCTGAGTGATGATTGTGTGGTTGTCCCTGGTGCAATAAACAAAGGGGTTGCCTATTTTGATGAGCTGAGAAAACGAGGGAATCCTGTTGGCGCACTTGCGTTTTATTGGCGTGATTGGTCTAAAAGCGAACCGTATCATGTTGGCTACACATTGGGTGATAAGCTTTATGTCAACCATGGCATGTTCTTGCGTTCTGCATTGCAGGCCGTTGATTATATCGATGAGGATAACTTCTTTTTTTATAATGCCGATGGAGATCTATGTCTTAAATTGTGGCAGCACGGTTATCAGGTGCTTGAAAGTCGCGATTCATATGTTGAACACTATCCTCATGCTAATGTTGCAGTTCGTTCAAGCAATTATGTGCGCTTTAAAAGCGATCTAAAAAATTATTTGTCAAAATGGGAGGGGACTTTTTATGATCGGCGCAAAAATAATTGTGGGCATATTGCGGAACGAGCATTTAAAGATGTGACGGCAACGGGCGATATTTTTTTATCACTCCATCGCTTAGTTCTGCAGAAAAATCCCCGTCTTGAAAAACCGGTGCCTGCCTGGAAGCGCAATTGGCGCGCTCTATTGTCAAAAACACGGTCGGTGATGCGCAGGATGATGCCATGATTGCGTTATAGACTATGAAGTTCAATGAGGCATGCTTCGTCTAAAAAGAGAGCAAGTATATTTATGTCGGGACGGTAATATCCCGGCTTAAAAATGAACTCTATGTCCGATATCTTATCGTTGGTCTGTTGATGAATGATGGTGTGGTCGATATAAAAGTGTTTTTGTTCGGCCAAAAGCTCCTCTCCTGGCTTGAGCGAAAATGTAACCAATTCACGACTGCGTGAAACAAAGCGCAGGCCATCTTTAGTTTTTATAATATCAATGAGCGTGCAGGCCCTGTGGGCTTCAATCTGAGTAGAGATAGTGAGGCCCGCACAAAAATATAACGGGCGGGTAAGCCCTATGCCATACAGATGTATGGCCTGAATGAGTCCTGTGGCTGTCAGTGGGCTGGGGGCATTAAAAACAAAAAGGGGCGTTCGCTGGTATTTTGTTCCATTGATATTTCTGAAGTTACGCAGTGTTGTGGTGATGCGACAAGGAGTTTTCATGATGGAATGCATGCTTTGTATTACATGAACGCCATTGATGCTTATCGATACTACAAGTACTCCGTAGATAAGGCCGCGTACAAGATTGTTTCTCGTGCTGCTTGAGAAGTGTATGAGGCATGCGAGTGCGAGCGCGCAGAATGGTAGCCCCTCATAAGCAAACCGATATCCACCATAGGACGTAAACAATAATGGCCATAACAACGCAAGTATTGAAAAAATCGCGAAGATTATAAATTTTTTCTGAGTATTGGTTATGAATAATGCGGTAACGGTTAAGAGTATGATTGCCTTGATTACGCGATAAAGCGTGAGCATAGTATGGCGACAAAAAAAGTCGTATGTACTCCAGGGAAACCATTGGCACCAGAAAAAATCATAAAGAAATTGTGCGAACTTCCCGAGGATGGCATAGGCGGATTGGCGTATACCAGTGATGATTATTGTTGGGTGGGAGATGGTAAATGCTTGTTGCGAACAGGCCATTGTTCGCATAGTAATGTAGAGGAGGGTGATTATGACGCAAGCAGTTAATAGCCTGCAATGGTGCTTGGCCGTCGATGTGCTGTTATTACTTCTGAAGATCACTAATGCCAACACGATAATGAGAGGCAGAATCAAAAATGTTTCACGCATGAGAAGACTGGATAAAAATAACATGCATACAAGCCCATATGTACGTAACTGGGGTTTTTGCCTGTTTCTGATCCATACAAGAAATGCTGCAAGCATTAAGAAAAGTGTTATTTGATGCTGTTGCATATCAATTTTGCCAAGCCAGCCATAGAGAAGTTGATGAAAGGCAAAAAAGAGTGAGCACAAAAATGATAATACTATATCGCTTGTGATAAGCATGAGCAGGTACATGATAGTGGCAGCATTGAGTGCATGTACGATGATAATAAATATAAAATAGGCGTATGATTCAAGCCCAAACGCGTTGAATTGAAGGGTGTGTAAGACAAGAAATAGGGGCCTGTAGTACGTAGTCGTTTGAGTGTAGTCTTGGGTGGGTAAATTTTTAATAAGCGAAAAAGAGGAGAGGTTGCAGACGTTCCCGTTGATAAAAAAGTCCCAGAGATCTCTTAACGATTTACACTGGGAAATTCGAAGCACAAGTCCATAATCCTCACCATCAAAAAACCATTCTGGGCACGATAACAGGTACGTGGTAACAACAATGACAAAAAGCAACAATGCGCTCAGTAAAATTTTGTAACGATGCGTTAACGTGTGTGTAGTGTTGAGCATAAGGTGTTATGTTTCACAAAGTTTTGAATAGACCATGTACAGCATCCCACGCTAAAAAACAGGGATTCTCCTTGATGAGTTGTCTCTCGATATGAATCGTGAAATCTTGGACGCCCTCTTGCGTAATAAAATATATTTTATCTGGTTTATGAATATGGTAATGAACCCCTTCTGGGGTTGGCGTAATGGTCGCGAAATTTTCATTGTAATAATCACTACTTACATTGCGCCATGTTGATGGCGTAACAATGTGTGCTCCAATTTGAACAAATGCCGCTGCAGGGGTTGTATAAATTACCGCAGCGGCATTATTGAGCATGGCGCGTATAATGTCGGTCGGCTGATCACCAAGGCCATCCATGGGATAAGAGAGAAGGTACAGCGGCTTGTTCCTGATGCCAGGATAGTTTGTGAGGTTATGTAATGCCTGAGCAACAACATGCATTTTGCGCTCGCGATGTTGCATATTGTCGAGCGTAAGCACCATGAAAAAAACAACTGCGATGGGGAGGAGCCCGAACCCTATTTTTTTGAAGTGTTGTAGTGGTAGTGGTGCCCACTGAAAGCATCCAATAAAAAATAAAAGAATAAACGGAAGTGCTTCATAGATATAACGAGGGCTGTAGCAACCAACATATGCCGGCCAGAGCATGAGGGTTGCGCTTATCAAAAAACAAGTTAAAAATTTTTTTCGTGTGTTCGTGACAAAAAGCCACATAAAAAGTGTAATTAAAATCGCCAGAAGAGCTCCACGAAGTATCGGATGACCCCATGGCAACCATGAGAGCCAGAAGGCATCATAGAGAAAGACTAAGCCCTCGTTGAATTTTGTTCGAAAGAATAGCGCAAGGGATGGCGAAGTGGTTGTTACAAAATGCAGCGGAAAGAGTGACACCCTGAGAAGTAAAAATGAAATTGCGATGATCCAGAAACCAGCTGCTTTTTTGATCGCGCACCACAGGCTGTTTCTATTGTCATAGACATATGTACCAAGTGTGATGATTGCCGGAAATACTAGTGATGATTCTCGTGTAAAAAGTGAGCATGCAAACAACCAACAGGAGAGCGCATAGGGCCATATGTGTTGCTGATCTAGATATCTTTTGTAAAAAATTAATGCGCCGAGTATACATGACACGCTGACATAATAATGAAGATTGACGATTGCCCCAAAGCGATAGCCTATTTGAGGATGAAACGCGAAAAGCAGCGCGGCACAAAGTGCGGGTAGGAGTGATGTGAGCCATGAAAAAATCAAAACGAGCAAAGAAGTATTAAGTGCATGAAAAAATACGTTACACAAAAAATATCCATAGGCATTAAGGCCAAAGAGCCAATATTGAAGTGTTATAAAAATGAGATACACCGGTCGGTAATAGGCATTAAAGAACGTAATTGTTGCTTGTTGGTGCGGTAGATTTGACGGGCCTAGAGCTTGGTTGATGTGACCGTTAATGAAAAAATAAAAAAGCTGGCGCCATGTTTTGGTTACAAATCCAATGTACGCGCCGCCAAAATCATCGCAGCCGTTAAACCACCAATGAGTAAAAGGGATGCCGAGAATGCAAAAGACAAACACGCCGGCCAGCGTTGCTATGATGATTGGTGGTTTTGTGGTGTGTGAAAATTTAATTCCGTTCGTGGTGAGTGTCCTCCGAAGCTTTAGCGTAGGAGGATGTATCGAACCATGAACACCATAAATTTTTTTGAGTTCATCCTTCGATACTTTTTGCTTCGCTTTGCTACGCAAAAAACTCAGGACGAACGGGATGTGAAAAATTTTGCCTATTTGAGTGCATTTAGCCATAAGTATTAAACATGTTATATGTTTGATCCAATCACAAATTTATGACGCTTGTCATCCCAGGTAATAATGAGCGGTTTTTCTCGTGCGATCTCTGAAGGCAATGTAGTGCCGCCAATTTGGAAAACTGGCTTACTATCGTCATTACGGAGCATCCAGACTGCTTGCGATGTTCCCTGGCCAAACCAATGGGATGGTATGTCGACAAAACAGAGACTGCGTCCTCTGGTAACCGGTGTGGCGACAAGTTGTTTGAACGCCGTTGTAATCATATGCAACGTCTTTTCGCGTTGCGCCATGTGGTGAACCAAAAATCCTGCATTCCAGATGACAAAAATCCAGCAGATCACCATCCACCTGGTGCGCATGCGATCAATAATCAGTGCTGCACTGGTTATCAAAAGTGGTAATGCCATATAGATATAGCGTGGTTGAAAATGCATGAGAATTGCTGGCCAACTGAATAAGGGGATACTGCAGAATAAAAAGAGAATGTATTTTTTGTAGGGGCTATGGAGGCAAAATATTCCAAGCGAGGCACAGGCACATGCGATGAGCAAACCCTTGAATACTTGATGGTTGAGGGGAAGCCACGAAAATCCTAAAAATTCGTTACCGTAACTTACTGCATCATAAAATCGTGAAGCGATGCGTGTGATGAATGATTGCCAGGTTGGTTGGAAGGTGAGGGTTCCCGTTTGTGCCGTGAGTGGGTAGAGGTAGAGACGTATGGTGAGATAACAGAGATTGATCAACCAAAAGCCACTAGAAAGTCTTAACGCTTTGTGTAGTTTTGTTTTCCATGAATGTGCTGCATCTTGAGTTGTCTGGTACATGTAAAATGCACCCACGAGCCAAAGTGGCAAAAAAATAGTTTGTTCTTTGAGTAGAAGATTAAGTGCATACAGCAGGCATCCTAAAAGATAAAAGAAAAAATTTTGCGTTCTGAGATACTCCAAAAGTGCATATATGAGCATGAATAAAACAAATAACTCGATAAAGTACGTTTGTGCGCTCGTCCAGCCAAACCAGATCCATAAACTTGGATGAAAACCAAAGTATGCAGCGGCCAAAAATGCTGTTGAGGTGGTGACACACAAACTAAGGAGATTGAAAAACGCTACGGCATTGAGTGCATGAAAGCATGCGCTTACCAGGAGAAAGCCATAAGGCGTTGTACCAAAAATACAATATTGTAAGTAGTAATACACAAATGACATAGGACGATAAAGGCCTTGAAAAAATGCCTGATCTGGAGGGGTAACATTGCAGGGTATGCATACTTTCTCGCTATTACCTTCGGTGAAGAAAGCGCATAAATTTGACCAGCTTTTGATAATGCAATGATATATATTTCCCCAGTCATCAGTCTTGAATCCCCAATGTGTGAATGGAATTCCAAGAATACAAAAGATGAGAAGAAAAAGCATGATGCTGAGGATGAGTTTAGCGTGAGCTGTGCATAAATTTTTGAGGCTCATACGAAAACCTTTGCATAATAGCTGATGCAATACGATCTGGAGTTAATCCATACAGCTGCTTGAGCTCGTTGCGTGACCCGCATTCATGTTCATAACAATCTGGAATGCCAAATGCTTGAAAAGTAATTGGTGAGCCTTTCTCACATAAAAGATGCGCCACTGCTTGCCCTAGCCCGCCGATAACTGAATGTTCTTCGATGGTAAAGACAGAGCGTAGGCTTTTGGCGCTGAAAAAATTATGATCAAGTGGCTTTATGGTATGGACGCTTGCAAGACCGAAATTTACACCTTTTTGACTAAGAATCTGTTGAACTTGATAACCAAGATCTAAAGCATTACCTGTTGCCATAATGTAGTGTTCCTGATGGCTGACGAGATCTGCGATAGATCCAAGTGAAAGTGTGTAATTGGTAATTGGCAAGAGTTCTTCTTTGTTTGAGAGTCGTACAAATACGGGACATTGGCAGGTATCGATCTGCGGTAAAAGTGTCCCCAATTCATACTGTGTGGCCGGCGCGACAACCGTCATGTTTGGCACTGATCGCATAATTGCTATATCTTCGATTGCATGATGAGTTGCTCCTTCTGCACCATAAACAAATCCGCCACCAGCTCCAATGAGTTTGACGGGAAGCTTTTGATAACAAAGATCAATACGGATCTGTTCAAAACAGCGCATGGTTAAGAATGGAATGATTGAGTAGACATAGACATTTTTTCCCGCCATGGCAAGCCCAGCGGCAACGCCAATCATGTTCTGTTCTGCAATGCCTGCGTTGATAAATCGTTCAGGAAATTTTTGTTCAAACTCTTGGGCGAAAGGAAAACCAAGGTCTCCGGTAACCAGATAAAGATTTGGATCGATTGCAGCTTGCCGTACCATGTACGTGAAAAATGTTGCCTTCATATACAAAGCTCCTGTTGTGCTTGTGCGTATTGATCCGGTTTAAGCGAGCGATAGTGCCATTCCAACTTGTCTTGTGCGAATGAAAGCCCCTTTCCTAAGACAGTGTGAGCAATAATGACTGAAGGGGTAGTATGCGTGCTACAGCTGTTGATGCTTTGTGTAAGCGCATTGTAATCATGTCCATCGATTGCACAGGTACAACAACCAAATGCTTTGAATTTATCTTCTAAGGGAAGTGGATCGATAGCTTGTGTGCGATTCAATGCCTGCAAGTTATTGGCATCGATGATGACGATGAGGTTGTTAAGCGCAAACCGTGAGGCCATCGTGAGCGCTTCCCAGTTTGATCCTTCCTGACATTCGCCATCTCCCATAATGACGTAAACACGTGATAAGCGTTGATCGTCCTGTGCTGCACGGGCAAGTCCAACACCAAGAGAAAGTCCATGGCCAAGCGATCCCGTGCTTGCTTCAACACCATGGCGAATACTGCGCATGGGATGTCCTGCTAATATGCCGTGGTGAAATTTTTTAAGAAGCATATCGCGTTCAATAAGGCCGACAGAACCAAGTGTTGCATAAAGGGCTGCCGCCCCATGCCCTTTGCTCAAAATGACGTAATCGCGATGAGGACTTTGTTGTTGTATGAGCTCGATATTAAGGACTTGATGATAAAGAACAACCAAAATGTCGATGAGTGAAAAGCAACTCCCCAGGTGTGAGCTTTGTGTATGGGTAAGCATTTCAATAATATCTAAACGACATAAGCGTGCGACTTCTTGAAGATGTTCAAATGTTGGGCGTGGAGTGTTTCGGTTGGTAGTTTGTGTTTGTGTCATTGGTATCCTTGTGTTCATAACTTGATATGTGCTGCGCAAACCATACAAGCGATGCTGCAAGTCCCTCGCGGAGTGTGAAGCGTGGTGACCATCCTGTGGCAGCTTGCGTGTGTGCGCTGTCAGCTTGCCATGAGCGTGGCTCCCATGGACGAGGGGCGCTCGTGCCCCAGTGGACATCCAATGTTTTACCCACGCATTCTTCAATGATAGCAATAACACCGCCTATTGAAGATTGTGTTCCGGTGCCGCCATTCAAAATGTACATGCCACGAGGTGGTCTTTGCGCAATGGCATCGTAAAGAGCAACCATGTCTTCAATGTAAATAAAGTCGCGTACTGAATGTTGTGACGACAGATTGATTGATGTGTTTCGTAGTGCATTGACTAAAATAGTAGGTATAAGCCGTGTGGGCATTTCATAATTACCATAGACTGAAAATGGACGAACGGTGTAGACCGGAAGTTTGTTAAAGAGAGCTTCCTTGAGGCAAAACTGCGTTGCGGCCGCTTTGGCAACGCCATAATCACTGACTGGTTCAAGGAGTGTGTTTTCATTCATGGGCGTATCTTTGATCCCATATTCCGATGAACTACCCGTATTGATAAAGCATGCAAATCCGACAGCTTTGCAAGCATTGAGCAGATTAATCGTTCCGTAAAAATTAACGTCATAAATAGTTTTCTGATCATTTTGGTGTGGCATGCCACCGTAGGATGCTAAATGGAAGATATGTGTTGGTTGTATGGTGTGCACAAGATTTTGTATGCAAACATGGTCGGTAAGACTTGATTCATGGATGTGCACATGGTTCATTACCGGCTGCAATCGCCATAGATTCGAATTCTTTTCAACAAGCACATGAAGCTTGGTATAGCCGTCACGTATGAATTTGTGTACGAGGTTAGCACCGATAAATCCGGCGCCGCCAGTAATAAAAATGGGTGTTGTTTGATGCATGCCCCTACTCTCCTCAAGGTCTTTTCCGTGCCAAGATACCATCAATGCACGGCAAAATAAATGGCGCACATAAAAATGAAATGGTCTTAAGCGCAAGCTCTTAGCGATTGGGCTTCTTCTTTATAAGCGTAAATATCCATTGATGGGCCGTGTATTTCCCTGCTGAGGTTATCTAACAAGTGTGGCGTATTACTTAGCGTAATCATCTTGAAATAAGTTTTTGGTAAAATTTCACGCAAAATATCGGTTACTTCTTTGTATGTTTCTTGGTCAACTTTGACAGCGCATTTCATATCAAGACGTACGTGAGATTTATGTTTTTCAGCCAAAGAGCCTGCGTCTTCGAGAGCTTTTTCTGGTATTTTCCAATATGCATCAAAAAATTTAATGGTTATGTTGTTGCCATCATAAGCCATGCCAAAAACGACGCGCATGGTGGCGTCATATTGCTTATCATTTACCATGATTGGTTGAGACGGCTCAAATGATTCGACGAGCAAAAAATTTTTCCGGTATTTTTTCCAGAACAGATAGTCTTTTTTCGATGAAGTAATTTTGATTGGATTGAGTATAAGATAAAGCGCGTACGCCAAGTGCTGTCGTTCTACAAAAATTACTCCCTTGCCACAGCATGAGTCTATTGGCTTAATTACATAGCACGCGCTAGGTATCGCAGTAATTATTTTTTGGGCCAAATGTGGCGTATATTTTTTCGAAAGTATGCAACAGCGGGGGCGGTACTTTTCTATTGATGAATCATGCGCAAAAAGAAGATGCGTAAATAATTTATTTTGTACCAATCTGCTTGTTGCATAGTCGAGAAGAATTAAATTTGGATATTTTTCTCTGAGCATATGATAATGTGCCGCTAGAAAACGTAAATCTTTTGCGATGAGAATTCCTGATAGGTCCATAATATTTGTCGGCTGATTTTGTTTGAATGTAGATATGGATTCGCTCCTATCTATGAAGTCATCGAGGGTGTCATAAAACACATTTTGTGATTGAGTGAGATGTGCAGGTGCTCTATGTGGCTTATTATAGAAATTATTTGATACAATAAAATCCCAAAAAAATCCTGATAATACATATTTTGCGTATGTTGTTGGGCGTGAAAACTGTTCGCGTGGCTTGTCTGATGTTACGAGGAAAAGTGGAATCTTCAGTGACTGGAAAAAATCACCAAAATAAGTACACAATCTTTCTTTAGTATGAATTTCAAAATATGGTGAGAGATCGCAGTAAAATGCTTCACCAAATTCGCAAATTTTTAGATTTCCGTGATCGTACTTAAGATCTATGATAGCGAATGACACGTCAGGCGGGTATTTCTGATTGACATCTATGTTCAAATTTAGATCAAAAGCTTGTGTAGAAGTGAACAGAGTACTGGCGAAAATTAAAATTGGCATAAGGCGCATAGAAAACAACCTCTTTTTTAGGGAATATTTTTTGAGCTTAGCCCATGCTTCAAATACGTAAACAATTCTTTAGAGTGTCGAGCTGCGATCATTTTGAGATACACACGAGGAAGTATCTTACGCAGAATTGAAGTAACCTCTTGATAGGTTTTGGGATCAACTTTTGCAGAACATTCTTTGCCCATACGTATGTGCGACTGACTTTTTTGAGCAATAGACCCAGGGCCCTCAAGTGCTCTTGTTGGCAGTTTCCAGTAAGCGCCAAAAAATGTGATATCGATAATGCCTTGTTCATAGGTAATGCCAAAGGCCACGCGCATAGTTGCATCATAATGGTTGCCCTCAACCTCGATGGGTTGAGATGTTTCGCATGATTCAACCATGGCATACTTCCCCTTTTCGTGGCGCCAGTAGCCATATGGCTGTCCATGGGGCAGCTCTTTTGTATGAACATCGAACATTTTGTCAGGTTGCAAGATTACCGCGAGCGTTGTTTCAAGGTCTTTTGCGGGAACAAACAGTATCCCGCGTCCCTTGTAGGCTCCAGTTGGCTTTATAACGCAATATTGGCTCTTGAGCTTGTTTATAATTTGTTTCGCCATGCCCTTAGTGTATCGTTTAGGAACGATAACGCATTGAGGGCGGTATCGTTCTAGTTCAGGATCATCGATGAAAAGTAATTGCGTCATCAGTTTGCTCAAAACAAATGTACGTGTGACGTCATCAAGAATAATCAAAGAAGGGTGTTTCTTCTGGAGTGATCGAGCAACGTGATGAGGAAATTCTGATATCACCAGGCCAAGTGCATCAGTGATATTTTTCGATGGCCCTTTGTTTTTTTCGTCTGAGCACAATGCTTGGAATAATGCGTTGTCTTCAAGCATCGAGAGATCTCTGCAAACAATAGTTGTAAGCCGTGTAGTTGTTGCGCAGTAATCTTTTTTCTTCTTGCACTTTTTATTAAGAAAAAAAAGAGGGATATTTTGTGATTTTAAAAAATTTCGAAAATGTTTCCACATGCTCGCCTTGCCCATGAGGCAATCGTAGCCATAAAAGCCAGAATAGATCCCCTCCCCAAATTCGCAAATTTTGAGGTGCGGTTTATTGTATTTTAAATCGACGATGCAAAAAGAAATGTCCACTGGATATTCTTGAAGCAACTTAACGTTCAATGCGAAAAGGTGTGCATGAAAAATACTCATAAAAAATATGGTGTGATACAGATATTTCATTGTCCTATCCTTTTTCCGATAACGTTTTTTTTAACTAATTATTTACAATAAATAATTATATTTTTTAGTATCAAGTTCAATGGTGACAAAAAAAGGAGAAAAAAGAATGAAAGTTTCATATGTTGTTTTGACATTGCTTTTATACTCGAATCCCGTTCTCGTCAACGCACATGCTATTAGTTATAAGTTAAATGGTGGGCGATTGGGTGATTGTATTTATTCTTTTTGTCTTGCTAAATGGCTTGCATATAAATATAAAATTCCCTTCTATTATATTCCGTTCAAAGGGGTCGACGATTTTTCGATTGGGCTCTACGAAAAGCGGCTGACTAAGGAAGTAGGGAGGAAATTTAAGAAGGTTATTTCCATACACGCAGAGCGTGATTTAGCTTCTTACTTAAAGAAAGAAAAGCAGCAAGCGCTTTTTTTAGTTCATTTCCACGCCGCAATTGATGTTCCGCGGGAGATAGAAGAAACAGATCAATTGATGGTGCGAAAGGTTGGCACCAATTGGATTTATTTATTGATGAAAAAACATCCGTCTTTTGAAGCAGAGATCAAACGCGATGTGCAACTTCGGAAAAAACCGCAACCATTCAATTTGCCTAAAAGAATGATTACAATGGCCGTGCACGTTCGAAAGGGTGGCGGCTTTGATGCACCGCAGGATTCTTCACAATACGTTAGTAAACACGGGCATTTCAGGATTGCAAGCGATCGGGTGCACCCTCTCAAATTTCCGCCAGAACAATATTACGTTGATCAGATAACAAAAGTTTCCGACATGCTCGATAATATGCCAATTTTTGCATGCATTTTTACCGATGATCCAAGCCCGGAGCTACTTATCGAACGCTTTGAGCAAAAAATAAAACGTCCAAATATTAAGTTTATCTGTGCCCAGAGTGGTCATAATGCTTTTCAGGAAAATATTTTGGATGATGTGTATCAAATGTCACGTTTCGATTGTCTCATTAAGTCATCCTCGCACTTTGCCTGGGTTTCGCAGCTCATGGGTGCGCACAAAATAATTGTTTATCCGCAGTTGAGCGAGTGGGATAAGGTTAACAAGATGATTAGTATTGTTAAGGTTGGCATCTTCTTTAACGAAGGCCATAAAAAAGGTGTCATATATATGCCATTTGCTTCTCTGAAAGAGGGGCATCAAAAAATGGCTAGGCACCTTTTTGCAGCATAATTTCTTCGAGGAACGTGCGCTTTTTTTTTAAGGCGCTATTATCTCCAAGAGTGTTGTTCTGGTTCTAAAAAATTAAATTAATGAAAGGTGAGAGCAATGAAGTATCTATTTTTGACGTCTATTTTTTGTTTTTGTGTTTCTGCGCCTGCAATTTTTGCACAACGTGTCGGTTTCCAGGAGGGGAAACGGAGCGATAAGAATGTTAGTGTGCATGAATTTTCCCAACTGAAGAAATCGGTGGTGCACCAAGAAAAATTGCTTCAAGAGATTCTAATGGGAGAAATATTTCTGAGCAGTATTGCCGACTCAAAGTGGCTTACAGTAAAGAATTTTTCTCCTGCTGGATGGGCAGCAAGTTTTACGTTCCTCTACGCGCTATACCGCATATTGGATGATTGTAATCCAAAATGTATTCTCGAAATGGGCATTGGGCAGACCACTAAAATGACGACGCAATATGTTGCCACAAATAAGGCTGCAAAGTTGCTTGTTGTTGATCATAACCAGCAATGGATAGATCTTTTCAAGCCGCAGATAACGCAGTCAGAAAATGTACAGATTTTAAGGCTGAACCTTGAGAAAGCCAGTTTCGAAGGTAAAGCAACCGCTGTTTATCAGGATTTAGCAAAAAGTGTTGGGGAAACTAAATTTGATCTCATTATTGTAGACGGAGGCGACAGAGGTTATCGCACAAGCGTTTTTGATCTCATACCAAACAATTTGGAAAAATCATTTGTGATTATCCTTGATGATTATCATTTTCAAGATAAGAATCAAACCGGTAAGGCATTGTTGGCCAAGCTAAAAACCGAAAAAATTGCTCATGGCCACGCAGTGTTTAGTGGGTTAAAGAAGCAGCTTGTAATTTTTTCACCAAATTTTAAATTTTTAAAAAGTATCTGAAGCTTTTGCCAAATTATTCGATTTGATGCCGAGCTTTTTGAGTATCAAGTCCCAGAATTTATTATCACCGCGCCAGGTCAATTTTTTCGTATCAAGAGGTTGATAAAAAAAATTGATTATGTTTTTGATGTTCCAGCTTCGCTTGTATTCATCAGTGTTATGCAATGCAATAAGTGTGAATTGCAAGCCTGGCGCTTTTTGGCGTATCAAGGTGCAAAATTTTATGGCCTGTGCTCGTGTTATATTTTTTCTCCTAAAAAAATACACATGTTGTCTGGTTGTAAGGGCGTTACAGAATCTAGCAATTCTTCTTCCATATTTTTCTTTAACAACCTCGTAGGAACTTTCGAATTTTTGGTCCAATGGAAAGTCATGGAGAAATTCCACCATGTATTTCTTGTCGACCACAACGGCGCATGAGCCGCAGGGCTTGTCTTGAATAATGAGATTGGTTTTATCTAAAAAATTTCGAAAATCATTTTCTATCATTGAGCAAATTAAGTCGAAGTTTTTCGTTTTCACCCAATCAAGTGGGAAAAACGCTCCATGTAAGTTCCTTTTACTTAACTGATAGGCGCATTCGCAGTTAAAACCCAAACTAATAAAAATTGGGCGAGTATCGCTACTTGTTGTATCTGGGACAGTTCGTATTGTTTCAAGATCCTCTAAGCTCTTATAGTACTCGCGAGCAGTTTGTAGCGTATCTATTTCTATAGTTTTAGAATTCGTCACATTAATGAGAGATAAAAAGATATAGAAAACTCTTGTTTTATCGTTCATAAACTTCCGATCTCATCTGGCTCGAACAGATCTTCATCAGAACTTTCATGAGTAAAATTGTTTTTGTTTTCTTCAGTAGGTTTGGCTTCTGCAATTTGAGGTGGATTTTCAAGATAGCGTATCTCAGCCTCTATGAATTCTTTTGAAATTTTACCAAAAACTTCGGTGTGACTGTCAGAATAACGTCTTCTAATTATTATGGGTGATGTTTTTTTTCGGAATTCATCAATGAGGGCGTTTCCAGCCGCTTCGTCATGTGGTGCATGGCAATAAACAAGTGACAGGTTGGGCAGGCTTGAAGCTGCGTATGCTACTTCATCTAGGTTGCGCCATCTCTTTCCTGTGCCGTCGAAGTGCCCCAACATGCTGCTTGCTTTATTTACTTGAGGATTGAAAGCGATAACGCCCTTGAGTCCCAAGAGTATTGCATAAAGTATGGCGGCGTAACCGCCCATAGAGCAGCCAATAGTGAAAACGTGATCTGGCGCTAATTTGCAGACCGCTATGTAGTGATTAATTATATTTGAATAATTTGGCACAAAGTCTTGTGCATCATTGCCGAGATACCAGGTCGTATCGTCGTCCTTGAGAAAAAGGTGAGCGCTATTTTCCCAATGTTCTTCATCATTCCAAAATTGAGACCACATAAGGTATCTATTTTTTAGGGCGCCATAAAAAAAGATCAGAAGTAGTTTTGGATTTTTTGCAGGATAAAAAAGATGCTGCTTGCCAAATAAAGTGTGTTCGTATTTACTTTTTATGTAATTTATTTTTTCTTTATTCGCTGCCAAGCAGCTGAAAAAGCATGCTAAGCAGCAGCCCCATATTTGATATGCTTTCACCATTAACTCTCCTGCGCGGCTAGATGTTTTTTCCTCTTCATAGCATCGTGCGTGACGTACTTTAGTGAGTTGCCATAACAACAGTTATGAGTATCACGCTGTTATTCAAGAAAAGTCTAGTTTTTACGACACGGTTCGCACTTGATTAAATTTCTTTTTTTCTATTGAATGGACATAAAAAGGATGTCTATAAAGTACCAATATATGTGTGGAGAAAGGTCGCATTAATGAGCAAGCTGATTATGCCTTTGAAGAACAACGTTGTGCTGTTCGTATGTATTGGCTTTCTAAATTTATTTGGCCAGCTTGACGCAAAAGAACGAGTAAAAAAACAGGTTGTTAATAGACCAATGAGTAAATTAGAAGTGCTAGAAGAGCAGATAACTGTTCTTGAGGCGCAAGGGCAATTGCTGCGAGAGATAAAAAATGAAGAAGGTGTTTTGAAGAATTTGCTTGGTGAAATTAAACAAGAGCAAAAGACAATAAAAGAAAATTTAATAAAAAAACAAAACAAAGAGCTGTGGGCGATCAAGAAGGGTAATGAGTCTACTGAGCGGATAGTAAAAGAACTCAAAATGGCAGCCGTATTTGCGAATAGTATTATTAATGTTGAATGGCTTAAAAATAAAAATTTTTCGCCGTCTGGTTCGGCTGCAAGTTTTTCATTTTTATACATACTTTTTCGTGCATTAAATGATTGCAATCCTCGTTCAATTTTAGAAATTGGTATTGGGCAGACTACTAAAATGACGTCTCAATACATTGCTTATAAAAACAACGAGGCGCACTTGATTCTTGTCGAACATAACCCTGTTTGGTTTAATATTTTTAAAGAACAAATAGCGCCATCAAATAATATTGAAATTTTGATGTTGCCGCTGAAAAAGACATTATATAAAGATAGTGAGACTAATGTATATGACAATCTTGCGACGTCGGTTGGTGCAACTAAATTTGATCTTCTTATTGTCGATGGTGGCGAGGGGCGTGGAAAGTATACGCGAACAAGTGTTCTTGATTTGATTCCACACAATCTTGAAAAATCATTCATTATTATTTTCGATGATTATAATTATGGGGGTGTTCGAAGAACGATTCAGGATGTGCGTACTAAGTTGGATGAGGCAAATATCAAATATGGCTTTTCAATTTATAAAGGGGAGAAACAACAATACGTCATTTTTTCGCAGGACCTAGATTTCTTAGAACGTTTGTAGAAAAGGGATTATGCGATGAGATATCAGCAATATCCTGTTTGGTTAATCACGGCAATTTTAATTTGTTGCCTCTTGTCTGGTTCGTTGTACTCTTCCAAGCCATCTTTTCATCGTTTTCCACAAAATAGTTCCAAATGCTCGGAAGGTCTTCCTAGGACGCTCATTGTATGGTCTGGCTTAAACGGTGGTGTTCCTAAATTGCTGTTGACTCTGTATAAGAATTTGCTCAACGAGGGGATGCCTGTTTCTATGCTTGTGGAGCAGAATTCATATCTTGAACGCGAACTTGAGTTGGCTAAATTGCCTTATTTTTCTGCCTGTTTTGGTTCATTGAGTAAAAAAAATGCTGGGGCAAAAAAAGACAAGGTTTTGCATACACATAAAACTCTTATTGCCAAGGCATTAACATACATTTGTAAAAATAATGATGTTCAAATTGTTCATGTGAATAGGCCTGTAGAAATAGCGGCGGCACGCGAAATCGCAAATAAATTCAAATTTATTGTTGTAGCTCAAGAGCATTATTATAAAATGAAGCGAGTAAGTGCTTTTAGGGGCGTGCAGGCTTTTACGTCGACAAGTCCAGATGTTGTTCGTGTTATGAAGAGGGCCAACAAAAAATTCAAAATTGGTATTCAGTTATCTGAATTTCTTCCACCTTTGGCAGAAGAGGCGTTATTCGTCGATTTTATTCCCTCGTTCGACAAAAGAGACGATTACTTTAATACGAGTTTTGGCTTTTATGTTGGAGAAGATCCTGTAGTTTGCATGATCGCAAACTTTTTCCGTTGTAAAAATCATGTTTGTCTTATTAAGGCAGCCGCAGAATTATTGTACAGATATCAGACTCCCATTCATGTCATTCTAGCGGGTGATGGATCTCATCAGGTGATTTTGGAATGCAAAGAATTAGCAAAAAGTTTGAGAGTAGAGAAATACATTCATTTTGTTGGGTTTGTTCGCGATATTCCTTCTCTTCTTTACTGCTCGGATGCAATGGTTCTACCGAGCATCGGTGAGGCATTTTCGATAGCAGTGATGGAAGCCGCTTTCATGAAAAAGCCTGTTATTCTTTCATGTAATGCAGGTGCGGCGGGAAGGGTTGTTGTGCATGAAAAAACAGGACTATTATTTAATCCAGACGATTATGGAGAACTAGCGCTGTGTATCAAAAAAATTATTGATGATACATGTTACGCGCACTTGCTTGGGGAGGAAGCCTTTGCACTGGTACATAAAAATTTTACGGTTGATGCGATTACTCAAAAATATATGCAGTTTTATAAGAGGGCTTACGCTTTGTCCGAGGAAGAACGTAGAGCGCGAGCGAAACAAAGAAGGGAGAATGTGTGAATTTGGAGTATATGTTAAAACAAACGAAGAATTTTCTTTTAAAAAGTGTATCGTTGGCGATTTTTGCTTTTCCACATCAATCTTGTTTTGCCGCACGTAAGCTTCCCGCAAGAAAACCATATTTTGTTATTTGTACGGCCTCTTATAATAATGAAAAATGGGCGAAACAATATCTTGATGCAGTTTTTTCACAAGACTACAAAAAATTTAGAGTTATTTATTATGACGACTGTTCAACTGATAAAACTTTGGAAATTGTTAAGCAATACGCCAAAGAACACAATGTAGAAAATAAGATAAAAATTGTTCACAATGCATCTCGTCTTGGACCACACGAAAACTATTACAATATGATTCATTCTTGTAAAAATAACGAGATAATGGTTATTAATGATGGCGATGACTGGCTTGCGCATAAGCATGTTTTATCGCGATTAGCCGAGGTTTATGCAACGCCCGATATATGGATGACATATGGGCAATTCAAAATTTATCCTTCTGGGAAGCGTGGTTGTTGCCGTAAAATCCCTGACAAAGTGATTGAGCAGAATGGTATTCGTTCATATAAATGGGTGACGTCGCATTTGCGGACATTCTACGCCTGGCTGTACAAACAAATAAAAATAGAAGATTTAATATTTGATGGAAAATTTGTCAAAAGAGCAGGTGACGTTGCTGCCACGTTGCCTATGATTGAAATTGCTGGCGTACATTCACTTTTTATTCCAGAAATTTTGTATATTTATAATCGCGCCAATGAAAATAATTACGAAGCTCCTCTCGGGAATGCTTTTGCTTCGATTGATGAACGTCGCGCTGTTGAAAATGAGCTTAGAAAAAAGCGACCAAAATATCAGCCGCTTGAGCTTGATCAGGAATCCGTTGCAAAGTTGTGTGGATTTGATAATCAAAAATGATGAAAGAGTTTTTTATGAAAATACGTGTAGTAGCTATTTATGCGGTACTCTTTAACATCTGCTGTGCGAATGCCTCAAGTCTTCAAACAAATATCATTGTTGTCGGGGCGGGATATGTTGGGTTGGTGACCGGGGCATGTTTTGCGCAACAATCATCAAACAACGTTATCATTGTCGAAAAAGATGCACAAAAAGTGCAAACATTATTGACCGGCCGAGCTCCGTTTGTTGAACCGAGACTTGATGCATTGGTGAGCGATGGGATTCGTACAGGCCGATTGCATTTTTCTTCGTGCATTGCCGATGCCTGTGCCCTGGTAAATCCAGCTGCTATTTTTTTATGTGTGGGGACTCCTTCACGTGAGGATGGTTCTGCCGATCTTTCATATGTATATCAAGCGGCGCAAGAAATAGGTTCGGTACTACGTACGTATTGTGTGGTGGTTGATAAATCTACGGTGCCTGTTGGTACCGCTCGAACAGTAAAAAAAATTATTCAAGATTGTTTGGCGCAACGTGGGATAAATTTGGTGTTTGATGTTGCATCAAATCCAGAATTTTTACAGGAAGGCTCTGCCGTAAAAAATTTTATCGAGCCGGATCGCGTTGTTGTTGGAATTGAATCACAACAGGCGGCGAATATTCTTCAAGCACTGCACGCGCCATTTCTAGCGAAAAAAGCTCCATTTCTAGCTATGAGTCTTGAATCGGCAGAACTGACTAAATATGCGGCAAATGCCATGCTTGCAACGCGTATTAGTTTTATGAATGAATTAACGCTTTTGGCGGGTGCAACTGGTGCTGATATTGAGCATATCAAAGCGGGAATAGCGGCGGACAAACGCATAGGTCCCTGTTTTTTGAATCCGGGTGTTGGCTATGGGGGTAGTTGTTTTCCAAAAGATGTTAAGGCGCTTGTCGCCATGGGGCGTGAACATGGCATTCCCATGGCATTAGTTCATGAAGTTGATGCTGTGAATAATAGACAACGGTCGTACTTTTTGGACATGATTCTTAATTATTATGGCTCAGAAATTACTCACAAGACTATTGGCATCTGGGGCCTTTCATTTAAGCCAGAAACGGACGACATTCGCAACGCGCCATCAATCGATATTATTACGGGTCTTCTTGCGCGAGGCGCCAACGTTGTTGTGTATGACCCCGTGGCAGAAGCGAATGTCTATGGTGTTTTTGCTGATGCCATTAAGTATGCCAGTTCAGCCGATCAAGTTTTACAGCAGTGCGACAGCCTTGTGCTGCTTACCGAATGGCGTGAATTTGTGGCTCACAAGCCGGGGGCTTTTTTAACGCTTGCCGATCGCGTTGTTTTTGATGGAAGGAATTGCTTTGATCCTTGTGCGATGGCACAGCGCGGTATCCGTTACTTTACGGTGGGCAGAAACTGTTACCAATGTCAAAACTAAGGTTCTTTTTTTTGATGAGAGGGTAGAAGATGAGCAAGCGACAGGATGTATCCAAGACGTTGCTTTGTGGGATTATACTTCTGGTAGCGGCAGTGAGCAGCGGTTATGCCAAAAGAAGCAAAGTTTCACATATTCCCAAAAAGATTCACTCAACAAAAGAAATTTTTACCATGATAGCTCCGATTTTGCCTAAGGATCCAATTATAGTTGAGGCCGGGGCGTTCAATGGGAAAGATAGCGTATTACTGGCAAATTTTTGGCAACAAGGGCACGTCCATAGTTTTGAACCGGTTCCTGAATTGTATGCAAAGGTTGTTAAGGCAACGGAAAATTGTAACAACGTTTCAACGTATCAGGTTGCTTTAGCTGATAAAGAAGGTACCGCTGATTTTTATATATCTTCATTTACGGCGACGCCAGGTAGCCCTTCGGCCTCAAGCTCTTTATTGACGCCAACAGGCCATCTTTCTGCATGGTCATGCATAAAGTTTAAGAAAAAACTCTCAGTTCCGACGATTACAATTGATGCATGGGCTGAAAAAAACAGTATTGGTCATGTTGATTTTATTTGGTTGGACACGCAAGGAAGTGAATTGTCCATACTCAAGAGTGCTCCACGTATACTAAAAACGGTTAAAGCAATGTTGCTGGAAGTTGAATTTGTAGAGCTCTATAAAGACCAACCTTTGTTTACGGATGTGAAGACATGGTTAGAAGCGAATGGATTCAAATTTGTAGCAATGCGGGCTTGGAAGCTATATGGAGATGCGCTTTTTGTTCGAACGGCAACGCGTTAACAAAATCCCTAGGTCAAAATATCACTGAGGAATTTTTTGAATAATATCGATTTAGCATCGGAATCCGTCGATTTTCTACCCATAGCATAGTGCAAAAAATGGTTATCTATGTGGAATTCAACAGCAAGGTAGGAAAATTCGTGATTGCAGGCAGGGCAAGAGAGTGTTTTTTCTAAAAAGGATATTTCCTTCTGACTAAATCCGAGTTTACGCAGTTTTCCACCGTCCTCCCTTGGGAGTGCTGATAGAGGGACCCGTTTATATGTTTTTACTCGAGCATAAGGATTATCCTTTAAGTACCAGTAAGTGCTTCCACCCGAATCTAGAAATGCTTCATTTACAAAAGTTAAATCAAAATTAAAAGTTTTTGGGTTGGGTAACTTATTTAAATTAAAAAATGATAATCCAATCCAAATATAGGTAAGGCCATTGTCTCGACGGTCGCTTTGTAATGTTCCGATGAGATCATGGTTGTATAGATATTCTCTGATACTAAAAGCTCTAATTAAAAAAATATCACCCTCCATGATTCCAACGATATCGTTGGAATCCAAACCAAAATTTTCAAGCGCAAATCGAACCAACTGACAGTGTCTGACGCTTCCGTGAGAACTGTTAAGAAGATGATCGCATCCTAATTGCTTCATTTTATCAATCAAAACACCGGCAAGATGCAGCTCTTGAGGAAAATTAACACAACGGATATTGAATTTTTTGCATATAGATTCAATTTGTTGCTTGCATTTTTTATCGGTTGCATCGCTTACAACAATAAAATCGAAGTCATTTTTTTCGGCTAAAAACTTTTTGAGGCATTTATACTGAAGTTCCAGAAAGTCCGGTCTATTGTGATGTATGGCGAATAGGAGTATCCGAGCATCGGTACGCAGGAATATAAAACAAGCAAAAAATAAGCTCATTAGGGAAATGTTTTGAGTGCTGTTTATCATTATATTTCTCCTGATATTCCACGTGCTCGCACATTTTTCAACATGGCGATAACAGCCTCTTTTACGTGAGGAATGTTAAAATCACGTAATAATTTAGAAACATCAAGCTGGCAGTTTGAACGATTTTTCGACATTTCACGCTGTTCTTCCGGCGTAAAATTTTGATAGGTAAAATTTGGATCGATATATTCTTTATATAAATCAAGCATTTCGTTATGGGACATTGTTCCTGGATTTGCAAAATTATAATTGCCCCTAAAGCCGCGTAGTGTCATCTCAATTGCGATAGGAAAAAGATCATCCAAAACGGAAATTGAATTTGGTAGATTCACAACTTTTTTGAATCTTATAATTTTCCCAATAAAACTTCGCGGATTCATATCGCTCGAAACTGGCATTTTTATGCGTAGATTCAGAACATTTGGATACTCAAGAATTAACTTTTCGAGCAGAATCTTTGTTCTAGCGTAGAAGGCCCCCAAACTGTTGGGCTCCTCCTCCTCCTTGAAGCCAATGCCACTTCCCATAGGATGTGTCGAATTATACGAGTAAATACAGCCAGTTGTTAAGTTGGTCACAGGGATACCATAAAGAAAGGCAACATCAACCAGATTCAATGTCCCAAGAACGTTAGTTCGCAATATTTCTTGTTTATGATTTTCACACCAATCAACATTTGGCCTTCCAGTTATTCCAGCCGCATTGATGATAAAATCTGGTCTAATGGTTTCTATCTCAGCAATGAGCTCTGATCTATTTTCAAGCCTCGATGTGGCGCACATAGGATTGTGTTTTTTATCTTTCAGTAGTTGAACAATTTTTTGACCAAACCATCCGGTTTTGCCACCAAAAACCAAAAATGTTTTGGGCTGATGGTCTGTTACGCAGCTTCCATACTTTATAATCAATAGCATCGCTAATAGTGTTGTTATTAATTTATTTTTCATTGATTTTCCGCCAATATCCCAAATTTCTGAAAAAGAGTTGCGATTTCTTGCTTGCTTATGAGTGCTTGTTCTGAGTTAAAACTATTCATAATTTTTTCATTCATAAATTTCTTACCTTTCATGTACACAGGTATGCTATCAATATCTGACAACCAATCTTTAATATTTGGAGTTATTACATAATAATTGCCAAAATCAAATGTTCGCGGAATTTCAGTACGATTAATAAGCTCTTCATGCAGTTTCTCACCCGGTCTAAGACCGGTAACAACAACCTTGCTTTCCGAATGAAATTTATCTTTGAGTACGTCGATAAGATCGGTAATTTTTAACGATGGAAGCTTTCTTACAAAAATCTCGCCACCAATTCCATACCTTAAAGCGTCAAAAATTAATTCAACGGCTTCTTGTTTATCAACTATGAATCTTGTCATGCGTGTATCGGTGAGAGGAATATTTTCGCCCGCATTAATTTTTTCAGAAAAAATTGGAATTATCGAACCTGTACTTTCCAATATATTTCCAAATCTAGCAGCCAAAAATGTGGTGTTGATAGTTTTTCTGTCGTAGTTAGTAAAGAGTTTTTCGCTTACAAATTTTGAACCGCCGTAAGCATTGACTGGGCAACAGGCTTTATCTGTTGATATATAGAGTGCTTTTTTAACATTATTTGCAACGCAGGCGTTAAAAACATTGAGAACTCCGATAATATTTGTTTTTATCGCCTGCTCAACATTTTCTTCTAACATGTCGGCCCTTTTAAGGGCTGCCGTATGAAAAACAATGTCCATGTTTTTTGTATGCTTTAATAAGTTATCATAGTCTCTAATGTCTCCTATGACATTTTTTATCTTTGGATTGTACCCCAACAATTTTGCAACATTGAAATGCTTTACTTCGTCTCTACTAAAGATGACAATCTTTTTGGGATTATACTTCAATAATTCTGATGCAATCGATCTTCCCAAATAGCCAGTGCCACCAGTAATTAAAATGTTTTTATTCTCGAATAAATCTAAATTGCTTATTTCTTGGCCTCTGATGCGTGATGTTTGCACCTGAATAAACAAAGAAACTAAAAAAATATTAAGCAATTTTTTAAAACCAATAACCATTTGAGCCCTTTACCCTATTTGTCACTAAATTAATCACAACACGCGGTAACATTGGCCCCCATTTGTATTTTGCGGATATCATATATCCCAAATTTGTAATTACAGCTTCTTGCTCTGTTGACTATAACTTATTGGTGTAGCTTTGATGCAAGAAAAAATGTTTTGCATGGGTTCTGTGAAAAATGTTGACAATGGAATTCACCGCAACCTATCGTCGCAATGCCGAGTAAAGTTTTTTTGTAGCTTTTCAAAGAAGGGAAGAAGGTGCATATTTTTAAAGTGATATGTTTGACTATGTCATTGTTTTATTTTTTCAATCCATTACACGCAAATATGGCACCTGAGGGTTTTGGAAATTTTGCAAATTATTATTTTGTCGAGACAGGAACATCTCTAGGCAAAGGTGTGATAATGGCTTTAAAGGCTAATTTTTCAGAAATTCATTCAATAGAAATTGACCCAGTTCGGGCAAAAAAAGCTACATCTCACTTCGAACGATTGAAACAAGTACACATCTGGTGTGGGGACTCAGGGCTTATTCTTAAAGATGTAATAAAAGATATGGACAAGCCAATAACCTTCTGGTTAGATGGTCATCGTTTTCCTCAAAATGATGGGAAAAAGAACACTGCTCTCGTGGCAGAGCTTGATCAAATCAAGCAACACCCAATAAAAATTCATACCATTATTATTGATGATATGCATTATTGTGGTACTGAATATTTTGACTTTGTAACCAAAGAACAAATCGTTCAAAAAATTTATGAAATTAATCCCCACTACACGATAACATATATTGATGGTGGTGTTATTAAGGTACAAAAAAAGGGTATTCTGGTTGCAACTATTACAAGATAGCCTGTGTTTGATAGACGGCTGAGAATTTCTATTCCGAATTTATTTTTGTAGCGATAAAAACTTTTTTAAGTTTTTTGAGTAAATATGTAAGTTATTAATGCGATACTGCTCGCCCTTGAAAATCATAAAAGGAATGTTTCTTCCCAGCTCATCTTTCTCCCATTGATAATCCAATAACGATGGATTGAATAAACAGTCTGGGGCAATAAAGCCTGGCTCTGCGGGCTTGTTGTTGTGACTAACCCCTCCAAGATAGAGCCCAATTGCATTGCCATCAAAAATCGATCTAAAGGCATCAATGTGGTTGTAGAATTTGGGTGGATTATGTGAGCTTAAACCAGAGATGCTTCTTAGTCCATATTGTGTGACATATGCGCGAGAAATAATGGGCAAGCTATCAATCAGTGTTGTTGGATTATTATTTTTAAACGCAGCCAAAGTAATCATATCATTTTTGCCCTCTTGTGCACGTTGAGCAATATAGCGCGCAAGCTTTTTTATTGCTTTTTTGTCTCTGATATACACAAAGCAGGGAATACATAGTTTGTCATTGCTCAGAACTGCACCAATGCCTTTATAATACGCTCTAAAGTGAGGCATCAATTCTTCTAGGCTTCTGTATAAAAGCGTATCATTTTCCAGATGAACGAGATCGGTAATATTATTTTGTTGCATAAAATCATCAAGAACAAAAAAACGTTCAGTGGTAAAACGCCAAAATCCGTTTTTGAATTTTTTATTGTGCGTTGATTGTTCTTCAAAAATCTTATGCTCTTCTGATTTATGTAAGGTTCCAATGGGAATGATTTTTACTTCTAGAGTATTGCGCATATTATTCAGCAATAGCTGTACATCTTCTTTATTCAAAGCATTTTGATTGGCGAGTAAATAAATATCTTCTGTTGGATTAAATAATCGCGCCTGAAATATTGCACTATTAATATGTGGCGGCAAATTCTGCCCAAGATGAACAAACGCTATAGAGCATGATTGTTGGGCGTATGTGTGAATGTAAAAGAAGAGTACGGCGCACGCTGAAAATACTTTTGGTGCAGTCATAGAATTCCTTGTTTGGATCAAAAATTTATTTGGCGATTTTTAAAGAGATTCAAAGCTTTTCTTTTTAGTTCTTCAGTTATTTTGTTAAACGAAAAGTAGTCAGTTTTACGAGTGTTGTGATCATAAAGAATAATGCCAACATCATTAATAGTTAACATTTTGTTATTGATCCATGTTGTTGATTGCGGGAAAATTATTATGTTGTGTGCGCCAAGCATTTGAGAAATCCATGAATAAAATGATCCCGGTTTAATCAAACAATCAAAAAGCGACATGGCATAAAGATCTGCGATTACATTTTTTTGATAAGGAAATTCTCCCTCAGCGCACGCGAAAAAAATGTTTTTTTGAGTGAGTCTTTTTTCAAGCCTCTTAACTATGTGGTCAGGGTGCTTATCATCGGTAAAGATATAAACAAACAGCGGAGGGTGATCTAGCAGCGCTGAAAGCTTTTTTATTTGGTCGAGGAAGAATTGCTCAGGCGGAAATGTTAGCGGAAAAAGCTTATCTATTGGTTTGCTATATGGACCATCGGCTTGTGTGGACTTGCTGCTTTGATTATCGTGTAATGAGCGTTTGTTCTCATCGAAATATTGCATAGACTCCGTAGGTGTATCTAAAAAGCTGCCTTTTCGAATATGGACCGCAACAGTTATTATTTTTTTTGGGGGCAAATGTGGGGTAGGCAAAATACTCTGATATTGAGGCTTAAGCATTAAGTTTTCTGTAAGATCGTTTCCAAATTGATAATTTTGACGCATAAAGAAATAAATAAGCTCTCTTCTGTCGTTTCGCGCAAAACATTTGAATTTCTTTAATGTCGTTGGTACAAGACAATAAAGTGGAAATTGAGTAACAAAAAGTGTTGGCTTTTGTGATTCCTTGAGATGTTCGATGAGCTCTGATTCGCTTTTAATTACAACTATTTTCTTGTAACTATTTTTTAGATGTGGCGTAAGCCGCGGTTCTTTTTCAGACATAACAAAATAATTGGAGTACCCAAAAGGGGAAAAATAAAATTGAAGGTTATATTTATAAGCGAGCCATTTTGTTGCGCTATAGGTATAAATATTATTCCCCAGCCTATAACCGACACCACTGAGTTCATAGGTAATCGCATGCGGGGCGGTGGCGGGCTGGGCAGAGTACATGAGGAAAGAATAAAATAAGATTAAAAATGTGCATCTTTTCGGAAAAGTCATTCATATACTCTTTATTACATAAAAAAATGATTTTTTATGCTGGCATATCGCGCTAATACATATTATCTTTTTTTGTTGAATGAGCATGGACATGAAACTAACAAGCAGCGAAGTTTATGTAAAGAGAGGGTGCAGCGCGTGCTTTTTTATAGAAATACGTACGTCTCATTGAATGGGATGCGTCGAGGCAATAAGTGATATTAGAAAGGGGAAATCTATGAATAAATTTTGCAAACTCGTCATGTGCTGTCTGATGATGCTACCAGTTCAAGCGCAGGTGAAATTTATCTCTTTTGACGATCAGCCGCAACGTTCTACCGCGGCTCCATGTGTTTTATTAATGCGTGCGCTTAACCACTGGGGTGGAGTTGAAATGCATACCCTGGCCCTTTATAAGACATTATATTCTCTAGGTTATAACGTGCGGATTTTGGTCCGAGAAGGGTCAAAAATTCAATCAGAGCTTATTAATGCAAACTTGCCACACTACGTTATATGCATGAAAAAAGATGAATTCTTGCAGACTAAGGGAACAACTCTGCAAGCCTTGCTTGCTTCAGCCATCGATGAAGTTTGTACGCGAGAGAAAATAGATGTTGTTCACACCAACAAAGCTCTCGAGCTGCGGGCGGCGCTTGAATTGAAGGCAAAATTCAACTTTGCCATCGTTGTTCAACATCATAGCTATGAACATCCTACAAACATGGATCAAATACGTTGCGCAGACGCCTTTTTGTCAACGAGTCCTAATGTTATTAAAGATATTAAGAATGAGAATACCCACTGTAATCTCGGCATTAAAAATATTGAATTTATACCTCCGATGACGCTTGATAATCACTTCTTAAACTTTTCCCCGACCTATCGCAGTAAGCAGACGTTTTTTAAAAAATCTTTTGGTTTTGACATTGGGGCTTTGCCAATTGTTTGTATGATTGCACATTTGGATGCCTGCAAAAACCACGAACTTTTATTGAAAGCTGCACATATTCTTATTACTGAGCTTGATACGCCGTTCCATGTTGTTCTTGCTGGTACTGATAGTGACAGCCCCGGAAGAAAAGATGAGCTTGTGGCGATGGTTGCAAAGCTTGGCCTGAAGAAATATGTTCATTTTCTTGGCTTTGTAGATAAAATCGCAGAGCTTTTATATCACTCCGATATTAAGGTTCTTCCAAGTACTGGAGAGGCTTTTGCAATTGCGGTTTTAGAGGCTGCGATTATGGCAAAGCCAATCATTTTATCGAGGGCTTCTGGCGCTGCTGATCAGATAGTTTTTCACAAAAAAACTGGGTTACTGTTTGATTCGACAAACGCAATGGAATTAGCTCTCGATATTAAAATGCTTGTAGATGACAAAGCATTTGCCCGCAAATTGGGCCTTCAGGCGCGCGCCCTGGTTACCGAAAAATTTTCCGAAGTTGCCATAGCAAAACGTTATATGTCGGCCTATGACAATGTTTATTGGCAGAAACAAGCGAAAGAGGAGCTTAGTAAGTACAAGCAATAGTTATTACCGCAAATATCATTTTCTATTGCGGTGGGAAACGTTTTGCGAGTAAACTAACTTTCACTTTAATAACCTGAAGGGGAGTTGGTATGGTTATCACAACAATCGTTATCTCAAAAAAGTCGTTAACATCACTGTCTGTTCAATTGATGTCTATCCTTATGGCAGTCACCGTTTTTTCGAATGCTATAGCTTCATATGAGCCATTTGCAGTGGAGCATAAAGTATTTGAGATAGTTATTCCATCGTTCAATAATGCTGCCTGGGCGGAAAAAAATCTGTCATCAGTGTGTTTTCAAAATTATCCACGAAATAAATATCATATTACCTACATTAATGACGCTTCAACCGATAAAACTGGAGAAATTGTTGCCCAGTTCGTTGCTCGTAACAAGCTTGAAAAACATGTGAGGATTATCAATAACAAAACGCGTAAAGGGCAGCTTGAAAATCGGTATCGTGCGTTTCATAGCTTGCCTGATACCACCATCATTGCTGAATGTGATGGAGATGATTTTTATGCGCATGATAATGTGCTCAATGAATTGAATAAAATTTATCAGGATCCAGATGTATGGATGCTTTACACAACAAGATTTAAGACATTTCCTGGCAATAGAATTGTCAACGTCAAGCCATTTACTCAGGATGAGATAGCACACCATTCATTCAGAAATGTTTTAAGAAGGCCGACCAGCCAACTGCGTTCTTATTATGCAGGGCTTTTTAAGCAGGTTAAGCTCAAAGATCTGTTGTACAAAGGTACGTATTATCCCGTTCTTACGGATCCGGCATACACGATTCCCATGCTCGAGATGGCAGGTCACCGTTATAGGAGCGTTCAGAAAGTTCTATATATTTGGAATACCTCAAACCCAATGAGTGTTGCAAATGTCTGGGATCGTAATTTTAGAAGAAAGATATGTGATTACCTCAGTGCTCAAAAGCCATACCCTTTGATCGAAGATTTCGAACAAATAATTTCAAAAAATGAATACATTCCACCAGAGGTAATAATTTGTTCTTCTTCTGAAGCGGCGGCAGGAAAAATGCTGAGTAATGTAAATGCAAAGTTTTCTGGATACGATCGTTGTACGGTATTCCTGGAGTTAGCCGGTAAGCAACAAGCTGAATATCATGCCAATTTGGGTCCATCCATTGATGTTGTTTGCAGTTGCTACGATCCAGAAGTGGTTTCATTTCGAAAAATACTTGTTGATCGTTTACGCAAGATTCGATCTAGATATGTTGCGTTGTTCCTTGATGGCAATATAAGCATTGACCGGCCGATTGATTTGAAAAAATGTGTAAATGTTCTTGATGGGTGTTTTGCAAAGATTTTTTATGCGTTGCCCTTACTGAGTCAGGAACTTCCCTGTGTTCAGATAAAGGAGCGTTTGTGGGCGAGCCAATTTAAATATAGAGGGATGTTGTTGGATAACGATAAGTTCCCAGATGCAATGATTTATTCCAGAAAATTTCTATTGCAACAGCTTGATAGTATAAATTTTAATAATGCTAAAGAATTGAGCAGGCGGCTTGCGATGTGTCCTTTCCCTCCAAATGAGGTTGGGATTTTTTACCGCTAGATACCATAACGTTGTCTAAAAACTTTTCAAAAGCCACCACTTTCGCATAGTTAGAGAAATTACAGAGCGCGTAATCATACGCGCTCTGTCCCATTTTCTGGCATAGTTCAGGATTGTCGATAAGAAATTCAATTTTTTCAGTTAGGTCATCAACGTCATCATTTTCAAACAGGAGTCCTGTGGTGCCATTGTTGATGATGGCGGTTGCACCTGTATCGGTTGCTCCAATGGTTGGTCGTTTCATAAATCCTGCTTCAATATGTACAATGCCAAAGGCTTCGTTGCGGCTTGAAAGTACGTGAAAGTCTGTGTAATACAAAAGCTCAGGAATGCGGTCGGTAAAGCCTAAAAAGTGTACGTAGTTATCAATTTTGAGCCTGCGTGCTATTGCTTCAAGGCGTGGACGCAGATTGCCATCACCGGCAAGCATTACGTCGATCGGTTTATGTTTTTTGTATACAAGATGATTAATCGCCTTGAAAAGAAGGTGATGATTTTTGGTTCTATCTTCATACATATTAGCGATCATGCAGATAATAGGGCCTCGTTTAATGACGATGCCAAAGGCTTCTCGAAAGAACATTTTGCGCGCCGGTAATGGTTTAAACGAGCGATATGCGTTTGGCTGTTTAAAATGTAAAAATTTCTCTTCATCAAAAAATGGTGGGATTGAGGCAATAACTTGAGAGCCTAGGATTTTTGTTGCAAGCGTATGCGCAATGGAGGGGCTTACGCCCAGGATGCCATCGATGCCAACAAGTGTATTTTTCCCTCTAGGAACAATCTTTTGTGCAAAATTCATGTGGTCAATAAATACAATTTTGACCGGCAGCTTGTGCGCAACTGCTTGTGCTGCAGTGATGCTATGGTCATACCAATTGCAACAGATGATATCGATGCTGAGATCTTTGCAGATTTTGTACATGGTATGCGCAAGTGTTTGTGTGCTTGTGTAGCCGCCAAAAGAAAGAGTGTGAAAGGGGATATGATTCTTTTCGAGCTCTGGCTCAAGCTTGGTCTGTTTGATGATCAGAAATGAGATATTATATCCACGTCCGATGAGCAGTTTACTGCAATTAAGCAGATAAACACCGATGCCGGCTACATATTGCGTTGGGTAGTGGACGAATAAGATGTTGGGTTTGATGGGTTGGGTTGCGTGTGAACTTGATACGATGCATGTGCAGACCACAAGAATACGCAATATTTTTTTCATGATCATGCATGAGCAGTATTATAATCGCGTGCGGCAACAGCAAAAGTCTTATTGGTGCTTGCCGTAACAAGTTGCGCATAAAACTGCTGCTCCCTGGGAATGGTAAGTATGCATCCTGGTACCCACAGCGCCCACCGGCCCACGTTGTTGCCCTGTAAGTTGCGCCAGTCATCGTCGATAGTCGCCACAATGGTGTATTTTCCTGCTAGAGCGTTTCGCACCGATTCTTTCCATTGAGCATTTGTTGTCTTGCCAGAAGCTGAATAAAGAAGCACGTCGACAAAGATTGGATATCCAGATGATGTAAGTTTTTGGATGATTTTTGTTCGTAATGAAGTGCTATTGCTACGAGCAGAGACAAAGACGACCTGTACGCCGCTTGCAAGCAAGAATGTATAAAGGCGCTGGAGTGGCTGTAGCGGTTCCATCGCATCAATCGCTGAAGCCCGCGCATAAGAGGTAGTTTCTGCGGTATTCTTTTTAAGCGATTGATAGGCGCTCAAAACCGTTTCGTCGATGTCAAAAACTGCAAGCGGTGGCTTTTTACATTGAGACAAATAGTGTTGCGCTTCGCGGCGCCCAAGGTGTGTAATAAATGCATCAACAAGCCCATTAAGAACCATATTGCGTGCTCCTTTATCGTCATACCACGCATGAATGGTAGGTGTCAGCCGCTCAGTAATTTCCTGTGAAGAACGATGTTGCCCTGGGACGGTGAAAATTTTGTGGTCAGGGGGTGTTGAGGCGAAAAAGAGAACGCTGTTTATAAGTGCAGTGATAATCACATTAGGCATGTTGATCCTCCGCTTTCAATGCGTGTTTCTCAAGCATAGTTTGGTAAAGTAATGGCAGGTTGCCATCTAATATTTTTTTAATGTCATACCAATCATCTGGATCAACAAGAATGCCGGTATAATATGCACCGGAATGAGCTATGGTGACATGTTTGGCGGTAGGGCTAACTTTTTTTTCTGCAAGTGATTGGACAGGAATTTTCCAAAATCCTGCGATGGCGGTGACGGTAATAATTCCGGCAGTGTGACTCATTATGAATACAATGCGCATGGTTGGATCGTAGGGAAGGGCATCTTTGTAAATAACTTTTGATGGCGCGTACGCTGAAACAAACATTTTAGAAGGAGTATGGCAACGCCAGTAGGATAATCCACGATGGGCATTGCAGCTTATCTCTTTTTTATCACGCAAAATAAGTTTTAAGAAATCATCAAGATTTTTTCTTTCGATAAGATTAACACCAAAGGCAAGTGATGAAAAAACCGGTTTGACGATAAGCCATTGGTCATCAAAATCATCAAGAATTTTTTCTGTTAATTCTGATGAATAGTGAGTTGTGTACGTGTTGAATTTTGGGATGAGATTTTTAAGATGAGCATCAAAAAAAAGATTGTTGGTGTTGTCCTTACGAATGATATAAGGGTGGGCGATGCCGTTAACATAGAGAAATTCTGGATAAGTACGTCTAAAATCTTTGATTGCTCTGCCATCGCGCCCACGCTCTGACCCTGATCGGAATATTACTATTCCACGATAATGTTGAAGAGCAGATTGTGGGATGAAATTTTTAATACGCAGTGAGTCAAATAAGGGGTCATGCTTGAGTTGAAAAATATTTTTTACTACTCGCCCGCCCAAAGTTTTTAGTGTGCGGATGGCGAGTGCATTCTCTGGCTTACTATCACCAACAAGCCATATGGGCAGATTACATTGTGCAAGATAATGCCATAGTATGCCCCAGTAAGGAGCGACTGCTCTCTGCTCGTGATTGTTGAGTATGATATTTGCAGTGCGCAATGACATGTAAACGCCATCTCCGCATTCACAAAATTTTAATACCCCGTCTTTATATTTAATGTCGGCGCATGCAAATGAAATGTCAGCGGGCAGACGTGATCGGGTCGTTACTCGTGTGCTGCTGCTGCCATTGAGAATAGCTGCGATGTCTTCTGGAGGAACGGTGAAGGGTGGGTAGGTTGTTGCGTTCGCACCACCCAGAGCACAACACAAAATGGCAATGTAGCTCTTCATCGCGTGATTTCCTGCTTCGGCGTGTCTACCAGCACTGTTTTGTGCAGTGATAGCGCGTGTTGGTTGATGACCGTACGTACGATATATGCCGGTCTTCCCTTGATTTCGTGAAACATGCGTATGATGTATTCTGCAAGTGTACCAAGCGCAATAAAAATCAGACTTGTCATCACCAGCATGCAGAGAAGTAGGGTATAAAGTGCTCGCGGTGTGCCAAATTGATACCATGCCGCAAGATACCAACCGCCAGCAGCCAGCGTTACGAGCGAAAGCGTAACGGCACCACGCGAAATGAATTCTAAGGGCTTGTATGAAAAATTAACGATAGCTTTCTTTGCCCAGAAAAAATTTGCCCAAAAACTATTACTCGTTTTCCCTCTTGCGCGGTCTTCGCGTACATATTCGATGCCCGTTTGTCGGAATCCTGCCCATGTGCGCAGGCCTCGAATATAAAGATCTTTTTCAGGAAGAGTTGCAATGATATCAACAACTTTGCGGTCGATTAATGCGGTGTCTCCGGCATCAAGAGGGATATCTAGATATGAAAGCATGCGAAAAATTCGGTAAAAGCACGTATAGCCAATGCGCCGCAGTATACTTCCTTTGCGCTTTTTTCTAATGCCGTAGACAACCTCGTAGCCATCTTCCCATGTTTTGATAAAGGCAGGGATGAGTTCTGGCGGATCCTGGAGATCGCCATCGATAAATATTACTGCATCACCGGTGGCATAGCGCATACCTGCCAGCATGCTTGATTGGCTGGTGCCGAAATTGCGTGACATGATAAGCGCAGTAACATGGGAATCTTGAAGAGCGAGTTCATGGTAGAGTTTCTCTGAATGGTCGGTACTCGCATTATCAACATAAATAAGTTCAAAATCATAGCAGGGTAACGTGTGCATGACCGAGATGGTGCGTTCGTACATCGGGCAAATGTTTGCACTTTCGTTATAACAGACAACGATGATCGATATTTTTTTCATGAGCAGTTTCTTTTTTAGTGAAATATGTTTGATACCATGCGATTGTTGCCTTAAGCCCCTCCTCAACGCCGTATTCAGGTTTCCATCCTAAAAGATTGTGTGCTTTGGTCGAAGAAAGGTGCTGGGCGGGAATTTCATTGTTCGCCTGATTCAGGATGATTGGCGCAAGATGCGTTGCGTGCATGAGTTTTAAAATTAGGTGCACAATGTCGATAACGGTAAAGGGTTGATCGGTGCTGAAATTAAAACATTGGCCAACGATGTGGGATAGGTCCATATGTGCGGCGAGAAGTAAGTAGGCATCGGCAACGTCAGTGACATAAATATAATCGCGAACAAAAAGGCCATTTGATCTGATAACCGGCTGTTTGCCCTCGAGCACGGACTTGATGGTTCCTGGAATGATGCGGTTGAAGTGAAGGTCGCCCTCGCCAAAAAAATTTCCGCATCGCGTTATGCAGATAGGAAGTTGGTAGGTATGAACATATGATTGCGCAATGAGATCGGCGCAACTTTTTGATACGTCATAGGGATGGCGGCCTTGCAATGGTGCTTCTTCGGTGTACGGGAGTATGGGATGTTCGCCATAGGCCTTATCGCTTGAGGCAACTATAATTTTTTTTATCCATGGTGAAAGTCGGCATGCTTCCAGAATGTTCCAGGTTCCCTGAATATTTGAGGTAAATGTCGAACGTGGTGAGCGGTTTGCATAACCAACGATTGCTTGAGCACCCAGATGAAATACCGTCGTAATATCATATTCGTTAAGAATGCGGAGCAAAAGTTCGAAATCGAGAAGATCACCCCGTACAACCGTGACGTGATGCTGTAAGTTATCATGAAAAAAAAGCGACTGCGGAACATCATCGCGTACGAGCGCAATAATGTTGGCATCTGTTGAAAGAAGTTTGCGAATAAGGCTTGGGCCGAGTAAGCCGGTGGCGCCGGTGATTAAAACGTTGTTCACGTCGATCTCTCGATGTTATGGGAAGACGTGTGATGTGTTGTTGTTGCCGGAATAAATTCACGCGGCGGTTCGCCCCATACTTTCCATGGTGCGTGTGTTTTCCATAATTCCTCGAGAAGTTGATGTTCTCGATAGGTGTCCATGCACTGCCAAAAACCGGTATGTTTATACATCATAAGTTCACCATCAGCGGCCGATTTTTTGAGTGGGTCTTGTTCAAGTATGCAGTCGTCCTGCGGTGAGAGATATTTAAGAAATTCGCGCTCACATACAAAGAAACCGCCATTAATCCATTCATCATTAATTTTTTTCTTCTCAGCAAACGAAACGATTTGGTTGCCATTGGTGTCAAGGTTGCCGAATCGAGATGTTAAGTTGACACCAGTGAGCGTGACAAGTTTTTTGTGGGAAAGATGAAAGTTGAGCAGGTCCTCAATGTCAATGTTGGCAAGACCATCTCCATAGGTCACCAAAAATCGATCGGCATTAATATATCGAGCCACGCGAGCAATGCGTCCGCCGGTCATGCAGGTCTGTCCTGTGTCGGCAAGCGTAACTTCCCAATCTTGGTCGCTAACTTGGTGTTCGGTTATAGCACCTGTTTTGGTAAGCACCGTAAAGTCGACGCCATCAAGATGAAAATTGAGAAAGTAGTTTTTGATCATTTCTCCTTTATACCCGAGACAGATAATGAAACGATAAAATCCATAATGGGCATAAATTTTCATGATATGCCACAAAATGGGCCTACCACCAATAGGAACCATCGGTTTTGGACGGAATTCTGTTTCTTCGCGAAGACGTGTGCCAAGTCCACCGGCAAGTATAATGACGGGAAAGGGAAGGCGCTTCATTACCGTATCTCCTCGATGAATTGAGTTCGCCTAATTATCCCAAAAACCGTATCACATGAGTGGTGGATGTCAAGGCTGATCGGTGTCCAGTTTGTTTTGACGGAACAACACAAATAAGTAGAATAAGAGCATTGTTGAAGAATCTTATGAGAAGGAGAACTCATGTCGGCTCCCGTGCCATTCAAACTTTTTATGATATCAGCAATGTATGAAAACGGAGGGAATGTTACGCATCGTATGCTCGATGGACACCCAGAGCTTTTTGTATACCCATTTGAGTCCCAGTTGGGAACGGTGCTTTCATCAAACTTCATTCAAACACTGGTGCCGTTTCGCTATTGTTGGCCAGAATTTCCTCTTCATGGCGAAGTTGAGCAGGACTATGAACTTTTTTATGATGAAGAGTTGAAGACAAAGCTTCGTGCTCCTTTACGTAGTAAATTCAAAGATATTGAACTTACTATCGACGAGGCAGAGCGAAAAAAGATTTTTGTTGAGTATATGCGTGACAAAGAGCGCACGCGCGCACATTTAGTTGAAGCATTTTTTACCGCAACATTTCAAAGCTGGAAAAATTATCAGCGGACGGGACAAGAGAAAGCCTATGTGGGGTATAGTCCCGTTATTATTCTTGATGCTGAAAAGATTCTTGCTGATATGCCACAAGCTCATGTTATTCATGTTGTGCGTAATCCTTATTCTGGTTATGCCGATACCAAAAAGCGTCCATTTCCACTTTCACTAAAAAAATATGCATGGACATGGAGTATTGCACAGCATATGGCTCTTACGTATGCACAAGCATATCCGCACAATGTACACATAGTTCGCTATGAGGACCTGATAGCAAATCCTCAAGCGACCATGCAAAAGCTTTGTGCTCAATTGGGAATATCTGCTGCTGATACAATGCTCTATCCGTCATGGAATGGTGCGCGCATGGAGCGTGTGCACCCATGGGGTACCATTCATATGCCGACTCCCGATGTGAATATTGCTACCATGAATGAATTATCCGTCGATGAGAAAGCTGATATTCGTTCAACGTCAATTGTTATGGTGAAGCAATTTGGCTACGATGGTTTTTGCTAGCGCACATACCGCTATTGACCGCTCTGATCTTGCTGCCGCTGATCGTAAAAGAAAAACCATTTTCCACGCAAAAACTGATGTTGCAGAACTTGGAGCGCTGTGTGTTCAGCTTAGACATACGCGATGCGATGCTATTAACCGATGTCGTGACATTGTTGAGTACATATGTTGTGAGCGGTTGAAATTGCATCGTTATAAAGTAACGCCGTTGATGCATGCCGGTACATTTCGGGTGTTGTTCCGTATTACAAGCCCAAAAAGTCAACCGCTTATGATTCGTATAAATCGTCTCTACGAATACGGTAGAGCATGGGATTTTTTGATTGAGGCTTGTGTGTATCCATTGCTTGCACAACAAGGACTAGCAGTTCCTACAATTATTGATGTTGATATATCACAACGATATGTGGCTGCTGATTATCAAGTAATGACATATGTGCGGGGTAAGACATTAAAATCATTTGAGGACGAACAAACGCAGTACATGTCGCCCTTCCTTTTACGTTCAATAGGCGCGTATGTGGCGCGTGTGCATAGCATAAAAATTTCTGGTTATGGGCCGCTGGCGGTTGTGCCATTGATGGTTCCACATGTTCTGCCGCGTGGTGTTCATGACTCATGGTCTGATTACATTCTGTTGCGGCTTGAAGAGCATGCAGGATTGTGTAAGGAGATCGGGGCGATCAATGCGTCCGAGTATGCAATAATTTTGGAACTATTTCGGCGCTATGAGCCGCTTTTCAAGAATGTTTCACCATCACTGCTTCACGGTGACGTTGGTAATCAAAATTTTCTTTCCGATGACGGCGAAACCATTACAGCTCTTGTCGATTGGGAGGACAGTATGGCAGGGGATCCTGTTTTTGAAGTAGCTCTTTGGGGGACTTTTTTCCGTGATTATATGCGGAACACTTTGCTTGAGGGGTACACCACAGTAAATCGATTACCACATGATTTTGAGCTGCGCTATTGGATGTATTACTTACGTATTGTGCTTTCAAAAACCGTACATCGCTTTCGGTTCGGATATGCTGATCGCCCTGGCCGGCCACGCATATCATTACGCATACAAAAAGCACTCAGCAGAATTGAGGCACTTAAAAATTTTTGATCTCTTCAAAGTCGTCGAAATGCAGGGTGTTCCCACACACGCTATAGTAAGTTTCGTGCCCCTTACCTAAAAGCGCAATAATTGAGCCTTGTCGTGATTGGGCGGCTGCAAGTGCGATTGCAGAGCGCCGATCCGGCTCAACGGAGATTTTGTGCGTGAACTGCTGGGGGATGCCAACAACAATCTCATCAATAATTGCACGTCTATCCTCAAATCGTGGATTGTCATCGGTGATAATTACTTTGTTTGCAAGGGTTGCGGCAATTTGTCCCATGATGGGACGTTTGGTGCGATCCCTGTCTCCGCCGCATCCAAAAACGACAATAAGATCAGTGGTATGCGGCCGAAGCGTGCTTAATGCTTCATGAAATGATGATGGATTGTGAGCATAATCTACAAATGCGTAGGCGCCATTGGCAAGTACATGGCGTTGAAGCCTGCCGGGTACGCCTGGAAACGTTGCGAGCGCATCGATAATAAGTTGAGAGACAACTCCAGCATGCAGACAAAGTAATGCAGCCATGCTCAAATTGTAACAGTTAAAGGTGCCAAAAAGAGATGGACACGCAAACTCGAGTGTTTGAGGTAGGCACAGGGCAAGAGCTAAGCCGTCAAAAGAACTTTTGTTGATCATAAATGGAACATGGTGTTCGGAGAGCTCATGATAACTTTGCTCTGGTGCAAGTTTGCCCATTGAAATGATCTGCGCGTGTGTTTTGATTGCTTCTTCTGTGGCACGCAGGTGCGCGCGCTTTCCCCATATATCATCGGTATTAATAACACATGTTCCATGGTGTTTGAGCTGGGAAAAAATCTGTGATTTTGCCATGAAATAATTATCCATGGTGTCATAAAAATCCATGTGTTCTGAGGCAAGATTGGTAAACCCAATGCCATCAAAATCTATTCCGTGAACGCGATGGAGGCTGAGCGCATGGGATGAGATTTCCATGACGACATGCGTGACGTTCTGTTTGAGGCATTCGGCAAAAAACATATGCAAGTAATCACTTTCTGGCGTTGTGTTGCTGCTTGCCTCTATGTTCCCATCGATTTTGTTGGCAATGGTTCCCAGTACGGCTGTTTTATACCCAGCATGTCGTAAAATATGCTCGACAATGTAGGTTGTTGTGGTTTTGCCTTTGGTTCCCGTAATGCCAATAATAGTGAGCTTGCGCCATGGATGATGAAGCGCCGCACTTGAGTATTCAGCAAGCGCTTTGCGTGCATCTTGAACAGTGCGAAGGTCAGCGTTGGCGCTAAGGCACAATCGTCGGATTTCTTCAGTGGCGGCAGTATGTTCAAGAATGATTGTGGTGGCTCCCTTTTCAAGTGCCTTTTTAACATAAAGGGCACCGTCGTCGCGAAAGCCTTTTATCGCAACAAATGTTGATCCAGGGCCGACATGGTCAGTATGGCAGGTTACGGGATAGATAGTGGGTAGTAGCATTGCTTTCTTCCTCAAAATGAAGAGGCTCTTGAGTACATACCCAAGAGCCTAATAGAAATCGATTTTAGGAAGGATTGACGAATTAGTAAAGTAACCAAAAAACTATTGGATTTTTGGCAGCAGAACGTGCTGTAATACCTCCTGCACGTTTTCAACCAAGAGTATTGTTAAACCATCAAAGAGTTTATCAAGCCCAATAAGATCATTTTGATTGAGTTTCGGAATAATAACATTTTTGAGTCCATGTTGTTTTGCGGCAAGTATTTTTTCTTTTAAGCCGCCAATTGGAAGAACATCACCCTGTAAGTTGAGTTCTCCTGTCATGGCAAATGCACCATTTATTGCACGTTTTGTGAATGCTGAAAGTATCGATGAAAGTAAGGTTATGCCAGCTGACGGACCATCTTTAGGAATAGCACCAGCAGGAAGGTGTATATGCAAGTCATACTCGTTGAATGTTTTTGACTCTATGGTGAAAAAATTTGCATGGGCTTTAACGTAGGTCATTGCTGCTTGCGCCGATTCTTTCATGACATCGCCAAGCTGTCCCGTCAGAATAAGCTTTCCCGTACCCGGCATTAAAACGGCTTCAACTTGAAGTACATCTCCTCCATATGGTGTCCATGCCAGTCCATTAGTTACGCCTATTTTATCGCCGTGAGATGCGCCTTCACTATGAACGCGAGAAGGTCCGAGATATGTTTGAAGATTTTTGTCATCGAAATGTGGCGCGTCGTTATTCTCAACAAGCGCGCGTGCGTATTTTGAGCACAACTTTTGTATGAAACGTTCAAGCTCGCGCACGCCAGCTTCGCGCGTATATTCATTGATAATGGTGTTGAGTATGCCTTTATCGACGCTAAAACCTTTGCCTTCGAGTCCAGCATTTTTGATAGCCTTGGACATCAAATGGCGTTCAGCAATTTCAACTTTTTCTTCGTGGGTATAACCCGAGAGCTGAATGATTTCCATGCGGTCACGTAGCGGCGCTGGAATTGTACCCAAATCATTTGCAGTTGCAATGAACATTACTTTTGATAAGTCAAAATGAACGCCGAGGTAGTTATCATAAAAAGAATGGTTTTGTTCTGGATCAAGGACCTCAAGGAGTGCCGATGATGGGTCCCCGCGGTTTGACATGCCAATTTTATCAATTTCATCAATTACAATGACAGGATTAGCGCTTCCCGCTCTACGCAGTGCTTGAATAAATCTTCCAGGAAGAGCTCCAACATAAGTTCGTCGATGGCCGCGAATTTCCGATTCGTCGTAAACGCCGCCAAGTGAAATGCGGAAGAAATTGCGACCGAGGCACGAGGCAATCGAATGTCCAAGTGACGTTTTGCCAACTCCTGGAGGACCAAAGAGGCACAAAATTGGTGTGTTACAGTCTTGTTTTAAAAAGCGTACCGATAAGAAATCTAAGATGCGATCTTTGATTTCATCCAGCCCGTAATGATTAGCATTAAGTATTGATTTGGCGTGTTCAAGCGCGCAATTATCAGTGGTGTGAATACCCCATGGCATGCATACGAGCCATTCAAGGTAGTTGCGTAAAACAGTTGCCTCCATGGAATCAGGAGGGGTTTTTTCAAGGCGTCGCAATTGACGTTGTCCCTCAGTGCGGGCTTCTTGTGTTAAAGGAAGCGTTTCGAGTTTCTTTTTAAGATCTTCAAGTTCGATATCGCCATCATCGCCGAGTTCTTTTTGGATAGCCTTCAGTTGCTCGCGTAGATAATATTCGCGTTGTGACTGGTTGATTGAATCTCGCGTGTTGGTGCGTATACGCTCTTGAACTGAATTCATTTCATATTCGCTGTGAAGGAAATCACAAATGCCCTGAAAAAGTTGCGCGTACGTTTCTTTTTCGAGCAATGTCTGAGCTTGCGTAACACTCAAGCTGAGGTGGGAGAGGATGAAATCTGCGATACGGTCTGGTTCGCGGATCTGAGCCAAAATTGCCAGAAAGTCTGGGCCAAAGACACGACCGTCATTGGTCAAGCTTTCGACCAATGTCAAAAGATTCTTAAGGCGTTGATCAAGCTCTGCGGGATCGCTTTGAAGTGCAGTTTCTGGATCAACTGGTGTAACGATCGCTTGGAGTAAATCTTGCTCAGAAACAATATTTTTTACATGCGCTTTGCAAAGTCCTTGAGCAAGTACTTTGATCCCGCCCTCGGGCAAGTGCATGATGCGCATGATGTTACTGATAGTACCCATCTTATATAAGTCTTGTATGCCGATGGGTCCTTGATATTCAGAGGCTCCTTGTCGCGCCGCAAGCAAAAGCACTTTTTTGTGGCTTTGCAGGGCTTGCTCTACGCCCTTGATGATTTTTTCATCAAGAATGAGTAATGGTACGACCATGTGTGGAAAAACAACCACATCAACTGTCGGGATGATTGGCACCGTTGCTGGGATGTCGTTGCTGCGTGCATAATCATTGTTCCGGTCTGTCATGATATTCACCCTCCCCAAATTTGCACAGATGCGAGTGCGGTTTGCGGGCCCCCTAAATGCCACCGGGTGTTGGTAATATAGCGCTGCATCTGCGATTTCCTACATCAATATTACGGGAACGACTCTTGGTAATGCAAGCTTTATAATCTTGAGCGAATTTACAGCGAAAGAGCGTTAATTTGCCTCATGAAGGGTGCTGATGCCATACTGCAAAATATGTTATTTGAGAAAGGGATATAATGGCCCATGAAAAAAGTGATGCTTTAGCCCTGCACGGTGTGCACAAAAATTATGAGCAGGGAAGCGCGGTCGTACCGGTGCTTAAAGGAATAGATGCCTCTTTTCATCAAGGCAAGTCGTATGCCATTACCGGTGTTTCGGGGAGTGGTAAGTCGACGTTGTTGCATCTTCTTGGGGGGTTGGATGTCCCAACTTCTGGCGTAGTTACCTTTAATGACAAAGACTTTGAACAATTCCGTGCGGCGCACAAAAATAGTTTTTTGAATCGACACATAGGGTTTGTTTTTCAGTTTCACTATCTCATTAAAGAATTATCAGCATGCGAGAATGTTATGCTTCCGGGTCTTATTAAAGGAGAATCTCGTTTAACGTGTCGTAAGCAGGCAGAGTCGCTTTTGGATCACATGGGTCTACGGGAACGAGTTCATTTTTATCCGACACAACTCTCAGGTGGCGAACAACAACGGGTTGCTATTGCACGAGCCTTATTCAACAAGCCGTCATTTTTACTTGCTGATGAGCCGACCGGCAACCTTGACGCTGACAATGCGCAACAAGTAGTGGATCTTTTTTTTGCTGCGCAGCGTGAATGGAACATGGGAATTATAATTTGTACCCATGATCGAGCTGTTTATGGACGCATGGAAATGGTTTATCAATTGTATGAGGGAACCCTTTTACTCTAACCCAATAAGCCACGTCCTTCGGGCGTGGTAAGAAACAAATGCTATGCAAGTAACGACCCACTGCTCAAACTTAAGTTGAGTTGCTTCCCCGCAACAAGACTTAAGGATAAAGCAAT
>Ga0172379_10000341_pt1 | contig 120938 bp, 135 predicted proteins | sample GrowelOW334metaG_FD_119756 | JGI IMG/M metagenome (GOLD analysis project Ga0172379, IMG submission 119756) | Groundwater microbial communities from an aquifer near a municipal landfill in Southern Ontario, Canada - Groundwater well OW334 metaG | ecosystem: Environmental > Aquatic > Deep... | reverse complement strand
GGTATTTGAGATCGAAGACCGTGTGGGGGCCGGTTCGATACAGTTTCATTGAAAATGATTTTAACACCTCTTAAAAGGTTCGCCTGAAGGCGAGGGTTTGCTCTCCCAAAACTGGATAAAAATAATCGGCAGGTCCTTGGCCTGCCGATCCGTTCGAACCGCACATCAGAGCCGATCGCAAATAATGCTGTGGTGTTCGGCGTGGGGAAAGGGCTGGATAAAAACTTCGAAGTGGCACGCCCCTTTTTCGTTTACCCACAAGAGCGGAGGCGGTGAAAACGCGTTCTTTATCCGCAGATACGCATCGCGAGCGCTTTCGCTTCCTTTTGCCGCTTTTTTCACTTCCGATTCGAGTTCCTTGTCGGACAAGCTTCTCGGATTAAGCGTGGACATGGAGTATCTCCTTCTCTGGGTTGGTCCGCTGGTACTATGCCTCAATTCGGTCATTTCTTCAAGGAATGCTATATTTTGAGTCAATGCCCGAGAAATTCCTGAAGCCGTACGACCCCGCCGAAACGGAATCACGCATTTATGCGGAGTGGGAGAAAAGCGGCCTTTTCAACCCTGACGAATGCGTGAAGCAGGGCGTCACAAAATCAGATGCGCCAACGTACTCCATCGTGCTCCCGCCGCCGAACGTGACCGGCGTCCTCCATATCGGCCATGCCTATGAGGATTCGCTTCAGGACGCGGTCGTCCGCTACCAGCGTATGCGCGGGAAGCGTACGGTCTGGGTACCGGGTACCGATTCAGCCGCCATCGCCACACAAGCGCGCGTGGAAAAAAATATCCAGAAGGAAGAAGGAAAGAGCCGTCACGACCTTGGCCGCGAGGAGCTTGTGAAGCGCGTCGCCGCATTTGCGAAAGAGAGTGAGAGCACTATCCTCGGCCAGATACGGAGGGTTGGCGCGTCACTCGATTGGTCGCGCTATGCCTACACCATGGATGTCGCGAGGAATCGGGCAGTGACCGCCGCATTCAAACGGATGTATGACGCCGGTCTCATCTATCGCGGCCATCGCATCGTCAATTGGGATCCGAAAGGCCAGACAACCATTTCCGACGACGAGATTGTGTACCAGGAAGAAAAAACGACTTTTTATTATCTCAAATACGGTCCGTTCACCATCGGCACCGCACGCCCGGAGACGAAATTCGGCGATAAGTATGTTGTCATGCATCCTGCCGACAAACGATACGCGGAATGGAAAGACGGTCAAAAAATTGAATTGGAATGGATCAACGGTCCTATTACGGCAACCGTCGTGAAAGACGAATCCATCGATATGGAATTCGGTACGGGTGTCATGACCATCACGCCGTGGCACAGCATGGTCGACTTTGATATCGCCGAGCGGCATGAGCTCGACAAGGAACAGATTATCGATGAATACGGCAAACTTCTCCCTATCGCCGGCGAATTTACCGGGATGAAAATAGCGGACGCCCGCGAGAAAATAGTCGAGAAATTGCGCGCCAAGGGGTTGGTGGTGAAAGAAGAGCCGTACACCCACAACATCGCGACCGCCGAACGCACCGGTGGCACTATTGAGCCGCAGATCAAGCTCCAGTGGTTTGTTGATGTGACAAAACCGTTCGTGATCGAACATTCCGAGATACCGGGCATCGCAGCCGGGAGTTCGATAACGCTCAAGGCGCTCATGCGCGCGGCCGTCGAACACGGAGGCGTACACATGCCGCAGGATGGATTCCGGAAAGCATATTTCCACTGGATAGATAATCTGCGCGACTGGTGCATCAGCCGCCAAATATGGTTCGGGCACCGTATTCCCGTCTGGTACGGCGGAGAGCAAATCCATGTTGGGGCGGAAGCGCCAGCCGGCGAAGGATGGACGCAGGACCCGGACGTACTCGACACATGGTTCTCTTCGGCGCTATGGACGTTCTCCACACTCGGATGGCCGGAGAAAACGGACGATCTCGCGACATTCCATCCGACCTCATTTATGTCGCCCGCATACGAGATCCTCAACCTGTGGGTATCCCGCATGATACTCATGAGCGGATTCCACCTCGGTCAGGTCCCGTTCAGGACGGTTCTCATCCACGGACTCGTCCGCGACAAGCAGGGGCGCAAGTTCAGCAAGTCGCTCAACAACGGCATTGATCCCTTGGATATGATAGATAAGTACGGAGCGGACGCGCTCCGAATGGGGCTCCTCGTCGGCGCGGCAATCGGGAGCGATATCAGCTTTGACGAGAGTCGCGTGAAGGGCTACAAGCACTTCGCAAACAAGCTCTGGAACATCGCGCGGTTCATACTTGATAACGCGAAAGACGCCGACTTGTCCGCGACTCTCTCCCTCGGCGATGCGGAACTTCTGGCGGCCCACGAAGCGCTCACGAAGGATGCGACGACCGATATGGAAGAATTCCGCGTCTATATCGCCGCCGAAAAACTCTACCACTATGCCTGGCATGAGCTCGCGGACAAGATACTTGAAGAATCAAAACTGATACTCGCCGGCACGGACGCCGCTGCGCGCGCTTCGCGCGCGCGCCTGCTCACGACGCTCCTCGACCGTACGCTCCGCCTTCTCCACCCTTTCATGCCCTTTGTCACCGAAGAAATCTATCAATCCATGCCCACTAAGGACGCGGCTTTCCTCATGGTCGCAAAGTGGCCATTATAAATGCGCTAGAATGAGTGCGTGGTGACTTCTACGATGCTCGGGTACGCATTTCTGGGCGGACTTCTGCCGTCTTTCATTTGGCTTTATTTTCTCCTGAAGGAAGACGCGCAACATCCTGAACCGAAAAAACTCATCGCACTTGCGTTCATCGCCGGCATGATCGCCGTGCCCATCGCACTCCCGTTTGAACAATATGCAAAGGCGCATCTTATCGGTAATGGTTCCATTCTGACCGCATGGGCGCTCGTTGAGGAAGTCCTGAAATACATCATGGCAGCGGTGTTCATCCTCTGGCGCGGAGCCGTTGACGAGACCCCTGATTACGTCATTTACATGATCACCGTAGCACTTGGCTTCGCTGCCTCGGAAAATATGCTCTTCCTGTTGGCCCCGATCTCTGGCGGCAGTTTGGCTTCGGGCATTTTTACCGGCGACTTGCGTTTCCTCGGCTCCACGCTCGTTCATGTTATTTCTTCCGCATCTATCGGTTTCGCTCTCGCTTTTTCTACGAGCTACCATTCGCTTGGCCGCGCCTCCTCCGCGGCGCTCGGACTTATCCTCGCTATCGCATTGCATACTGCGTTCAACGCGCTTATTATTACTGAAGGTGCTGCGACTGAACTGGCGGCGTTCTTCCTCATCTGGATGGTCGCAGTCATCTTTTTCGCAACGTTCGAAGTGCTAAAATATTTCCAGTATCGTAATCTTGCTAAAACTACTTTCCACATATGAACATGAAGCGCTCTTTCTTCGATCGTCTCTCCGGTAATACCACCGTCGACGATAATTTCGATTCCTTTGACGATGAAATGCCGGTAACGGTCGTGCCGGGACGCAAAGAAACACGCGGGAAAACAAATGAAGTGCCAACACGTCCGGCACCGCTTGATGACGACCTTGCTGAAATGGAGGGGCAACTGCCGGTGGATGTGCACCAGACCGGAAGCGATATCATTATCCGCGCATTTGTGGCCGGTGTACGCCCCGATGAACTAAATATTTCCATAAGCCGCGACCGCGTTGAGATAGAAGGTTCGAGAATGGAGCGCGAGCAAGTCTCCGGTCCCGACTATTTTACGCGCGAACTTTTCTGGGGCTCATTTACGCGCGCCATCATGCTCCCGCAGGAAGTTGACGTGGAAGCCTCCTCCGCAAGCGCCAAAGACGGCCTTCTGACCATCATCTTGCCGAAACTCGATAAAGCTCGCCAAACGAAGCTGCGCGTAAAAGCGGGCTAGATCAATCAAGGGTAACTGCCGTCAAAACGGGCTTCTGTGGTGTGCTCACTGCCGTGAATGGCAGGCGTGCAATAAGGCGCCCATCGGCTGTTTCTATATTCACTCGCCATTCGCCGAGGGTTTGTATGAGTACGGATGAATATCCGCGGTAACCGCCGTCTCGTCCGCCGACTATCGGGTATGCTATTGCGGCTCTTGTGAGCCACTGCTTCTTCACGGGGTCATGCCACTGCCAGCGATGCACGATGGTGGTCGCGAGTGTCGTAGGCGCAAAGATCGAACTATATGCATACAAGGAATCGCCGGGTGCGAGGTGGAGCGTCGGCGCAAAACCAAGATATCGCACCTGCCATGATTGATTTTCAGCGGTGGCCAAATAATCGCCCGGAACGCGCCATACCGAGTGATAGATGCCGGCCGCTTCAGCCGACAACGGCAACGGCGGCAACACGTTGGTGAAATAAAAGACGTTCATAACGATGAGCACCATGAACGCGCCCGCACGAATGCGCAACAAGTCGCCGAGGAAACGCTCGCGCGCAAGTACGCGCAAAAGCATGGTGAAGAGCGCGAAGAGCAAGACAGCCGCCAGCCCGCTCCCGAGGAACGTGAGCGTCCCGATGGTGCCGGTCACGACCGGTACCGCGAATATCATGTACGAATAGAGCGCAAAAAAGAACAGGACGCTCGTGAACACCAGTCGCGAATGATACTGATGAAAATATTCGCTCCCGAGGAATATGAAGAACATGAACAACAGGAACGGCCACGAGGCGCCGAGGTCGGCTGAACGCCCGTAGAATATGACGAAACCGCTCCAAAAACCGCCGAGTGCGAACTGCGTCGCGATGGGAAGTAGGAGACTCCATCGAGGGAGCGGTCTGCCGCGCGATGCGCGGACCTCGAGCCAATGCTGAAGCGGAATGGATATGAAGCAGACGGCGGTGTAAGCCAGGAACACGAGCTGTGTCTGAAGAAGGTCAACGCGCCCGAACAAAAGATTATCCGCGACAAATCCGGCGACCATTGCGAAGGCGGAAATATGCCGTTCGTATTTTTGGATCCACAAAAAGATCTTTCGAAACATACTTGGTGCTTGGACCCGGGCTCGAACCGGGGACCCCTTCCTCTTCAGGGAAGTGCTCTACCAACTGAGCTATCCAAGCGTTCGGGCATCACTGTCCCGATTTGAATGAGTTTATCAGTTTTTGTACGTCGACGGAAGTCGGCAGTTGGAAGCCGCCGGCCGCGGTGCCAGTGTCTGAAAACCTCGCGATGAGCGGCTGGACATATTGCTGATAGAGGTAAAGAGGCGCGATGACCGCGGCAGTCCAGAATAAGACGGTGGTAAGGAAACTCCACCATTGGTGGCGTTTGATGGAACGCAACATATCGTGATTATCCTTCACGAGCGCACGCATTTCTTGAAGCTCGCGTTTCAGTTCCGGGTCCATATATGCCTTTTAGTATAGCAGGGCGAGTGCCCCTCCCAAGAATCGAACTTGGATCAGCTCGTTAGGAGTGAGCCGTTCTATCCATTGAACTAGAGGGGCCGAACAATTACGCGGCGATGCCAAGGGTGGACGCGAGCCTTTCCTTGTCAAAGCCGATGATCATTTCATCGCCGACGAATATGACCGGTACGCCCATTTGACCGGATTTCTGTATCATTTCCTGGCGCTTTTCGAGGTCGTGCGCAACATCGAACTCGGTATAGGTAATACCTTTTTCCTTGAAGAACTCCTTGCTCATCTGGCAGAAATGGCAAGTCGGCGTGCTGTAGATGGTGACGTTTTTCATGTCTATAAAGTTATGCGGCGAGTATACCATGTTGAGTTATCCACAGAAACACTGGTGCGGAATGGGAGAATCGAACTCCCGCCCGTTGCTTGGGAAGCAACTGTTCTACCACTAAACCAATTCCGCATTTCAGAACCAACTCAATATTATTTGCCACCACGTGAGAGGAGGCGTCGTGGTCGCCGGCAAGGGCGGCACCACCACGATAACCTCTTCTCCGGGCCGCGCAACCCCGAAAGAGGTGCGGATCGCCGCGTCCCGTCCGCGATCCGTTTGCAGGGCGGCCACATTCGCCTGGAGCATGGCTTTGCGCTCCTCAAGCGCTTGATACTGCCATTTCTCGTCGTTCGCCTGCGTCACCGCTATCTGCGCCTTCCCTGCCAATCCCCAAATGAGATACAGAAGCCAGAAGGACGCGAGCAACAACGCGCAGATAAGAAAACCTTGCCGCCAGTATTTCGCGCGCATACTCGCAGTATACCCGAAATACGGCAACGAGACGGCGAGCAGGGCAACACAAAATTCGGGCTCGCACAGTGAGCGCATCTGCGAGTCTTCGAGCGGATGCCGCCGGGCTTTGGCGGCGGACAAGCACGGTCCGGCGCGTCTTCGTGCCGGTTGTGCGAACGAGCGTGAGCGCATCGCCCCGCCGGGGCGATGACGCGTACCGCAATTTTGTGTTGCCTCGCTCGCCGGCGCCTCTCTACTCGGCCGAGGATTGCACCATTTTCATGAACACTTCTTCGGGAATGTTCACCTTGCCGGTGCCACGCTCAAGCATTTTTTTCTTTCCGCGTTTTTGCTTATCGAGGAGTTTATTTTTGCGTGAGACGTCGCCGCCGTAGAGATATCCGGTGACGTCTTTGCGCATCGCGGAGAGGCTTCTGCTCGCGATGATGCGTCCGGCAGACTTCGCCTGAATCTTGGTCACGAAAAGCTGTTTCGGCAGGAGCCTGTGCAGTTTCTCTACCATCTTTTCCGCATCTTCTTGCACGCGACGCATGGCGACCACGCGTGCAAATGCCGGCACCGGCTCCTCGGCGACAAGTACATCGAGCCGCGCCACGTCAGCCACCCGCTCTTCGGGCAAAATTTCATACGAAAGCGACGCGTATCCCGACGAAATGCTTTTTAATTTGTCGAAAAATCCGCGCATCAACTCACGAAGCGGCATTTCCACAATCATTTCGATGCGGCCATCGTGATACGTCTCTGTGGCAACAGTGTTTGCCTCGTGGTCATAGAGCATTTGCACGAGTGCACTCACTGACTCCGACGGCGTGATGATGATAACCCGTGCCCACGGTTCTTCTATCTTCTCGATATCGCCGTGCTCGGGAAATCGCGAGGGCGTATAGATCGTCTCGCGCACGCCGTTCGTCTTCGTGACCACATACGAAATGGTGGGAATGGTAACGATGAGCGAAAGTCCGAATTCTCTCTTCAAACGCTCGGTGACTATTTCCAAATGAAGCAGACCGAGGAAACCGCAGCGGAATCCCCTGCCCAAGACGCCGGATGATTCTTCTTCAAACGAGAGCGATGAATCGGAGAGTCGCAGCCGTTCAAGCGACTGTCGCAGGACGGTGAGGTCATCTTGATTTGAGGGATATACTGAGGCCCAGACGACCGGCCGCACCTTTTCATAGCCCGGTAGAGCCGGCAAGGAGCCTTTTGCCGAGCCGATGGTGTCGCCCACCGCCACGACGCCCGCTTCCTTGATACCAGTCACAATGTAGCCAATCTCGCCCGCCGAGAGCGATTCGGCCGGGCGTTCCTCCGGCGCAAAAATACCGACCTCGAGCGCAATGAATTCTTCTCCTGCCGCATGAAAGCGAAGCGATTGTCCTTTCTTGAACGTGCCGTCAAACACGCGCAAATACACGGCGACACCGCGATGCTTTGAGAAAGAAAAATCGAACACCAGCCCGCGCGGTTCTTCGCCGACTTTTTCTGCCGCACTATGCGGCGGGGGCTCGCTATGCGACCCCACTTGGGTTTTCATAGTCGCTTCGCTCCTTGAAAACCTCGGCGGCGGTACGAGCTTCACGATTGCTTCAAGAAGCTCGTCAACGCCGGCTCCCGTCCTGCCCGACACCGCGAATACGTCGTCCGGCGACACATGGAGAAGTTGCGCAAGTTCCGACTTCACTTCCTCAACGCGCGCCGCAGGAGAATCTATTTTCGAAACGATAGGGATGATGACGCATCCTTGCGCTTGCGCGGCAGCGAGCGTCGTGAGTGTTTGCGCCTGCACGCCCTGCGTGGAGTCCACGAGCAACAATACTCCCTCCACCGCGTGGAGGGCGCGAGAAACTTCGTACGAAAAATCTATGTGTCCGGGCGTGTCGATGAGATTTAAAACATAGTCGTGATATTTCATTCTGACCGGTTGCATTTTGATAGTAATGCCGCGCTCGCGCTCGAGATCCATGCGGTCAAGAAATTGGTCGCGCATATTGCGTTCGGCAATGGTGCCCGTGCGCTCAAGCAGGCGGTCGGCCAAGGTAGATTTACCGTGGTCAACATGGGCAATGATCGAAAAGTTGCGAATGAGTTTTGGATTCATCCCGTTAGAGAATTTGCTAAGAGAGTCGTTCATAGTTCGAATGATTGCGTTCGCTAGTTCTGTTTTCTCTAACGGGATTCACGGTTGTACGGGTTCTTCGGCGGAAGGCACGAGCGCCGCGCGCTCGGACGGTATGCGAAGCAGACGGCTGAGCGCGTTCGTCACGATGCGGAATTCTTCGTTCTCAACAAAGTACAGTGCGCACGCCGCCGCAACGAGCCCGACGACACCGGCAACAAGTCCTTGTGTGAAAACGGCCATGAGGGTCGTGAGCGGAGCAATGCCTCCCTCGAGCGCAAGCGTGGCGTAGCTCGCGATACCACCCGCGAGGGCGGCAACACCACCGTCAAAGAGCGGTCGCGTGAGCTTGCCGGCGAGTCCGGGAGATACGCTTCGGAGCGCGATGAGTGAAAGTATCGCCAGAAATATCTGTCCGACCGTTGCGGCAAGTGCGACAAGAAGAATGTCGGTGCCGTGCACATCGGAGACCTTCAGAAGTCCGGCGAGCGCGGCGGGAATTCCGGAGTTTGAGAGGCTCAAAAATACAACCGCAAGAAGAACGGTCAGCAGTCCGCCGGCGATCTGATACGCAAACGGTCGCCACGATTGCCGTACGGCATAGAGCGCACGAGAGAAGAGAAGCACCAAACCTTGCGCCACGAGACCTACCGCAAGCACCGCGAGGAGTGCGGCGGTAAGACGCGTTGCGTTCCAATCAAACGCGCCGGTGCCGAGTATCACGCGCACCAAATGCGCGCGCAAAACGACGATAAGACCGAGCGAGACGACGGACCAAAGAATGACGTGGCGTGCGCTTGAAGAAAGTATGCGAGTGAATTCCTCGCGTTTCTCTACCGCAGATGTTTCAGAGAGCGCCGGAAACGCCGCAACGGCGTAAGAGGAACCGATGAGCGCGAGCGGCACCGCCTCAAGATTGCTCGCGAAGGTGAAAACCGACACGGAGCCCGTGCCGATCCTCGACGCGAGCGCGGTCAGAGCGAGCGCGGTGACTGAACCCATGCCGAGTGCGAGCGAGCGCGGTATGGAATCCCTGATAACGGGCATCATAAGCGCGAGTCGCGGGAAGGTGAACGTCGGCATAACACCCGCTTCAAGGATGACCGGAATATTCACCGCGAGATACGCAATGGAACCGATGATGACGCCCACACCAATGCCCGGCAGACCCCAGAGCGGATAGAGCACAACCGTGCCAAGAATGATGCCGAGATTGTAGAGGACCGGCGATATCGCGAAGAGCACAAATCTGCGATGCACCTGCAAGACGCTCCCGAGCACGCCCGAAAGTCCGAGCAGTATCGGCTGAAGAAGCAGCAGGCGCGCAAGCAATATGAATTCGGCCTGATATGCGGAGTTCACAAAGCTCGGATACAAGAACACAAGGAACTGCGGCATGAATATCGCGAGCACGATGCAGATCGCTCCGCCAACGCCGAAAAGGAATGTTGCGGATTCGGAAAGAAGCCGGCGCGTAGATTCCCTATCCATGCCGGTGATGCGCGGAATGAGCACGTAGGCGGAGACGAGCGAAGAAACGAGCGCAAAGACGAGATCCGGCACGCGGAACGCCGCGTAGTAGAGGTCGAGCACCTGCCCCGCGCCGAAGGTGTGGGCGAAAGTGCGATCGCGGAGAAGAGCGAGCGCCTGTGACGCAAGCGTCAGCGCCGCGAGCAAATACGCGGCCTGATGAAGCCCCTGCACCGGCGCCGAGATGCGCAAATACGCGGCTTGTCGAAAGCCGCGTATTGGTGCTGCAATGCGCTCGAAGGTCTCCCGCATCGCACTATAGTACTATGTTTCTCGATCGTTCTCTATTGCTTCGCGGGTGCGGGAGTTGCCGCCGGTGCTACTGACGGAGTCACCGTGAGAAGATTTGCCGGGAACGGATTCTTCCCTGCCTGAAGCGCGGCGAGCTGGGTCTCGACTGCCTTTGCATTATCAGCCGACATATCTGCAATAGATTGCATTTCAGCCGCCGCATTCTTGAAGTCGCCCTGCTTGGCGTACACCGCCGAGAGGAAGTAGCGAGCATTCGCGAATTGGGGATTTGCGGTTACGGCTGCGCTAAGCGCCGCGACTGCATTTGGAAGGTCGTTGTTTGCCGCGTAGAGGATACCGACCTGGAAGAGGATGTTCGGGTCGTTCGGCTGGAAGTAGGCGGCCGCAAGCGCAGATGCGAGCGCGTCTTTCACGTTGCCGTCCTGCACTTCAAGTTGCGACAGGAGGAAGATGGCGGCCGTGTAATCCTGCTTGAGCGTGATAGCCGCTTTCAGGTCTTCCATAGCCGCCTTGATATTCTTGTTGGCGATATCAAGCTGGGCAAGGATGTACGGTATCTGCGGGTTGGTCGGATTAAGCGCTTTCGCTTTGTCGTACGCGGTTTTCGCGCTGTCGTAGGCGCCCGAGACGTTCAACGGAACCGCCTGCGCGTAGAGGTTCCCAAGCGCGAGCCAGTTCTGGTAATCGTTCGGCGCGAGGTTCGTCGCAGTGAGTGCCGCATTGATGCCGGTGGAGAGCGCCGCTTGGAACGCTTGTTGTGCGGCGGCCGCCGGCATCGTTGAAGACGCGGCAATTTGACCGAGACGCGTCATCGCTATGCCCGATTCTATTTGATAAGCAGTTGCGGAAGGCGCGAATGAGATGGAACTTTGCACCGCGTTTTCGGCGCCCGCGTAATCTCCGGCGGAGTATGCGGTGTTTGCAACTGCGAGCTGGGTTGTCGCAATGTAGCGCCCGACGAGCGTGTACGCCGCTACGACCGATCCGAGGAGAAGTATCGTGAGACAAAATACGATGACAAAGCCGAGACGCGGACTGCGCGAGAAGATGACGCCCCATTGTCCGCCGACGGTGCCAAAGCGCATCGTCGAGGCGAAGAGCCCTGCGAACACGAACGCGAGGGCAAGAACGATGCCGTTCGGAAGATCAAAGATCGCTACCGTGAAGAGGTAGAGCGTCGCGAGGAATGAGAGCATCGCCACGTAGCGGACGAATGCGTCCTGCGGCGCGCGCAAGATAAGCATGCGCAAACCGAACACAATGAAGAGCGCGAGCATCGCAACCCATGCGAGGATGCCCAAGAGACCGGTCGTCACGAACGACGTCGGAATGAAACCGATGCCGGAAGAGAAATCAATATTCCAGAATACGGTGGAATTGAGGGATGCGTCGCGGTACTTCAGCCATTCAACGCCGAACGTGCCGGGACCGGAACCGAAGACCGGTGCGGAGGAAATGACCTTGTTCCCAACCGCAAAGGTAGACTGCCACGACGGACGGACGTTGATCTCGTTCACTTTGAGGGAATTTGCGAGAGCGCCACCAAGCGTTCCGCCTATGAGGAAGAAGATGGAGATCGCAAGCATGGCAAGCGGTAGCACGAGCGAACGATTGCCGTCACCGGAAGAGATTGGTTCTTCATCAACTACGGCGATGTCGTCCAGATCCGCATCTCCGCCCCTACCCGAGCGTTGCATCACCGATTCCACGAAGAGACCGAGCGACACGAGGGCAAGCAAGATCCACACGAGAGAATTATTCGCTACGGCGAGAAGAATGACCGCAACGACGCCAGACACAATCAGTGCGCGGCGAGCACGTTCTCCGAGCTCAAGCTCGCGAAGCGAAATAAGAACGCCCACGACGCCGAGACCGAGCAAGGACGCGAGGTCGCTCACGGAACCGACGATGGAGAACGCGGGAGAAATCGTGTTCGGAACAATCTGTCCCGCTATGATGACGAGCGTTTCCACGGCGACCAGCGCCATGAAAGCCCAAGCACCGGCACGCAGGAAGGTGCTGTAGTTTTCGGAACGGCGCAGGACGAGAGCCGCCATGGTGCCGAGAACGGCGACAACGAGCATGAAGCCGAACGTATCCGGTTCAAGTCCTTGTCCCCAAAGAGCATTCGTAAAAGAAGTTCCGGAAAACGCCGCGGACAATGCATAGGCAACTGCCGGAAGCCAAAGCGCACCGACGAGCATGAACGGAGGAAGAATGACATTGCCGCGCGAAAGCCGCGCGAGAATGTACAGCGCAAGTGTGATGAGAGCACCGGCTGCGAGCACAAATGTTTACGTCGTTGCGAACGGGATCGACGCCGATGGAATGAAAATGAATATGGCGGCGATGATCGTTGCAAATAACGCCCAGATGCTAAAAGTCTCGAGAGAACGGCGCCGAGGCGCGACTGAAGATTGATACGGGGGCATAATTAATTCTGTTGCTGTTACTGATAGTAATGTCGTTCAGTATAGCCCGCCCATGCTTCTGAAAAAAATGCTTGTCCCCACATTTCCGCTAGGTGACACCTTTCCTAGCAGAGATTTTACTTGACTCCGCTAGGTGACACCTTATTATGATGGGCATGGCGCTCCGAAGAACTCCGTTCGCGGTTGATGAGTGGTATCACTGCTACAATCGCAGTATTGAAAAACGCATCGCATTCGGGGATCATAGAGATTATCATCGATTTCTAGAACTTCTGTACTTGGCAAATGACGACGCGCCGCTTCATTATGAAAACGTGGGCAGGCGCAAGTTTGAGGAGGTGCTGAGTATTCCTCGCGGCAAAAGGCTTGTTTCGGTTGGTGCATTTTGCCTTATGCCGAACCATTTTCACTTAGTGCTGAAGGAGGTTACCGAGGGAGGCATTTCAGCATTTATGCGAAAACTAGGGACCTCGTACACTATGTACTTCAACGTACGATATGAACGGGTAGGTAATTTGTTCCTCAAGCCCTTCCGATCGCGTCACGTATCGACGGATCGCCACTTCCAGCATCTGATCAACTACGTGCACTGCAATCCGGCGGTGCTGTATGAGCCTCGATGGAAAACCAGCCATGTAGTGGATCCTCAGTTTTTGGGAGAACGCATCGCGGCCTATCCGTATTCAAGCCTCAGCATCCATGCTGGCGCACGCACGCCGATGAACGCTATTTTGGACGCCGAGGTATTTTCTGCCGTGCGTACGATTCCCATACGAAAAATGCTTCAGGAAGCACTTGAGTATTACGCTGACTCCGACATTGTGGTATAATGCGTCCGGACCAAGCTAGACGACCGCTCCATAAGCAATTATGGGGAGGAAAGTCCGAACACGGGCCGCCCGCAAGGGCGACAGAAAGGTAGCGGGTAACGCCCGCACGTCGTAAGGCGCGAGGTGCCTACAGAAACGTCAACGCCGAAAGGCCGCGAATTCCCTCGTGGAATATGCCCATCGCGAGATGGGAATGCAACGAATAAATCCTTACCCCCGTGCAAGGCCGTGCGCCGAGAAATCGGCGAGTGCCGCTCGAGGCGTTGAGCAATCAACGTCCCAGATAAATGGTCGTCCACGACAGAATTCGGCTTATCGGCTCGGTCCAAAACATATGCGAAAACCCACGCTCCTGCGTGGGTTTTCGCTTTTGGAGGGCGTCGCGCGAGTATAATTTCGGAGCACGCGTCGTCCTCCCCTGCGGGAGGACGCGCTCACTCTCGGCTCGCAAATTTCTGCGCAACTGCCCTACGGCGCAGAAATTACCATGCTGCTTCGCCTCCGAGAGTCTCCGAAATCACACTCCCGCTCCGCCGTTTTTATATGAGACGGACAAAAAGTTTCAGATGCAAGGCGCGAGCGAGAAGCAGACCGAGCCGTACCAGACGGTACGGTGAGGTTTGGTTCGAAGCGAGCAACGCAGCAGATGAACTTTTTGGCGGCTCAGATGATGTCGCACGTGCCACCGGCACAGGCGAGCTCTTTCTTCATATCCGACTCATCCTGTCGTTCGTAGGCAACGAGTTTTGAATAATCCACTTTCGGGAAACGTGCCATCCGCGCCTCGTACTCCTCTTTCGTTATGGTCTCGTATGGCGCGAGGCGATACACATGATTTGAGCGCGGAAGGAACGAGAGTCCGCCGATGATGTCCCAGTTCTTCTGCACCCAATCCACGACCGGTATCCACTCGTTTTCGCTCACTGAGATTGTCGCCGACGGATTGTGCTCGGTGAAATTGAGCTTCACGCGCTTCCAATATTCAAGCTGTTCAAGCGCGGAGAGGTCGTCCTTGAAACGCGCTTCCTTAGAGTGGTCAGGCGCCATGACCGGAAATTCGAGCACATAGGTATTCGCCTCTTCCATCGACTGCCCCACTTCCGGATAGTACGGCACGCCTTGATCGCGCATAAGTTTGAAGAGCGAATCGGTGGCGCTAATGCGCACGCGGCGGATGTAATACGGCGCATGGCGCGGATGAATGCCGGACGCGCAGTTGAACGTCTGCGAGACCGTGCCGGACGGCTTTACTGCGGTGACCGACATTGAGCGTTCAACGCCGAACCGTTTCGCATAAGTCACGTTCGTCTTGACCGCCATATCGCGCACTTTGCGCATCGTTTCGGGCTGCCGGGCTGCCGGAGAATCCCACTGCCCGGTGATCGAGACGCCGAGGAGGCGTTCTTCGGCGCAATGATCGGTCCACTCTTTAGAAATGTAGCCGAACTTTGTGAGCGTTGATTGATAGGTGCCGAGTATTGCGGCGAGACGCGCTTTGCGCAGCAAGCTCGCTTCCGTGTCGTGTGCGCGCGCGATGACTTCGGAAAGATTGCAGAACTGCTTTGACTGCAAGACGATTTCGGCGCACGGGTTCGTGCCAACGGGACCGTGCACAACACCGTCCTCGCCGATGAAACCGGTCATTTTGAAATACTCGGCGCGACGCTTCGGCAAGGTGAGCGCAAGCGATCCGCGGTTGAAGATACCGCGCTCACCGGCACCGCTCTTCATAAGCGCGACCCATTCGTCCATAAGTTCGGTGTTGGTCGGGGGCGTCTCATACACGGCGGAGTTATTCGCCACCGAGCGATGCGGATCGGTCATATAAAACTGGCCTTTTTTGGCGTCGCGCATCTCAATGTCGTCGAGGTCGGAGAGCGATATCATCGCGGTGCGCCGTACGCCTCCCGCCACTACGCACTCGCCTATCTTGCAGATGATGTCATGCGCATCAATGGTGCGCAGACGCCGCCCTTGTCGCTTCAAAATGCGTTCACGAGCGAACGCGAGGAGGGAGCGCAATGGTTCAGGGCCGCTCGCTTTACCGCCCATCGTCTTGAGGCGCGCTCCCGCGGGACGAACCTGCGAAAAATCAAAGGTAACATCCTTGCCGGCATACCACGTCTTCAATCCGAGCGTGAGCGCATCGCACCATCCTTCCTTTGAATCGCTGATGAGGTGCGATTCCGTCTTCTTTCCTGTCTGCTTCATGATCTGCGGAAGCTGTTCGATGTTCTGACTTTCCACCGCGAACCCGACGCCGCATCCCTGCATCGAGAGATACATGATCTCGGCGAAATCTTCGAGCTTCACGGGCGCCGTAAAGGTGCAATTGTAGGCGCACGTATTGCAACGCCGTGCCGGCTCGCCGGAAAATTGCATGAGACGCATCGATGGCATCACCTCCTGTTTCAAAATCGCAGTGCGCACTTCTGTATATTCCTTTTCAGTGAGTTTGGTGCCGAGATTTTCGCGCATGAAGCTCATATAACGATCAACGGTCTCTATCCACGTCTCACGCCGTCCTTCCTCCGGTATCCATTTCGCATACGTGCGTAGATACACGAATTCTCCAAGCGAATTGCCGTCAAAATATTTCTTACTTTCTAGTGCGAGTTTGCGCACGTGCTCCGGAACCTCCATGTGCGCCGCACGCAGCTGCGCGCGCTTGTCGCGGTAGAGAATGTACGCCTTTGCCGTCTTCACATAATCATTGAGGATGAGATATTTCTCGATGGAATCCTGCATGCCCTCAACGGTGGGGAGAAAACCTTTATATTTCTTTGCAAATCTTCCAAGTTCACCCACTACTTGATGCGCAATGAGGCTTGCATCGTCTTGACTGCCCTCTTCCGCCGCAACCATCGCCTTCCAAATGGCGGCGGAAATTTTATCAAAATCAAACGGCACCAATCTTCCGTCGCGTTTCTCGATCTGCGGGATCATTTCACGATACCGACGCGTTTCTTTTGAAATTGGCACTGAAATTTTAGGAGCACTGTCCTGTTCCGCGACCTTTGCACGAACGGAAACTTTAACGGTTTTTGACATACGGGAGGACAATTAAAAAGTGAATAAAAAATCTGTTTGTTCTGTTTAGTTTACTCTCGTATGCGAGAAACGCTATGTGGATAGTGTTACTCCGAAACGGTTGGAAAATTTTTCAATAAAAGAGGGGTACCGGTTGCGACCGAATGTGCGCGGGAGAAGCCTGCAGCAGTCTCTAGGACATATCGTACCGGCATGTTCGGATAAAAGACACTTGGATAGGTTGAGACCGTTACGTCTTCAGCGATAGAAACAACCTGTCCTTGAGAATCCAGCCAAAAGATATCGATTGGTACGAGCATATCCTTCATCCAGAAGCCGTAATAATCTTCTTTTTGAAAAACAAAAAGCATCCCATAATCGGATGGTACGCTGGTGCGGCCGCTAAGACCTTTTTCTCGCTCTGCCTCTGTTGTCGCATAGCCAAGTATCAAGGACACACCGCCAAATTCAGCCGTTGCCGCTACCGGTAATGGTGTCTTATAGACGAACTGTAGGAAGCCAATGATCAATAAGATCGCGAGAGTTCCGATGAAAAAATTCCTGGACATATCTGCGGGGGCTTGCGATTACGCAACCCCACTTGGATTATTATACTCGCTTTGCTCGTTAATAATCTCGGCGGAGGCGGTGAGATTTGAACTCACGATACCTTGCGGTATGCCGCCTTTCCAAGGCGGTGGAATAAACCACTATCCGACGCCTCCGTTCTCCCCATACTGCGCTATTATACGCTTTTTCTCAAGCCAGCCCGGCGGATGTTTTAAAAACCATTCTCGCTTTTCGGCCGCTGACCTTGTTGGGAATATCTCAGTGTATATAACCACCCACGGCCGATAGGGCTTCGTCGAACGAGTAGAGCCATAATTATGCATAACCAAACGTCTCTCCACATCACTCGAAGAGCCGATATAGTATCGATGGATTTTAAGACTTCGAAGAATGTACACGAAATACATATTCGCTAAATTCATGTTACCCCGAAGGGGCCCCTTTGGGGTACCAGAAAAACGTTGATTACGCTTCCGTCGCGAGGAGCGCTTTGATGCGATCGTTGATGGGCGGATGGGTGGCAAACATGCCTTCGAGCCATGCGAGCTTACTTCCCTCCTGTTTACCAAATGGTTCGTCAATAAAAAGATGCGCGGTCGCGTGCGACGAATGACGCATCGGGATGTTTGCCGAACTTATTTTCCGGAGCGCAGAGACAAGCCCTTCCGGATACCGAGTGAGGAGCACGCCAGAGGCATCAGCGAGGAATTCGCGCCGGCGCGAGACCGCCATCTGAAGAAGCTTCGCAGCCACCGGCGCGAGGATGATGCCGACGACGGCAAGTATCATAAGAATTGCGTTCCCTTTCTTATTGTCACTATTTCGTCCTCCGCCCCAGAACGATATGCGCAGGAAAATATCCGCGACAATTGCAACGAAGCCCGCAAGCACGACCGCGACAGTCATGAGGAGAATGTCGCGATTCTTGATGTGCGAGAGCTCGTGCGCAACGACACCTTCAAGCTCCGGCCGCGAGAGCATTGCAAGAAGTCCCGTCGTTGCACAGACCACCGCGTGATTTTCATCCCGGCCGGTCGCAAATGCATTTGGTGCAGGGTCGTCTATCACATAGAGCTTCGGCTTGGGCAGACCCGCTGTGATGGTGAGATTTTCGGTGACCGTATAGAAATCAAAAAACTCTTCGCGCGCGGCCGGCCGCGCGTGATTGAGCGAGAGCACGAGCTTATCTGATTCCCAGTAGGCGTAAAAGTTCGTCGCAACGGCAATGAACACTGCGATATAGAGAATGCCTGGATTGCCGTAGTACCACGAAATGGCATACCCCACCGCAATGACGACGACCAAAAATCCGAGCACGAGCGCCCAGGTGCGGCGGATATTGCTCGAGCGCTGTTCGTAGAGATTCATACGTTCATTAGTACCACAAAATCAGTGTTTTATAAAAAGAGACAGCGCAAGGTTTTTAATTCCTTGCGCTGTGATTTTTCCCTCACACCAGGGTAGTCGACAACTATCCTTTCCTAACTGTGGGAACCGGTGGCAATTTCTTGTTGACCCAGACGCCGTCGCCGGGGCGTAGATTCCACCAGGTCATGTCGTAATAATTCCTGCTCGTGACAAAGTCTGATGTCACGGCAGCATCCTCGACCGCGTCAATGACTGGAGCATAGAACACCCACTTCTTGCCCCAGGGTTCCCACGTCCAGATACTGGTGATATCCGTCGTAGGAATTGAGCTGCTCGTCGCGGGAAGAAGGCTCATTTGTTGGTTGAGCTCTCTCCCGGTGACATTGCGCGGCGGAGCCACCAGATTCCAGCCGCTTGCACGACTGAAGAAATTGGAGGAGAAATTCGCATTTTCCTCCACAATCCTCTCCGGTAACATGTGCGACCCTATCGCGTTGACCCAGAAACCATCTCCGGGGTTGATTATCGACAGGACACTCATGCCCATCCCTTTTGCATAGGACGCATTTCCTTCATCCGAGAGCAGAGGCGAGTAGAATTCCCACCCGCTCCCATTGACCCATTTCCAGATCGACACAAATGCTTTGGGAATACTATTCCCATTCGAGTCCACTGCCGGACTTGTCAGGGTCCCGAACATATCTTTGACTGCGACAATGTACGCAGTCGGATTCCCCGCAAGCGTCCATCCGTTGGCGAAGTCTGGTTGCCATACCACCAGATTTGGCGGCATTTGTGGTGGTTGCGAATCCACCTGTGCCACAGCCGGTAGAACGCCGGACAATATGAATAGCAAGGCCACAACGCGAAGCAATTTACTCATCTCTTACTCCCTCTAGATAAAAAGTACTACGAAATGCAGGACCGAAGCCCTGCGCTTTTTGATACTATCCACTATGCTAGCACGTGTGGCCTAAAAAGTCAATAGCTTCTAAAACCGCACATTTACTGGCTCGTTTGCCGCCTGGTCAGCGGTGCCGAGCTCGAAGAGGTCCATCGGCTTGAAGCCGAAACTGTTCGCGATAATGTTGCCCGGGAACGATTGCTCCGCGGTGTTGAGCGTCATCACGGTGGTGTTATAGAAGCGTCGTGACGCCTGGATCTTATCTTCCGTGTCGCCAAGTTCCTTCTGGAGCTGGAGAAAATTCTCGTTCGCTTTGAGTTCCGGATACGCTTCGGAAACCGCAAAAAGGGTCTTGAGCGCGCCCGAGAGCATATTTTCCGCTTGTGCTTTATCCGCAGTGCCGGTCGCCCCCATCGCGGCCGCGCGGGCCTTGGTCACGTTCTCAAATGCTGACGACTCATGCGCAGCGTACCCCTTCACCGTCTCCACGAGATTCGGAATGAGGTCATAGCGGCGCTTGAGCTGGACCGCAATATCAGCCCATGCCTCTTTCGCTTGATTCACGAGCGTAATGAAGCGGTTATATGCGGAAATCACCCAGAGCGCGATGATTGCGACGACTATGAGAATGATGGTTGTGGTATTCATATCCCCCAGTATACCCCAAGACCGGGATGCTATGCTATCGGAACCTTACCCATTCATCAGCATAAAAATATGAACAGAAATGTCATCGGTCTTATCGTGGTAATTGTCGTCATAACGGGCGGCTGGCTCATGTTTAAGGGAACCCCCGCACAGGCACCCGCGACCGACACAAGCGTGCCGCAACAGTCGGCAGCAGGCACTCTGCCAACAGGTACAGAGGACGTCACGGTCGTCTACACGGACCAGGGATTCGCTCCCGCATCGGTCACCGTCGCGCCCGGAATGAAGGTTGTCTTCGTGAATCAGAGTTCGACCGGCATGTGGGTCGCTTCTGCAGTCCATCCTTCGCATTCGGTCTATAGCGGGACAACGCTTCGTGAGCACTGCCCCGATACGTCGAACACGGCGTTCGACTCTTGCGCCGCGGTGCCGTCCGGAAGTTCGTACTCCTTCACGTTCGATAAAGTGGGCACTTGGAGCTATCACGATCACCTGAATGCCTTGCAGACCGGCTCGGTCACGGTAACCGCAGCCATCTAGCACGCAGGGCGAACGATACGCGCATCGTGCGGCTGCGTGTCGGCGCGGCGTTCGTGTTCCTCTATCCGCTTCTCGCGACCATTGTTGACCCCGTCTCTCGACTGCTCAAAGCAATTAACGGAGATACACCCAGAAATAAACCCCCAGTGGTACGCACCACGCAAGCCAATCAACGACGCCCTTTCGCCACAGTTGCTGGTACATCCGGCGATGCAAATAGAACTCCTGGAACGTGATGAGTCCTATGGCGGCGATGAGAAATGCATAGAGCGCGGTGACGCTTGCAAAGAACGATTTTGAAAGATACGCCGCGATGATCAAGAAAAGTATGGAGCCCGCAAGATGAAAGATCTGTCGATAGGTATCGAGCTTGAATCCATAGCGGCCTACGCCATACATGCGCTGGTACCGAGCAAGTGTGGCGTTGTATGAACGCATGCCACGCACCCACTGCCCTTCTACCAACGTCTTAAAGGGGTAACAGCGGTCGGGCAGACACACGAGCGATCGGTACAAACTCATCCGTTTTTTCTGCATGACTCTAGTGTACCGCTTTCGCGACGGTTTTCACCACACGCGGGTCAAGAAGATCAGGGATGATGTTGGTCGCAGTCGGTTTCGGTATGAGCGCCGCGAGTCCGCGAGCGGCGCGGAGCTTCGTCGCCTCGGTTATCTTCTTCACTCCCCTATCAAGCGCGCCGCGGAAGATACCCGGAAACACGAGTGCATTATTAATTTGATTCGGGAAGTCCGAGCGACCGGTCGCAATGACCATCGCGCCCGCTCGCCTCGCCTCGTCCGGCAGTATCTCCGGCTCGGGATTCGCCATTGCGAAGACAATGCTCCGCGGCGCCATACTCGCCACATGCTCGGCTTTGAGCAGCCCCTTGCCCGAAACACCGATGAACACGTCGCTGCCCTCCATTGCCTCGACGAGCCCTCCCTTCACTTTGCGCGGATTCGTGAGCGCCGCGAGCTCTTTTTTGTGCATATTCAATTTCGGACGACCGGCATAGATCGTACCCGCTCGGTCGAGCAGAATGATGTCGGAAATCCCCGATGCATGCAGAAGCTTAGCGACCGCAGTGCCAGCTGCGCCCGCGCCGCTGATAACGACCTTGAGGCTCTTCATGTTTTTCTTGACCACCTCCGCGGCATTCATGAGTCCCGCAAGCACGACGATGGCGGTGCCGTGCTGGTCGTCATGCATGACCGGTATATCCAATTCTGCAACAAGGCGTTTTTCAATATCGAAACAATTCGGCGCGGCGATATCTTCCAAATTGATGCCGCCGAACGACGGCGCAATGGCTTTCACGATGCGCACTATCTCATCCGGGTCCTGCGTATCGAGCACCAAGGGCCACGCATCCACATTTGCCTTGCTTTTGAAGATGAGTGCCTTCCCTTCCATTACCGGCAGGGCGCCATAAGGACCGATGTTGCCGAGTCCGAGCACCGCGGAACCGTCGGATACCACGGCGACGCTATTTTTCTTTACCGACATTGTGCGGGCGTCTTTCGGATGCTTCGCGAGATATGAGGAGGCAACGGCGACGCCCGGCGTGTACCAGAGTGAAAAATCTTTTTTGCCGGAAAGCTTCACGCGCGCTGACGTTTCGATCCGTGCGCCTTGTTTCTTAAAAGCATCCAGTATTTTTTTAGTATTCACCCCGTTAGAAATCCGCTTCGAAGATTTGTTTGTCATAAAATAAGTTACTAACATTTAGTGATTAAGTTTCTAACGGGGTTCATAGTGAGACGGTAGTATACCCCGTACTGAAACGTCGTTCTAGTACGGGGTATACCTTATTTCAACGTGACCGAAGGTGTGGATGGTTTCGCCGTGTCGTAGAAAAGATCCGCACTAGTCTCCGGTCCGATCACTCCCGTTGCCGGCAGTCCGCGGGCACTCTGATATTCCTTAATTGATGCGCGCGTGCAAGCACGCGCCACGCCAGACACCGGACAATCGGAAAAACTTTTCCCTTTCGGCGGATAGTAGCCGAGATAATGGAGCGCTTCCTGGAGCGCATACACACCTGGCCCTTTTTCTTTAGTCTTCCCGGTCACCTTCGTCCAGTCGTAGGGGAACGAGATCGAACCGAAAGTCGAGGTCACCGGGTCCTTGAAGAAATCCTGCAAGCCGAGATACGTCTGGTAGGCGTAATCAGCAACGGCAACGGGACGAATGGACGATTCCTGGAATTGCGGTTCATAGATGTATCCGTATTCAATGAGGAGCGCGGCGTCGGAGGCGCTATTATTGGAACCGATAGCAATGAGTTCCTGGTCTTCCACGACGCCAACATCCTCTTTCGGAAGCGTGCTGGTCGCATGGTACACATTGAGGCGCGCGGCGAGCGCTTCCCCTATCGCATACGAAGCCGCGGCATTCGAGTATTGATGGTCCGGCACGTATACCGCAAATCCGCTGTATTCACCGGCAACGCCGGAACGATGCTTGCTATCATCATTGATGTGGAGATGGAGCGTGATGTCGTATTTGTTGTCGCTGGTCCACTTATTGATACCGTAGAGCTGATATGCCGCTTGTGACGGCGCCGTATCGTGGTACACCTGGTCTTCTGCCGGAAGAATGCTGCCGTCGGCAAGATGCCTCTGCATTTGAGCTTTCTGCGATTGTGTGAATGCTTCGATCTCGGGCATATGTGCATCAAAGTAATTCTGCAAGAGAGGATTCCATTCGGTTCTCGATCGCGAAACCATCACGTCATAATGCGGATTTTGCGAAAGAAGCCCGGCGAGCGCATCAGCTATATCGTAGGCTACGTCACGCTCATTGACACCGCCAAACACGGTTCCACCGCTGGAGGGCTGATGCCCAGGTACGATAAGGATTTTTACTTTTTTCGTTGAATCGGATGTGGTCTTCGACGTGTTCCTAGTCGCGGTGACGGGTACCGAGACTTGCACACTGTGATACGCATTTTGTATCTCTACGGCGGTGATGCTTTGCACGAAAAAGACCGCAGCAGATTGCGCTTGCCCGCCGATCCATGCCGTTCCCGCACGAAGTGGAGTGATACCGCCGAAGGCAAAGAAGATTACCAGTGATGACAGGCATCCTGTATACGCCGCGAACCAGATAAGTTCGTCCCGCATACCTCAAATATAACGCATAATACGCGATATATTTTTGCCCCCGACGGGGCCCCTTCGGGGCGCGTATACCCTGTGAGATAGATTAATCAAGTTTAAAGCTCGGTACGGGGCAAATTATCTCACGGGGTATACTGCATAACATGCCCGGTAGGACAACATGGCATCGTGCAACGGCTCTAAAATCTCGAAAGGGATCGGTCGAATCTTATCTTTGTATGCAACATAAGCATTTCCATGCACTATGCACATGGAGCAATGCCATGTTGTCCTAACCGGGTATGAACGCAAGCGACCTCGTCGAACAACACTTCACACGGCTCCGTCCGGAACAAAAACGGGCGCTGAAGAAGCTTGGGATACGGACGATACGCGACTTGCTCTACCACGTCCCCGCTCGATATGAATCGAGCGGGGACGTCGGCACCATCGCCGGCGTTTCCGCCGGTGCCGAAGTGACGCTCTACGGCACCATTCGCAAACCGGACATCAGAAAAACATGGAAGAGCCGCCGACCCATCGCCGAGGCATGGCTCGAAGACGCCTCGGGAAAAATAAAAATGATGTGGTTCTCCCAACCGTACATCGCAAAGACACTGCACGACGGCATGGTCGTGAAAGTAAGCGGGCGCGTCGCGGGCGCCGCGCGCCCCGACGGGGCCCCTTCGGGGAAAGTGTATCTCGCCAATCCCGCTATCGATAAATCGCCGATTGCACCTGATGCAGCCGTTGATTCGCTCTTCAGCCGAGGTGACACCTCGCCGCGAGGTGTCACCTCGGCTCCGGCTCTCTACCCGATATATCCGGAGAGTCAGGGAATTTCGTCGCTCTGGTTCCTGCACGCAATAAAAAAAATCTTTGATGCAGGCGTTCACGAGCAAATCGAAGATCCGATACCGCAAGAGATTTTGGCGCGTTACAAACTACCCTCACTCGCGGCCGCGCTCGTCTTCATTCACGCACCGCAGAAAATGCCCGATGCGACGGGAGCGCGCAAGCGTTTCGCTTTTGAAGAAGTATTCGCGCTCCAACTCGTGATGCAACAGCGCCGTCGGGCGCTTCTCCGAGAAGAGGCTCTGCCCGTGACCGTGGATAAAAAGGCAATCGCCGATTTCATCGCGTCGTTCCCCTTCCCCGCCACCAATGCACAGATGCGCGCGATAGATGCAATCGTCGCGGATTTCCAAAAAACGCATCCAATGCTCCGGCTCCTTGAAGGCGATGTGGGGAGCGGCAAGACCGCGGTCGCTGCCGCGACCGCATACCTGGTTGCGACATCGCTCCCCCCGAAGGGGCCCCTTCGGGGCGAAAAACGCATCGCCGGCACGCTCCAAGTCGCATATCTGTGCCCTACCGAAATTCTTGCGAAACAGCATTTTTCCACCTTCGTTTCCTATTTCCGCGACCATCCCATCCCCATCGGACTCATCACCGGCAGCGAGTGCCGGAAATTCCCGTCAAAAGTCCGCTATGAGGAGTCCGCCAAACTTTCCAAAGCGGCGTTCAAAAAAATGGTCGCCTCTGGCGAAATACCCATCGTCATCGGCACGCACGCGCTCATCGAGAGATCTCTTTCATTCAAATATTTCGCCTACGCCATCATCGACGAACAGCATCGCTTCGGCACCTCGCACCGTTCTGCCCTGCTCAGAAAGGATGCGGCTGGTATGATATATCATACCAGTTCCACACAACCACATCTCTTGTCGATGACGGCGACACCCATTCCACGCACGCTCGCACTCACGCTCTACGGCGACCTCGACCTCACCTTGCTTGATGAAATGCCCGCCGGAAGAAAGACGGTCATCACTGAAATCCTTGAGTCAAAAAAACGCGAACAAGCATATGAGCGCGTGCGTGCCGAACTCGCCGCGGGACACCAAGCATATGTCATCTGCCCGCGCATTGATGAACCGGACCCCGCCAAAGAGCTCGCACTTCAAGCAAAATCGGTAAAAGCGGAAGCCGCACGGCTCTCTAAAGACATATTTCCTGAAGCGACGATAGATATTCTCCACAGCAAAATGAAGCCGGTGGAGAAAGAAGACGTGATGAAACGATTTGAAAATGATGAGATAGATATTCTCGTCGCCACGTCGGTAGTGGAAGTGGGCGTGAACGTGCCGAACGCGACCGTCATCCTGATAGAAGGTGCCGAGCGCTTCGGGCTCGCACAACTGCATCAGCTGCGCGGCCGCGTGCTCCGTTCAACGCACCAGTCCTACTGCTTCGCACTGCCGGAATCCTCCGGCGAGACCACGCGTGAGCGTATGAAAGCATTTAAGAATGCTAAGAACGGCTTTGAGCTTGCCGAATACGACCTCGCACTCCGAGGCGCGGGCGAGCTTGCAGGCGGCAAACAGTGGGGCGTCTCCGACATCGCAATGGAAGCGTTGAAAAACTTGAAGCTCGTGGAAGCCGCGCGGAAAGAAGCCGCCGCGCTCGTCGCTCACGATCCCGACTTACAAAACTATCCTGCCCTCTCTGCCCGCGCACACACCGCCGACAAAGAGATGCATTTGGAATAACTTTTCGCTCACAAAACTATTGTGATTATTTCGAGTGATTTAAGATACATCAGGTAGTTACAACAACTTACTCTCTACGACCGTTCTTGCTTCATCAGGGGCACACACATCGATTCCTAATAAATTCTTTAGCTCCAATCTTCTAGATAGGATATCAGTTTTATCATTTGTTATAAACACAGAGCAGTTACTTTTATATGCGCTGTCTAAATGTTGTGCGTCAACTTTTGTGTTTTGACTCGACTGTTGAAGAATAGATATTATTGAATTGTATTTATCAGAAGGTTCTTGGTCATTCCAAATAAAATTTGCTTGATTCCACGTTAATTTCATCTGATTCCATGTTGCGTCAGTCGGGACTCCTTTGTTTTTTATTTTTTTGTTAACATTTTCATAAGGAAATTGAATAATCTTTATGCTGTCACTCTTTTCTAGTAACCTCAGCCATGTAGGTAATACGTTGTTATCACAGTAAATTTTTACCCCCATTTTATTTGATATCGATTTGGTACGCCCGGAGGGACTCGAACCCCCAACCAAACGAGTATAAGTCGTTCGCTCTACCATTGAGCTACGGGCGTATGTGTCTATATTACAACATGACCGTCAGTTTGACACACAGGTGCGATAGTCGTATGATTCCCCGCAGTTCGTCCTGTCAAATCATTCAATCAAAGGGAGGTTCGCATGAAATTTCAGTTTGAATTGTCGCTCACAGAAGCGATTGCAGTCCTTATCATTATGGTCTTATCGATAGTTGCCGCATATACCTGCGGCACCTACGACGGCTTCACCTCACGCGATGCGCAGGTAAACGAATTGCGCGATGCGTACCGGGACCTCTCCGCGAGCGGACGTGAGGGGAAAAAGGCTCGCACGCGCGACCCCGCCAAGAAAGCAAAGACGGACGCAGTTACGAAGCCGGGTCCGCAAGAACTCTGGATCCGCCTGCAAAACGCGGACAAAAAGCAAAAAGTAATTGTGGCGTAAGATTCCTCCTTGCAAACCATGAGCCCCGGACATGTGCCGGGGCTTATTTATTGGTGAAAGCTTTCTGCTTTTGGTATATTAACGCTGATTCTTCATGAAGAGCGCCCTCGAACGTGTTCTTGTTATTTTCACTCCGCGTGAGTGGATTCTCGGCGCAGCAGCGTTCGGGATTAGGATGTTGTATGCACTGCCTGTGCTCGCATTATTCGGACAGCACGCATTTACGGCGTACAGCGATGCTCAAGTTTTTTACATACGGGGAGCGGAAAATATCCTACAGTACGGGACGTACAGCATCGCGTCTCATGCTCCATTTTATCCGGACATGCTCCATACGCCGTTCTATCCTTTTTTCCTGGCTGCTCTGTTCTTTTTAAAGTTCTCTCCGTTCGTGATAGTGGCGATCCAGTATTTCTTATATGCGGTGACGGTCATTTTGGTAAAACGAATCGGAGAACAGGTGTTCAATTCCGCACGCATCGGCTTGGGCGCCGCCATACTTATGACCATCGAACCGATGACCCTGTATTGGGGCGGACTACTCATGTCCGACACGTTCTTTCTTTTCCTGTTCATTCTATCGATGTATCTTTTTTTGCGAGAAAGACCGATGTGGGCGGGACTCGTCGGCGGGCTCGCCATTTTGACCAGAGAGATCGGTTTATATCTCTTGGTGCCGTGGATCATATTCCTGGTCTACAGAAAATATAAAACATCGGAAAACCTCTCCGTGATCCGGCCCTATATTATTTCATGCTTGATTATGGCAATACTGTTCGTTCCGTGGATTGTGAGGAACAAAATTATATGGAATGAAACAAGCCTCGGGTCTATCGGCTGGTACAACATGTACTGGGGCAACGTGCTTGGTTTTTGCAAAGAGAGCGCATTGGATTGTCCGACCCCTCCCGTGGACCCGGCATACGTCGAAGACGGCACGCTGGTGACAACTCCCCAGGACGTGGCATTTTTCAAAGAGCATTCGAAAGAGATCATACTGGGCCACCCGGCGGGCTTCTCGCTCTTTTTCGCCAAGACCATGCTGAAAGCGCCGCTCGAAAACGGATATGACTATTTCGTCAAAAACATCCTTGAAGCGAAACATGCCCCTTCCTTTGTCGTACGCATTGGGAATTTCTTTGCCAATATTGGAACCGTAATCTGGCTATTGTTGTACGTCACTATCTTTGTCGGCGCGTATGTCTTCAGGCGTGATCCGTTCTATGTATTTTTTATCGGCCTTATTATTTTCTACATCGCTCTCTGTGGAGCATTTGTCGACAGCAGACTGCTCATTCCGGTATATCCGTTCATCTTCCTGCTATTCTGCAAGTGCCTGTTCGAACTATTGTCGGTTCGCAAAATGCAGGCGGACGGCATACAATCCAGCATATGAAACTTTCGGTCATCATTCCGGTCTACAATGAAGAAAAAACGCTCGTTCAACTCGTTGAGCGTGTAGAACACGCGGTACTTCCGCAAGGAATAACGAAAGAAATAATTTTGATCAATGATTGTTCCACGGACAATAGTGCCGCCATCCTCGAACGCTGGTCCGATAGGCATACTGTCTTAACCCATAGGGTGAATCAGGGCAAGGGAGCGTCGGTTATCGACGGCATGCGAGAATCCACGGGCGACATTGTGGTCATACAAGATGCGGACCTTGAGTACGACCCGAATGAATATTCCCTTTTGCTCGAACCCATTCTTGATGGCAGAGCGGACGTGGTATACGGATCGCGCCTCGTGACCAACCGGCCGCACCGCGTCATGTTCTACTGGCATTATCTGGGTAATCGTTTTCTCACCGCCTTTTCCAATGCGTTCACCAACCTCAACCTGACCGACATGGAGACCTGTTACAAAATGATGACGCGCGAGGTTGTTGATGCGATCAAAAACAAACTCGTCTCGCGACGTTTCGGGCTCGAACCGGAAATAACCGCGCGCGTGAAGAGTTTCCGCATGTATGAAGTCGGTATCTCCTATGCGGGACGAAATTATAAAGAGGGCAAGAAAATCGGCTGGAAAGACGGTGTTTCCGCTTTTTGGTGGATCATTAAATTTAACCTGTTTCCCTAGACCAAGAGAACGCTTTCCTCTTCTTCGCGCTTTTTCGGCGTGATGCCGTTCGCAATTAATATTCTTTCGAAATCGCCCCGCTCAACCGTTTCTTTTTCGATAAGTTCTTTTGCGATTGCGTTGAGCGCGTCGCGATGCTCTGAGATGGCTTTCTTCGCGCGCGCCTTCGCTTCATCGATGATACGAGAGACTTCGGCATCTATCTGCGACGCGACTTGCTCCGAGTACGGTTCGTTCCCCATCTGGCGGTCGCCGAAGGCAATGGGGCCGAGCTTGTCGCTCATGCCGTAGCGCGTGACCATTTCGCGCGCAATGGCGGTGACGACTGCGAGGTCGTTGCTGGGCCCGGTCGTGACGTCGTCAAAAAGCATTTCTTCCGCCACGTAGCCGCCAAGAGTCGCCGCAATGTCATCCAAAAATTGTTTCTTCGATTGCATCTTTCGGTCTTCGAATGGGAGTTTGAGCGTGTAGCCCGCCGCGCGGCCGCGGCTGATGATGGAAATTTTGTGCACCGGATCGGCATGCTCCAAGACCGAAGAAACGAGCGCGTGACCGGCCTCGTGATAGGAGGTAATCTCTTTTTCTTTTTTTGACAGCAAATGGCTCTTCCTCTCCGGACCAAGCATTACTTTCTCAATGGAGCGGATGAGGTCGTATTGCGTTACTTCTTTTCGACTTTCGCGTGCCGCAAGTATCGCGCCCTCATTCATGAGCGAATAGAGCTCGGCGCCCGAGAAGCCCGGAGTGCGCTCGGCAATAACCGCAAGTGCAACATCCGGACCGAGCGGCTTTTGACGCGCGTGTATTTGCAATATCTCTTCGCGATCGCGGCGGTCCGGCAAGTCAATGGTGACGCGTCGATCAAAGCGACCGGGGCGCAAGAGTGCCGGGTCAAGCACGTCGGGACGGTTTGTTGCCGCCATCACGACCACTTTCTCGGTCGGTTCGAAACCGTCCATCTCCACAAGTATCTGATTGAGCGTTTGTTCGCGTTCATCGTTGCCGCCACCCACCCCTGCCCCGCGCACGCGACCGACCGCGTCTATTTCGTCCACGAAAATGATTGCGGGCGCAGCTTTCTTCGCGAGCTGGAAGAGGTCGCGTACACGGCTGGCGCCGACACCAACGAACATTTCCACGAATTCAGAACCCGAAATGGAAAAGAACGGCACGCCCGCTTCGCCGGCCACCGCGCGCGCGAGTAGCGTCTTGCCGGTGCCCGGCGCGCCCATGAGAATAATGCCTTTGGGGATGCGTGCGCCAATATCCAAAAATTTCTTCGGACTTTTGAGGAAGTCCACTATCTCAAGCAATTCTTCTTTTGCTTCGCGCGCACCGGCAACATCTTTAAAGGTGACACGCTGGGAAAGATCCGCAGGATCAATGACGCGTGCTTTGGATTGACCGAAGCTGAATGCCTGCATGCCGGCACCCTTCACCTGTCGCGAGAGGAACCAAAAAAGAAAGGCGATGAAAAGAAGCGGCAGAAGCACGGGCGCGAGCGTGAGGAACCAGAACTGGAACCCGCCTTGTCCTTGTATCGTAATCGCCACTTTGGAAAGTTCTTCCGGTGTGACGCCATAGGTCGCCAAAGTCTCAGGTAAGCCGGATGAAGGATCTTTGCGCGAGACTTTGGTGGAACCGTCGGCATAGGTGAGATTTAACGAATCGCCGTCCACCGTTATTGTGCTTATCTTTCCTGCCTCAACATCAGCTGCGACGGCAGAAAGTGGGATGTCATTTGCCGGCTGGAAAAAACTCGCGACGAGCGAATACATGCTCATCAGTAACAGGAAAATAAGTACGGTCGTGACGAGGTTCCCGAAAAAAGACGGGCCGCCAAGCACGGCGCGCCAGCCGCGGCGCGCCGTGCTGGGCGCGCCGCCCTTCTTCCCTTTCGGCTTCTTTGGAGTTACTGCCATACGGAGAGTATACAATAAATTCCTAAATTTTCTATTTTTCGCTATACTTGGCTCACATGACCCTCGTCGAATATAAAAAAGCCTTGCTTAAGTATGCGCCGCTCGAAAGTTTTGCGGCGGGGCTTGAGCTGTCCGGTACTGAAGTAAAATCGCTTCGAAACAAGCTCGGCTCCTTGGACGGCTCGCGTGTCGTGGTGCGCGGCGGAGAAGCGTTCATCGTGGGTATGACCATCCCGCCGTATCAAGCGGCAAACACGGCGAAAAGCTACGACCCCGAACGTGCGCGTCGGCTACTTCTCAAAAAGAAAGAAATAGCAGAGCTTTATGCGGCAGAATCCAAGAAAGGCTTGACAATTATCCCACTTGAGGTGTATACTTCCGGCAGACTCGTGAAGGCGCGCATCGCTATCGTTCGCGGCAAAGGAAAATCTGACCGCCGCGAAGACTTGAAAAAGAAAACAGCATTGCGCGAGACCGCACGAGAATTGAAGCATCGTTAGCCTCATGTAGGACCTCCGAGGTCCTACATGGTCGATCGCAGAAAGGACGTGATGATATCATGTATTTTCTGGGGGTGACCGGCTTTGACGGTCTGTACTTTGAAAGACGTGCGACGCAGTGCACGCTCGTATGACACTCACAATCCAACGAGCAACCAAACTTGCCAAGAATACTCTTGCAAGCGTTAAGTCCCCGTACTTCGGTATGAAGGACTTCTCGTTCGCGTACGCGGTCGCCTAACGGCCACTCGCCTCGCGACGTTCATCCTCTCCGGTTTCTACAGCGGGAGGAATGGGCGGAATGGTCTGTAGCATCGGCGCCCGGGTTCCCGGCCGGCGCGCCTAAATTAGGGATCGGATAGGAGTGGTTTCGTCTGCGTTCCTCGCACCCTATCTCAGACACTAACGCCGACTATGCGTCGTAGACTCGCTTTCATAGCCAGATTCGGACTGGGGTTCGATTCTCCACACCTCCACACACAATCTTGCGAACCGCCGAAAGGCGGTTTTCGCGTTTGTGTGTGGAGGTGGAGCAAGACGCCTGCGCGTCTTGCGTGGAGAATCGAATGGCGGAGGCATGTTTTGCGTATTCGCAAAACGGCTGAGCCGGGGTCGAGAGCGCTTAGCGGATTGCGAATGCTTGGAGCAATCCGTTTAGCGACTCGTGACCAATTCCCGACATCTCCACATGAATTGCAAAAACCGCCTTCGGGCGGTTTTTGTTTGACAAATTATAGAATAGTATTATTGTTGTGATAGGCAGTACCAACTAACCCTAGGGAGAAACCGATGGCACGAATAAGACGCGTCAAAGAAAGCCCCGGCTCTCTTTTCGTCGGGGTGACTATGAGCGGAATGATGCATGCAGAAGTGGTAGCGATGGCGGCGGGAAAATACAACCCACTTCTTGAACCGCTGCGGTTGAAGGATCTTCTTTGGATCATTGAGCAGTGTCCAACCATTTCTCTGGTAAAAAGAAAATCGCTGGAGGCCGGTCTGGTCATTTCTAAAGTGGAAGGTAGATGCGTGACTTTCGGAATGACCTTTGACCTGTATGGACCGACTGCGGACATTGACTCGTGTCTGGAGTACGCCGTGGCATATTTTATGCCGAGCGCAGGAATAGGAGTCCGCAATGGAGCTCTCGCGGGAGAAATCGTTCTGCCGGAAGATCCCTATCGAATACCGACGCGGCACAACGGAGCGATGTACTTTCTGAATAGCGAAAAAGAGGAGGCTCTTGCCTATCTTGCACGAGATTCCGCAGTTCCTCGCTAGCCCCGACAGAAACTTGTCGGGGCTCTGTTTTTAACTTCGGTGCCGATTTTACATACGAGCGTTTTAGCATGATAGACTCATATTCGGGACCACCTGAACCGAAGGAGGCATGTATGACTAGTCTGACGCAGGAAATCGTTGTAGTCATCAATTCGCCGATTGAGAACCAGGAGCACATTGCATTCCGAGTAAGCGTGCGACCGCAGCAACTTGTCGACTCCTCTGCGAAGTCATCGTATGCATACGAAATCTTCAAAGCATTCATGATCGAAGCATGTAAGAAGCATGAGCTCGACTTTGATGCGTGCACGGCCAACGTCATCTTCCCCGATGCCGACTCAATACGCGAGGCTGCACAGTCTGATCTGCCGAGCGATTTGCTCAGAGTCAGGCCCGGCATGTTTACGGCCGATTTGGCCGACGGAGTGTTCCTTTTGCACTAATTACGCAGGGGTTCCGCGCATTTGCTTATAGCAAACGCGCGGATTTCTGTTCCTGCTATTCGTTTGACTTCCCTCCTCTATTTACGTACTGTAGCCCCTGTAATCGGCCGGATCATTCTATCCGCCGCGGTTGCGAGTTCTTTTCCGCGTTTTTCTAAACCTGACTGGGGAGAATTAAATTGACTCACACGAGTACGACTGTAGCGACTGACGAAACCAAAACCGCGGCTGTAGTGGCCGAATCCAAGATCTGCTTGGCACTTGAAGGATTGTCGCTTGAGAGAGCGTGCAGTCTCACGAGCAAGCTCGGTATGTATTGCTACGCGGTGAAAATCCACGATCTGCACGATGCCGAGGGTCCGAATGCCATCCGTGTGCTCAAGAAGGTCGGTGCCAAACGGGTGTGGGTTGACGCAAAATTGCACGATACCCCGGACACCGTGGCCTTGCGTATGAGGGCGCTCACTCGAAATGGCGCCGATATCATCACGGTCCACGCATCCGGCGGGATTAAGATGATGGAAGCGGCCGCCGCAGCTGCGCTTTACGCCGGCGGAGATATCTTGACGGAGATCTGGGCGATCACCTTGCTCACTTCTCTCGGCCCAACGGAAATTGAGCGCGATTTCGGGAAATATGGCCGCAATCCGACAGCCGAACAAATCGTCCTCAATCGTGCTCTCATGGCGAGAGAGGGCGGTTTGAACGGTCTCGTTTGCTCGGCGAAAGAGGTCGGGATGCTTTCGTCGCACCACGATCTCCAGGGCATGACGTTCACAGTACCTGGAACGCGCTCGGCGGGAGTTGCCCTCGGCCAACAGAAACGTTCGGGCACACCGGCTCAAGCGATCTCCGACGGAGCAACATTCATCGTCGCAAGCAGTCAGGTGGTAAAGGCCGAACATCCTGTCATGGCGTTCAAAGCTATGGCCGCCGAAGTCGGTATGCAGATCTGACCACGCATCGACTAAGCCTTGTACAAAAAGAGGTATCGCAACTTCCTCGAAAGACCCGCTTTTGCGGGTTTTTTCTTGACTTACCGCGCGCTTTTCCGTAGTGTGATCCTGTAATTAGCTAGGTACTCTAGATGTAATTCACCGTTCATTAACCGAAGAGGAGTCAATTGTGGAGACGATCGTACCGCGGCGTGAAGAAAGTCCTTTCGAGGTATTGACAAGATGCGGAGGGTATTACGAATGTCCGAAGGATGCCCGCGGGAGACGACAGGGGCCTCTGGTTGGTTATGCCGGCCGTGATGAAAAAGGGCGTCAGTATGTCGGCGACATTTACGTGAACTTCGCTAAAGCGGAACGGCATCTACCCGTATTAACCGATACGGCGGAGAAGATTTCTTTCCGGCTGGCGAACCTCGAGAGTTTGGGAAGGATCGGAACTTCCTGTCCGGAAGTGACGGGCTTCTGCGGAGCTCCCGAGGGCGGAAAAGCTCTTGCGGTAATGCTCGCCAGCTGCTCGAGGACGCAGTATATCTTCCCCGAGAAAAAAATCGTGGCTATTGCGACGTCGGTCTCGCGAGAGATTTCGAAACTTGTGTTTGATCGGCACGAGCCCGAAAAGGGCGACGTGTGGTGGATCGCTGAAGATGTGTGCAACAACTTCAGCACCACCGCACAGATGATCGAGCTTATCGAAAGTTTCGGGGCGCGAGTTGCGGGCGTTACTTGTTTTCTTAATCGCTCGCTCGATGTCGGACTCCGATACACCGTACCCGGCGGTAACCGCGAACTTCCCGTCGTTCCGCTGGTTCGCAAAAAGATCGAACAATATCGGCAAGACGATCCGGCAGTTGCCGAGGACGTACAAGCGGGCAACGTGGTCTGGAAGCCGAAAAACGACTGGGACAAGTTGGCAGCGGCCGAGGCATCTTATGTCGAGCAATACCGCCTCGCGCGAAAGGCAGTGGCGCGAAATCTGTAATACCCGTAAAGACTTTGAGAGGGCTGCAACCGAATGTTGGTTGCAGCTTTTTTTTCCTAACGCACGCTTTCGTACCCGCCCGGGACGCCGTTTTTGGAGAGCACGATTTGCCAGAGCTGAATATCACGTGCGCGAAATGCGCCGGCGCAGGAAAGAAGATAGTATTTCCACATCCGATAAAACCGTTCGTCATACTTCGCTTTCAACTTCGGCCACGCGGCATCAAAGTTCTTGAACCACGCCATCAGTGTTTTATCGTAGTCACTACCGAAGTTGTGTAAATCTTCCACCAAGAAAAGTCCTTCAATCGCCTTCCCTATCTGGACTACGGATGGCGGCATGCCTCCGGGGAAAATATATTTTTCTATCCACGGGTCGGTCGTGTGTATGGAGCGGTCGTACCCGATGGTGTGCAGCAGGAAAAGCCCGTTATCGGCGAGGTTCCGATGCACCACCTCCATTATCTCCCGATAGTTTTTATACCCGACGTGCTCAATCATCCCGCACACGAGTATTTTATCGAACGTTCCTTTGAGGTCGCGATAATCCTGTAAATACAATTCCACATTGAGACCTTTGGTAAATTCTTTCGCGTATGCCAGCTGCTCTTTTGAGAGGGTGATGCCGGTCACCGACACGTCGTAATGCTCCGCCGCATACTTGGCAAAACCGCCCCAACCGCAGCCAATGTCGAGCACGCGGTCGCCGGGCTTGAGCTGTAATTTTTTGCAGATGAGATCCAATTTTTGCTCCTGCGCCACATTCAAATCGTCCGTGCCCTTGAAATAGCCGCAGGTGTATTGATTGTAGGGATCCAAAAAAGACATATAAAGCTCGGTACTGAGATCGTAGTGCTCGCGGGCCACGCGGAGCGATCCTTTCCGCGACTGCATGTTTACCAGACGCGCGCGTATGAGCATGAGCAGTGTATGCAAATTGCGCTTGATGTCTTTCTCCAGGTCCGCGGAAATTACGGTATAAAAAAATTGGTCCAGCGCAGGAGTATCCCACCAACCGTCCATGTACGCTTCACCGAGTCCAAGCGTACCCGTGTGGAGCACGTTGTTAAAAAGACGTTCGTCCTTCACCGTGATATCCCACGGTCGGTTCCCGCCGATGGTCACATCGGCTTTCTTCAACATCTCTTCAACAAACATTCGCGCAGACGTCATACGCGAATACTATACCAATTATCGGCGCGCTTTTGCTCGGTCGTTCTCAGTCAAATACTGCTTGCGCAAACGCACTGACTTCGGCGTGATTTCCAAATATTCGTCGTCGGACATGATTTCCATTGCGCGCTCGATGGTGAGGTCAAATATCGGCACGAGCGTGAGCGCTTCATCCATACCGGAAGAACGGACGTTTGACTGATTCTTTCCTTTCGTCGGGTTCGCCTGCATCTCTTCACCCTTGGCGGTATTACCGATGACCATGCCTTCATACACTTCAGTCGCCGGTTTGATGTAGAGCTGTCCGCGGTCCTGCAGATACCAGAGCGCATAGCCAAGTGATTTCCCGGTCGCCATGGATATCATGGAACCAACCTGCCGCTTCTTTATCTCACCCGCATATGGCTGGAAGCCGAGCACGCGCGACGAGAGAATGCCTTCGCCCTTCGTGTCAATGATGAACATGTTTCTATAGCCCAACAGTCCGCGCGTCGGACCGACGAGTGTAAGGCGAACGATGTTGCCGTGTTGTACCAGATTCTGAAGCACGAATGCACGCTGGCCCAGCTTCTCAATGATGGCGCCCTGAAATTCCGACGGCGTGTCAACGATGACTTCCTCAAACGGTTCAAGCTTCACGCCGTTCTCTTCGCGGATGATGACGTGCGGCTGAGAGACCTGAAGCTCGTACCCTTCGCGGCGCATATTCTCGAGCAGGATCGCGATGTGGAGCTCGCCGCGGCCGGACACGTGGAATACTTCTGTTTTATCAAAATCGACTTTCAGTCCGACGTTTACCTCCAGCTCTTTCATAAGCCGGTCGCGTATCTGGCGGCTCGTCACATACTTCCCTTCCTTGCCCGCGAACGGCGAATTATTGACGAGGAAGTTAAGCGCGATGGTCGGCTCGTCCACGGCGATCGCCGGCAAAGGCGCCGCTTGCTCGTTCGTCGTCACAGTCTCGCCGATGTAGATGTCAGGGAGGCCGGCAATGAGCGCAATGTCACCCGCCGATGCCTCAGGAGTCTCCACGCGTTCGAGACCTTTGAAGGTGAAGATTTTGGTTGTGCGACCGGTGCGCGTTGTACCGTCCGGCTTTTTTATGAACACCTGTTGATTCGGACGGACGGTTCCTTCGTAGATACGGCCGACCGCGAGCCGACCCATGAAGTTGTCATAGGCAAGGTTGAATGGCTGGAGCATCAAAGGTGCGCTCGCATCCGCGGTAGCATTTGCCGCCGGAACCTTTTCAAGAATAGTATCCAACAGCGGTGAGAGATCTTTTTCGTCACCCATCAAAAGCTCGTCGGGGCTGAGCGCAGCGCGGCCATCGCGACCGATAGCGTACACCACGGGAAAATCAGATTGCTCGTCCGAGGCACCGAGCTCGAGGAAGAGCTCGAGCACCTGGTCGTGGGCGCGCGCCGGATCAGCTGCCGGCTTATCAATTTTATTCAAAACGACGATAGGCTTGAGACCGAGCTCCAAAGACTTTTTGAGTACGAAACGCGTCTGCGGCATCGGACCTTCCTGCGCGTCAACAATGAGAAGCACCGAATCAATGGAGCGCAACACGCGCTCGACCTCGGAACCGAAGTCGGCGTGACCGGGCGTGTCCACAATATTTATCTTCGTGCCCTTGTATTCAACCGCCGCATTCTTGGCGTAAATGGTGATGCCGCGCTCCTGTTCGAGCGCGTTCGTGTCCATCGTCGTGCCCTCCGCCGCCGCGCCTGTTTGTTTGAGAATGGCGTCAGTGAGCGCGGTCTTCCCGTGGTCCACGTGCGCAATAATCGCAATGTTTCTAATTTCCATATGTAAATGTAGCGATGCTTGCCCCGTAGTAAAACGAGGTTTTGCGAGTTTTCACTATGGGGTTGCGAATTTCCATGAATTAAAAAATGCCTCGCGGGCAGTGAGTTCAATATACAATAAAGAAACTTTTATGCAAGCAGGGTGCCGCCGTCAACGACTATCTGTGAACCGGTCATATACGAAGCCATATCGGAGGCGAGGAAAAGTGCCACCTTCCCTATCTCATCGGCGTCTGCAATGCGATGCATCGGAACCTTCGCAATGAAATCATTCGTGAATTTTTGCTCTTCTGCAGTACCTCCTTCCCAAAAATCAGTTCCCGGAGTAGCCACTCCGCCGGGCGCAATGGCGTTGACCCATATCCTATGCGGCGCGAGCTCAAGCGCGAGATTCTTGGTGAAGCCCCAGAGGCCATGCTTGCTGGCGTCATAGAATGCAAGACCAACGGTAAGGGGGTGCAGTGCATCAATAGAGGTGATATTGATAATTGACCCGCCCCTGCCCTGCGCGACCATTTGCTTGGCCGCGGCTCGAGAAGCGAAAAAAGCGCCCTTCAGATTGACATGGATAGTTTTCTCAAAATCTTCTTTCGTCGCTTCAAGTACGGGTATGTTCGGGTAGATGCCGGCGTTGTTGACGAGAATGTCTACGCCGCCGAACTCACTCACGGCCTTTGCAACCATCGCCTCTACTTGTGCTTCGTCGGAAACGTCCGCGACTACTGACGAAGCAGTACATCCACGCTCGGTCAGTTTCGCTACTGCCTCAGTTGATTTTTCGGCATCCAGATTTGCAATGAGCACCTTCGCACCCGCCTCCGCAAGCCGCGTCGCAATGGCCAGACCAATGCCCATCGCCCCGCCGGTGACAATGGCAACTTTTCCTTTGAGATCCAAAAGTTCTGAAATAGGTTTCTGTTCCATGTCTCAAGTATAGCTGATTTAAATGTGTGCATTTCCTCAAACTTGGACATCAGATGCTCAAGTTTGAGGCTGTCTCAATTTTTGTCCTATAGGATAAAAATTGAGACATTGGTATTTACGCAGAAAAACAAAAACCGCGTACAGTCCTGTGTTGCGAACCGAGGTTCGCAACCAGAACCGCACGCGGCCGAGAGATAAATTTCGAATGCGCTAGTTTATGCCGCAATCGATTCCTTTTTCGGGAGAAGTCCCCTCCTTCTCGCCAAACATAGCGAGATGACAGGCGTAGCTGAGTGCAACAGCAAAACTGTCCGTCAGTCCACTATCGAGTCCTTCAGACTCAATTTTCCGTTTGCGCGCGCTATCGTCCCACACTTTAGCAACGAATGCGAGGTAGGCTTCCTTGGTCACCCCGGGAAAGACAAACGCCTGCCTATGAGCGGCGACCGCCGCGTCTGCGAGATTGAGGAGCTGTGGAGTGACATCTCCCGCTTTCATATGGCTTGTGATAAATCGTTCCAATTTTTTGTTCATCCTTGTCTCCTTACCCCCGATAGTCCTCGAGGAGCAGGTGGGTACAGTACCCAACATCACCTATGTATCTGCACGACAGCAACTTTGTCCGACAAATCTAAAAGTTCTGAGATTGGTTTGTGTTCCATACTTTTAGTATAACGCTCTTAGAACCACATCGAGGCGATGGCGGCGATGCCGGAGAGAGCCATCACACCGATCGTGATCCATCCCATTGAGGCGATGAACGGGCTATTCGCGTATTCGCCCATGTGCTTCTTGTTGCTTGAAAGTCGCACCACAAAGAAGAGAATGACCGGCGCAATCACACCGTTCGCAACCGCAGCATAAATAAGCCCTTTGATCGGGTCAAGGTGCATGAAGTTGGCGATGACGCCGATGATCATGGAAACGATGATGACGCCGTAGAAGGCGTACGCTTGATTCAATTTCCGATAGAGTCCCTGGTTCCAGCCGAAGCTCTCCGCAAGCGCGTATGCAGAGGAGCCCGCCAACACCGGCACCGCGAGAAGACCGGTGCCCACGATGCCGATAGCGAAGAGCAGGAACGCCATCTCGCCGAATGGCCTGAGTGCCTGCGCCGCTTGATCGGCGGTCGCAATATTCGTGATGCCGTTTGCATACAGCGTGCCGGCGCATGCCGCGAAGATGAAGAAGGTGATGAGATTAGAGAAGAACATACCGCTCCACACATCAACACGCATTTGCCGTATCGAACGGCGGTTCGAGTTTGCTTGTCGTTCCGCGATCGTGCGTTCACCGTGCAAAATATTCTCCTCGACTTCCTGAGAGGTCTGCCAGAAAAAGAGGTACGGCGAGATCGTTGTACCGAGCACTGCGCAAATGAGGAATATCTGGTCTTTCGAGAACGTTATTGACGGTATGAAAGTGTGTCGAAGCACATCTCCCCAATCAAGTCCGACGGAAAATGCGACAACGACATACGAAAGTAATGCGAGCGCCAGGTATTTGAGGTATTTCGCATACCGCGCATAGGTCGTAAAGATTTGCAGAAGGAGACTCACGAGAGCGAAGAAGATGACGAGAAATTCTGCTCGAATGTTTGGCATGATGAGCCGCGTGCTGGCCGCCATCGCGCCGAGGTCTGCCGAGATATTGAGCACATTGGCAAAGAAAAGAAGTGCCGCTGCCGCATAGAGCGCCCATTTTGGATAATGTCGGCGTATGTTTGCCGCAAGACCTTGTCCGGAAACAATGCCGATACGCGCGCACATCTCCTGCACGATCGCCATGAAGGGGTAGGTGAAAACCGCAGTCCAGATGAGCTGGAGCCCATACTTTGCACCTGCCTGAGAGTAGGTGGCAATGCCCGAAGGGTCATCATCGGCGGCGCCAGTGGTGAGTCCCGGACCGAGCGTATCCCAGTATTCTTCCGCAAGCTTGAAGGGCTTCTTACTTACTAAAACTTTTTCTTCTTTTTCTACAAAATCGAGGGTTTCTTCCAATACTACCGCCGGGGCTTCAAATGCTTCTTCAAAATCTTTACGCAATTCGCCTTTCTCCATAGTGCCCCCATCATACCCTCCGCACTCCGGGCTGAACACCTAATCCACACTTTTCCCCAAATCCAATATTTCGTCGATGCGTATCTGCGCAACGAATTCCGGCACATGGGATACGAGCAGCATCGCGCCTTGGTATGCATCAAGCGCTTTTGCGATGACCGGCAAGTGGCGGAAGTTGATGTGGTTCGTTGGCTCATCAAGAATGAGGAGTCCGGGGCGCAGAAGTACGAGCGAGGCGAATGCAACGAGCCCCTTCTGCCCTTCCGAAAGATTGCCTATCTTCGTGTGCATCACGTCCGCGTGCAAAAGGAATCCTGCGGCAGTGGCGCGCAGTCGCTCTTCGTCCGGTCGGCCCATTGCCACCCTAAGCGCTTCGAGCACGGTCTGTTCGAAGTCGAGCGTCGAAAAATCCTGGCGATAGTAGCCAACTTTTACCCCTTCGGTTATTTTCGAGCCCTCCGGAGTGCCGAGAACGATACGTTCAAGCAGTGTGCTCTTGCCGATGCCGTTCGGCCCGCGCAGGAGAAGGTGCTGATTCTTCCGGAGCGCGATGTTCGCCTTTTTCGTCACCGGCTTTTTGCCGCCGTGCAGCGTGTAGGAAGTGAGCGCCAGCACGACTCCGCTGAGGTCCGGTTGTGCGGGGATGGTGAACGGACGGATGGTTTTGTCTTCTTTGCGCACGTCCACCTTCGCTTCTTCCATTTCCTCCACTTCGGTACGCATTTTCTTCGCGACGAGGCGCATCTTCCCGCCCTTCTGCGCGAAGAAGTTCGCCTTGTCTTTATTTTCCTGGATTTTCTTCTCGAGCTGGGCGTTCGCGCGATTTTCCTTTTCTATGCGCGCGAGGATGTCCCGCTGCACGTCGTTATAATTTCCGTGGTACTGCTCTACTTTGCGCGTGAAGACATCCAGATAGAGGACGCCCGTGGTAAATGCATTGAGGAATTTCGCGTCGTGCGAAATCACGATGCAGGTGCCCTCATAATCCACGAGATATTTCGTGAGGTGTTCGATGCCGGCAGTGTCCAAATTGTTCGTGGGCTCATCAAGGAGAAGCAAGTCCGGATTCTGAATGAGCGCAGATGCGAGAAGCAGACGCGCCTGTTGACCGCCTGAAAAACTCTTCATCAGTCGGTCATGCACATTTTTATGGCCTTTCAAATTCACCACCTCCAGCACGTCATCAATTCTTGGATCTATGTCATACACCGGTTTGGCGAAGCACTTCTGGAAGAATTCGCGCACGGTGAGCGTAAGCTCTCCACGCGGTATCACCTGCGGTGCTGTGGCAATGAGCGTGCCGTGCGCCACGTGTATTTCGCCGCTCTCGGGCTTGAGCGTTCCGGCCATCAAATTAAAAAGTGTGGATTTCCCTGCGCCATTTTGACCCATCACCGCCATCTTCATTCCGCGACGTATGGGAAAATCCACCTCATCGAGGATCGGCTTGTTGTGCCCGTATTCGAACGAAACTTTCTCAAAGCGTATAACGCCTTCTTCGCGACCCATAAAATCACAGTAACTCACTTCTTATTAAAAAGAAACGGACTGACGTTGACTTTCTATTACGTATGCGGTATAGTTTTATCAGGTAGACAATCGACTGGGAGACCATCATGGCAAATCGAGACCCTGTTCTAAGCTTCGGAAGATTTCTGAGAGAGAAGAATAGCTTCGGCGGATTCTTCGTGAAAGACCCCGAAAGAACTATACTCGGGACGACGTATCTGAAAAATCCCGCATACATCGCATGCCTAGCGGCCGAACCGCGGTTCGTAGCATTAGCCGCAGAGTTGCGCGAGACAAAAAATGTCGAATCGGAAGAATATCTCCGGAAGCTGCACGCGGCATACAGACTTATGCACCCGTATGCCGAGGGGAACTATCAGCTGTTCTGCTGAATTCCAGACCTTGAAATAGCCCGGCGCACACGCGTGCCGGGCTTTGTTTTATTATAAGAAACTAGCGTATACCCCGTACTAGAGCTTCGCTTCAGTACAGGGTATAGTGCCGAATATGCAGAAAAGCCCCGCTGAAGAAGAATATCCGATGCGCATCAATAAATATCTCGCCCACGAGGGTATTTCGACGCGCCGTGGCGCAGACGAGCTCATTGCTCGCGGGAAGGTGCTGGTGAATGGCCGCGTCGCCCTTTTGGGCGAGAAGATCAACAAGGGAGATGAGGTGACCCTTCGCGGTAAGACTGGGACAAAGAAACATCTCTATTTCGCATACAACAAGCCGGTCGGCGTCATTACGCATTCGCCCCAGCTCGGCGAGAAAGATATCAAGACAAGCGTGCCGATGGATGTGTTCCCTGTCGGCCGGCTCGATAAAGATTCGAGCGGGCTCATCATCCTCACCAACGACGGACGCGTGACCGACCGGCTTCTCAATCCGGAATACGATCATGATAAGGAATATCGCGTGCGCACGAGCGAGCCCTTGCGCGAGAGCTTCAAGAAAACGATGGAAGCGGGCGTCGACATCGAAGGGTACCTCACCCAGCCCTGTGTCGTGCGCAAAACCGGTCCGAAAAGTTTTAGCATCACGCTCACCGAAGGAAAGAAACATCAAATACGCCGCATGGTTGCGGCCCTCCATAACATGGTCGTCGAGCTCGAGCGCACGCGCATTTTGAATATCCGTCTCGAAGATTTGAAACCGGGCGCGTGGCGTCCTATCGAAGGAGATGAACTCGCCACTTTCCTCGCCAAAATCGGGATGAAATAAGTAGGCGTACGAAGTCCTTGTATACTTGACAATACACGCAATTCGTGTATACTATGTGTAGCAATTGATTTTTCCTTGAACTTCATACGGGGGTGCACAATGAACAGAAAAACAGTGCTGTTGGCGACAGTGGCGATAGTGAACCTCGCCGTATGGTTTCCTGTGGCAATCTCATACGCCCAGAAAACCACGGTGGTGGTGGTTTCTACGCCGACAAGGAACTGCGCGGAAATGCGGTCCGTATCGGAAAAGAAGTGGCTGGAATGCCTGATGGCCACTCGGAAGTGGCCGGAGAAAAAGTAAGCGTACGGCATGCAGCAAAAAGGACTCCCCCGCGGAGTCCTTTACTTTTTATTGACAGACGCTCCATGGAGGACTTAACTACCATGCAGGAGCACAACCACGGGAGAAGAACATGAGCGATTCCGGAAACACCGCGTATGTATCGTACTGCCCCGTTTGCAAATTCCGCCACGGCTGGATCACCTGCACAGATGGCACCGAAAGCGAGCAGTTCGCAACGGTCTCCAAGGGCATGAAGGTTCTGGCGAAACTGATACACGACGGAAAAGTCTCGAGAAATGCATCCGAAGAGTACGTGCGCATGATCGCAACGAGCGGATTTGAACTCAAGAATGATGAATTGGACGAGATGCTCAGCGCGATGGAAAAAGAGAAGATTGAATTTTTCGACCGGATTCGCAGAGAACTCAAAGGAGAGAAGCGCGAGGATGTTGTTTCTCGATTTGAAGGGGTACCAAACCAAGTTCCCGCAAAAAGAATCCTGCACTGAACCGATGCACCTTACGAAAAGCCCGCGCTTCGCGCGGGCTTTTGTTTTTACTTGGAGGTTTCGCCTCCAAGTGAATTAACCGAGGTAGAAGAGGTAGATGCCGCCGGCGATTGCGATGAGGCCGTAGAGGCTCACAAAATCGAAGAGTTTTTTGTTAACCATTTTCTCAAGCGCACCGGGAATGAAGATGTAGGACAACCCTTTTACAAGAGTTGCCCACATAAGCACCGTGATGATAGTGCGCCAGCTTCCATCCCAGACATTCTTCTGGAGCAGATAGACCGATGACAAAGTGATAAGAATGACGCCGGTCAGGTACACGACGGCCGGATGGCCGAAGAAATCTTTCATAAGATGCGGGAGCGTCTTCCCGCGAATGATGACCATCAAACCGCCGACAACCAGATAGATGCCTAGTATTTTTGCAGCAAGAAGTGTAAGAGCCATACGGGTTGCTAATTGTTAATGCATTAATTTTATATCACTCTCCCCCGCCAAAAATCGTCCGAAATCAGAACTGGGGACTTCGTAAGTCCCCACACGTTAATCTTGCATTTTCTCATTTTTATTGTTAGATTCACGGGCGAGAGTTCTTTTCCGACACAATCCAACAGTGGCTTCATAAGCCGCGCAAACGGAGGCAATAGTGAAGATAACAACGTGGGGTACCAGAGGTTCAATGGCCGTTTCTTCGCCGAAAAACGTGAAGTACGGCGGCAATACCACCTGTGTGCAGATACAGTCTGGCTGTTTACCGCCCGATATGGTATTTGCAATCGATGTGGGAACCGGGATCTTCCCTCTTTCCGCAAAATACATCGCGACGCACCCGCATCTCGTGATCCTGCAGACGCATTACCACTGGGATCATCTGATGGGGCTTCCCATGGCTCCGCATGCGCATGCAGAAAGCGCGCGCGTATCCGTGTATGGTCCCGAAGAAGACGGGGGCGGTCCGAAAGAAGCGATGATGGATTTGTTCAAGAAGCGGTATTTCCCGCGACTCTTCGGGCAGATAGAGCACCGCTTCAAGTGCAGATCGTTCCTCAATCCGGGCTTGCAGGTGCTCGTCGTGCATCCGAAAGCGGGTATCCATCTGCTTTCCACGGCGAAGTATCTTTCGGCGATAGGCGCCCACAAGCAACTGCAGCTGGGCGACCAGCGGCGTGATGCGAGCGAGTGCCTCATCGTCACGATGTACAAAACCGACCATCCGGATTTCGCGGTTTCGTATCGGGTCGTGGAAAACCCGACCGGCAGTGTTTTCGTCTTTGTGACCGACCATGAAAAACTGGCTGACCACCCGAAGGACTTGCTGGCCCATGTACGCGATGCCGACCTGCTCATTCAAGACGGGCAGTATTCGGAAGAAACGTATGCGGTGCGTACCGCAGGCTTCGGTCACGGCACGCCGCGGTATTGCGTGGAGCTCGCCATCCGGGCCGGTGCAAAGAAGTTGTATCTCACGCACCACGACCCGATGGCGACGGACAAGGACATCGACCACAATGTGAGCGATGCCCGGCACTTCTTACGAAGCGTCATCGAACCGCTCTCGCTTTTGGAGATCGGTGCAGCATACGACTATATGGAAATGATCGTTTAACAACCTTACCAAACCGCGCGCAGAAACTGCCGTGATTGGACCGAGGATAGGACTCTCAATTTCGCCGCGCTTAGGAAAGCGCGGCGTTCTCTTTTCACCTTACGATTTAAAGCTGAACAGACTTCCGCTCGTAGCCAAACAGCTCGCTGTGTATGAGTTCAATTCTCGTGGGCTTGAGCACGTACCAGCTATGCCCTTTCGCCAGTATCTCCCCCTCCGCCTGCGGAGCAGGCAGTCCTCTTTTTGCTTCCAGCTTTTTTTCGTATTCAAAAAGCGGGCCGTCTATTTTTTCGGCGACGCCTTCTATCTGGAGTGCCCGCTCCTTATTCGTCTCGTGGCTCGCGGTCACCGAGCACGCGACTTTACTATTCCCTCCTATCGCCTGCGAGTGGCGGGCTTGCGGCATTGATATCCAATAGAGATTCAAGTTTTCATCAGGGACGTAAATGACGTCGGCAACCCACACTCCATTCTCATCCACGGTCCCGAGACTTATCAGACGCGCATCGTTCAAAACCTCTTGTGCTAATTTTTTTAGTTCGTCGTTATCCATAAAATCATTTTACCAGATTCAATCTTCATTCTTTCTTCTTATCCAGCTTGTCGAGGCGGAGCAGTTTGACGCCGAAGTAGACAACGAGCGCGATGACGAGGAAATCCACGAGGACGCTGATGAGGTCGCCGTAGAGGAATACCGCGGACCCGACCGTGAACGACGCGGTCTTCAGCCCTCCAACCGCACCGAACGCCACGCCGATGAGCGGATTGATGATGTCGGTCACGAGCGCCGACACGAGCTTGGACACTGCACCGCCGAGGATGAAGCCGACCGCCAGCCCCACTACTCCCTGCTCCCGAATGAAATCCAGAAATCCTTTCATATACTTTTATTATACACCGCCCGCCTCACCTCATTTATAGTATTCAAAAAGTGCCTTTATGCCGGAGAGATTTCGCTCCCATTCCACGGTCTCATGGGTCGTGAGCTCAACCGTGATCGCGGGAATGCCGATGGAAGCGAGCCATCCTTCAGCATCACCGGTTATCTTATACGCATCAAAAACAGTAATCGCCCGATATCCCGCCGCGCGCGCGTACACCTTCATAATTTCAAGCGTCTTCGGGAGAATGCCGCCATTACACTCTGACGCGTATACGGCGCCCGATTTACTGTGCAGAAACACCATCGCCTTCGGACTATTGGCCAACACGAAATCGCGAATAGCCCGCGCTTCCGGCTCGGAGAACGGCGCCGTCCCGGCGCTCGTCACCTTTCCGAGGAACGTGCTGGTCGCCTGCCAGTTACAGGCGAAATTTCGATTAAGGTCCACGGCGTCTGCGTTGAAACGCCCCGGTACGAGACTGGTACCGGTCGGCACATCCGCGATGGTGAAGCGCCCCTCAGCACCCAGCACCTTGTATACGCCGTCGGGGTTGGCGTCCGGAATTACCGTGATGGAGAGATTTGCCGGGATACTTTCAGGGTGTGCGGTCAGATAATTCATGAGGTCATACGCGAGAAGCACGCTGTTCCACTCATACCCGCCGTGCATACCGCCGACAAATCCGAGGCGCGTCGTTCCCGTGCCATACGTATACGAATCAATCGCGCGACCTTCCACCGATTTACCAATGACGACGTGCCGTGGAGAGGTGTCAGGAACCGTAACCTCAGCTATCGGGGCGGGCGCGATCGGTACCGGAGTTCGCAAGAGGTACGCGACAAACGCGATACCCCCAAATATCGCGATGGCCGCGACTGCGACGACCGCCAGTCTTTTCTTTAAATCGCTCATTACTCTGCGTAGTAATCGAGAATCGCTTTAATACCTGCCTGATTTTTGGTCCACTCGGTACTCGTGTGAGTGGTGAGGAGAACGCTAATCGCGGGAATCCCCATCTTGGCGAGCCAATTGACCATATCGCCGGGTATCGCATTGAAGTCATAGCTTTCGTTTGACGTGTAGCCGGCAGCCTTGGCGTAGATATCCGTGAGGGCGAGCGTCTCCGGCAGAACGCCACTGCCGCAGCTCGATGCGAATACGCCGCCGGCGGAGGAGTACCACGCCACCACCGCTTTCGGTGTATTGGTTTGAACATAATTCTTTATCGCCTGACTCTCCGGTTCGGAAAATGCTCCGCTTCCCCCGCTTACCGTTCTCCCCTGCCAGATTGCGCTCGACTTCCAGTCACAATCGAAGTTGCGATTGAGGTCCACATCGTTCGCATTAAAGCGACCGGCGATTTGCGCCGCCGAGGACGGCGCCACATCCGCTTGCGTAAAACTGGCGGTAGAAGTGCCCACGACGGCAAAGAGTCCGTCCGGATTCAAAACCGGAATGACCGTCACTTTCAAGTTACTCGGAATAACGTCCGGATTACTCTTGAAATAATCCATCGTTTTGTACGCAAGGAGAGCGGTGTTCCAGGTGAACCCGCCGTGTATGTCGCCGACAAACAGGATCTCCTGATTACCGGTCCCATAGTGGTACGCGGTAATAGCACGGCCTTGTACGGATTGCCCAATGACTGTCTCTTCCTTGTTCGTTATGACTGCCGGTGTTTGTACGTTGCTTTGTGTCTGGGTCGTGTCGGCGGTTGTACCCTGGCCTGGCGTTACATCCGCATTTTTAGGCGAATTTTGGGTAAGCACATACGCACCGAGACCGACGACCGCAATGACGAGAACGGCGATGATGGTATTTTTCATAATGCCTTCATTGTATCAGCAATCCGTCGCACGCGTATTTGGTTCTAGTTAGTCAAAAATATTGATGAGGTATGCGTCAATTGCGCGTTGTTCCATGTCATAAAAGTTCAGGCCATTGGCGTGGAGATACGTGGCGAGCTCCCTCCCCACGAAACGCCAATGCCACGGCTCGTAGACGTAATACGCGTTGCCTTTTGGATACGAAAGCACGAAGCCGTAACGGTAGGCGTTTGCGAGAAGCCACCGATACGCCGCAGTAGTGTCAAAACCGTCAAGCGTGCCGCCAAGCCCGGTGGTGATGAAGTCAACGGTTGTTCCAAGCTGGTGTTCTGAATAGCCCTGATCCGCAGAAAACGAGTTGGAGGTACCGGCGCCATAGGTGACCGAGTACGAAGATTTCAGTGATTGCTGGTCCCCAAATGAACGGTACGCGGATTGGACATACAGAGTGACGCCGTTCGCTTTTGCCGTGTCAGATAGCTTTTTCAAAAATGTCGAAGCCTCCGTTAGGAATTTTTGGGGAATCTTTTCGTTGTAGAGGTACTCGCTCGGTATATCAGTCAGGTGCGCCGGCACATAATTTTCGTTCATGAAATACACCTTGGAGTATTTTTTCAGAAGTTCAGGATCTATCTGTGAAAGTTTCTCGAGGGTGCCGACGGTTTGTGCAACGCCGCCGACTTTTGTGTTCACCGCATCAATATTTTGTTGCGCGCTCGAAAGCGTGTCGGAGAGTCCGGCGCTTTGCGCACGCAGGTCCGTAATGTTCTGTGAAAGCTGGTTTGCGTTCTGTGACAACGCTGCCGTGGTAGACGCCAGCTCTTGACTCAGAGAGCCTATCGTTCCCGTCAATGCGGAAATTTGCATAAACGCATACACAAGAACTCCGCCGAGCAAAAGGAACACAACCACGGCGGGGAGTATGCTCGGCAAATGACTTTTGATATCTTGAGGTTCTATACGAAAAAGTATATCACTTCCCCATCGTAAGGTGACTCCTTACTAAATCTCGAGATCCAGCGGTCCGTATCCCGCCTCCCCCTTGTCCAAATAATGCTTGAGTGAGTAAATCCAATCCTCCTCGCCGGCCGGCTCTTTTTGTTTTTCTTTCAGGAGCCACGCGAGATAATCCTGATCTGTCTTCACGATATCTTCCAGTCGCTTGCCGTTATATTTGCCGAAGCGAATCGTGGTGAAAAGGAGCGGCCGCGCCGATACTGCGAGCATCGCCTCAAACGCGGCTTCTTCGGTCCCGTGTCGTTCCTTCATTTTTTCTGCAAGCCGTTCAAAAAGCGCTTCGAGCACGAGCACGTCGCCCCACGCATCATGCGCTTCGGCCTCCACGTCGAGGTCGAGCAGATAGCGCAGGTATTGAAGTCGATAATTCGGCAATTGGTCGTTCGGGTCGAGAGCATAGGCGAGCTTGTAGGTGCAGATGGTCTTGCGCGGCACAATGCCCTCGCGTTTGAGCATCGCATTATCAAAAGCCGCGTTGTGGGCGACGACAACTGCCTCATCGCTCTCGAGCAAGTCCTTCAAGCTCGCATACTCCGGCGCGTCCACAAATGCCGGCCGCGCCGCCACCTGTCTTTCGGTGATGTGATGTATCGCCATGGATTCTATAGAAATGGGCACCGGCGGCTTGTAGGTCGCGTTCACCAGCGGCTCGTCTATAAAACGCTCCTTCACCGCCAGCTGACAGAGCCTATCCTTATCTCCATTCCCCGTGGTCTCGGTATCCAGAAAGAGTACTTTCATGGGGCTATTGTACTCCACTCGTATTCACCTCAAAAGCTACAAGGATTTATGATTTTTTGTATAATATCGGTGCAAGTCCTTTGAAATGCTGGCGGGATCGGCGAGACGCCCATTTCTGCATTCTAAGGGGTCAACTCAGCTCCTCCCCCCTGGTCAGCGCTCTAGATTAGAGCCCTGGCTCGGGGGTCGCGAGTAGCTCGAGCCCTCGGAATTACCAGATTTAACGCACCGCGTTATGACTAAAGTCAAAACAGGCGGCGTTGCTCCTAAGTCAGGGCAGTATCTAGTTTCGGGAACGAAACGTGAGATTACTCTGTCCAAAGGCGATCGTGTTCCTCCTAACGGAGGTAAAGCGAAAGTCTTTGTGCTCGTCGACAAGACGAAGCATAAGAGCGACTAGCCACTAAACTTTTCCCGCCAGCATTTCAGTGGATTTATTTTATGTATAGATCAAAATACGGCAATTTATCTAAACCAACATAGTTAAACATCCAAAGTTCACGTCCAGATTTCTTTATTGTAGTAAAACGCTTCTTTAAATTCGTTTTTGGAATAAACGGATAAAATCTAACTTCCTGTCTATTTTTCTCTTTTTCTATCCACTTAAAATTTACTAATAACGGTGGCACAAGAAATCCAGATTTTAACACTTTATCAATTATCTCCCATCCTGCACCAAATATAATTGGTTTCGGCTTGCATAGATTCGTCTTAATTTGAGCACGAAAGGAACAAGCGATGCATTGAACATCGTACAAAGGATAGCTTTGTGGTAACAACATAAGTCTTTTAGTGCAATTAGGACAAGAAATCAAATCTACGATTTCCTGTTCCCCAATATCTCCATTTTCTTTATTTCTATTTTTAGAAAGAACCTTCATTTTATATTTTATAATAAAGCACCGAACTCTCATCTAAATGTTCAAGAAATCTTTCTATCGTCTTAGGGACGATGAGAATATTATCCTCCCTGTTCACGTACTCAATTTGCTTTATAGAATCTGAATAAATACTTGGCGCAACAAAATAGCACATGGAGCTTGTTGTCTTTTTGCCAAATTCTTGAAGATGTCTAGCAATGGGCCAAACTTCCATCATTGTTTGAGTTCTTCCTTCTGACATAGTCACCTCAATCAAGATTCCATTCACATCCTCAAAACATTCTATGTCGCCCGTGTTCCCAACGCCTGCCGCCGTTGAAGTAGGTAGCCCCTCATCGTCAACAGCATAATTTGGAATAACTCTTATGTCAGGAAATTTTGATTTCACCGCCAAAGCCGCAAGAAATTCAAGGCGAACAGGATTAGAAAGATACTTAAGAATCTCGTCTTTTGTCAGATGTCTATTTGAGAGATTTAACATCTCTGCACGGATTGTATCCCATGGATAAATCCCAACCCATTTTTTCAGATATTCGTCCTGTTCCGCGACTGTTATCGGCTTTGCTACGACAGAAACGAGGTTCGCATCAATCTTTGAAATATACTCAAAGTATTTTTCCTCGGATTCATATTTTGAATAAGTCGAGTACGTCTTTAAAACATAATCAACCCTTGCTTGTTCATTTTTATTGATATCGACAAAACGACCGCCGCCTCGCAAAGAAATCAGACCTGTGAGACGCATTTTCCGAATAAACTCATCTGGGTAATCGACCATTATCGATTCATCATCTCGAACAATGTCTTTACCTTCCATTATTTCTTCCCGGCAAATGTCTGCAATAATTTCCCATGTCGGCGAATACCCGAAATCTTTACGCAACTTTTTAATACGCTGGTATAATTCTTCCGCATTATTATCTTTCCAAAAAATGATAAGGGGTAATTCTAACTTTGATATTCCGGCGTCATTAAAATCCTTGTCAGCATTCAATTTCTGAACCACCTCAAGCAGAAGAATCAGTGGTACATTTTCATTTAAAACGCGCCTGAATGGATTGTTACTTTGATATTTTACGAACGCATTTAAAAATGCTTGTTGCTCAAATTCCGGGTGTTCGTTATCTACAAGTTTTGATCCTATTTCGGAAAACTGTATTTTTTCGCCCATTTTGTAGAAAACAAACCCGAGCTCCTTTGCAATCTTGAACCATGTATCAAAACGGGAAGGCCATCCTTTATTGAATCCCGCTTCTTTATGATTTTGGGGGTTATCCTTCAAAACTTTTGCCACTTCTTTATCAGAAAGAATTTCCTTTTCCTCTATTTTCTTCTTTACAGCATCACTTAATCTTGTTGGTTTATATAACCCGCTTTTTATGAGTTCACCTGCAATTTCTTCGGCTAATCCATTCGTCAAAATTTTCCCATCGTAATCTTTTAACACCCTCAAAAACCACTTTAGTCGCTCAGGGTTTCTGAGTGTAGTTGTAAACAGTAGTGGCTTATATTCTGATGCTCGTCTATTCATAATTAATAATTCGTAATCAAAACCTCATTAATCTCCTTTTTACTATTATTGTGATAACTGATGTAATTGCTTTTTACCTTATGTACTTTGTACCTTTTCATCCATTTTATCAATAGGTCATTTTTTTTGCCGTTGTAGTGAGTTACATTAGAAAGAGCGAACCTCACGCCTTGCTTGTCTAGTTTATCAACTAACTTCAATAGATCGGATTCCGATTTCTCGTCCCAAAACTTATTGTATTCGCTTGCTGCGATAAGATAAGGGGGGTCAAGATACACAAAGTCATTCTTTGCATATTTTTTTTCAGTAATGAACTTCCTGAAATCTTTTGATGTGAATTTGATTTTCCTGTTGTCAACAAATGCAAAATAAGTATCCAGTGCACGCACGACATTTTTATTGAAATCAACATTTCCCACAGGAAGATTGAACCGTCCGCCACCATTAAATCGCAACATTCGATTAAATCCGTAGATAAGGAGCAAGTATAAAATCAGCGGGTCATTATCTTTAAAGTTATTTACTCCTGTTCTCATTTTCTCATACCCGTCTTTATTAAACCGCGCAAAGTAGGTTTTCTTCCACTCTTTTTTGAGTGAATTTGGCACAATGTCTTCTTTGAACGACCGCGACAGTTTATATTTATGCATTATTTTTTCTGCATCCCGTAAGAATTTAGCCGAGTTTTTAGAGGAATCAACAAGAAATTTATGTATTTTAATGAGGTGCTTATCCAAATCATTTAGAAAGTATTTTTTTGCCTTGATATTCATAAATACTGTTCCTCCACCTACAAACGGTTCATAGAAATTATTGATCTCGACGGGAAAATAAAGAGCTAATTGTTTCATCAGCCTATATTTATCTCCCACATAGAACAGCGGCGACCTTTTAATTTCTTTAGACATAACTTGATTTGGTTACAAACAGGTACTCTTTATGATTGTTGAAATCCGTATTGCCAGCATTGAAATGCTGATGGTTCTTTTCAAATACTTTTGTATTTCCTTTTTTGCCTAAAATATCTTTTATATCCTGAAGGGTAATTTTATTTTGAGAGGAATTGCTTTTTGAATCATAGGTATTGTTATATGAAACAACAAAATACTTTGCGTTAATATTGTTAACCAAATCCGCTAATCTTTCTTTCGCGCTGACTCTACAATAGTCGCTCATATTTTCTGGTTCCGGTTTAAGAGCGACGCCATGCAGGGTGGGTTTATCCCACTTCACTAATGTTTCTAGAACATGATAGAACCTGCTGTATTGTCGGGAATTATAGGGTGGATCAATGTATACAATATCCGTCTTGATTTTTCGTGCGAGTACATTTGCATCCTCTCTAAAAATCGCAACATTTTGTACTTCAATCGGATCAATTGGACGCATGAAAAAAGCATCTTCAAGAGAATCTTTTTTGAAATATGCATCGTAGTGCCCCACAGTATTCGCTATCTTGTCCGTAGAGTAGAGTAAGGAAGCAAGGAGAATGTAGTATTCTCTTTCTGTTAAATTTTCTTTATTTTCATTGATATTTTCTCTTATGAATCCTATGATTTTTGCTGAATTTTTGCTGAAATACTTTCCACCAAAATTTTCTGAAAAATAATTGCCAGTTAAGTCTTCTCCATTTAGATTATTGTAATCTTTAATTATGTTAGTTATTTTGCTTTGGTTCCACTTGCCTGCAGAAAAGAAAGCTTGATAAATAGCGTGATTGGAGTGTAAAAAATCATTTAAGATCAGCTTTTTAAAGTGTTTTGACGCGACAGCTGAAACAATACCGGTTCCCGCGAAAATATCTGTAAAAGATTCTCCCTCGCACTCTTTTTGAATAATCGAGAATATCCAGTCAATAAGTTTCTGTTTGCCTCCGATGTATCTGCGATTTTGTAATTGAAAATGATTTTCTTTAATTTGAGGAATGTAGAAATATGTCTCCTGAATCTTCTCCGCATCAATTTCATAAGATGGCCTCTCTATTTCTAACAAATCAAACAACGTTCCTTGAACGCCATCGGCGACGTAATCAAAACCTATATTTTTATCCTTTAGGGTTTCATAAAAACTGAAATGGCCTGTTTCTGAAACTATAACGAAGTCAATTACAGGAATTCCCATAATTTCTCCCGCCCGAGCTATTTTTTCGACCACCTGTGCATCACGCGGGCTTGGCGAAGAATCTCCAGAAGGATGGTTGTGAACTAAAATAATACTTGCGGCACTTAATTCTGTTGCTGGATAAAATATCTCTCGCGGATGTAAAAGCGTTTTGTCCAGCAGACCTACACTAACGATCTCCTTTTTCAGTAGATTGTTTCGAGCATTAAGATATAAGCAGACAAGATGTTCTTTCTTTTTATCCCTTAAATCATATGTAACCGAAAGAACATCCTTCGAATTTTTTATTATAATCTCACCAGACTTCTCATCGTCGTAATATCTCTTAACCAGCGAAATTGCTGATACGATTTGAAGTGCTTTAGCCTCACCAATTCCTGAAATTTCTAGCAGATTGTCTACCGAGATGTTTAGAAAATTCTTTCCGAATTTTTGAATGATTTGTTGAGAAAGTTTTTGAACATTTTTCCCCTTAATTCCACTCCCGAGCAAAATAGCCAGAAGATCACTTTTGGAGAGAGCCGCTGACCCTTTTTTTAAGAATCGTTCTCGAGGTCTGTCTACTTTTGGAATTTCTTTAATCGTTGGCATGGATTCCTTTTAACCCAGTATAACCCTAAAACCCTTGCCCTGCCGATTTTCTCTACCGATTCAGATACGTGACGGTGAGTTGGAGAACGGTCGCGAAGGCGACCCAGAGAAGGTACGGGACGTTGGCGAGGGCGACCCATTTCAGGTGCGGATAAATCGCGACGAGCGCCCAGACAAGCGTGCCGAGGATGAGGAGGATGTCTACGGAGGCGAGGTAATTGTTCTTGAGTCCGAATTGGAAATAGGTGAAAGAGAAATTGAAGACGAGATTGAGGGCAAACGGTACAGCGACTTTCCACGGCAGTGCTCCCGTAAACACTTTGTAAAACACGGTCCCGTAGGTCACCGCGATGACGGCGTACAGCACCGTCCACACCGGTCCAAATATCCATGCCGGCGGCGACCAAGTGGGCTTGATGAGCGCCTGATATGAAGTATAAGAATCCATCCCCCAATTCTACCACCCCGTCCAACCCAGTACCCCGTACCCCAAGCACGGACATTCTCACATTCTTGAGAATGTGAGAATGTCCGTGCTGACTAAAATGTGTCGATAAATTTCACGATTCGCCGACCATAGGGTGAAAGCGAGTGGGCGACGCTTCGCCCTTCATACTTTTTATTGACAAGTCCCGCTTGCACCAGCCGTCGCGTGTGCTCCGATATCGTCTTGATGTTGCACTTCAAATTATCCGCAATATCTTCCAGCGTGATTCCATCTGACTTATCTATCTGCCGAAGGATCTCTATCCGCCGATGATTCGCGATTCCCTTCAGGTGCCGCTCCAATTGTTTCGCCGTCTTCATCCCTCTATTCTAAAACATTCTCACATTCTTGAGAATGTGAGAATGTTGTTGATTGTGGAAATAAAAAACCCAAGCATAAGCTTGGGCGACATGGGGTCATCGGAGGTGAGGAGGAAGGAGATGAAAATGGGTGAGGAGTGATGACGTATATGTCTGGGGGAAAGAACTGGCGGTTCTTTAAAGTCTGGTAGCCAAAGGCCTGGATTCGTAAACCGCGCCAAGACTGGGAAATTAATCAAAGATCAATTTCCCGAAAGAGCTGTGTAAATTTCGGTGCCGAAATCTACACTTATATTGTATTCCCTTCTGCCCGCGCGTCAAGCCGAAACGTCAGAGTAGATGGAGACCAGCGCGAAGAGGAGACTCAATGTCAGTGGGCCGAGGAAGATGCCCGCCGGACCGAAGTACATAAGCCCGCCAAGAACCGCGAGGAGGACCAGAAGCGGGTGGAGATTCATCCCTCGCCCGACAAGCTTGGGCCCGAGGAAATTGTCGATGAGCCCGACGCCGAGCGCGCCCCAGATGAGGAGACCGAGCGCCGGGAACGTCGCTCCTGTGAAAAAAAGAAATGCGACGGCGGGAATAAAGACGAGCCCCGTCCCGATACCGGGGATAAGCGCCGCAACCGCCGCAACCATTCCCCAGAGGATGGTGTTTGGTACCCCGAAGATCGTGAAGCCGACGGTCGTGAGGACGCCCTGCACGAGCGCGATGACAAGATTTCCCTTGATGACCGAATTGACGGCGAGCTCGAGCCGATCGAAAACTCTCGTGTCTTCCCTATCGCTCAAGGGCGAGAGCTCGATAAGTATCTCGCGCACCCGCTTGCCGTCGCGCAGAAGGTAATAGAGCGCAATGAAGAAGATGAAGAACGCGAGAAGCAGTTGGGAGACGCTAGAGAATATCTCTCCCGCGTGGTTCGTGATCCACTGCAGCGCTTCTTTCGTATAAGTATTGATGTCTACCGAAGCATTGCGAGTGAACTCTCCGATCCCCGGAACGCCCCCGAAGGTTTCATCCACTCGAAGAAATGTTTGTGCGATGATGCCCTGTCCGCTGCCCGTTTCAAGCGAGACATACAGGCCGCGCGCTTCGTTCCCGACGAGCACCCCAATAAGAGAAAGCGGAAGCAATATGAAAAAGACGCTTATCAAGACGGTCAGGAGTGCCGAGGTGCTCGGCCAACCGCCGAGGAGCCTGACGATTCTCTGGTAGAGCCCTTGGAGCACGACCGCGAAGACCGCAGCGAGCGCCAAGGGTTTCAAGAACGGGAAGAAGACGGTGATGGTGAGTACCCCTGCGCCGAGAATAGCGGCCATCAGGAAGTACGGTCGGATCGTCTGCATGTGTGTCATAGGGGAAGTATAGCAAAAAAAGCGCCGCGGGTTACCGCGGCGCTTTTTCTGCTTCACACGAACGATCCTAACGATTGCCGCACACGCCGCTATTATTGATGCCGGTCTGGTAGCCGTTCGCTCCCGGATTAGCCGGGTCCGTCTTGATGCCCATATTGTAGCCCTTGCCGAAGTAGCCAAAGGCACCCGAGCCCGCGCCCGAACCGCACTGTGCGCCTACTACCGTTGCCTGAATTCGGCCCGGATTATTCATGTACGCGTCTATGTTCCCCGCCGCAAGTGCCGGAACTGCTGAAGCCGCGAACAGTGCCGTTGCTGCTACACCCATAAGTATTTTTTTCATATGCGTATTCATAGTCTGCTAATGAGCGCAGTATATCACTCTACGAAAGCACCGTGCGAAGGAGAAACCACGCGGAAACTATCGCGAAAGTGATGCTGGCGAACGAGGCGAGGGTCGTGAGGAAGAGCTTCGTCGCCTCCTCTTTTTTGCCCTCCACCAGGAGCTGGAGCGGCTGGTAGAGAAAGATGAAGCCCATCAGTGCCGCCGAGAAGACGAAGAGTGAGAGAAAGAGCACGGGCGCCATCATCCCGAGCTCGTTGTCGGTGACGAGCTTGGGCGAGTTGAAGATGAGCGTCACGAGAAGGCTGATATACCCCGACGCGACGAGCGCATTTACGAATGGATTTTTGCTCATACTCCTTTCAACCCATCGCTCCGCCCGCAAGTTTCTTAGCGAGGTTGATTCTTATTAAATAGGAGCTCAACCACCAGCCGTATGACGTGCTGATAATCAGCATTAATCTTTTCAAGTGTCACTGCAAGCTGATCGAGAGTGAAGTCCCCAAACTGCGGTTCTAGTCCATTAAGTTTACAAAGTGTGAGGAAACAGAGCACCGCCGTGCGCTTATTGCCGTCAGTGAACGGGTGGTCGTTGATAAGAAAATAAAGATACGCGACTGATTTCTCCTCAATTGAGGAATATTCCTCATGACCAAAATGCGGGGTAACGATATTGGCAACGATCGTCTCTACCCTATTGGAGGCCTCGCGAGTGAGGGGAAAAGCAACGAGGCCCTGCGAGTAGAGCAGGTTATATGTTGCGCAGACGTCGCTCGAGGTCAGCGGTGTGAATGTCCTTTTCTCCTTTGTCATAGTCGCGGAGCGACTCGATCACATCGCGATGCTCACGGAGCTGAGTCTTTGTCACGTCCAAGACACCCGATTGCCCCGGGCTAGTCATATGCGAGAAAAGCGATTTAATCCATACAATCATGCCCCAATGCTACCACGAATCCTACATCTTCAGGAAGCCGAGGAGGTTGTAGACGACGAACGCGGGCCAGAAGAGGGCTTTAAGCACACCGACAACGCCGACCCAGAAAGTCGGCGCGCCTTGGATGTAATACACCGCCGCGCCGATGACACCCATGCCGTACACAGCTCCGGTGGAGCCGCCGCCGCATTTCATTTTCTTCCATTTCCCCCCGCACTTCCCTTCGCAATTTCCGCAACTCTCATTTTTTATTTCTTGTTCCATCCCTTTATTTTACACCAAAAACGCCGCGGTACTCCGCGGCGTTTTTCAACATGGTATCTCCCTACTTCCACGACTGAATCACTTCCCACTTAATGGATACTATGACACCGGCTGCGATGAGGCCGACGACCGCCTGCACAAGCCACCCGACAAACGGCACGAATCCCAGGATCTGGAAGACGAACACGCCGATCAGAATAGTCTTCCACGTGATCTCCGTGTCCCCGTTCGAGAAATATTTCCACACAACGCTCCCAACGATGATGGGCGCGACGACACACGTGAGCACCATAAGCGCGATGAAGCTGATGATGCCAAGGATTCCGAACGGTATGCCGAGTATGGTCACCAGCAATATGATGGACACGATAGGAAGCGCAATAAGAGCGAGCAGTCCGCGCCCAAGCTCAGCAAGCGGGCGCGCCGTTGCTCGCGTAACGACTTCCATGCTGTACCGGCGAAGTAAGAGACCGATGATGAGCGCGCTCACAAGCACAACGAAGAACTTGCCGAGGATCCATGCTGAGATGAGTCCAGCAATGAGCGCCGCCGGCACTGCCTTCCTTTCCGCGCGCGGCGTGTACTTCACTTCCCCGCGCACATCCGCCCCATTCTCTTTGATGAGCTCCTTACTCGCCTTGTAGGACAGATTTCCGTAAATGACCGCCGAGGGACCGAGCGTCACTTTGTCCGCATCTGTGATGGTGACGGTGCCTGTGATCGGTGCGTTGATGTAGATATTTCCGCCACCAATCTTCAAATTGCCCGCAACCGGAGCATCGATGCGGACGGTGCCTGCGCCCGCCACCACATCTCCGCCCACACCAGGTCCGCCGACGTTTACCTGACCGCCCCCAACGATGACGTCACCGCCCACCTTACCCAGTATGACGACATTGCCGCCGCCGGCTCGTACGTCGTCACCAACATTGGAAAGTATCGTGACATTACCGCCGCCGGCCATCACATCTGCACCGACAGTGCCGCTGATGACAACGTTGCCGCCACCCGCGATAACATCGCCCGAGACAGGTCCTGCGCTTGTTGCACTGCTACCGAAAAGGTATATGTCGCCGGCGACGTTCTCGCTTGCAAGCACGGCCGGCTGTTCGCTCATGCGAAACTCCGCCGCGAATGTGGCTAGTGGAGCAATGAGCGCCACAGCGACCGCACCATACCAAAAAGTCTTTTTCATACGTATTGGGAATTGGTTATTGCCAATGCCAATAAGTATATACCCGCTCTTCCCGGGTTCAATCTGCCTGAATTATTTGACAAAAGGTGCACAGAGGATATAGTGCATTTGGAACAAAATTGACCAACCCGAAGGAGGTGCCGAATGTCGAACAAGATCTGGTATGTGGAAGCTACCGGCCACACTAACGAAGTCATCGCAGGTGAATTGCCGGCGGAGAACGCAAAACCCGTGCTTTGTATCGACGGCGTGAAGCGTCCGCTCTGGCTGTGCGACTATCGGTTCATCACGGAATTGAAAAAGAATCGGAGGTCGGGCCAGCTGGTTTTCAAGGTGTGGTACCGAGAGGGCCGGCACGGACCGGTGAGGAAATGGCCGTTCTTGGATAAGAAGAAGCCGACTCTCGCAAGCGCGTTGAAGAAAGGGACCGTAACCGTGACCAACCAAAGGGAGGGACCATGAGATACTTCGTTCTCGGTTTGCTGTTGTGGTTCGTCGTCTTGATGCCGAGTTCGGCGGAAAGCGCCGAAGAAACGCATCGGATCGTCTCACTTGCGACGGGCATCAAGGACGCGATGAAGAACAACGAGTACTGGAAGTCATGCGGCGATTATTTCGCCGCCGGCGAATCCACCGAAGGAAAAATCGTCCACTTCATTTTCGAGAGGAGCATGCTCGGTTATTCGCGTGAGACTTCGGCCTTTGTCACGATGGACCGGGTCGTCGTCTCAATAGACAAGAAACTGAAAACTCCGATGGTTATCATCCTGAATGGGAGGATGGACACGCCGTTCATTCTCAAGATGAATGTGGAGGACTACAAGGCGGGACTGCCCTGCCTCGCCAAAGGGACGAAGGTGTGAAGAATGGCCGTATGCGGCCGGGCTGCAATTCGCGAAGCGAATTGCAGCCCTTTGTATTTATTTACGGTTTTACTTCGGCAAGCACAGTTCCCATCACTTTCAAATACTTGCTCACGCCAACCGATGGCTTGGCAGTCATCGGCTCGCCTGCTTTGCGCTCCGCGTAATTGACGATGATCTCTCCATTGCGTATCTCGGTCGTTTGCGGAGCGATGCGGTCTCCGAGCAGGACCGCATTCGTGCCTCGGTAACTGCCATCTGCATTCACGAGCGTTGCAACGACATAATAAAAGGTTCCGCTCCCTCCGCTGTTTTGCGTGACAAGAAAAGCAACATCGGGCGCGCCATCGCCGCTCAGGTCTCCGGTCGCGACGTTGCCGAAGTATTGGGTCACCACTTTTGACGCCGAACCGGGCGCGGCGGGAGTTTCTGCGCGGCCGTTTATGAGCGTCACCGATTGGCCATTGATGATATACGTCGGAGCCGCCGGCGTTCTCGCGTTCATCCAGTACCACGCCCCAACTGCAATAACAATCCCGACGACCGCCCAAACGACCATAGATGTTTTCATCCTTCCAGTATACGCCAAAAATAAAACAGGCAATCCGCGCGGGATTGCCTGTGGTGTGGGTTCTGCGACCTAGGCCGCGCGAAGCTTCTTTGGGAAGGCTACGACAGTGTTGCCTGAACGTTCCACATGCTTGACTGCGGGTGATTCCTCAGCCTTGCTTGAAGCTTCGTTATTTTCATACGTCGGATCGTGTATCGTCCCCAACAGCCATGCCGGAACAAATGCGCGCTTTTTCAAATCTTCCTTCATACACTCCCTCTCTTTTCGGTTAATGATCAGTTTTTGCCTTCCCTAAAAGGGCGCGGAAAAATGCAAAATCGGCCTTTCGGGTCGATTGAGCCCATACTAACCTGTTATAGAAATACTGTCAACAAAAGAAAACAGGCAGCTCCCCCGGAGGGAAACCGCCTGCACATCGATAAGAATTTCTTTCTGGCTTCGCGCCAGCGCCGGCCTAGGCCTGTTGCGGTGCCTGCACCTTGTAGCCGATGCTCGTCAGGTAGTCAGCGGCAAACACTTCGGCTTCGGCCTGGGTCACCGAGAACTTGGCGCCGGATTCGGCCTGGAGCAGCAAGGTCTTGGTTCCCGCGATCTTCTGGGACATCAGCGAGTGCACCTCTTCCTTGGCGACGGGGGCATGGCCGGAATGGACCGTCCAGTCCTTTTTGGGCAACTTCGAGGCATCGATATTGCCGGGAACGCCGCTGGCCAGGATCATCGGGATGAGATTGCCGTAGAAACGTTTTTTCACGTAAAGCTCCTTTTCGTTGGTTGGTTGAATGTACATCGCCTGTGTCCCAAGGGGGATAAAAGCGAAATCGGCCTTTCGGGTCGATTAAGGCCATACTACATCCACCTCAAAATAAGGTCAAGCCCTTCCGGGAGGGGCTTTTTAGCCGTATTTCGGGACCATGCCGAGAGCGCGATACCTCTTTCTCGTTATTAACGGCAACGAATTGAATTTCCTGATGATGCCTCGGCATTTCGGGGTGCCGCAATTGCACTGCATCTCCCAACTATCATCGGGCGCGGTGATGGTTGAGTAATCGATGACAACCTCCTCTCCTTTCGCAACTGCGACGACAGCGACGATGAACAGTCGCCCGTCCTTTTTCACGACTCTCGCATTCGGCTCGCACGAATGATTCAAGAAGTCACCCATCCTTCCCTGCGGGCTGATGTACTTGTCTTCATCATAGCGATAGGTGTTCGCGCGCGTCTCTTCGTCCATATCGTCGTCTTCATTACAAGTGACGAATGCGCCCGTCACTTCAAAAATAGTTTCGCCGGGCAAAAAATTTCTTCGCGCGAATATCCCTCGGCCATTTCGGGACTTCTTCACCGCCAATTCCCTCTTTTCCTGCATAGTGAGGCGCATGCGATTTTTTGATTTGATCAAATCAAGTTTCTTTTCTCTGGGCCAACTTTTTATTTCCGCTTCCCTTCTGGAGGCCGACGATCTGTCCAGACGTTGTTCGGTGTACACGACCTTCACCGCTTGTTTTGCGCGAGTGTAATGGCCACCCACACCGCTCTTATGCTCCCTGAAACGCCGCTCAACGTCGGTGGTAATGCCGGTATACAAAGAGCCATCTTTGCACTTCATTATGTATACAAAATACATTTCACTCATCATACGCTTTTCGTCAGCCCATTGTGTTGAATAAACTCGAGATTTCCAGTATCGTGCAGATAGCGCGCGGCGCTTCGCGTCGCGTTATTGCGGGATCATCTAGCGGTAGGATGCGACTCTCTGAAAGTCGTCACCGGGGTTCGAATCCCTGTCCCGCAGCAACATGGAATTTGAGGCGTTTTTAGGGATTTTTGCGAGTATGTGATACGGACTTTTGTATTGTATCTGCGCCATTTCTCCGTTTGCAAAAGAAAGGTTCCAAAGTAATTTTTCTACGATTACTCGTTTTTTCATTTCGCCCGCTTCCAAAAACTCTTTCGTGGCTCTACTGCCTTGTAGAAATACCTGTTTAGTCGGTTCCAAAGTAAAAGCGGGTTGTCCTGTTTCTAGAGTTTTAATCTGATTCTGTAGATCAATGCGCTCGTGTTTCAATTCGGCTGATTTCTTGTCATAGAGTTCTTGAGTCGTCTGCTCGGCGAGGAATGTGTCTAGGAGGCGAGATTCGCGCTCTGGGAGTGCGTTAAAGCGTTTACGCAGTATCTCTAGGTTTTGGGTTGTCTCACTCCCGTCTTGCTCCGCTTTTGATTTAGCCGCTTGGTACATAAGCTCAATTTTGCGCTCGGTAAAAGCAAGGTTCTTGAAGAGGTCGCCTACTTTCTCGTACAAATACTCTTCACGCATGTATTTCTTGTGTGCTGTACATTTACCCTTGCCGTTCGTGCAGTAATAATACTGGTGTCCCTTTTTGAGCGAAGCGGTGAGCATACATCCGCACGTCTCGCAGGTAAGGAAACCGCGAAGCGGAAAGAAAAGTGTATTAGACTTTGCGCGCGGTCGTGAAGCCAGACATAACTTCTTGTGCATCATCAAATGTTTTCTTTGAGATAAGCGGTTTATACTTGCCCTCGTATAATTTTCCGTCCCGTTCCATAACGCCAGTATAAAAACGACTGCTCAATATGCGCTGAATATGACTCTTCAATACTTTTCTTCCCGAGTTCGTACGCAATCCTGTTTCGTATAGCAAATCAGCAATGCTTCCGAAGCTATGGCTACCAGCTGAATAGAGTTCATAAATGCGGGGAACATAGCGACTGCGGTCAGGGTCAATCACAACCGACTTCGTTGTACTGTCATTCAAATATCCAAATGGGGCATGATTCGGCCATTCACCGCGTTTTAGTTTCTCCGTATTCCCGCGCTTCACATTCACACTCAAATCGTCCACATACTTTTTCGCAATGCCGAAACTCAAACTCATCATAAACTTATCGTCCGGCGTATTGCGATAGGTTTTCTCATACGTGCGTATTTCAATAATCTTTTTCTTGTCCATGAGTTCCAAAATCATTCCACCGTCTACCATGTTTCGTGCAAGACGGTCTACATTCCAAACCAGCAGAGAATATCCCTTACCCCTCTCAATGACTTTCAGTAGTTCGTTGAAAACTGGTCGCCCCGAAGCCTTAGCCGACATACTCTCTTGATACGTCGTGGCTACGTCAAAGCCCTCACGAGTAGCAATATCGCCAAGCTCGTTTAACTGGGCGGGAATAGAGAGAACCTGCCGGTCTTCGGATTCTGATGATTTTCTGGAGTAGATCAGGTATCTCATTTTAAATAATAGGTTTTCTTGGTGATTTTTCCGAGGAAGACTGCAAATTCTTTTCCACCCTCCCATTCCTTATCGGGCTTCTGGGTAGCATACTTGTCGCGGAGTTTACCAGCAACTAACTCGTCTCTAACAACGATCTCCCGTGGAAACCCGTGGGATATACGCAGAAGTCTCATGGCGTTGAAGATAATTTGTCCTCCACCTTTGGTAATGTACTTGCTGATGTAACTTGCCAGTTTTGGAGAGCCGTCAGCCTTGAGAGCGTCAACGAAACCCTCTCCCCATAATCCAGCGAGCACTCGTGTTTTGCGCTCCATGCCGTCCTGAAGTCGCTTTCGACCAATGCGCGTATCTCCGAGAGACAACGGCACGTTAAATAAAAGGCCGTGGAAGTGGATTCGTCCACGTGGGGAGAGTTCGGGAATAAAGAGAGATTGCGCTTCAGGAAACTCAGCTCGCAACCGCACTTGGAAATAACGAAGGGAATCATTTGCATATGAGGCGTCAGACGCATCCCCACGAAAGGTGAGGCTAACCAAGAGCGGACTTCCAAGTTCTTCAAGAGCAGAAGACACGCGCCGCATACATATCTTTCTCGTCCGTCGAATATTATCGGGTCGCCGAAGACCGTATGTAGCACCCCTCTTTCGGGTACTGTGTACGCGTACTTTTTTCGGTTTCCTTTCGTACTCCGTGATTTCGACTGTTTTCCCGAATTTTCTGTAAATGACATACATGAGATTTCATTTACAACTGTGAGGGGATATCAAGTCAGAGCCCAACGCACCACCCAAATCGAAAGGGCGGGCGGTGGCGCGGCTTAAGCCGTCACCACCTCCCGCCCCCTTTCTCTCACTAGCGTCTGCAAACGCCAAAAACAACCCTCCTAGAGAATCTAAAATCTGCCCTGCTTCTTCTTCGGATAAGGAAACGTCGTCCTCATCTTTAAAAACAAGGATGCACTCGTCTACGAGCTTTTTGGGATACTTTCCTGATCGTCCAGATTCAACCTCTCCCGACAGGCCGAAGGGACTTCGGGCGTCTGTCATACAGTTTTGACCTGTATGGACGCAACAACTACAACTGCTGTGTTTGCTACGGTTTAGGCGTTTTTGTATGAACGCCGACCGCCGCGTAAGAATATAACTTGCCCAAACCAATGCAAGTCGCTGTACATAATTCGACTTTGTGTCTTTTTAATCCACCAGAACCGAGATTCTTACTCCTAACGCACGAGAAAATTTCTCAATATTTAAGAGAGTTATGTTCTTTTCACCACGTTCTATCATACCAACATACGTTCGATGAACGCCTGCTTTCTCACCTAATTCTTCTTGAGAAAGACCGCGCCTCATCCGCTCAGTTCGGACTCGTTCTCCAAAGCGCATCAATATTCGTGGAGCTGTACCCATACCCAAAGGGTATGAAGTTGCTCACTATGGGTCTACATACTATAGTTAGCGTGTACCATGAAAGAATGGATCACCCTTTTCACTCTTCTTGTCATTGGTGGCTTTGCAGTTTATTACGATGTTACTTTTCTATCTCATCCGAATCCATTTGAATCTGTACTTGGGAAAATATCGGCTATAGATAAAACAAAAGAAATAAATCTTCAACAAATCAATAATGTCGGTTACACTCTCTATCTCGGTCAAATAGATAGTCCAAATGCTGTATTTATAGATGACACCTTAAAAGAAGAAATGACTCGGACAGCTTACAATTCGAGGTTTCCAAAAAGCATTTTAGCGAAAATTCCAATCGTATTTGTAAACAGTCTCGCACTTAAATCAGGACAATACATAGCGACACCGTGGGGAAACATGAATGTGATGGATTTCGGTTCCGGCTTTCTTTATGAAGGTGGCGTTTACGTAACATACGAGTCAGGCGGCGCTATCATTTATTTGAACAAAGAAATACTGGCCAAGGGTTCATTAAATGATGTTCTTACCCACGAACTAGGGCACGCTATCGGTAGCACTTTAACCGATGCCGAATGGACAAAATATTATCAACTTAGAGAGATTGCTAGTGGAACTCCACGATACGGTTCAAATTGGAATTTGTCTCCCGCAGAAGATTTTGCCGAGGTTTATAAAAATACTTTCACTGGGCTAGATGTCAAAACATATTTCGGTCTATTAGTAGCAAACAATCTTGGGATGTTCGAAGTAGCATGTAAAAAAATTCATGATGACTTATATAACAGCTATATCCCCCAAAGGGTGGTAAATATGAGTGATCCCCTTTGGATTTTTAAATCAACAACTAGTACAACTACGATTGATACACAAGCAATAGAATCAAAAATTACAAACGATCCAAAACTTCAAAGTTGTCGTAGAGAGGTGGTAGCAAATCCAGCAAAGTATCCAGATGATTATAGATATGGAACGCCTTACAAGACCACTGTAAGCCAAGCAACAAAAGATTTTATCAATGTCGTAATAAGCAGACAGGAGTAAAATCTTGAGTTAAAGTGGTTCCCACGTCGTACCAGACGGCCAGCAAATAAGCGTATACTCGGAGGATGAAGCGCGTTTTATATTTTATCGCATGGAGTTTCGGGCTCTTGATCATATTCATCATTGCCACCAATGTGATTTTCCATGTGACGACAAAGCCGTATATATACGCGAGCGCCGCTGACGCTCCGAGCGCCCAAGTGGCGCTCATCCCCGGCGCGGCAATACTCGCGAACGGCAAGCCCTCCCCCATTTTCACAGATCGCGTGGACGCGGCTATCGAGTTGTACAAAATGTGGAAAGTATCGAAAATACTCGTCTCCGGCGACAACAGCACTCTTAGCCACAACGAAGTGAATCCGGTCCGGCTGTATCTTTTGAGCAAAGGCATCCCGGACCAGGACATATTCCTCGACCACGCGGGTTTCGACACGTACAGCACCCTGTATCGCGCGCGAGACATCTTCGGCGTTACTTCCGTTCTCGTCACGACGCAATCATTTCATTTACCCCGCGCAATCTTCATCGCGCGCGAACTGGGACTTCAGGCGTACGGGGTCAACACCGATGTCGGTAATATTCTTTTCCACAATTATTTCCGCGAAGTGTTTTCCGACGAAAAAGCCGCATTCGACCTTTTCTTTCATACGAGGCCGAAATTCCTCGGCGATATCATACCCATAACCGGGGATGGGAGGAATTATCCGTAAAAGAAAAATCGCCGGAGAGCCGGCGATTTTTCGTTTCGCACGATTTCGCTAGAATCCCGAGACTACTTGAGCGGATGCCGCCTGGTCTGCCGTGAGTCCTGCCGAGACATCCGGTACTGCATTGAGCTCGTCCGCGATGGCAGCGGTCGTGTTCGCCGATTGCGAGACCGCCGAGGTCTGTGCACTCGGAGCCGACGTTTTGCCGCCGTAGAAGTACCATCCGGCAACCGCCAGAACGACGAGACCGCCGATAATCCACCACATTTTCGCCGAGGAACCCTGATCTGTATTTTGATAGTCCATAGTGATTTGTTTAGGGATTACTGATTCGACTTTTCGGTCGAAGTCGCATTCTCGTTCTTATCTTCATCTACTCCGGGAACCTGGCCGAGCGCCTGAAGCGCAGCCTGTACTGCCGTGCGAGCGTCTTTCATCGGACCGTCACGGAGCGCGAAGAGATCCTTGAAGAGTGTTGTGTGCAGAGTCTGGAATGACTTTCGGAACTCCTGCATTATTTTCGTCTGACCGCTTGGCGTGGTCGTCGAGACGGTCGGGAACGCCGTCGTGTCCACAGCGTACGTCTTCGCCGCCTGCGCAACCACATCCGCTTTTGCGGTTGCAAGCGCCGAGAGCGCGGACTGAATAGCCGCATCTGCCGCCGTCACATCCTTGCCGGTGCTTGCGGCAATGCTCGCTCGCGCCTGCATCTTCTGCACAATGATGACATAGCGATCCAACTGATTCATGAACTTGTCGGTCCACACTGTGTTGAGATTCTCGAATTGCTCGGCAATATTCTTTGCCGCCTCCTTCTTCACCTTGTCTTCAATGTCTGAAACGCGCTTCGCCATCTTTTCTTTCAGCGACGTCATGCGCGTTTTTGATTCCTCGCGCATTTCCTGCATGCGCTTCTGTGTCGACGATGCCATCATCGCGCGATAGTCGCCCTTTTCTCCCCACGTCGTTGTGGCGGTAGCCGCACGGGTCTCCGTCTTTCCTTCGGCAAACGCAACGGTCCCCGAAAGCAGAACTGCCGCGGCGGCGCCGACAATTCCTATCATTTTAAGTGTACGCATATATTGAATATGTTAGTTGCTAAACACCTGCGCTCTCTCGAGAACAATTATACCACCGTGTGCAAGAGGCACCACTTGTGGAAAGTTAGGACACGCCGTGTCCTAAATGGGATACTGCAAGCGAAGCGAGGTAAAGAATGAGTGCCTGCACTTATTCTTTCCAAGTGAGCGCCGCAGAAAGCCCGAAGGGCTTATTGAGCCCAGGAAAAGTGATAGATGAAAGAGATGAACGGATCGGCGTTTGGCCCGTACACAATGGCCGCTCCCAAGGCGCCCGTGACGGTCATGCCGATAAGCGCGAGGAGCGCGAGCACGGGCAGAAACCAGGTGTCGAGGATGAGATGTGCGACATATTTCTTGAAGTTCCAAATGCGTATAAAGGGATTAACCATTCCAACCATTTGATTTCCCCACCCATTCCGGTCGAAAATACGGACGATATATGCACCCGCAAGGAAGAAGTAGAGTATCGTCGTGGCGCTGGCAATCGGTGAGTGGAGTTCGAGAATGTAGCTCCGCGCTGAACCTTCTATCAATTCCTCCGCGATGCCGCCGGTGATGAGTGCCATGAATGCACCGAGAACGCCGGCGAAAAGAAGAAATGCATTGACCGGAAAAAGCCACGTCTGTCGCCGGACAGACGGCCACGCATACGCAATTATTTCAAGAATCGAATACACGACCAAAAGTCCGATTGGGAAATGCACGAAAAGCGGATGGATGTTCATGCTATAAGTATAGCAAGCGTCGTAAGCGCGCTAGAATGTACCCATGATTGGGAGTACTGCACATCCGCAAACGCGTGCGTTGCATATTCATCATGCGCGTCGGTACCGGCGTGCGTTCGGACTCATGGCGGTCGTCGCGACCATCGTACTTATCCTCGCCGTCTTAGGTTATTTCGGCTCCGTCACCTGGCCCACGCTCGGCGAAGCGGTACTGCACACCACCTATCGCCTTGCATTCGCCTACGGCATCGCTCTTTTTTTCGGCATCTCCATTGCGCTTCTCGTCGGCTGGAGCCCATTTTCTGATTTTCTCTTTCCGTTTTTCGATGTATTACAAAATATTCCTTCATTCGCGCTCATTCCGCTTTTCATATACTTCTTCGGCTTCACGAGCCAAATGATAATCCTCTTCGCCGTGAGTTCTATCATTTGGCCGATACTCTTTGCGGTGCTGACCGCTATAAAAAGTGCCCACAAGGACCTCTCCGATGCGGCGACCATCTTCGGTGCGACCGGTTTTCGACGCATCCCCTACTATCTCGCACCACTTTCCTTCCCTGCGATGCTTTCCGGTTCGATAGTGGGCATTGCTATCGGTTGGGAGGCGGTCATCGGCGCCGAAATCATCACCAACGTTGCCGGTTTCGGCGAATTTATTAAAGAAGCAAGTTCTTCCGGTATCACCCAAGCTTCGATAGCCGGCACATTCGCCATCCTCGTTATCGTGTTCGTGGTCAATCGTCTCGTCTGGGCGCCACTTCTCGCCGACAGTAGCAGGCGATACGCCGATTAATATGGAAAACTCATCGGACATGGCTCTTGTCCTCTCGCGCGTATGTGCACGCTTCGCTGATGAAAAAAAGAAGAGCGCACCCGCAATAAAAGACATGACGTTCTCCGTGCCGAAAGGCTCGTTCGTCTCCCTCATCGGGCCTTCGGGCGCGGGAAAGTCTACGCTCATGCGCGTCATTCTGGGCCTCATGCCGCACGAAAGCGGCGAGATCGTGCGCAATTTCTCGCGACCAGCGATGGTATTCCAGAATTATGCGCTCTTCCCCTGGCTTTCAACGCTCGATAATATCGCGTTCGGACTGAGGATGGACGGCATGGGGAGAAAAGAGCGCGAACGTATCGCGCGCGAAAAACTGCGCGAAGTCGGCCTCGCGCACCTGGAGAAGCACTACCCTGCCGCCCTCTCGGGCGGCCAGCGCCAGCGGGTGGGCCTCGCGCGTGCGCTCGCGATATCGCCTGATCTCCTTATCATGGACGAGCCGTTCTCGAATTTGGATACCATTACGTCCGAAGCGCTCAAGGCCGATCTGCTCAAAATATGGCGTTCCTACGGCATGACCATCCTCATGGTGAACCATCTCATTCCCGATGCCATTGAACTTTCCGATCACGTCCTCATCATGGCGGGACATCCGGGCCATATTGAAAAAACAATCCCTATCAACCTTATGCGCCCGCGTGACACGCGCTCCTCGCAATTTTTTAAAGAGGTCGATCTCCTCACCGAAGACATCCGCCGCACCCTCTCTTAAAAATGTTCGTAAGTCCTTTTTATTTCTTGCGCTTGCGAGAGATAGCGGCCTTGAGGAATTCAGTAAACAAAGGATGCGGAGTAAGCGGGCGCGCCTGGAACTCGGGATGGAATTGCGTTCCGAGCATAAATGGGTGCACCTTGCGCGGGAGCTCTGCAATTTCCATCAAAACGCCGTCGGGGCTGGTGCCGGAGAACACGAGACCGGCGTCTTCAAGCGGCTTCACATACGCGGGGTTGATCTCATAGCGATGGCGATGGCGTTCCTCCACCAATTCTTTTTTGTACGCCGCACGCGCCATCGTGCCCTTTTTAAGATACGCCGGGTACGAACCGAGGCGCATCGTACCGCCGTATTTATTGTCGGCGAGGTGTTTTTTCTGTTCCAACATCACATCCACCACCGGGTCTTCGGAATTTTTCTGGATTTCAGTCGTGTGCGCATTTTTTAGTTTGAGCACATTGCGCGCATATTCAATGACCATCAATTGCATGCCGTAGCAGAGGCCGAAATACGGGATCTTTTTCTCACGCGCGTATTGGATGGCCTTTATCTTCCCTTCAATGCCGCTCTCGCCGAAACCGCCGGGGACGATGATACCGTGATATTTTCGAAGCTCGGCAACGCCTTTCGTCCCCTTCTCTATGTCCTTGGAATTGACCCACGTAATGACGGCGTGGCGATTCAATTTCGCTGCTGAGAATTTGATTGCTTCAATGACCGAAAGATACGCATCGGAGAGCACGAAGTTGCCTGTATCAAAATATTTCCCGACAATGGCTATCTGTATCTCCGGTGCTTTCGTGTTGACCGCCGCGAGCGCGAATTTCTTCCACGCGGCGAGTGATGCCCGGCGCTTCTCCGGCAATTTGAGCGCGTCGAGCATCGCATCGCCGAGTTTATCTTTCTCAAAATTGAGCGGCGCTTCGTAAATGCTGCTGATGTCCGGTGCGGAGATGATGCGATCGCGACGCACATTGCACCAGATAGCGAGCTTCTCTTTCCGTTTTTCATCCACCGTCTCTTTGGAGCGCGCAATGATAAAGTCCGGCTGGACGCCGTAGGAGTTGAGGTCGCGCACTGCCGTCTGCGTCGGCTTGGTCTTCATCTCACCGAGGGTGCCGGGCGTCGGCAAGTACGAGACCATCACGAAGAGCACGTCGTCGGGATATTTCATTTTCAGCACGCGCGCGGCCTCGATGAACAGCGCGTTCTGGAAATCGCCGATAGTGCCACCGATCTCAATAACGGAGACGCGGCTTCCGTTGTAGGAAGCCGCGCTTTCGATCCTCGTGAGGATCTCGTCGCGCACGTGCGGAATGGCTTCCACACACTTGCCGCCGTAGCCGAGCGCCCTTTCACGGGCGATGACCGACTGGTACACCATACCGCTGGTCATGTAGTCCTCATTGGTAAGGTCGCGTCCGAGGAAGCGTTCATAATTGCCCATGTCTTGGTCCGTCTCCATACCGGACTTCAGCACGAACACCTCGCCGTGTTCGGTGGGATTCATCGTCCCTGCATCCACGTTCAGATACGGGTCCACCTTCACCAGATTCACCGGATACCCTTTCTGCTGGAGCAAGAGGCCGATGGAACTGGTGACGACACCCTTGCCGACGCCGCTCATGACCCCGCCTAATACGAATATGTATTTGTGACCTTCTTTTGCCATACACTAGACTTTTAGATACCTACGAATAGCGAACACCGAGGCAACGGCGCCAAGCGCAAGACCGGAAAGTATCAATATGCAAAATATGAAGGCAAAATGGTCCGCGTAATAATTCGCGATATTGAATCCGCCGAACCATCCCTCCGTTTTCGTACCGGCGTACCACGTCGCCGGCCACAGAAGAAGCAGGACGAGCGCCGAGGCAACGATGCCGGTAATGATGCCAGTGACGACGAAGGGGCCCTGGATATAGTTATTGCTCGCACCCACCAGCCGCATCACTGCGATCTCGTCCTTGGCGGTATAGATGGCGAGGCGTACTGTTGCGAAAGCGATGAGAATGGAGGCAATGGCGAAGAGAATGACCACCGCAAAGCCGATCTCGCGCGTCGCTGAAATAGCGAGTGAGAGCCGGTCAATGACTTCTTTGTTTTGTGCGTAATTGATGCGGTCCACAATGGAGGTGCCGCCGGTGGAGAGTGCCGGCGACGCCTCAAGGAACTTCACGATACTCTCGTATTGGGACGGGTCTTTCGCGCGTACCTCAAGCGAAGCATCGAGCGGGTTGCCGCCGAGTTCGTTGAGTGCCTGGAGGGTGAGCTGGTCGCTCGCATGGCGCGCGCGGAAAGCCGTGAGCGCCTCGTCCGCGGAGGTGTAAGAGACGCTTGCGACCTGCGGCAGTTTTTCAAGCTGGTCTTTCACCGCAAAGATATCCTGCTCGTTCGCGGTGGTGACGAAATAGACGGAGACATCGACTTTTTCACTCACCGTTACGAGCGTGTAGGTGAGAAGCGCGGAAAGAAAGATGAGCGAACCGATGATGGCAAGCGTGACCGTCATGATGAGCACGGTCGCTGCGGAGACAGCGCCGCCGCGGACGAAATTTTTCCATCCGCTTACCAGTACTCGTTTAATAATCATCCAGGTCATACCCGTCACACTAAAAGGCGTCGGCCGCCTTAGGTACTAGTAAACGACCTACTACTCGAATGACCATACTGTTTCCACGAAGGAAATCATGCCGTCTGACACACTGCTTCTGTGTGTCAGACAACGCCTTTGTAGTGTGTCGGGTCATATCTACAGTATATACTTTCCATCCGCGTCATCGCGCACCAACTTCCCGCGGTCAATGGTGACCACGCGCTTCCCGATGGCGTCGACCACGCCTTTGTTGTGCGTCGTGATAATAATGGTCGTCCCAAGTTCGTTTATCTTTTTCAAAATTTCCACGATCTCATAGGTGTTGATGGGGTCCAGGTTTCCCGTCGGCTCGTCGGCGACGATGAGGTCCGGCTGGTTGATGATTGCGCGGCCGATGGCGATGCGTTGTTTTTCTCCGCCCGAAAGCTGATCGGGGAAATGTTTGGACTTATCGGCAAGATTTACGAGCTCAAGGATGTACGGCACATCGCTTCTAATTTCATCATCCGAACGACCTGCCGCTTCCATCGCGAACGCGATATTTTCATACGCGGTTTTGTTCGGGATAAGACGAAAATCCTGAAAGACCATGCCAATCTTCCGGCGGTAATGATGCAGTGCCGAACTCGGCAGGTCGTTCACATCGATGGATTCAAAAAAGACATTGCCCTCGGAGGGGCTTTCTTCTGCGAGAAGAAGTTTGAGGAGTGTGGTCTTCCCTGCGCCCGAGTGGCCGACGATGGAGACGAATTCTTTGGGGGCGACGGAGAGAGTGACTCCTTCCAGTGCTGCCATGTTCCCGTATCGTTTCGTCACCTTGTCGAAATAAATCATGCGTCGTTTCCTATTGTACCTCAGTTGTTTGTCTTCAACCACCAGTTTCGCAAACCCCCAGAAACAACGAAAATAAGCATTGAAAAAAGAACCATAGCAACGCCAATAACAGGGCTCCAGAAAATGACATCTGGATTAATAGGGGTTGGTGAAGAATCAAAAGCAAAAATCGGCCGATCTAAACCTATGGAATGTCCAGAAATGCCGAAGAGAATAGCGCAAATACCAATCCAAAAACTCAAAATTGCAAATATCTTTGATATCTTTCTCATGCGTTAATTATTGTACCACTCGAGCATCACACGCAGTAATGGCCAACACCTGGTGTTGGCCATTTTTAGAATGGGTCGAAGAGATAACTGTCGTCCTTTGCAATACTCGAATCTACAAACGCGCGGTAGTCTGCGGGACTATCAAACTGCTCGAGTACGAGTGATGTATCGAGCAGCTCTCCGAAACGATTTGTTCCGATATAATCTCGATAGCTCGACCATTCGTATTCATGTTCTTTCCCAGCTACGCCGAGCAACTCGCGAGGATTTCGATGAATGTAAGTGTTGGTGTAGAGCAGTTGATCATTGTCGCCAATATGCACGGCTCGATATGGCCCTTGGAATAAATGGCCGACCATTTCATATTTGGTGTTGAAATATTTTGCGTATGCGTTAAGTACTCGTTGCATGTATCGCATGGTCCCCCGATCTTCCTTCTCACATACCCCCAGATGTATGTGATTTGTCATGAACGAGAATGCTTCAAGCACGACATAGCGATTTTTTATTATTGTCGAGACGAGTTCTGGGTCCACATCCCACGAACGCGTCTTTCGATATTCCTGCACTATCCTGCCAATCTTATCAACAGATTCGGGCGATTGAAGATGTGTGATGAGGAATAACATTCGCGTACGATCACTATCATCCCGGAAGATATCCTGTTTGTTATTGCCGCGAATACAGAGGTGATAATGTTCACTGGGTGCGAATTCAACATTCCGTAAAGGCATTCGTTCATGTTCCCGCACTTCCCCAACTTGGCCAACACCTGGTGTTGGCCAAGTTGGGGATAAGAACTTATTCGGAAGGTTGATTTACTGCGGCGTCAATGAATTCGTCCAAATCGCCGCCAAGAACTTTGTCGGGATTGCTCGATTCGTGTTCGGTACGGTGGTCTTTGACCATTTTGTAGGGATGGAGCACATAGGAGCGTATCTGGCTGCCCCACTCGTTCGCCGTGGTGGCGGCGATAGAACGACCCTTCGCAGAAGCGAGGCGCTCGGCTTCTTCTTTTGCAAAAATCTTCGCTTTGAGGAGCTCCATGGCTTTCTCGCGGTTCGCGAGCTGGCTGCGTTCGCTTGAAATGTGTACGGAAAGGTTGGTCGGCTTGTGCAGGATGCGCACTGCCGTCTCGCGCTTGTTCACGTTCTGACCGCCCGCGCCTCCGGCGCGGGCGAATTGTATTTCGAGATCGTCCGGTTTGAGTTCAATTTTGTCGGTCGGAACCAGAGTCGGTAGCACTTCCACGAGAGCAAATGAGGTCTGGCGCTTCGCGTTCGCATTGAATGGCGACTGGCGCACGAGCCGGTGCACGCCCGCCTCATGCTTCAGGCGGCCGTACGCGCCGCTGCCGGAAATCTCCAGCATCACATTCCTGTACCCGCCGTGCTCATTCTCATTTGCATGAAGCTCGCGCACGCGCCATCCCTTTTTCGCGGCATAGCCCTCGTACATCCGGCGAAGCATGAAGGCGAAATCTTCGGCATCATCCCCGCCCGCGCCCGCAAGGATGGCCAAAGTCGCGTTGCCCGCATCATGCGGGTCGCCTGAACCGCCTTCCTTCAGATTTTGGTATTCTTGCACCAGCGCTTGCGCTTGATTTTTGTCCGCCCAGAAATCGGGTGACGCCATCAGCGCTTCGAGTTCCGTTAGTCGCGTTTCCCTATCGTCAGTCATGACGCACCAACATCACTGAACGGTGGTGAAATCTAGTGACTCTTCATCTTCTATGAGTTCTGCCGGCTCACCGCCGAGTTCCCGTACCCTCTCCCCGAGTTCAGCGTATTCGGCCCTTAATTTTTTGAGCTGCTCCAATGTCGCATTGCGCAGATCAATACCGAGCTGGATGGCCGCCGCGTCATTCTGTTTTGATGCACTCTCAACTCCCGCCTTCAATTCGGCATTCAATTTGCTAACCTCCGCCTGTATTGCTTCCTGTCGTGCGAGCGAACTGTCCTTCTCGGCTGTGCGTGGTTCAATGAATGCCGCATGCTCGATGGCTCGCTGTCTCGCCGCCTCAGTCGTTCCATTATGTTCTGCTTCTCCCATTTGGTTCATATTCATGCCTCAATTGTATGACTTTTTGCAATCTATGCAATCGCACTATTTTGGAGCCGCCTCTCGGGCTTGAACCGAGGACCTACGCGTTACGGGTGCGTTGCTCTACCAACTGAGCTAAGGCGGCAATTCGTCATTTGTACCATATAATCCCTACCTGAAAAAGCGGTTTCAACCATCGCCCATTGACAATGGTCTATACGTGGCATACGCTATAGGCTGCTTGTCCCATCAACTTTTCAGGAAAGGAATGCTATGTTCGCCAGACCCATCAAATTCGACCGTGCTTCAGTGAGAGCTCGAATCGCCCAAACGCTTGGTATCAGCGCTCTGGGAGCAGGCAAGCTTCTGGAAGAGGCGGAACAAAACCTCACGTGGGGTGCCGACCTCAACTTCGCCAATGACAAGCGCGCGACCGACACGCAGGTGCTACCACCCGGCTTCGGCGCCGGGCCAGGTGGCAGCAGTTCAAACTAGGCCGACTACCAACGACCCTTCCGCTCCCCTATCGGGGAATCAAGCGGAAGGTTTTTTTATTCTTTATCCGTAAACACTACGAGACGCTCCGAATAACTTTTCGTCTCTTTGTTCCAGACTCCCTCGCAGGTGATTAGATTCAGATGCGCTTTGCCGTCGCTTGAATTGAACACTTCGGCGGCGTTCCCGTTCTCGCCAAACAATCTTGATTCGCGCACCACGAACGTCGTCAGTTCTCCTTTATCATTTTCGACATATAGTTTGTCGCCCTTCCGCAAGGTAGATAGATTATCAAAAACCGCAGGGATGTTGTCTTTCCAGCCGAAGTGTCCGGCGATCACGGCACTGCCATTCTCTCCAGGGAGAGTGCCTTTGTCGAACCATGCTACGTCCGAGGGACCTTTCGGCGTATCCATCGCACCATCAGGAGCAAGACCTAAATGCTCAATGGCGGCGTCAACTTGTATTGCCGGAATTTTGAGACGGACCGGAAACGAAGAGGCCGCCTGCGATGAAATTGGAACACTTTCCGCAGAAACCGACGTACTGTCCGGCAAAAGAATGACTATCGTGGAAAATGCGACCAACGTTGCTCCGCCGATGAACCACGCCCATTTCAGTATGTGTCTCGGAAAATTCATTTAATGCAGGCTGGCGGAGTCTCACCGACGGCTTCATCAAGCATATCGGCATCAGCGGCAGCTTTCGTGGCGTGTACGCGACCATCGAGGTGATTCGGCGGTGCATAGACGGTATAAATTTTCAGTGGTTCCGTACCGGTGTTCACGAAATTGTGTTCGGTACCAGGCACCACGACGGCGACATCGCCGGGACCAATTGAAAACTTTTTTCCATCAAATTCTCCTTCGCCCGTTCCTGAAAGGAAGAAAAGTGTTTGTTCGGTGTATTTATGGGTCTCTTTCCCGACTTCCCCGCCCGGCGGAATGCTCATGACGACGAGCTGACTGTTCGAGCCGGTGAACAGGACTTGCCGAAAATTTTCATTCGTCTGAGTATTCTTGATGATGTTGGTGTGGTAACCCATAGGAAGCGTGCGTTCATCTGAGTATATCAGCAAAAGCCCCGCGTACGCGGGGCTTTTGCTGGTTTTGACGCTTTAAACTAAACTTTGAGTTTCTTCTGAATGGCCGGGAGCGAGACTAGAATCATCATGAGAATGCCGGTCACCATTGCCGCATCCGATGCGGAATTCGTTCCGCGAGGAGGAAGTCCTGCATTGGGAAGCGTTGGGGTAACCGTCGTGGTTGTGGTGACTGTTGGGGTGGTCACAGTCGGGGTTACAACGTTCTGGGTTGTAACCGTCGGCACAACCGGGAAGGTGCAGGTGACGCCCGTCTGGCTTGTGGCACTTGCGTTGTAATTCGTTGCTGTTGAATCCATGCAGCCGTAGACGGGAGCGGGCGGGGTTGGAACAGGGGTTGAACAGGTTGGCGCGGTAATGATGTCCGTATCGGTCGTAACCGTCCCGCCGAACGAAAGCGCGAGGCCCTGCCATGTGGAATTTGCTCCCACGGTAATGCCTGCATCGCTGATGACCGTTCCTGCGAACGTCGTATTGGCGGCAAGCGTCGTAGCCGCGCTCGGCGTCCAGAACACATCACATGCTGATGCACCGCTTAGGGTAACGACTGCACCGGCAGTCGTGGTGAGCGCACCGACGGCTCGGAAGATATACGTTCCATTACCGTTCAGCGTCAGAGAGCCTCCCACATCCATTGCGCCCGAGCTGCAATACACGCCGGGAGTGTACACGCCGATGGCACCATGCGTCGTGTCGGTAGAAAGGTTGATCGCTCCGCCCGCGAATGTGAACGTACACGCTTGCGAAGCCAAGGAAGATAAGGCACTGCCCTGGTCCGTGCCTGCCGTAGCATACGGAGCGCCGCTACCGTAATTCGCATGTGTGCCCACTGGTGCGACTGCCGGACCCGTGGTGAATCCAACGCTTCCGTTGATGGTCGTTGCCGATGTGTTGGTATAGGTACTGCCAAGAACGGCATATGACGCCGCCGTTCCGAGTGAAGGCGTCGTTGCCGCGAGCGCCGTCATCGGGACGATGAGGCTGAGCGCGAAAGAAACAGAGGCAACTACTGAAACACTGTTAGATATTTTCATAGTTGATTATTGAGTTTTTAAGGTAGAACACTGCGTACAGTATACCCCATTAAAAAACGAACTGCGTCAATATACCCCGATGGGTTTGATTCTGGAGCCGAGAGTCGGGATTGAACCGACGACCTGCGCCTTACCATGGCGCTGCTCTACCAACTGAGCTATCTCGGCGAGCGAGGAAACGTGGAAGTGAGTGCAGACACTCATTTCCACGTTCTCCGAGCGAGCCTGGGAAAAACTTTTTCGAGTCTTCGAGAAAGAAGTTTATCGCGGCGAACCCGTATTTCTCGCACTCCCGCATACTATCCGAATTTCCCAATTCTTTCAATTTTTTTGATATATACTCATTTGCATGGAAGGCCTCTCTCATTACGAAAAAGAAAATCGCCCGTGGGGAAATTTTGAGCGCTTTACCCTCAACGAAAAGACAACGGTAAAAATAATTACCGTCAATGCCGGAGAATATTTCAGCTTGCAGACCCACGCGCATCGCGACGAATTTTGGCATGTCATTAAGGGTTCCGGTGTCATCCATATTGGCGCTACCGAACATCAGGCGCATGAAGGCAGTTCATTCTTCTGCCCGCGTGGCACAGAGCATCGCGTCAGCGGTGGTCCGGAAGGAACCACTTTTCTGGAAATAGCCTTCGGCGATTTCGACGAGGGCGATATTAAACGCCTCGAAGACAAATACGGTCGCACCTGATTCTTTAACTCTGGAAATTCACTTGGAACGGGTACATGCCCATGCCACACATGCCGATAAGAGGACCGGCTTTCGCATCTACCGGAATATCAACGGTGCCGGTTGAGGGAAGATTTTTGCTGATGCCCATACTCGGAATGCGAATGTAGGACGAGCAATCAAAGGTGCCGGTGGTGTGGAAACGCAGTATGGTCGGTATGCCGGCCTTCGCGGTGCTCGTGCGCGGAATGTAGCCACCTTTCGCGGTGATATCAATTATCTGCTGACCATCAACGATACTTACGTTGTTTGCCGTCGGTTCGTTCTGCGCGGCGCTGGGCTTGTTCAAGGTGAGCATCAGTGCCCCGCCGATGAGCGTGGTCGTGATGATGAGAGCGAGATGCATTGGCTTCATAGATTTTTTAGAAATTGAATACGGGCGGAATGACACCGATGACCACGAGACTGTTCGTGATGTTGAACAATGCAAAGAGTATCACGATAAGCCCGGCGGATTTGAAGAAGATGCCCGCCTTCGCGCTATTTTTGATGCTGAACGAGCTGAAACCGATGAGTGCTAGGACCGGCAGGGTGCCGAGTGCGAAAGAGAGCATGGTAAGACCACCCGCGAGGAAACTGCCGGTCGTGAGGCTGTAGAGTTGCATCGCTTGCGTAAATCCGCACGGCAAGAAGAAGGTCGCAACGCCGACCAGAAGCGGCGTAAGCCAGTGATTCAATTCCGAAACGCCGAGGGCGTGCTTACCGAGAAACTTCGGCATAGACGGCTGAAATCGTTTTGCCCACGGAAATACATCCAGCAAATTGATACCGAGAATGAGCATCACGAGGCCGACGAGAAGCCCGAGTACGAACGTGCCAGTGGCGCCGAGCGTAAATGCCGAGCCGAGTGCGCCGATGACGCCGCCCAAAATGAAGAAGGAAACGATGCGTCCGGTGTGGAAAAGTATCTGCGGACGGATCTTATCCCCTTCCCGCGCGAAGGTAGCGGACATTGAGAGTACGAGTCCGCCCACCACCGCCATGCAGGTGGAAAGCGACGCAATGACGCCGATCATAAATGCCGTGCCCCAGCTGACATCGCTCGCGTTCACCAGATTCACAATGCCGAGCTTCTGGAGAAGCACGAAAAGCACCGCAAATCCGATGGCGATAGGAATCGCGATGCTGAACTCCGACCAATTTTTTTCCTGTTGCTGTTTCTCCACCGAAAGCGAGTAGCCGTGCTTCTCAAGACTTTGAGAGAGTTCGCGACAAATTTCTTCCTTCGTCTTATTGCCGAAATCCCCGCACACTTCAACCGTATGCGTGGTGAGGCTCGACTTCGCTTGCGAGACAGCGGCAACATCCATCAGCTCACTTTCCGTAAGAAGCGTGCATGCCGTGCAGTGCATGCCCTTCACATGAAAGGTGTATTTCTGTTGGTTTTCGTTTTCCATATCTAGAGTTGTTTAGTTTTAAGCCGGAGCGAATTGCCAACGACCGAGACGCTTGAGAGCGCCATCGCGAGCCCGGCGAATACGGGGTTGAGGAGCCAGCCGAAAAACGGGAAGAAGAGACCGCTCGCAAGTGGAATACCAATGACATTATACGCGAACGCCCAGAAAAGATTCTGCTTGATGCCGCGCATCGTGAACTTGGAAAGGCGTATCGCCTTTACGAGCTTGCTGATATCGCCGTGAAGAAGGGTGATGCCGGCGCTTTCAATGGCAACATCAGTTCCGGTCGCCATTGCGATACCAACATCCGCCTGCGCGAGCGCGGGCGCGTCGTTGATGCCGTCACCTGCCATCGCCACTACTTGGCCCTGCGCTTGCAGCTCTTTTATTTTGTTCAACTTGTCCTCCGGCATCACCTCCGCAACGACTTCGTCGATGCCGACCTGTTTAGCAATAGCGGCCGCGGTGTTCTTATCGTCGCCGGTGAGCATCACGACGCGTATGCCGAGCTTATGCAGAGCGGTGACCGCATCTTTTGCTTCCGGCTTGAGTGCGTCGGCGACCATTGCGATAGCGAGAACATTCCCATTCGCGATGAGGACAACCGGCGTCTTCCCCGCCATTGTGTCCACTTCAATAGAATCCAAAGACGCACCCAGTTCTATTGCAAGTCGGGCACTACCGACGTGGTACTCAGTGCCGTTAACAGTGCCGACAAGCCCTTTGCCTTTCAACGCTTCAAACTTTTCTACCGGCAAGAGTTGGACATTTTTCTCGCGTGCGTAGGTGACGACTGCGTGCGAGATGGGATGATCTGATTTGTTGTCGATGGACGCGAGGATGGCGAGAATGTCGGCATCGCTCTTGTCGGAAAGATTTTTGAGCGACACGAGCTCCGGCTTCCCTCTCGTAATAGTGCCGGTCTTATCCACGACGACCGTAGTCACTTTGTGCAATTTTTCAAGCGTACTCGCGTCCTTGATGAGAATGCCTTCCTTCGCTCCCTTGCCGACGCCCACGATGATGGCGGTCGGCGTCGCAAGACCCAATGCGCACGGGCACGCGATGACGAGCACTCCAACGAACGACACGAGACCGAAGGAAAGCGCTTGTGCAAATCCGAGAGACGATGTGCCCCACAGAAGCCAGATTCCAAGCGATGAAAACGCTATAACCAGCACAATGGGCACAAACACGCTTGAGATCTTATCGGCAAGCGCTTGAATGGGTGCTTTGCTCCCTTGTGCGTCTTCCACCATCTGTATGATGTGCGCGAGCAATGTTTCAGAACCGACTTTCGTCGCTTGGAACGTAAATGCACCCGTGGTGTTGATAGTCCCCGCCACGACCTTATCGCCGATATTTTTCTCCACCGGCACCGGCTCACCGGAAACCATTGCTTCGTCAACGAATGACGAGCCTTCGGTGAGTACGCCGTCCACCGGGATTTTTCCGGCCGGCTTTACGATGATGAGATCGCCGTGCACGACCTGATCAACTGGTATTTCAATTTCTTTTCCATCACGCACGACGAGCGCGGTCTTTGCCTGCAAATTGAGCAATTTTTCTATCGCATCGCCGGTTTTTATCTTCGCGCGCGCCTCAAGGTATTTCCCAAGCGTAATGAAGGCGATAACGACGATGGCCACATCGAAATAGGTGACCTCAACATTTAGATACGGACGCAACGCTTCTCGAAAAAAAGTTACGGCGACACTGTAGAGAAATGCGGCGGATGTGCCGATACCGATAAGCGTATCCATATTCGCTTTGCCATAGCGCAGGAATCGATAGAACCCAAGCAGATACGGCTTTCCGACGACAAATAGCGCGTAGGTCGCCATAGCCATGAGCAGATAGCGGAACGGGGTAACCCACGCTTCCGACATAGGCGCCACGCGATTGAATTCGGCGAGAATATCCCAGGTCATGATGACGATAGCGATAACCGCCATCGGCATAATGGTGATTATCTTCGTTTTCATCGAGGCAAGTTCAGTGAGTTTCTCGGCCTTGGATTGATTGAGCCCGAGGTGCGCGGCATGCTCGCTCTCCGACATACCCATCTCCGTTGCAGTCTGCACCGATGAAGCGACCGTCGGCATATCCGGTATGACCAGCGTGTACCCGAGCGGTTCAATGACTTTTGAAATCGCCTGCGCATTCGTTTTTGATTCGTCATATGCGATTTTTGCTTTCTCGGTGCCGATGTTCACTTCTACGGATTCCACACCATCTACCTTTTTGAGCGCTTTCTCAATGATGCTCGCGCAAGAAGCGCAATGCATGCCTCGTATTCGGTAGGTTTGTGTTTTGTTGTTCATATAAAATTATTTACGCTTCAGGTGATACACCTTCAGTATTTCACCTATCGCCGTTTTCTCCTTCCCTTTCTTCATCTGATGCACAACACACGTGCCGAGATGCTCTTCCATAAGCGCGTCCTCCACTCCGGAGAGCGCTTGCTTCACCGCTGAGGTCTGCGTGATGACGTCGATACAGTAGGTATCCTTCGCGAGCATCTCCTGCAGTCCACGCACCTGCCCCTCGATGATCTTGAGACGGCGTATCAGCTTCCCTTTGTCGGTATGCATTTTCATAATGTGCCGAGTATACCCCCTAGGGGTATCGCTGTCAAATCGTTATCCCCGGACAAAAGAAAATCCCGCCAGCCTTTTTGGGGCGGCGGGATGGGTGAAAACTCACCAAGGCAGTTCTTTACAGCGCGATATTTGCGTACTCCGCGAGATCGGAGCGTTCGCAGTCTTTGAGGATTACGTGCCCGCCGTGCGCATAATTCTTCATCCGGTTCACCAGATACGCCAGACCGGAACTTCCTTCCGTGAGGTAAGGAGTGTCGATCTGCGCCAGATTGCCGGAAAAGATTATCTTCGAGCGAGGGCCGGTGCGCGTCACGAGCGTCTTCGCCTGATGCGGCGTAAGATTCTGCGCTTCGTCGACGAAAATGAACCTTTGGAAGAACGAGCGCCCGCGTACGGTGCTAAGCGACTTCGTTTCCATTGCGAGGCGCATTCTCGGTAGCTCGGCCATATTCCAGATCTTTTTTTCCTTGGCGTTCGCTTGCAGGACTTCAAAGTTATCCCACACGGCTCCGAGCCATGGACCGAGTTTTTCGTTCTCGTCACCCGGGAAATATCCCTGATCCCTTCCCACCGGCATCGTCTCCTTTACGACGGTGATGGCGCTATACAGCTCGGTCTTGAGTACTTGTTCCAGACCGGCGGCAAGCGCAAGCAGTGTTTTCCCGGTACCGGCTGGTCCGAGCATGGTGACGTAATTGATATCGGGATTCATGAGCAGATTGAGAGCGATGCATTGCTCGCGATTCCGCGCGTGGACGCCCCATACCGCGTTCCGTTCCTTGAGGTAATCGGGTATCGTGCCGAACGTCACGATGCCGTCATGTATCCCCCGTACGGTTGCTTGGAGCGATTCTCCTTTCTGGCCCTTCAGAATGAGCGCTTCGTTGATCAATACTTCTTCAAGCGCGGGACCGGACATTTTGTAGAAGTGCTGGCCGTGGTCATTCCATGTCTTGTCCACCTTGTGCGTGTCCCAGAAATCATCCGGAAGCACGCATATGCCGGACCGCAGGATGTCGCTATCCGCCACCATATGGTCATTGAGATAGTCTTGAGAATCAAGACCAACGGCAATGGCCTTCAGGCGAAGAAGTGTATCTTTCGTGACCACGACTACCTTGCGGTCGCGATGAGCGTCGCGCAGTGAACCGGCCAATTTCAATATCTTATTGTCTGCACTGTCTTTGGAAGACAGCAGGCGGTTCAACGTCCGGGTCGTCCGTTCTTCAAAGTGAAGATACAGACGCCCCGTAGCCTGGCCGCCGCTCGCCTTTTCGAGCGATACTCCCCGGCCGAGACCTTTTTCATGCCCGGTTACGACCGTGTTCAGGATGCGGGCGACTTCTCGCGCGTTGCGCGACAGTTCGCTGTGCCCCGTCTTGCAGTCATCAAGTTCTTCGAGGACCGGAAGCGGCACATGCACGTCGTGTTCCTGAAAACGAAATACGCAGGTCGGATCGTGCAAGAGAACGCTCGTGTCCAATACGAAGAGCGTGGTCGGTGCGACCACGAGCGCTGCAATGGGTTTCTGATGATGCTGGGGACGGAAATTGCTGACGGTACCGTTCATAGCGATAACCTCCATTCGATGTTGAAAAGGAACCCGGACTCCGTCGCAACCATATACAAATACGCCCAAATACACAAATAACGCAAAAGCCCCTTCCGGGGCTTTTGTGTCTCGATGCGCGGTCGATGGGACTTGAACCCACGGTCTTCTCCGTGACAGGGAGATGTGTTAACCAGCTACACCACGACCGCAATGCACCTATCCTACCAAAATCTCTCTAAAATGTCGTGTGCCGAGGGTGGGAGTTGAACCCACGACCTTCTCTTTATGAGTGAGATGCTCTAACCACCTGAGCTACCTCGGCATCGGCTAACGCGTCAATAAGGCCCAGAATCTTGTACTTCAAATCGGTAGCCCTCCGGACACGCAACGCTAATACACCATAATACGTATCGTGATTTTCGTAAACCTTTTTGTTCGTCCTCTTGATAAGGATTGTGCGTCCAAACTGTCCTTCTGGAATCTTAAGATAGCGGGACCAAAATTTGCGCACTATATCTATTCGAGAATCGTGTATGTGATTAATAAACACACGGGGTCGTAAATCTCTTCGGTCAACTCCAAGGCCAAAAGTAAACCATCGGACTGCAAATGCAATTACTCTTGGATCTGAATTCACTATTGAGGTATGACCTTTCTTTACTCCTTCGCCCCAATAGAGACCAAGACCGGCAATAAGTAGTTCTCGTTTATTCAAAGCCTTAAAGACATTCCGAGCCTCTTTCTGATGTAGGGCTATACGAATTAGTTTCTTCTCCTTATTCATATGTGCACCCTTGAGCAGTCCACGCATCCGGAGATTGTGATGCTCTTTATCGAGCTTACTGATTTGTGCCGAAGTCAGACAGATGTCATCACACCAAATGCTCACTGAACTTGGCGAGACCGAAAGCAGACGGGCAATCGACTTTAGACTCCGTCCTTCTTTTCTATATTTTCTTGCGAGTTCCTTTTCTCGAACCTTCGCCATACTATCTCAGTATACCTAAGACTAAAGATCTGAATTACATTATCCACAACGCTTCTAATCCTTCCGCAGGAATCCACCCGCCTGGATCTCCCAAAGTTTGTGATAGAGATTGCTGCCCTGCGCGAGGAGTTCATCGTGACTTCCGGAAAGGACGACCGCGCCTTTTTCCATCACGATGAGCCGATCCATATGCATCACGGTGGAGAGTCGGTGCGCAATAGCGATGACCGTCTTCCCTTCCATAAGCCGAAGGAGCGCGTCTTGAATAAGCCGTTCGGACTCCGAGTCCAAACTTGAAGTCGCTTCGTCGAGCACGAGTATCGGCGCGTTCTTGAGAATGGCGCGAGCGATAGCCACGCGCTGACGCTCGCCGCCCGAGAGCTTCACGCCGCGCTCGCCCACCATCGTCTGGAACCTTTCGGCATACTGGTTGATGAATTCGTAGCAATGCGCTTGCTTCGCCGCTTCAATGACTTCTTCGTCGGTCGCGCCTTGCCGCCCATAACGAATATTGTCCATAAGTGAACGATGGAAGAGCATTGGCTCCTGCGGTACGAATGCGATGTTTTTGCGCAGACTCTCTTGCGTCGCCTGCGCGATATTCTGGCCGTCGATACTTACAGTGCCGCTCCCGACTTCATAAAGACGGAGCAGAAGTTTCGTGATGGTGGACTTCCCCGCACCCGAGGAACCAACGAGCGCTATCTTTTCGCGTGGTTGTATTTCAAGACTGAAATCTTTCAGCAAAGAATGCCCGTCTCGGTATTCGAAGTGCACATGGTCAAACGTAATCGCGCCTTCTTTCACACTAAGCGGTTTCGCCGTCGGTGCGTCCTGAATTTCATGCGGCAGTTCCATGATGTCGAGCATTTCGGTCGCTTCAGAAAATGCGTCGTGGAGCTGGCGCATGCTCCGCCCGATCGTCCATACGCGATTCAGGAGACCGAAGATGTACATCTGCACGAGTACGAAATCGCCGATGGTAAGGACCCCTTGCAACCACAGAAATGCGGTAGCACCGAGAATCGCGATCTCCATAAATGTGGCCACCAGTCCCTGGATGCCATAAATCATGGCGTACCCGTCCATCGCGCGCCTTGTCGCATCGCGCCATTCATCCGTTACCTTGCCGAAATAAGAACGCTCATACGGAGCCGCGGCAAAAGCGGTGATGGTGGAATGGTTCAGAACGGCATCGGAAAGTGCCCCGGTCATATGACTGTCTTCTTCGGTACGCCTGGTCCGGAGCGGCTGGAGCCACATCACCATTTTGTATTGGATGTAGATGAAAAACGCGGTCAATACGAACAGGCTCATGCCGAGCCACAAACTGCGAAGCGACAAAACCGTGACTACGCCGAAGAAATACAGAGTCGCTGGAAAGAAGTTCATCAGCAGATTGTCGAGCACTCCTTCAAAAGAGCGTGCGTAGCGCGTCACACGGCGCGTGAGCGTGCCGGTGAAGTTGGAAATGAAGAACTCGTGCGAATGTTCGATGAGATAACTGAATGCCTTGTCGTAAAGATCGGCCATCGCGCGCGCCTCAAGTCGCCCGAGCGTAAACATGCGCACACGCTGACCCACCCATCCGCCGAGCTCAATGAGCGCGTACATGGTGAGTATCCAAACGACGGATTCGACGACCTGCGGCGCCGCGGTACCCTTTGCGAGCACGTCGACGAACTGCTTGAGGAATAGCGGTGCAGTGATACCGGTTGTTTCTATGGCAATGGTTGCAAGCACCGCTCCGCCGAGCAGTTTCGGATATCGTGCAGCCGCCTTACCGTAGGCGTGAAGCACTGGCCACACCCTCGCGGGCTTTTTCTTTTCGACTTGCATAGAGGTTTATAGTACCACTGCCAATTATTTCTTTAGTAGCTTTAGGAATTCTTCCACTGACAATTTAGATTGTTTCAGAATGCTGGCAAGATCTTTTCGTGAGATATCTTTTGAATGATACGGGACGGTCGCATACCGAATCGGGTCGGAGAAATGTCGCAAGTGGACGTGACTTCCCCGCTGGCGTATGACGTGGAACCCTGCTTTCCGAAGCGCGCGGACAATAGTTGTCGCGCGCAACATCGGAACGATGCTCATGCTGCAAGCGCAACAACACCTGAAAGATTCTTTAGTTTACCGCGAGCGACAATGTGTCGTTCATCATCAATAACAACTTTACCGTCATCAAACGCAACTTCGCACAGAAGTTCTATGAGATCCTGCGCCATATATTTAGCGTCAGCAAGCGTCATTCCTTGTGTCATTGTTTTATTGAAACTAGGCACTTCTACAAGATACATTTTATCGTCTGCGTTATCGCGCCAGATAGTTGCGTTGAAATTCCCATATTTCGTTTTAATAAGGTATTTCTTTTTCATATCCACCATTATACCACAATTTATGCCGGAAACTCAACGATGAGGGTCGAGCCCTTGCCCCGTACCAAATCTGATTTGGTACGGGGCTTGCCCTGCTATTTACGAGACTGGAAATTCTACTGTAAATGTAGACCCCTTGCCCACTCCATCGCTCTCGGCGCGGATGGTGCCGCCATGCTCTTCAGTGATGCTCTTTGCGATGAAGAGACCATAGCCGGTGGAGTGCTACACTGTTCTATATGTCGGAACACGGTCCGAAAATGCTCCCGCCACAAGAAGGACCTGATATTTATAACGATCCAACAGAGGTTCTCTGGAAGTTTGTCTCTCTCGACGCCTATGATTCCGTTATCCAAAAACTCAACGAGGCCGGTCTATTGTCAGACTTGGAAGTTCAGAAATTGCATGTGACCGTAATAGATTTATTCAATAGTAACCATAATCAAAAAATCTTTTGTGGAAGAACACAAATCATACTTAATCGCCTACGTGACCAGCTTACTGCGATGGGGCGCATCGAGGTATATGACGCTATAGACAGCGATGTGAAAAACGCGGGTCGTCAGATAACTAGTATGCTGCAGAGATTGGACGAACAGGGGTTGTCGCACATATCTAAGGAGCAAACCCACATCGAAGATGGCCTTATACAAATTGCTGGTATGTCTATAGAAGAATTCTCTGCTCAACCGGATTATCTTTCCGCAACGCTTCAACTTTTTGATGAACGCGATGGAACATACCGTGATGCAGCAGAACAAGTCTTTTTGAAAGGATTTGAGTTGGATGAAAAGGAAAGAAAAATAATACACGACGCAAAAGAACTAGGTACGGAAATGGTTGATCTCATTACATTACAGTTGCTACATCAACAAACTACCATGAAATATGGGAGTATTTCCGAATATGAATATCTCCCGCTTGGCAATTTGGAAGAAAATAAGGAGAGGAAAAAGAAGGCTATGTCCGAAGCGTACTTCTTTATAGGAAAAATCATGCGGACGGTTGCAGACTTTTGTAAAGAAGATGAGAATAACGCCGAGAATATTGATACTCTATCTATCGATCCAGTGGAGAGATTCTTACAAGCGGCCGGGAAAACACCGGCTCCTGAACAGGTCGCAGCTGTAAAGAAAATCGCCCTTGCACATATCTCGCACGGATTGAACTCGGGAGAACTTACTGCGCGTCTCGCTGGCTCTGTGCGAACATCCTTCCCGAGAGCCCTCATCGCAAGCTTTAACATACGCAGCGGAATTCTACATTCCGGTGCCGTGAGTGAATGTATGAAACAGACTGGCAAGTATCTGGAAAGTTCTATGGAACCTGATGAATATGTCGCCTCGATATTAAAGAGCGGGAAGCCTTATGGGTTTGGTCATCGTATCCATAAGACTGATACTCGTGATTCTCCAGAAGTATTAGGCAAAGATCCTCGTGTCTCACTATATATCGAAGCGTGTCGTAAAGGATTTCCTGAGAAGAAAGAACAAATCGACCGTCTTGTTGCATACGCAAAAGCAGTGCGGCGAGCACGACCAAGTTTAGGAGCAAACACTGATTTCGGCGCATCAGTCCTTTTTCATGCTCTCGACCTTTCTGCAAATACGGCCGTTGGATTTTTTGCAGCCTTCAGAAGTCCCGGCGTGTGTGCACAAGTCGTGAACGAACTAAATGTTAAAGGGAACTCACGACGACCGCCCTTTCCCCCGGTGTTACCTTATCCAAAAAAGTAAGTCACTTGGTCCTTTGTAAACAACGCTTTTTACGCCATATCGTTCACGCACAAGGGATGCATAGTCTTCATTGTCATCGATGTAGATGATATCTCCCTTGTCCACTCGCCCATCAGCAAAAATTTTCGAATACATATCTTCTTCTGGTTTCATTGAACCTATATATCCGGATGTGAAAAATTCAGAAAAGAATGTATCGAGGGACGCGATTTGCTTTCTATATTCCATCCACTCTTTCGGGCAATTGTTGCAAGCGACAAGCCTGTAGCGAGAAGCCAATTCTGGGAGGAGCATGAGTGTTTCCGGTATCGGTCGCACATACGAGCGGTATATCTCTTCAAGATAGTCACTTGTGAATTCCGACACATTCAGATCTTGTATGATGTTCCTCCAATAGTCTTTTTCCGACATCTTACCTGTATAGAATGAGTGTTTATTGCGGTTTAGCGCTTCCTTTAGATCTTCCTTTGGCACACCCAATATCTGACTCACATGAGCAATCCCTTCGAGACGCCAAGATGGGTGAAAAAAGATGCCTCCTATATCAAGAACAAGCGTCTTCATAAGAAACTATTCCTTAATCTCCCCGCGTTCCCGCGCCTGCAATATTGCAGCAGCACAAATGAAATCAATTTCGTCATTGATGTTTATAGATCTGCTTTTGGGCATGACATATCCGCGAGAATCTGTACCAAAAAGGCTCCCCCCTAGGATAATAGGGGTTTTCGTTACATAAATCGCTCCGTTTCTTCGGTAAACTAGAGGCAGGTTCTGTCGAATAACGGGGGAATTTTCCTCCCCTTTTTCCAAAGAGGAAATCTTCAAATCTTTGTCGAGTGTTTTAAGACGAATCGGGTGGCCGGTCTGATCAGCGACCACGCTCACAACAGAATCAGCGTCTGTTTCGAGTAGCAAATCAATCGCTCTCGTTATATCTTCTGGGGTTCTAAGCGGAGATGTTGCTCTCATTGAGGTAATGAGCTCAAAAATGTTTCCAGAATTAATAAGATCTCGTACGACATACTGGATGACAGGAAATGTCGCTTTACCGTCTGCAGATAATTCTGCGGGATGCCGATACACTTCAGCACCAAATTCTTTAGCGACAGAAGCTATGTTTGCATTATCAGTCGTAACCAGAACTTCCGTGATATCAGCACAGTGTTGTGCAGCCTCTATCGTATATGCGAGTAGGGGCTTCCCCTCCAAGAGTTTAATATTCTTATTTTCAAGACCTTTTGAACCACCTCGTGTTGGAATGAGGCCTAGTACTTTCCTTTCTTGCTTTGGAATTACTTCTTCAGGTTCTCTTTTTTCTGTGCTTGAGAAGCTTTCTTTAGACATACAGATACAATGAATTATCCAACGGGAAATTCAACGATGAAGGTGGAACCTTTACCCTGCCCTTCCGATTCGGCGCGGATGGTTCCGCCATGCTCCTCCGTGATGCTCTTCGCGATGAAAAGGCCGTAGCCGGTGGAGTGTACATTGACCCGCTGGGAATCTTTGCCGTGACCTCCTTCGGTAAAAAGCTTCTTTTTGTCTTCCTCCGTAATGCCGATGCCAGTGTCTTTCACGGCAAAAACTATCTTCGGGCCGGCGCGCTTGAGCGAAACCGCCACAGAGCCGGACGGCGTGTAGGCGATGGAATTATCAATGATGTTGCGGAGCACGTGGTCAAAAATCTGCGGAGCGTCGCCGGTCATCTGGTATGCACCTTCGGCTGCGATAAAGGTGAGTGCGAGCTCTTTCTTCTCTGCCGACGGCTTTGCCCGCTCCACCGCCTTTGCGACAAGTTCTTTGAGATCGAACGGCGCTTTCGCGTAAGTCACCTTCCCCTTCTTTAAGTTCGAAGCCTTGAGGATGTTCGCCACGCCATCAGCACCTTGGCGCGACTCCACGAGCGCCTGTGTCACGAACGCTTTCATCGCTTCCGGCAACGGACCAAAATCGCCTTCGGTGAGTAACGCAAATGCACCCGCATCTTTGGTCAAGGACCCCTTCACTTCGTGCCCGATAAAGTGCAGCAACCCCTCCTGTCGTTCGTTCGTCTCCTGCAATTCTTTGGCAAGGATCTCGATGTGCTCTCTCTGCTCGATTTCTCGCTTGACACTTTGAACGAGGAAGACTCCGCTGATCAGGAAAGCAATGAGAGTTGCTGCTGATAAAATAGTGCCGGATGTGGTCGTACTGTAGAACAAGCGCGCTCCTATAAGTACGGCAATTCCTGCGACGAGCGCCTGGGTGGCGATAAGTTTTACTTTGAATGTTTTGAATTTGACGACGGTGTACGTTAGGAAGGCGATAAATACCGGCATCCCGAACAGCCCGACCTGCGCCAGGTCCCAATTATCAGTTATGCTTCCAATAATGTTTCCTGAGGAAAAGGCGATCAAGAATACGATTAGTCCCGTAGTAAAAAGAATGATTTCTGTTCTTCGTTTTGCTTGTTTGTGAATACCCCAGAAACTGACAAATAGAATGAGGAAACTTAAAAATATTTCTACACCATATGTGAGGGAGAAATTAAGCAAAGGAGTTTCTACTACGTTGCACGAGGAGATATCGACGCCTGGAAGTAAATAGTGGGTCGGCAATATGCTAATAATCGGGATAAGAAGGACAGAGAGACCAATTTTCCCCAAGAACGGAAGATCCTTTTGAGAAATAACTACATACGCAAAATAAAACGCTGACACATAGAGAAGTAGCTCGAGCAAGATTTGCAAACTCCAACTAAATAAAATTACATCTGGGCGAATTGATGCCCAAAGAAGCACGTCAACGACTGTCCATGCCGTGAAGAAAAAGACGATTGCAACATACAACCTAATAGCAATAGATTCACGAACGCGCGGAATAAGTAGCAAAACGAATACAACTGCCGCTAGTATCGCAATGAAGTGCGAATAATAGAGAAACGCTGGAGGATTGCTCGAAAAGAAAAAATACTGCGCTGGTTCTCCCGGACAAAGCGGTTGCATACGTCCTTAAATCATACCACCCTCGAATGGTATAGTGATACCTATGGAAAAAAGTAAACTAGACGCACTCTCGCCAGGGCTGAGAAAGCTCATCGTACAGGACACCGTTAAGACAGTAGGTACTTTGAGTGAGAATATGGAAAATAGTCCCGCCCCAGTAAGCACCTTTGCGGAAAGAACGTTATTGCACTGCAACGGCGGCTCGACTTTAGAAGCGGCTTTATGGTTGAAGAACCATCTAACGAACGGCGGGAAATTAGTCATCACGCTGGCAGGCGCCTTAAGTTCTTTTCAAATCGGCATTCTCCTCGCCGAGCTCATCCGGAAAGACAAAGTGCACCTAATATCATCCACTGGCGCCAATCATGAGGAGTCATATTATCGCTACGTCGCTCACTCGCACTACGGCAACATTCCTCGCTACACCGAACTGACTCCCGAGCAGGAAGCTGAATTGCGTGATGCTGGCCTTCTCAGAATTACCGACACCTTTCTGCCAGAAAATGAAAGTATGCTCATACTAGAGCCCAAGCTATTACAAATGTGGAAAGAAGCGCAAGCGAAGAAGGAGCGATATTTCCCTCATGAATATTTCCGCCGATTATTCGAGGAGAAATTGATACAGCCCGATCCAAAAGCAAATCCGGACGATTGCTGGGCGTATGCGGCATTTGAAAAAAATATTCCCATTGTCATCCCTGGGTTTGAAGATTCCAGCACGGGCAATTTCTTTGCGAACTGTACCTACACCGGGCCACATAAGAAAGAGGGTGAGGTCGTATTGGACGGAAACATTATGAAAAGCGGCGCGGAATATTTTCACTTTATGTACGACTGGTACATGAAAGAAAGCAAAGATTCTCCCATCGCATTTCTACAACTTGGCGGAGGCATTTCTGCAGACTTCCCCATCTGCGTAGTACCCTCCCTGAAAGAAGACTTAAAATTGCCAGGTAAAGTCAGGGATTGGGCGGGATTTATTGAAATCGGATCTTCTCCGATGTCGTACGGTTCTTACTCCGGCGCGGGAGGCAAAGAAAAAATCACGTGGAACAAACTTTCGACAGAAAGTTATTATCAAATAATCCAAAGTGATGTAACCGTGGCTTTCCCCTGGATTGCCGCAGTGCTTTTGGATCTTTAAGAAAATTTGCGAAAACGCTCTAGAGTTCCTCCGAACCGAACACTTCGAAATCGTTCCGAACGATAGTGCGGTCGTAGGTGAGGTACACCGAAACTGCGATGGAGACAAAGAGAACGACGAATAGGACTTTTGTTTTCATGGGGCAATATTTTCCACCGGATATTTGAGTCCGCGTTTTATAAAATGCGTCTCAACATCTTCAAGCTGGAATTTTTTCTTGAAAAAATCTATGACAAATTGTTGATCAATACCGTTCTGACAGGTATAGACATCGGCGGAGAGGAACCTCCGTTTTGGAAAAGTATGAATACTGACATGACTTTCTGCGATGATGACGAAACCGCTCCAACCCCCCGGGTCCTTGATATGGTTATCCGGCGCGGAAATAATAACCGGTTTCATAAGTGGCCGCATACGAAGTGCATCGCATATCTCGGAAAGCGCGGAAAGAACGGCTTCCTCGCTATTGAGACGGTCCGGATTCCCACCATAACCATCAATGGTGATATGTTCCCCAAAGTGGGCTGTCATGGCACTTATGGTAGCACCAAAAAGAAAACCGGCGACTATGCGTGTGCATTGTCGCCGATTAGGCTAAACCGAGCCAGTTGAGAACGGGTCCTGCGAAAGGCGCCAGCCATGTTCTGAAAACTTCTATGGCGCCGAAAACGAGCAGTCCCCACCAGGCCTCCGAGATCAATAGGCTCGCCCAGAATATCTTCCAATCCCGAGCGGTCATTGCATAATTCCCGGCACCCTTCCGCATGTACACGGTGACGATGAAAGCGTCCTTCCGTAAGCTAAGCAGGAGGAACGCCAGCATATCGCCTCTGTTGGCAACATCATGGAAGAATCTCCTGACCCTTCCGGCTGCCGGGTCATCCCGTACGCGTTTAATCGTCTCGATGAGGAGCCAATCCTGCTTCGTCACGTTGTAGAACCAGAGCGTTCCGAGACAGAGAATGGCCGAGCCCATAGCTGCGTACAGCCAGCCGTACAGAAACCCGTAGTTCGCGATGAGATAGGGATAGACTACGAAATCATATCCATACACCATCGCGGCGTTGCCGGTCAGTCCGAGGACTGAAATGCCGATTCGCTGTAACCAGCGAATCGCTTGATTCGCTGATTTGAGCGCCATGGGGCACCTCCTGAGATATTAGTGGAATATGTCCAGAAACTTCTGGAACATGGATTTCTGCGCGGCCTCTTCTCGTGCTTTCGTTTCGGCCACTGAGCAACGCATCGCGTCCATTGCCATCCTCCGCGACGGCCTGCCGGATACAGCGTTTGGATTTGCAGAGATTTTTTTGGCGATCGCCGCGATTTCGTTGCAGCGCTCAACTCCAGGCGAACCTGCTGCCAAGAGCGGATTCGGACCGCCTTTGGCATAAGCTACGGATGAGCTGAGAGCCAAAATCAACAGAAAAATAAATGTTCGCATGACATACTCCTTTGTTGCGTTAAGAACACGGCATTTGGGGCCAAAATCCCCTTCATACCACCTTTTTATACTATAGCACACCTCTACAAAAATTGCAAGTCCAGAGCATTTGACAAATATTAATTATAGTAATATATTCTTCTCGGCTAAAACTAGTTCGTTTACAATCTTTCACATTTTGGAGGCTTCAATGGACAAGAGCAACCTGCTCATATGCGCATCAGGAAAGCCTCTCATCGATGAGAGCGAATACGAAGTCGTTGAGCGAAAAGGCATCGGTCACCCAGACACCCTCTGTGACGCTCTTGCCGAGAAGATCTCTCAAGCTTATTCGCGGTACTGTTTGTCGCGCTACGGCCTTATCTTAAGGCATATGGTCGACAAGATCGCTCTCTCGGGCGGTGCCACGAAGGTCAAATTCGGTAGTGGCGAAATGCAAAAACCAATAAGGCTTTATCTCAACTGCCGGTTCACCAGGACTTTCCAGCAGGAGACAATCCCTTACCTCGAAATCGTCAAGGATACCGTCTACAAACATTTCGGGGAGATATTGCCACTGCTTGACCTCGATCAATGGCTCATGATTATCGACAACACTCACTTCGCACCCGGCCCTGGTGTCGTGTATGAAGCTGATGGATCTACCAAGAATGAACGTCAGTTCTTCTTCGAAATTCCTCAGAAAGAGTTTGCTGTCTTCCATGATAACAGCCTGAGGGCGAACGACACGTCAACGACTGTCTCGTATAGTCCGTTGAGTGTCACCGAGAAGATGGTCATGCTCGTGGAGACAACCCTAAACGGAAAAGAATTCAAAAAGCTTCATCCCTTTGTGGGTTCAGATATCAAGGTAATGGCAAGGCGCATTAAAAAACGGGTGGACATTACCGTATGCATTCCGTTCATCTCCGCCTATACACCGAACAAGGAATTCTATGCTGAAAAGCTCAAGTTCCTCGGGCAGTGGCTCAAGCAATTGATCGCCACTCAATTCGATCAGTACGAGGTCTCGATCTCGCTCAACACGAGGGACAATCCGGCAAAATCGGACTACTACCTCACCTTGACGGGAAGTGCTATCGAAAGTGGCGATGAGGGTGTCGTCGGCCGAGGGAACCGTTACAACGGAGTCATTTCCTTCACCAGACACATGAGTATGGAGGCCTGCTGCGGTAAAAATCCTGTCTACCATGTGGGCAAGATCTACACCGCAATCGGCGCTCTCATTTCTCAGGAGATCTTCAGCCTGCTGGGACTTGAGGCTTACGTCTACCTCACTTCGCAGATGGGCCGGAGTCTCTCAGACCCCTGGTCCGTGTACGTCGAGATCTGCAACAGCGACGTTACGTCATCGCAACAGCAATTTGTGGAAGAGATCGTAGAACGCAACTTCGCCAAAGCAAATGAGACCACACAGAAAATCGTGAACGGAGAACTCAATCTTTACTGAACAACTCGAAAGTGCCCCTCGCTAACAGCTTGGGGCACTCTTTTATAAATTAAATGATTCTTCTGGATTAACATCTGTTTTCGTACCATCTGCCGCATAGACAGTGCAAGGTTTTGTGCCTACACATCTTGCGATACTATTTTCTATAATCAGCCCTGTCTCTTCTGGTAGACAGATAATTGGGAATTTATTTTTTATAGCCCACGCCTTGAAGCGATCGTGTTGATCATCTTTGAAGTGGCAGGCGACAGAATAGTTTCCCAATAGATTGAGACCTTCCATGTCAGACAACCCTATTTTGTTTTCGTCATCATGAGTGTCTATCCTCTTTCCGAGGATAATAGCCCCGGCACTTCCTCCGTATACTTGACCGCCAGCTTCGAAATATTGAAGTAACTGGTATGAAAAATTAGAGTTTTTAATCTCCTGTATCAGACTCCATGTGTTGCCACCACCGATATATATGCCATCAAGCCCTTTTAGATCCCTTAATTTAAAAAGATCATCGACTGTTTCAAATTGGACATCGTTTCTTTCGTGAAGTTCAAGGATACTTTTCATCCACAAATGCGTTGTGGGATATAGTTCATTACCCCGTAGTGCTATCGGTATATATAGAAAGCGCCCATCTTTCGGCAATGTACTAAAAAAAAATTTGTCGAGGGGGAATGATTGTTTTTCATTACCTCCCCCCGACAAATATATTCGCCTGTTCTCTTTTATGTTTTGCATGACTGTATCGCTTTGCGCAGCTCGTAAATATCTGCATTACAAGTATACACCAAGCGATTGAGGTACGCTTCTGTCGTCTCTTCACGAGGTGGTGGAAGTCCCAGCATCTCGCAGACTTTCAGATTGATGAACCTTTCAATCTCTAGGCGTACAAGCTGAATGGCCGCATCTCGACTAATGGCTGGCTTAATGAACTGTGACCAATAATCGAAGTAATACCCCAGACTGCGATATATCCATTCTCCGTAGTACTTCTCGCTGAGCACTTTGGAAAACCGCCTGAACTGGAAACCAGGACCTTTGTTGCTTGCCTGTACTCCACAAAGAGCCAAGAGCGCGAGCGTTCGACAAGAATCAAACATCTCCTTCGCACCCCCTGATGTCCAGGGAATCAAAGTATCGAAGTACGAGTCGGTCTTGTTTATTGCCCAAACGATTCTCTCAAGACCGAACCCAATATCACTGACAGGGATACGGACACCGTTTGCCTGAGGAACAAGAAAGTAAGATGCATCCCCAAGCTCAAGTCCTCCATAGGAAAAGAAAAGCTCGAGATTAGAAAACTCACCCGTTCCCCAATCGTTAGTTGATGTTTGCATGATGACAACGAAGTCATTCATGTGCAGACCGAGTTTTGAAAGGACGGTGCACCAGTTGTCGACAGCCTGCAGATGCTCGTCAAACTTCGCATTCATCTTTTCTGTACAGACGTTCACGAAGGAAGTAGATGTCCCTTCCTGTGTCCCGACGTACTGTTGGAACTGCATCCGGATACATGGCTGAGCCACAAACATTTTCTCTTCCCGAATTTCCTGATTTCGGTGAATGACGCCATCAAACATCTGAACGCCGGCGATGATCAGGTCAGTCTGCCCCTCAAAATTTGCTATGTTCAGAGGAGCGACCAACCCAAATCCAGTTGAGACGAAGTAATCCATCATCCTTGTACTCACCTCTGCAGGAGTCACCCGTTTCTTTCGCTTAACGAAAGTGCGGAACGGATATGTCCCATTATCGCACTCGTGCCATCCGCAGATTGACATGTCCATTTTATTGGACGGTTTCGAGAAGAAAGTCCTGCCACAGGCGCCACACGAGCGTCCTTGCCATCCTTTTTTGGTCATGAACTCGTTCACGGCCTGGGGGATATCTACCGCTGTTGATTTAGACATGGACACTCCTTAAGTTGGGTTTCAAGGTGCTACTCCGTATTACTCTGCCGGTAAGTTAGCTACATCCTATATTTTTGTCAATGCATTGACTAAACCGATATATAGTATTACTATGATGTACAGTTATTTAGTATTGTTCATTGTCAAACATCAATCCTGTTGAGGAGAGAATCATGCTTGATATCCGATTTATTCTCGAAAATATTGATTTGGTCCGGCAGAACACGCGAGAGCGCTATGCTAATGCCGACGTCGATAAGACAGTTGCTCTGTACGAGCAACTGAAACAAAAAAGGCAGCTCCTTGAGGCAACGCGACACCGTTCTAACCAGGCATCTGGGCAATTCAAGAATGCCGATGAGGCAGTCCGCGAACAGCTTAGGACCACTGTCTCTAACCTCAAGCAAACCATGGCGACTCTCAAGAATGAAATCGCGATACTTGAGGAGAGCTATACCGAAGAAGCGCTCAAAATCCCGAACCTCGTTGCATCCGATGTGCCGCAAGGTAAAGACGAGAAGGGCAACATCCCCATCAGGTTTGTTGGGGAGCCCACTAAATTCGGCTTTAAGCCACTCGACCACGTCGAGCTTGGCAAGAAACTGGACATCCTGGATTTTGAGGCGGCGGCGAAAGTGACTGGATCCAAGTTCTATTATTTGAAGAACGAAGCAGTTCTTCTTGAACTTGGACTCATCCGCTACGCGCTCGAATTGGCGATTAAACACGGCTTTACCCCGATGGCAACACCAGAAATCGCACGTGATGAGATTATCACCGCTTCAGGATTCTCTCCACGTGGACCCGAAAGTCAGATTTATTCCATGACCGAGGGCGCATTGAGTCTTATCGGCACTTCTGAGATTACTATTGGCGGCTATATGGCCAAGACTGTGATTCCGGAAGAAGATCTGCCCATCAAGATCTCGGGTGTCAGCCATTGTTTCAGAACCGAAGCTGGCAGTAGCGGTCGAGAAAGTAAAGGTCTCTACCGAGTGCATCAGTTCAGCAAGGTAGAACTCTACCAGTTCGTGCATCCCGACAGGAGCGCAATAGCTCACGAAGAAATGCTCGCAATCGAGGAAGAATTCTACCAGGCACTGAAACTCCCTTATCGTGTTTTGCTAATGTGCAAAGGCGATCTGGGGACTCCGGCCTATAGGAAGTACGATATCGAAGCGTGGATGCCATTTATCGGCGAAGGTGGCGGGTATGGGGAAGTGACCTCTGCTTCCAACTGCACGGACTTCCAGGCACGGCGATTGAATACTAAATTCAAGAGCAGTGCCACCGGCAAGACTGACTTCGTTCACACACTTAATGGTACGGTTGTTGCTGTCACCCGCACGATGCTCGCAATCCTCGAAAACAATCAACAGGACGACGGGACTGTCCTGGTTCCTGAAGTTCTTCATACCTATACCGGCCTGCAGACCATCAAGCCGAAAGACAGGAAGTTCTGATCGATTGAAACTCACGCTCCCCCGTAATTCTATGGGGGAGTATTTTTTTCCAATACCTTTTACTGAATAAGAGCTTCGAGTTCATCGAAAGATTTTATATGGTAAGTAGCATCATCCCATCTAGCTACAGTAGGTCGTAGAGTCTGCACAGTAAGGATACCCAAGGATTTAGCGGCTCCTAGTTCTGACATAGGATTATCACCCACTACCAACACATCATCCTTCTCCCAATTATTTTTTTCTAGAATCTCTTGAAAAATCTTTTTCTTACCTTTGCGTTTATCTCTAGCGTCAAGTGCATCAATAATTATTTCATCGAATAAATCTGCAATGCCGAGTCTCGCTATTTTTGTTTCTTGAAATTTTCTGTATCCGCTAGTGACCAAAAATTTCTTTATCGGTAAATTTCGTATGTATTCTTCGTCACCAAAAGACTTTATTTTTACCTCATCTGGTACTTCTATTTTTCTATATGCATCTCTCATGCTCTCTGCGATATTCTCTGGCACAGAAAACATTTCCATCGTGTCATCGAGACTTGTGGTCCAGAGTTGATGGCTGATTTTTTTCTTCAATTCCGCTGAGAGTTCTGAATTATTTAAGGCTTCTAACACCGGATTAAAAAAGGGGCCAGTAAATGCGTGCGCATCCAGGATACACATATCGAGATCAAAAATAATGCCTTTTATTATCATATACAGATAAATTATCGTGGCTTGTATATTATATAGTTCTAATAAACATCGGTCGAATATGTGAACCAAGATCTCTCTCTAAAATAAAAGACCCCACCCACAGGGGTCTTTTAACGAAAAAAGTTTTAGCCAACTACCTTTGTTATTATTGAATTATTGATTAGACAGGACAAATAAATGCCCAGAACTCGTCAGCGTTTACAGGAATATCCATGCTCCCGTGAACCACCTTGAGCTTATAGAACGGGATGCTGTTTGAGCAGCATCCCGTGTATCGGCTTTGAAGCCGCCTCCCTGTTTGGGTTAGTTAGTCGGCTTCTTCTTCGAGTAAACCCGATACGCTGCTCCACCTTCCTCGACAGTCCGATCGCCCGTGTGAACAAATCCGATTCGCTCGAGACTACTTATTCGACTCGTCTCATCCGGATGGGCATAAAGGAACACCGACGGTAGATTACATTTGTGGAACGCAAATTCACTGATTTCAAGGACAGCCGCAGTGAAAGCCAGCTCATGCTGTCGGAGTCTCGTTTTACTACCCGCTTCCTCCACCATTTCAAGAAAGATATAGCCTGTAATTGAGGCATCGTCCTCCCGTAGAACAAGTTTCGCCCACCCAGCCTGTCTCTTTCGGTGCATCACAGCGGATGGAATGTCCAAGCCTAACGGGCGCATTTCATCTATCACTTCTGCCAGACTGGTCCCCATTTCATGGAAGAGTGGCGGTTCAACTACGTTGCCTGGGATTTCCTCATGCAATTGATTGACGAAATCATCCAGTGCCTCGATGGTAGCCTGAACACGCGTGGTACTGCGGAATTTCTTAATCCAATCCCAATTAATCATTACATGAACTCCCGGTTATGATCCACAGATGACCTTACTAGATAAAGTATATAAGTCAATACGCCTAAATTGGAGACGGAAAAGTAGTGTATAAATAGCGGCATGTACGAAATTGAACATCGCGCCGTACTTACCGAAATAGCATATAAGGAGCTGTCCGAGAAGCTGGCGCGCGAGGCGACACTGCTCGGCACCGATGATAAAGAAGTCTCGTACTACATTTTCCCCGACAAGCTTCTGAAAGTCGTACGGAATATATCGAAAGGTACCGCGAAGATTTCTCTGAAGCTGACCGCGCTTGGTGCCGGTTCATCATTTCAGGAATTTGAAGTCCCCTTCCCCGAGGAGTCATTTGAGACCATGAAGAGCATTTGCGAGAGTATCAGCGCTCCCGATCAGGTAATTAGCGGCACGCAGAAACGCACGAACTATGAATACAAAGGTGTCGAGATAGCTCTCAAATGGAGTGAGGATTGGGGCTACCACGTCGAATTTGAGGTAATGATTTCCGACCTCTCCAAAAAAGAAGTTGCTGATTCACTCATTAGAGAAGTCGCCAAAACTCTTTCGGTGCCACTTATGACCGAAGAAGAGGTAGCCGCATTTTCTGCCGAGGTACGGTCGAAGAAAAACCCCGAACAGAAAAGATCCTAATCTAAAACGAATTCTTGAGTTCCAGGGCACGAGCCTCGTTTACGACTGAGCCATTACTGTCGAGTTTAAAAAACACGGGATTTACAATGTAACTTGGATGATAACCTCCCCATCTCGTAAGGCTTTGTACGGCATTTTATTTAGTTCATAAAAATTCACCAGTTTATCAACTGAGCCTGATTCACGATGGTCAGATTTAAAATGCGGGGCAAATGAAAAATCAATAAGGCCGACGCCGTTCCAAATAATCTCGTGTTCGTATCCTTCTGGGGTTATCTCGACATCATCAACCAATTCTATTCCATGGAGTGTCGGACCTATCACGCATACACCAGCACTATAACCTCCATAGACTATTTCGTTTTGATGTTTGAGATCCAAAAGGATCTTATCCAAACCACTATAAAATAGTGCCCGTCTTAAAATAAATGCGTTGCCACCCCGAGCCCAAATAAGTCCGTACGTTCGTATTTTTCGGTCGAGCTCTTCATGTCTTTTGGTATCAAAGAATGGGCGAAGATCGAGTTCTTCGGGCATTAGACCGAGCGCAGACAAGCCGTCAAGTTCTCGTTGTTGACTAATCTTGCGCCTATCAATATCAGTTGAAAAATCAAGCGCATTCGGTATAACTGCCACTTTTTTATTTTCACCCAAAAGACCTACTAACTCATTCCCCTTGTCTCCGACTCCGTATGAGGAAAGATAGAGCTTCATATTTCGCAAGTATTTAGCGAGTAACAATATGTCTGCGCTGCTCTCTTAATAGCATGAGATGCACATTCTCTCAAATTGCTGTGCGGCACATTCAAATTTCCCGCCTGGTTAATTTTCATACCAGATTTAGAGAGTCATAAAAATCTTTCGCGACTGTGCGTTAATACGGATATTACTTCCGTACGGCAGCGGTATCTGCGGGCTCGTATGTCCAAAGTCCATATTTTGGATGACCGGAACGTTCGGGTTATACATGCGAACGACTTTGAGGATAGTTTCGCGTTGCTCTATGCGGTGATTAGTCTGCCATGTCTCATCATGTTCATTCCCGAATTCCCATGATTTTGGACGACCGACCAATATCCCTCGCACGCGAGCGAGAACGCCGCGTTCGCCGAGCGCTCGATAGACCCGGAAAACATAATCCGCTGAAGGCATTTCCTCCGATGTTTCAGTAAAGAGAATCACATTCTCAAAATCAGAGAGTGGAGGAATTGCGATGTTGTGCCGCAGTAGCTCGTCTATCGACTCAAGACAACCGCCCCAGCTGATGCCTTCGGCATTTTCAGTACCATCCCAATGCCAGCCGTCATTCGGTAAGAACGTTTCTTGTTTCTCAAGATTTTTCGGATCATTCCAATCGAGACCGATATCGTTATACACAGGACTCGCTTCGAGTTCTCGCTCGCCCGATTCAAAAAGTGCCCACTTGAGATGCTTGAGCGTGAAGTCATCTATTTTCCCCTCCATAGCAAATTGGGTAAATAACGCGCCTCCATAAAAAGATGGTACGCCATGCATCCAAAGAAAATTCGCGAAATGTGTGTTATCGCTATAACCGAAGAACGGCTTGGGATTCTTCATGAAAGGTTCGGGAGGGAGATTTTTTATGTAGGTGACTTGATCATTACCGCCTATTGAACTGATGATCCCTTTGATACTTGGATCTTCAAACGCCGCGACGAGGTCGGCTGCACGTTCCTCACCTGCTGCCCCGAGCTTCTTCGTTGTTGGGAATTCCACGGGTTCGAGCTCGAAGACTTCTCGCAAGCGTTTGAGGCCGAGCTCATATACATGAGGAAACCTGCCGGGAGCCGCAAACGACGGCGAAAGGATTGCGACCTTGTCGCCCTTTTTCAGCTTCGGAAGTCGGACCATTTCTTTCATCATGATTTCTCGAAATGCTGGTAATCAATTCTGCCGCTTTCTGGCGTCCAATCCCCTCCCCACTCCCACCCGAGCGATTTCATCAACTGAACCAGAGGATGAACCTTCGTTAACGTACCAGATGCCTGCTCGTCATAAACTGCGTCTTTCGGGAACCGAAAGGTCTCGCTCAGGTCTGTGTCATATTTCACGAAAATGTTCTGAACTGGATTGATATCAAAAGCCAATCCGGCGGCATGTTTCGATACGCGGTCGGTGCCCGCGATGAGTCGATAATTATATCCGGACGAATTATTGTCGTCGCATGACCTCTCATCATTCCACGCATACTTCTCGTTACTGATCGGTATGACCTTCTCGATTGGGAACTTCATCTCTCGAGCGGCATCAAAGAATCGTTTGACATCTTGCAGTACGTCTTTGTGCACCGCGATCTGACCCGTATGGAGTGCATCATCAAAACCAACATAGGTAACGTTCAATACCTCAAGAACATCGAGTGCGCTTTGCGGCGCGGGGCTATCTGGATTTTGCGCGAGAATCGCGTCTCGACTCATAGCGCTGTCAACAATAATCGACGGTAGCGCGGTATTCATAACCCTGAGTATACACAGGACCGGCGTTTGACAAAATGGCCCTGACGACATATCGTTTCGGTATGGAATCGCAAAAACGAAATGTGAATGTGCTCACGAGCATGTTCCATTTTTATTGGCCCCACGCACCAGGGTCTATTTTTGCGTTTGTCGTATAACAATTTATACCGCTCACGAACTTAAACATAGGCCCTGGAAACGGGGCCTATGTTGTTTTATGTTCTTTCTGCAACCAACAAAAGGAGAAGTGTGATGATCAAGATCAATCCTGAAAGCATCAATGATCTGCTTGTTCTGAAAGATGCTGGCGTGCCGGTCACCCTTACGTCTCATCCCGGGAATGCCTCTCTCTACAAGCTCGTTCTCTGGAGCTGTGGCATACCGGATCACCTGTGGGATGTGACCTGCTGTAAGGCGGATGCTAATAATTGGCCGATGTATCGGCTGGTGAATGGCAAGGCTGAACTGCTCGTTTCAGAAGACATGCGCGCCGAGATCCTTCGAAATACAAGAGCCGATAACCGCTACGTGACTGCGTATCAATTCACGACCGACGGCATACGGCTCGGAAGATTCCACGTGAAGGCGAAACAGGTATGTTTTCCGAATGCGATATCGTCGTGCTCTCGGCTTCTGCTTTCGGAAAAAGAAAAGGTCTGGGAGATGTTCGACTATCTGGCTCGGACGAGACGAGATGAGGTATTTGCGCGCTGCATCACTCCGAGCGGAATATTAAGACCGCTCCGGGGGGCTTCTATAGCAACAGAACACCTGGCCACGTCATTCATAGATGTCTTGGGAGAACTTGATCGCTTGTTATTCTCTGACGAAACGATCTCAGTAAGCGGCGGGGCCTGTTATGACGGGGTCATGGTTCCGTTGTCTGTCATGCTCGTGCAATTCTGGCAGACCGGACAAACCGATCGTTACGACGTATCGGGACCCGACATGCTCCACTACGCACTATGTTCAGAACATCAGGTGAAGCTTTCTCTGATGTTGGAACATTTGCGAAAATGGCGACCGTCGCTCATTCCTAAAAACATCCTCATCCATATGTTTCCAGGAACTGCAGCTTGTGTCGGCTACATCAGGAATCATCCGTCCGAGGAAATTATGCGGCGGAAGGTCTTCATGTTGAGATCGTCTGACACCCTGAGTGGCAACAAGAAAAGAGAGATATGGGAAATCGCGAAAGAAGATGAGCGACGATGGCCAACCAAGATACGACCAGTCATAGATAAGTATTTTTCTCAACACGATCTTGCATCATTGGGAAACGAGCTTGTCGTCGACGATTTCTGGAGAGATATGCCTTTCTCGGTTATCACGAAAACGCTTTCAAGGGCGAATAACTTACTCAGATTATGAGCAACCCTCTCGAGCCAGGAGAAATCCTGGCTCGTTTTTTATACATGCTTAGTCTGAGTGTATGATGCGAAGCCGTTCGTGAGGGTGGCCATGCCTTTGACATCGATGGCGTAGGCCTCGAAGTCTGGGAGATTTTCGATGAAAGCGATGTCAGGCTTCCCCATCGCGAATAAGCCGCGTTTCCTTCATTACTCACATGATACTCCCCCAATTCGGCTCCCGTTTGCTAGACTGGCTGGTATGAAATACACCATCGAGCAATCCTGGTTCATGCACTTCTTTACCGCCGATAAAGCTTCGGCTCCTATGTGGTTCGTGGTCCGCCTGTATCTCGGCTATGAATTCTTTATGGCAGGGTGGGGCAAGCTCGCAAGCCCGGCGTGGTTCGGTTCTGACGCAGGCGCAGCCCTGAGCGGCTTCGTGCAAGGCGCGCTCTCCAAGACCAGTGGCCTTCATCCGGACGTGTATCAGTGGTATGCCTCATTCCTTCAGAGCACCGTGCTCCCTAATGTCATGGTGTGGTCCAATGCAGTCGTGTTCGGCGAACTCGCCATCGGGCTCGGCCTCATTGTCGGACTCTTCACCGGCACCGCCGCATTCTTCGCCTTCTTCATGTCGTTCAATTTCCTCCTCGCCGGCACCGTCAGCGTCAATCCAACGCTCATACTTGTGGCGATCGCCATCATGCTTGGTCACCGCGTTGCCGGTTATTGGGGACTTGACCGTTTTGCAAAGCCATATCTGCGGAAGTTTTTCTCGCGAAAACATCGATAACATCAGTATTGTGGAAACATGGATTAAAGAATTACCGAAATCTCGGATGGTATATCCGAATACAACCAATGACCAATTGAAATATTGGTTCTGGAGGTTTTACACGCCGCTTCACCCTTTCGTGCGGAATACTTCGTACCGTCTCGGTGTGGGGAAATTCCTTATGAGGAGCGTTGTCCCGGAAATAAAACATGAAGGGCGACAAGACTTCCTCCTCGGCACCCTGCACCCGGAACGTTCCGTGCACGAGTTCGTGTCATTTCTCATTTCTAAAGGGTTCGGCAATCACTTCATCGCATGGCGGGATACGGATGAGCTGGTGAGCCTGCGGCGAACAATCGATTTCAAGCATCAGTACCACATACGCGTCTTCAATGACGGCGAAGTGCGCGGCCATTTCGAATTCACGCCGGAATATCATCCCGTGTTGCACTTGGTACGAATCGGTTTTGAAGATCGCACCGATGAATTTAGAAACCTCGTGCAGGATTGGATCGTATAGCTACTACCAAGCGAGCCGAGTAGCGAACACATTCCCATGTGTTAGTTCGAGGCGAGCGCAGGGAGGGAGCTTTGTCCGCAAAGCTTAAGACACTCTGAAGTTCGAGAACTGCCACGGATCTTCCGTGTCGACGAATTCCGGGAAAAGCATGCCGTGCCCTTCTATCGGGGTCCAGTTGGTATATTCGCCAAACACTTTGCCGAGATAGGGCCCCGCGACCTTCATCAGAAGCTCGTGGTCAATTTCATCAGCATCTACGATGCCCGCAGTCGGATTCGCTATCGCCCACACCATCGCGCCGATGATGCTTGCGGTCACTTGGAGCGCTGTTGCATTGTTGTGCGGCACCAGTTTGCGCGCCTCATCAATTGAAAGGCGCGAGCCATACCAGTACGCATTTTTTGCGTGTCCCATAAGCAGTACGCCGAGCTCGTCAACGCCGCCGGGAAGTATCTCATCGCTGATGAGTCTTTTTTCTTTCTGAAGAGTGCCGTTATTGGCCGCGAGCTCATCGAGCGAGAGGACTGCGCCGTCGCACGGATGATACGCGTAGTGCACGGTCGGCCGATACGCGGCCTTGCCGCCGTCCATCACCGTCAGATAATCGGCGATAGAAATTGATTCATGATGGGTGACAACCCATGCTTGCTGAGCCCTTGAAGTAGGCGTCCAGCTCCTGCATTTGGTCATAAAGCTCGGCTGATCCAGATAAATGGCGCACTTCACACCGAAATCGTGCTCTTTGCCGTCAGCCGGAATCGCTTTTTCATGCGTGCCCCAGCCCATTTCAGACGGCTGGCAGCTCTCCGAATGGAATCCGTCCACGGACCAGGTATTCACGAACTCTCCTATTTTCTTTGGCGTAGCAGATTGCTGCGTGTCGCGCTCAGCGATGTGGATGACTTTGATGCCAAGCGTTTGAGCAAGCTTCGCCCACGCTTCGCGCGTGTTTGGCTTCTCAATTTCCATGCCGGTATCCTCCGCGATATTAAGGAGTGCCTGCTTTACGAAATGAGACACGAGGCCCGGATTCGCACCATGCGCGATGATGGCGGTCGGGCGCGGGCCTTCCAAAGGAAGTTTGCGCAATTCGAGTGCCTGCTCACGCAAAGCATAATTTGAACGCTGTGAGACGGAAAGCGAGGGATCGGTATAATACCCTTCCCACGGCTCCACGACGGTATCAAGGTAGAGGATTGAGTTCCGCTGGCAATACTCGATGAGTGCCATAGTCGATACGTCTACCGAGACATTCACGAGAAAATCTCCCGGGCCGATATGTTGTTTTATGATGTTCTGGTGGTTGTGCGGCAAAAGCGGATCAATGAGAAAACGAACACCGTATTCCTTTGCCACGTCCTCCCCACGCTTATCGGCGGTCACGATGGTGATGCGGTCCGGAGTGATGGTGAAATGCCGAAGAATGAGCGGTAAAACCGCTTGCCCGATGCTTCCGAACCCTACAATGAGGATTTTATTTTTAAACTCATACCTTTCCATTTCTCAAATTTTTCTTAGATGCCCTACGGCCTAATACTCAGCAGTATACGGACAGCGTCCCGAAAGTCAATATATGTGTGTGCACAGGTATGCTATTGTTCCCTCTAACATAACTAGACATGATATCCGAAGCAAAAAAGAAGGTCCTTAAATTCCTTGTGGACACATTGAATAAGAATTCAATTCCATTTCAAGTAAGCGGAGGTCTTGGGGCTATTACGTATGGTGCCACACGCGAACTTCGCGATATCGACATTGAGATCAATAAAAGGAACTGCACCAAAGCACGAGAGCTTTTTAAAGACTATATCGACGAGGATTTCCGTCGCTATTCAGATGGAGAGTTTGACCTTTGGATGATGACTTTGGATATTGACGGGGTCCCGGTAGATATCAATCAAGTTGAGGAAAGTTACATTTTTAAAGACGGAAAGAAAATTCTCCTGCCCGAAGATCTCATAGATACTGAAATGAAGAATATTGACGATATCGAATTCCCCGTGCAAAACAGAATAAATCTTATCGATTATAAACAGATGCTTGGCAGAGATACTGATTTAACCGACGCAGCAGAAATGCTCACGAAGGAGAAATAACGAGACTATTCATTGGAATTCGCCTAGGCGGGGACAGTAGAGGGGCGGCACCCCACTTCGGGTTACTCTGGATGTAATGGGTCATCGCGTACAAAACTTCGAGACGCTCGCCAAAAATGAATTGCGTACCGACGCGCTGAGCATCGCGGAGGCGGGATTCGCGGCCATCGATGTGGGCGCCGCTCTCGAACGCAAACTTCGCATTGAGGAAAATGAATTGCGCGTTGACGGAAAGTCGTACTCTCTTGAAGGACGGCGTATATTCTTCGTCGGCGTCGGCAAGTGTGCGTTCGCCGCGGCCGAGACTATTGAAAAGATTTTGGGCGAAAGGCTCACCAGCGGTATTGCGCTTGATGTCTCGCCTATCAAGGACGGCGTTCTGAGAAAAATCGAGACCTACGTCGGCACACATCCCTTGCCAACCGACGTGAACGAAACAGCGACCAAGCGCATCATCGAATTCCTCGCTGAACGTCGCGAGAGCGACCTCGTCATCATGCTCATCTCCGGCGGCGGTTCTACCCTGCTCTGCCTCCACGATGCGCCGATGACATGTCTTGATGAAAGTATGTTGTTCCAAGAACTCACCGCGAAAGGCGCGACGATACAAGATATCAACGTTGTGCGCAAACACATTTCGCTCGCGCGCGGCGGCGCGCTCGCAAAAGCGGCGTATCCCGCTGAAGTCCTGTCGCTCATCGTCTCCGATGTACCGGAAAACGACATTGGGTTCATCGCCTCAGGTCCCACCATAATTGATTCCTCAACCATCGAAGATGCTCGTGCGCTTATAGCGCAGTATGGCGTTGCCATTCCCCCAACTACCGCCTTCATTGAAACGCCGAAAGATCCGAAATATTTCGAACGGGTGACGAATGTGCTTTTCCTTACGAACCAGGACGCTCTGACCGCGATGAAAGAAGAGGCGGAAAAACGCGGATACGCCGTCACCGTCGAGGACGACCACTTCACCGGAGAATCGCTCTACCTCGGCCGCGCCATCGCCCGGAAACTCCATGACGCAGCCCCAAAAAGCGCCATGCTGTATGCCGGCGAGAGTACCGTGACGATTTCTGCGGATGCGGGCGCCGGCGGGCGCAATCAGGAAATGGCACTCGCGGCGCTCGCCGATGTTCGTCCCGATGAACTGGTGCTTCCGTTCGCTTCCGACGGACATGACAACACCACCGCTGCGGGCGCAATCGCCGATGGACTGACTCGTGCGCACGTGTTCACTAAAAATCTGTCCATGAAAGAATTTCTTGATGCGCATCGTTCGTTTGATTTCTTCGTTATCACCGGCGATGCACTTTTGACCGGGTATACTGGTTCTAATGTGTCTGATCTTATTATCGCGCTGAAAAAATAATTATGACTGATCCTTATATTCTTTGGTTTGAAAAAATCGGCATGGATGATGTCGCCCAGGTGGGCGGCAAGAATGCGTCGCTGGGCGAGCTCATTTGCGCTCTCGAACCCAAGGGCGTCCACATCCCCCACGGATTTGCCATGACCGCCGCCGCATATCACCACTACCTCAAGGAAACGGGGCTCGATATTTTCATAGAAACCACCCTGAAAGGATTGAATACTCGCAATCTGAAGGAACTGTCGCGATGCGCAAAACTGGTGCGCGACAAAATGCGTGCGACGCCGTTGCCTGCAGATCTCGAAAAGGAGCTCACCGTAGCGTATGCCCGCATGGAAAAACAGTACGGGAAAAACACCGATGTTGCCGTACGTTCAAGCGCAACCGCCGAAGATCTCCCGGGCGCTTCGTTCGCCGGCGAACAAGAGACGTACTTGAATATTCGCGGCGCGAAAGACGTGGTGCGCGCTTCCATTTGGACGATGGCATCATTATTCACCGATCGCGCCATCTCCTATCGAGCCGATAAAGGATTTGATCACATGAAGGTCGCTCTCTCGGTCGGCGTGCAGAAGATGGTCCGTTCCGACAAAGGCGCTTCGGGCATCATGTTCACCGTGGATACCGAGAGCGGCTTCCGCGATCTCGTCATCATCAATGCAACGTGGGGCTTGGGCGAACTCATCGTGCAGGGCCGTGTGACGCCGGACGAATATCTCGTGATGAAATCAAAGATCGTCACGGCGACTGAACCCATCATCAGCAAAAAACTCGGCGTAAAGAATGCCAAAATGCTCTACGCCCACGGCAAAACCGGCGTCATACAAACCAAAACCGTGTCGACCTCGCTAGCGGAACGAAACCGCTTTGTGCTCTCCGATAAGGAAGCGGTGGAGCTCGCGCGCTGGGGCGCACTCATTGAAGAGCATTACACCGCGCGAGCGAAGACGTGGACGCCGATGGATATGGAGTGGGCGAAGGACGGACTTACCGGCGAACTTTTCATCGTGCAGGCGCGACCGGAGACCGTGCAGGCGGAACGCGATTTTTCAAAGATCATTGAATACAAAGTCTCCGGGCAAGGAAAGGAGCTCGTGCGCGGAACATCCGTGGGCTCGAAGATCGCGACCGGTGCGGTACATATCATTAAAAATCCGACGGAAATTCGCACTTTCAAGCAAGGCGAGATATTGGTGACCACGATGACCGATCCCGATTGGGAGCCCATCATGAAAATGGCTTCCGCTATCATCACCGACCGCGGCGGGCGCACTTCTCATGCTGCCATCGTGTCGCGCGAACTGGGACTCCCGGCCATTGTGGGCGCCGGTAACGCAACGCGCGCGCTTAAAACCGGCACGATGGTAACCGTGGATGCAAGCGGCAGCGCCGGCATCGTCACCATGGGAAAAGCAAAGGTCACCACGCACGAGCATTCCATCGGAAAGTTGCCGCAGACTCGCACCAAGATCATGGTGAATATCGCCTCCCCCGATATCGCATTCGAGAATTCTTTCCTGCCGGTCGCCGGCGTCGGCCTCGCGCGCGAAGAATTCATCATCGCCTCAAACATCGGCATGCATCCGCTCGCGGTGCTCAATTATCGGAAACTTTCTCCGGGTGTGCGCGCCGCCATTAAAGAAAAGACTGCTGGGTGGAGCGATCCGGTGGAATTCTACGTGGACAATCTCGCCTACGGTATCGCGAAGATAGGCGCCGCATTCGCTCCGCGACCGGTCATTGTACGTTTCTCCGATTTCAAGACGAATGAATACGCGACGTTGCTCGGCGGTGCTGCATATGAGCCCGAGGAAGCAAATCCGATGATAGGCTGGCGCGGCGCGTCCCGTTATTACGATCCGAAGTTCAAACAAGCATTTATACTCGAATGCCGCGCGCTCGTGAAAGTGCGCGAACGCATGGGTCTCACGAACGTCATTCCGATGATTCCCTTCTGCCGCACCGTCCATGAGGCCGAACAGGTACTCGGCATCATGGCAAAGAACGGTCTCCCGACACGTCTCTTGGCAACGAATAAAAAGAAAGCGACTCCGGTGTATATGATGTGCGAAATTCCGTCGAACATCATTCTTGATGAAGAATTCCTCGATCTTTTTGACGGCATGTCCATCGGCAGCAACGACCTCACCCAGCTTACGCTCGGTCTCGATCGCGATTCCGGCATCGTGACGCACATTGCGAACGAAAATGATGAATCGGTGCGCGCTCTCATCAGCAAAGTTATTCGCACCTGCACGCGACGCGGGAAATATATCGGCATCTGCGGACAAGGCCCTTCCGACCTGCCTGATTTCGCGGAGTTCCTTGTGAAGGAAGGCATTGAGAGCATGTCGCTCAATCCCGATTCGGTCATTAAAACCATCGAGCAGATAGCCGAGCTCGAAGAGAAACTCGGCCGCTAAGTATGCCCAGTAGGACAACTTCGGATCGGAACTTGTTTCATTATGTATACGTTCTGGAAAGTAAAAGTGACAATAAACGATATATCGGCATGACTACGGATTTACGCCACCGGTTCCGAGAACATCAGGCTGGCGAGAGTTTCGCCACCAAAGGGCGACGGCTTTTCTCACTGATATACTATGAGGCATGCTTATCATTTGCAGATGCGAGCAATCGAGAGAAATATTTCAAAACGACAGGAGGCCGTCGTTCTCTCGCGAAACGCCTGCGCGACTACATGAGGGGGCGTAATCCGAAGTTGTCCTAACTGGGTATGCGCATCGCTCATTGTTTCGCCAAACAAATCTTCGATACACGAGGAAACCCGACGATCGAAACGACGCTGCAAACTGCGACCATTTCTGCCATTGCCTCAATACCTTCCGGCAAAAGCACCGGGAAACATGAGGCGATGGAACTACGCGGCAGTGATGGCGACGTGAACCAAGCGATAGAAAATGTGAATGGTGAGATCGCCCGCGCACTTACCGACCGCGATTTTGACTCTGCCGATGAAATCGACACCCTTTTGATTGAGCTCGACCGCACGCCTGACAAATCGCGGCTCGGTGCGAATGCAATTCTTTCGGTTTCCATTGCCGCACAACGCCTGTTCGCTCTTTCGGACGGCGTTCCGCTCTGGAGCGCCATCGCACACCGGGCGGGTACGACTCCCGGAGCGCCAAGGCTTTTTGTGAATATGATGAACGGTGGAGCACATGCCGATTTCAAGCTCCCCTTTCAGGAATATCTGCTGGTCGTAGAAGGAAAAACGAGCGCGGCACTTCCTCTCGCGACGGAGGCGTTCGCAAAACTCGGCGAACGATTGCGCGCAGAAGAGCCGGACGTGCCTATGGGAGATGAAGGCGGATATGCGCCGACATTCCCCATACTTGAACAGCCGTTCGGCATACTTGCCGACCTCGTCAAAGAATTTCCGAACACCTCGATCGCTATTGATGCCGCCGCGAGCGAATTATTTCACGATGGCGCATATCACCTTCTCGGAAAATCCTACTCCGCCGATGAGCTTGCCTCCATATATGGAGGGATTACGGAAAAGTATCCGATGCATTCGATTGAAGATCCGTTCACCGAAGATGCGCATGAAGATTTTGCGGCACTCACCGCCGCGCTCGGCAAAAAGATCCTCATTATCGGCGATGACCTCACCGTCACGAACGCCGCACGTATCAAAGAGACCGCGGAACGCAAGGAAATAAATGCGGTGATCATCAAACCAAACCAAGTCGGCACGGTAAAGGAGGCCATACAGGCGGTACAAGCAACCTACGCGGCCGGCTTTGCGGCCGTCGCTTCGCACCGCTCGGGCGAAACGGACGACACCTTCATCGCGGATTTCGCGTATGGCATCGGCGCCCACGGTCTCAAGGCCGGCGGCCTTGGCCAACGTGAACGGATGCTGAAATATGAACGTCTCCTCGCTATAGAACGCGAAGCTGAAACCGTGTAAACTGAGCATATGAAAATCCATTACTTTTCGGGAGAACCGTGGGAGGAAGCATATGTGCGAGCAAAGCTCCCGAACGAGGAGATTATTTTTCACACCGAGTCGCTCGATGCGCTTCCCGACCTTTCTGACGCGGAGGCGGAAGTCCTCTGCCCTTTTATTGACTCATCCATCAAAGAAGCGGAAATGGACCGATTCCCTGCTCTCAGGCTCATCGCGACCCGTTCGACCGGCTTTGACCATATCGACTTAGCGGCGGCAAAAGCGCGCGGTATCGTGGTGGCAAATGTCCCTTTCTACGGCGAGAACACTGTTGCTGAATTCACCTTTGCGCTTTTGCTTGCCTTATCGCGGCGCATTATTGACGCCGACGAAAAAGTGCGTGCGGGCACTTTTTCTCCCGCAGGGCTCCGCGGATTTGATCTTTCCGGAAAAACTATCGGTGTCGTCGGCACCGGACACATCGGCGCACACGTTATTCGCATGGCAAAAGGTTTCGGCATGAACGTCATCGGATTCGATGCGTTCCCCAACGCGGGGCTTTCCCACACGTTGGATTTTCCGTACGTTCCTCTTCCGGAACTGCTCGCACAATCCGACATAGTCACACTGCATGTGCCCTACAACGAGCACACTCACCATCTCATCAACGCGGGAAATATCGGCAACTTCAAAAAAGGCTCGTACCTCATTAACACCGCACGCGGCGCGGTCGTGGAAACCGAAGCGCTGATTGAAGCACTCAAGAACGAGACGCTGGCCGGCGCCGGGCTTGATGTACTTGAAGAGGAACAGAATCTGCAAGATACGGAATCCAAAGTCTCGATCGAAAATCAGTATCTTATCGCTCACCCGCGCGTCATCGTGACGCCGCATCTCGCATTCAATACGCAAGAGGCCGTAGAGCGCATTTTGAACACCACCACTGAAAACATAAAAGGATTCGGAACCGGAACGCCGACCAATATCGTTCCCTAGGAACGCATTCGCTTCTCTTCGCGGAACCGCACTTCTTCCTCGTCCATACCGAAATAGTGGGCGTATTCGTGCCAAATGGTTTCCGCTATTACTTTTCTGATTTCTTCGGGAACGCCGCCGGCCTCTTCTTCTATCGGCAGTTGGAAAAGAGTGATGGTGTCCGGGAGCGTGGGGCCCACGCCGTAAGTATCGCCGCGCTCCGTGGCCGGAATCCCTTGATACAGACCAAGGAGCGTTTCTCCCTCGCCGAGCCTCTCGCGCTCACGCACCTCTTGCGAAGGCTCGTTTTCCGCCAGAAGCGCGACATTTTTTATCTTTGCGCGGAATTTCTCAGGTATCAAGAGAAAACCCTCTTCCACCAGCTTTTCAAACTCTGCGCGGGTCATAGATGAAGGTAGTTTACCAGTTGCGGGGTAAGATTGTGTTGAAAGATAAGGCGATTATCTTGGCTGAATAGGTACTCAGGTATGCTTAGGACATTATCAGTTAATAATGCACTTATGAACCATGAAGTTGAAATTGTTCATGAGCCGGAGAGGGACGGCGTGGTCGTACGGCTCGCGATAAACTTCGTTATCTCAGGAACAGAATGGGCGGCAAGAAAGGCAAACAATGAGTACAGGCTTCTCGCCCAAGACGCAAGTCATACTCTGACGGAGAAGGAGATTGCTGAAATTGACACATATATCTAACAGCGAAAGCCGCCCTTTCGGGCGGCTTTCGTTTGCTTGTTGCGGGGGCGCGAATCGAACGCGCGTCTGGAGGTTATGAGCCTCCCGAGGTACCTCTCCTCTACCCCGCTACTTTCCAGTATACATACAAAAAATACACGAGCAACTTGCATTCCAGAAGTGGAAATGACTGTCTCAATTTTTATCCTATAGGATAAAAATTGAGACATCGGACTCATGACGAAACCGATTGGATTATTTTGTCGCTTCTACTATATGACTTTGAGTTCGCGAAACACGGCTTCGTAATGCGCGATGGTGCGCTGTGCCACGGTGTCGGAAAGGTCGTACGTCGAACCTTGATGCGCTATCTGATTGCGCACTTTGTGCGCTTCCCATGCGTTTTGGAGCGTCTTGAGTTCGGTCGAATCGGCGCTCTTCAATTTTTCACCGACGCCATCGCCCGCGTATCCCTCCTTTGCAAGCACATCATCAAGCATGATGTCAGCCTCGATTATGGCTTCTCGCCACTCACTTGGACTATTACCCTCCAGAAGCGACTGAATGTGCTCCCAGCGCGGGTGCATGCCGATCTTTCCTTCCGGCGCCAGTAGCGGGGTGCTATAAAATTCTTCTTCGCGTTTTCGCAGTTCAAAAAGACGAATGGTGCAATACACGATGACGAAAAGGCCGAAGACCGAGAGCGCATAACCGATGATGATGAACCAAAGCCACACGTGCGCAATAAATGCGGCGAATGCATCGTAATTGAGCGACGCATGCGTACCATAGATAAGGTCGTAGAGGAGACGGAAGAAATATTCAACGTTCGCCTGCGAGGATGGCATTACGTTCAGTATAAACGAAAAAAACGATTAGAGTTCCTCGGTGGCCTGCCCGATGGTGAAAAGAATATCTTCCGCCTGGTGCGGTGCGGTGAAATGGATGCCGACAGGAAGTTTCCTCCCGTCGCGTTCCACCGTGCCCATCGGCACCGAGATAGCGGGCATGCCGGTGAGATTTGCGGTGACGGTGAAGATGTCTTCGAGATACATCGAGAGCGGATCGCTCTTCTCGCCGAATTTGAAGGCCGGTGAGAGCGTCGTCGGGTACGCGACAACATCGCATGACTCAAATGCTTTTTCATATTCCGCACGCAAAACCGCGCGTGCGGCATGCGCCTTTCGGTAATACGCATCAATATAGCCCGAGGAGAGAACGAACGTACCGATAAGGATGCGGCGGCGCGTTTCCTCTCCGAATCCTTCGGTGCGCGAATCAACATAGTCATCGAGCAATGTCTTCCCGCGCACGGCGTGGCCGTAGCGCATGCCATCGAGGCGGGCGAGATTGGTGGACACTTCAGCCGGCATGATGACGTAATACGCAGCGAGCGCGTGAGAGCTCGTCGGCAACGTCACATCAACGAGCGTGTGGCCGGCGCTCGCAAGTTTTTCAAGCGTCGCTTCAAACGCCTTCAGCACATCTGTGTCCATTCCCTCTTTCAAGAGATGCCGCGGAACGCCGATGCGCAGATGTGCGGGAACTTTTCGCGCTTCATAAAGTCCATCGGGAATGCTTGTGGAATCAAGCGAGTCAATGCCGCGGATAGCTTCGTAGAGAATGTGCGCGTCGGCAACCGTTTTTGCCAAAGGACCAATCTGGTCGAGCGAGGAACCGAGGGCGATAGCCCCCGAGCGCGAAACTGCGCCGTAGGTCGACTTCAATCCCACGATGCCCGTGAGCGCCGCAGGCTGGCGGATGGAGCCGCCGGTGTCGGTACCGAGAGCCGCAATGCAGAGGTGCGCGGCCACAGCTGCGGCGGAACCGCCGGACGAGCCGCCGGGTACGCGAGAAGTATCGTGCGGATTTTTCGACGGGCCATAGGCCGAATGTTCGGTGGAAGAACCCATCGCGAACTCATCCATATTGGTGCGCCCGAGGAAAAGCGCATCCGCGTCTTTCAGTTTTTTTATGACGGTCGCGTCATACGTCGCCGTATAATTTTCGAGCATTTTGGACGCGGCGCTTGCTATCTTCCCTTCTATCAAAATGTTGTCCTTAATCGCAAGCGGAATGCCGCAGAGAAGCGGCGCTGATTCCTTTTCTGTATCGATTCGAATTTGCGCCGCTCCTATCGCTTGTTCATCCGCATCAAAAATTTCCAGAAATGCGTGCAGTTCCGGATTCCTCTCGTGCGCAGCAGTCGCGCACGCATCCCAGAGCTCGCGCACCGTGAGCTCCCGCGCGCGAAGCGCACGGGCAGCTTCCTCAATAGTCATTTCATTTGGTTTCTTGCTCATAGCGTTCTAAAGATACTGGTATGATATATCATACCAGTCACTCGTGAGTGATGATCTGCTTCACCGAGAGCGCGTTACCCTCTCTTGCCGGAAATTGTGCTGCGAGCTTCT
>Ga0172379_10000340_pt1 | contig 121094 bp, 105 predicted proteins | sample GrowelOW334metaG_FD_119756 | JGI IMG/M metagenome (GOLD analysis project Ga0172379, IMG submission 119756) | Groundwater microbial communities from an aquifer near a municipal landfill in Southern Ontario, Canada - Groundwater well OW334 metaG | ecosystem: Environmental > Aquatic > Deep... | reverse complement strand
CTTTGATTTTGACGGCAGCCAAATAGGGAATATCGTAGCGCGCCATGATCTGGGCCGTCGGCACCGCTTCCAGGACGATCGGCTCGTCAAAACCGTACTGAAAGGCCTCGAGAATCATGGGGTAAAAAGCCTCCCCGATATGATAGGTTTGCGGGTCGGCGGTCTTGCCGCCGCGGTCGCGGGATTCGAAATTCTTGAGCTCGGCCGGCAAGTAAAGGCCGATCCGCGTGGGACCTGTCAAGACGTACCGAGGAACGCGAGGTACGCTTGCAGGTCCCGAGCGTGCACGCGAGGGAGCCGGTTCGACGACGGTAAAAAAATTCCCCGAAAGAACTCCGGGCGCGTGAATGTCCCAGCCAAAGAGACGCGCGCAGCCGGGCCCAAGGACAATCGCAAGGACAAGGATCCATATCGCATTTCGGCCCAAGCACAGCCTGAAAGAGAATGGAGGTAAAGATTTCATGCGGAGTTTGATCTTTCCCGAAGCCTCAGCCGATCCTAGGATTGCGCAGCCGTGTTATCCATGACGGCGCCCGTATTGGCGCTCAAAACAAAGCGAACATAACGGCCCAGCCATCCGCGGGTCACCTTCGGCCTGAAAGGCTCGAGAGCCGAAAGTCTTTTTTGAATTTCATTTTCAGGCAAGTCGAGCCTTAAGGAGCGCTTTGCAACGTCGATTTCGATCGTGTCTCCGTCGCGCACGATCGCAATCGGGCCGCCCGCCGCGGCTTCCGGGGAAACATGCCCGATGCAAAGGCCTCGCGTTCCGCCGGAGAACCGTCCGTCGGTCACAAGCGCCGCGCGAATCCCCCGCCCCTTGATCGCGGAAGTCGGCGAAAGCATCTCCTGCATGCCCGGCCCCCCCTTGGGGCCTTCATACTGGATCACAACGACGTCCCCGTCGACGACCTTGCCTTTCAAAATCGCTTCGAGCGCCTCTTCCTGGCTCCGGTAACACCGGGCCTTGCCACGGAAGGTCATCATGTCAGCGTCCACGCCGGCGGTTTTCACGACCGCCCCGTCGGGGGCAAGATTACCGAAAAGGATTGCCAGACCTCCCTTCGGGGAAAAAACCTTCTCCCCCGTCCGGATCACGTTTTGGTCCGGATCCGGAGCGTTGAGGACATAAGATTTCAAGCTGCCCGCGCAGGTCTTGAGGTCGAGCTTGAGCGGCGAGCGGCCGTCCAAATACACGGCTTTCAGGATCGCTGCGATTCCGCCCACCCGATGCACGTCTTCGACATGAACATCCGGCCGGGAAGGAGAGACCTTACAAACGTTGGGCGTCAACTCGGCAAGCTCATTGATCCTTTCGAGCGAGTAGGCAATGCCGGCTTCGGAAGCCAGGGCAAGCGTATGCAGGATCGTATTGGTCGAGCCCCCCATCGCAAGATCGAGGATAAAAGCGTTGTCGATCGCCTCACGGGTCACAATATCGAGCGGCCGGAGGTTGTGTTCGAGCGCATAGGCCACGGCGTCAGCCACTTTTTCGATCAGCCGGAGGCGTTCGGGATTGATTTCCCAAATCTGCTTCTCCCGGTCCTTCCAAACGGCCGCCGGAATCGTTCCGTTCCCGGGAAGCGCAAGCCCGATGGCCTCCGCCAGGCAATTCATCGAATTGGCGGTGAACATGCCGGCACAGCTTCCGCACGTCCGGCAAGAAGTCGCCGCGAGATTCTCGAGTGCTTGCTCCGTCATCTTCCCGGCCGCCTCGCTTCCGACCCCCTCAAAGACCGTGACCAGATCGGTGTTGTTTTTTCCGGCAAGCATCGGCCCGCCGCTCACGTAAACGGCCGGGATGTTCAAGCGCACCGCGGCATTCAGCATGGCCGGGACAATCTTGTCGCAGTTACCGATTCCGACCCACGCGTCGCAGGGATGGGCGCCGACGATCGTCTCGATCTGATCGGTAATGAGCTCCCGCGAAGGCAGGGAATATTTCATCCCGAAATGCCCCATGGCGATGCCGTCGTCGACGGCCCCGCCGATATTCGCGTACCAGACGTTGTACCCCTTGGCCTTCAGGGCCTCAACCATCCGGGCCCCAAGGACGTCAAGGGAGACGTGGCCGGGGATCTGCGTGGTATAAGAATTAATGACAGTCACAAACGGTTTCTTCCGGTCGGAAAGGTCTTTCAAGACCCCGGCGGCGATCATGAGGGATGCGGCAGGCAGCATGTGCTTGCCTTCGGCTACAATCCGGCTTCCCCGCTTCTGGACGGCTTCGATTCCTTCGTTCACTGGTTTCAGCATGAGGAAAGTCCTTTCGTTGAATTTTGAAGTTCGATCGGAGTCACAACTGTCACCAACGGATTTCAGACGGCCGCGTCCGCCAAGGCTTCCGGCTCGGGGCTAGCCACGGCGGAAGGGAAAGGCGGATTTTTGGGATCCACGCTTTCCGGGTCCCCCTGGGTTTGGAGGACATATTTTCGAAAGGCGCGGTGCGTAGCGATCCATCTGAAAAATTCGAGCCATTTGCCCACCGAGAAGGGCCCTCCGCGAAGGGTTCGCCAAAAGGTGCGGGCAAAGAAACGGCGCCTTGCGCCGTCGAAAGTCAAAAGGTAGTAGGCGATCACTTTGACGAGGAGCATGAGAAATTTCAGCTCGAGATCGGCACGCTTGTGCTCGGGATTTTTATTCCGGAAACGGTTGAGCATCGTCACCAGGCGGTCGCCGAAGCTGTCATAGCGGTAAAGCGACCTCAAAAGCCAGTTGTAGCCGCGGTGCAGTTCGTCGAGGGTCATTTTTTTGGGGATGAAGTTGCAATCGGCGGCCCCGTGGCCGTTCATCTCGGACCAGGCGACATCCAAAAGCCTTCCCTCGGCCTCGAGACGCTTCGAAAGCGGCGTCTTAGGAAGCGCCATCAGGGTCCCGCAGGTCGTAAACGGGATCCCGAGTTCCTGGAGGAATTCGTATTGCTCGCGGAAAATCTGCTGATCATCGGCGTCGAAGCCGACAATCATGCCGGCGCATACCGACAAGTGATGGGCGTGGATCTTTTCGATGTCGGCAATCATATCCTGCCGAGTGTTCTGGGTCTTCCCGGATTCGATCAAGCTTTCGCGGCGCGGCGACTCGATTCCGATAAACAAACTGTAAAAATTCGCGGCCTGAAAAAGCTCGAGAAGGTCCGGATGGTGCGCGACATTGATCGTCAATTCGCAGGAAAATTCGATCGGATAATCGCGGGTCTTCGAGTACTCCGCCAGCGCCGTCAAAAGTTTCCGGGCAAACGGCAGGTTGCCGATGAAATTGGCGTCTCCGAAAACAATGTAATGCGCCCCCTGTGCGACGCAGTGGTCGACTTCCGCGATCACCTGCTCGACCGTCTTCGTGCGCGGGACCCGTCCGTCCATGATGATGATATCACAAAATTCGCAATTAAAAGGACAGCCGCGGCTCGTCTGGAGGGAAAACATGTTGTAGCGGTCGCCGCGGACGAGTTCATAGCGGGGAACTGGGCTCGAGGTCAGCTGGACTTTCTCCTCGGAAAGATAAAGATTGCGCGCCTTCCCAAGCTCAAAATCCCGGAGAAACTCGGGCCAGACGGCCTCGGCCTCCCCGCACACCCGGTAGCCGCCCTTGCCTTCGAAAGCGTCCGGAAAGAGCGTGCAGTAAGGGCCGCCAAAAACGACCGGCTTGCCCCGTTTTTGGAACTCTGCGGCAATCTCGAGCGCGCGCTGGTACTGGACATTGAAGGCCGTAATCCCCACCAGGTCCGCGTCCGAATCAAAACGGAGGTCTTCGACATTTTCGTCGATGATCTCGACCTGCCAGTCCGAAGGCGTCAAGGCCGCCACCGTCGCAAGCCCGAGCGGAGTGGTCGAAAACCGGGTGCCGGTAAAAGGCTGGAGTCCGTCAAAGGACCAAATGGTCGGTTCGAACCGGGGATTGATGAGAACGACTTTCATCAGTTATAGTAGGAGGTGGATCGCTTCAGCAAGGACAGCATGAAACGCACGAAGAGAATCGCCTCCGCAATCCCGTTGACGAAAAGTTTGACGTAATTGATCCTGAGGATCTGGCCCCTGCGCCAATTGACCATCACCTCGCGGCGCCAGAAACGCTTCAAGTGCGCTCGTGAGGCCATGAGCGGCGAAACGTTGAAAATGTTGAGTTTCCCGAGCCAAAGCTGAAAGCGGGATGGAATCCTGAGCGGCGGCAAGATTTTCCCCTCGGACTTCGAGGCCACATAGGCCGCGGCCCGGCAGTAAACCGCCTGAATTTCCCGGAGGCCGAGGTCGCGCCATTCCCTCGCGCGCTTTTGGATCTGTCCGATTTCTAAAACGACTCTTTCCTCGAGCACCGTTCGCCGTCGGGTCGCAAGCCACACCTCTTCGAGCTCAAAAGCCAGGCGAAACCAGCCGGCAATCTCACTGGACACATCCCGCACGCGCCTTTTGAAGTAAGTCCATCGTCCCTCGAGAGCGTAATCCGGCCGCCGTTCACGCCGCCCCTTGCGTCGAACGAAGCCGTGGAGCATCGGATGCCCACCCTCGACCTGGACGGAGTTCTTGTACCAGAGGAAATTGAGAAAAATCCCCCAGTACAGCTCCGGCCGGACGCAGCGCAGGGTATTTTTCATATTTTCGATCCCGTAGAAATCTTCCCAAGCGGCCTCGTAAGCGCGCGTCCATTCGCCCGGGGCCATCCGGGCATGCCGGTGGGTCTCATGGAAGGTGTCATAATTATTCAAGTCCGCATCCAGCACTGCCCCCCGCGCCGCCATGTGCACGTAATCCATGGAACCCGGAAGCGGGGTCATCATGAAGAAAGACGCCTGCCCCGCCCCGAGGGCCTTGAGGCGCTGGACATCTTGGCGAACCGAGGCCGTCGTATCGAACGGAAAACCGATGATATAGGCGAGGTGGGCCACGATGCCGGCATCCTGGTAAGCATCCACCAAACGTTTGTAATCTTCGATGTTGTTTTGCGTCTTACCGACCGACTTCAGGTTCTCGTCGTTGATGCTTTCCATCCCGATGAAGGCCTGAGAGCAGCCCGCACGGGCGGCCTTTTCGACGAAATTTTTGACCTGGTGGGACTTCGTGTCGACCTGAATCATAAAGCTCAGCGGGACCTTTCCCTCTTCGCGAAGCTTGATGAAGGCGTCAAACAGGGCTTCCCAGTTTTTATTGCGGCAAAAATTGTCATCGGTGAAAAAATAAAAGTGAATCCCGTGCTGGCGGTAATTATCGCAGATGGCGTTGAGCAGGGCCTCAACCCCGCGAAAGCGCATCTTTCGCCCCTGCACGTTGATCACGGTACAAAAACTGCAGGCAAACGGACACCCGCGGCCGCAATCGAGCGTCGCAAAATTCGCAACGGCATACCGGCTGACGAGCTTGCGGCTGGTCTTCGGAAGAGGCGCGCAGGTAATATCGGGCGCTACGGCAAGGAAATTATAAACCGGTTGGAGCTTATCGTTGAGCGCATCCCGAAGCACAGCCTCCCACCGCTCCCCTTCGGCCTCTCCGGCAAAAAGGCTCACGCCCGCAGCCTCGAGCTCTCTGAGTTCTCTCGGCATCCGGGGCAGCGTGGCAAGGGCCCCGCTCACATGAAACCCGCCGATCATGACATCGATCCCGGCACGCCTAAATGCCATCGCAAGGTGATAGGAACGGACAAACTGATTGGTTTGGACCCCGACAAGGCAGACGACCGTCTTGGTGTCTTTTTGCCGGCTGGCGCGGACAATTTGATCGACGTGAATTTTCTCGACCGAATCGTCGATCAAGTCGATCGTCCATTCCAGCTCCGGCCCCAAAACACCTCTCTCCCGGACATCCTCGGTCAATCCATAAAGACAAGACAACGTATTAGACGGGATAACCCCCTTCCAGTACCGGATGACGTACCCGTCATCATCGTACTTGGAGGGCTTGATCAACCATAGGTGGATCCGCTTGTATTTTTTTACGGTCTTTTCAGACATAACCCCTTGACTTGAGACAAGTTCCGAACACAATCCCCCCTGGGCGGAATGTTCGGAAATAATTTTATTTTTTAGCATTGGGTGACGTTCTCCATATTCGTGGCATGAATCAAAATAGCCGCAAGGACCGCCTCTTTCGTGACCTTACAGCCGGGGGAACCAAAAACAATCAAAATCAAGGTGATTCAGCATACTCCATATTGGGGGGTTTGTCAGCAGAAAAGAGCCTCTCCGGGAGATCAGAGGCATAAAAAACGTCACAACCCAATTAAACAAAAAGGGTTGCGAGTGCTTAAGCGGTTAGAGAATAAAGTATACCACTGAGAAAAGACCGATCAGCCACATCACCGGCTTGATGTCCCGCCATTTCCCACGGATCGACTTAAAAACGATGAATGTAATGAACCCGAATGCCAAGCCTGTGCTGATGCTATAGCATAAGGCAATCATCACCATGATCACGAAGGCCGGAAACCCCTCTTCCATGTCGGTAAAATCGATATTTCGGACCTCCCGGATCATAAAAAACCCGACCAGGACAAGGGCCGGAGCGGTCGCGTAGGCCGGAACCACGGCAATGAGCGGCGCGAACAAAAGCCCCAGCAAAAACCACAGAGCCGTGACCAAAGAGGCAAAACCGGTCCTGGCCCCCTGCCGGATCCCCACCACCGATTCGACATATGTCGTGGTCGTGGAGGTTCCGAGCGCCGCACCGATCATCGTCGCCCCGGCGTTGACGGCAAGCAGCTTGTCGAGGTCCCGAACGTTCCCCTTCTCGTCGGTCAGTTTCGCCTGCGAACAGCAGGCCACAAGCGAGCCGATGCTGTCAAACATGTCCATGAACATCAGGGTAAAGATCGCTCCGAAAAAACTCCACTTAAAGGCCCCCAGAACATCCATCTTGAAACCGAGGGCGGCCGCGTTGAACTTGAGCGTCACGAGCGACTGCGGCGCCTGGACTTTTCCGAAGGCGATGGCCAGCAGCGTGGCGGCCAGAATCCCGACGATCATTGAGCCGCGGATATTTTTCATCTCGAGAATGATCATGACCAAAAATCCGGCGAGGCCGATAAGCACCGTGGCATGCAAATGTCCGGCCGCGATCAGAGTTTCCTCGCTTTTGACGATCAATCCGAGGTTCACAAGCCCGATCAGAGTGATGAAAAGTCCGATCCCGACCGACATGGCGGCGATCAGGGAATGCGGAATGGCCTCGACAAGCTTGCGGCGAATTCCGAAAACCGTGAGGAGAAAAAAGAACAGGCCCGACAGAAAAACGACGCCCAGGGCCGTTTCCCACCGGATTTTGTCATGCATGACGAGGGTATAAGCGAAAAAAGCGTTGAGCCCCATACCCGGGGCCATGGCAATGGGGGCCTTGGCCACGAAGGCCGTCAGAATGGTGGCGACGGCCGTTGCCAGGCAGGTCGCGGTCACCTGCGCCGTCTTGTCCATGCCGGCGGCGGCAAGGATCGAGGGATTGACGAAAATAATATAGGCCATGGCCAGGAACGTGGTGGTCCCAGCGATGATCTCGGTATGAAAGTTCGTCTGACGCTTCTCGAACTCGAAAAACCGCTTCAGCCATCCGGCCATGGGGGCCTCCTTACTTGAAAACATTGTCGAGCACCATCATGATCAGAAAACCCGCAATCAGGGAAGCGGTGGCCAGCTTGCCGTTGTTCTCGCTGTGGGACTCGGGGATGATTTCCCCGCTGATGACATAAAGCATGCAGCCGGCGGCAAAGGCGAGCGCCCCGGGCAAAATCTGGTGGAAGATCACAACGAGCACGACGCCGAGAAGGCCCCCCACCGGCTCTACCAACCCCGTCAGCGTGGCAATCCAGAAACTGCCGAGACGCGAATACCCCTGCGCACGCAAAGGAATAGCGACGGCGGTCCCCTCGGGGATATTCTGGATGCCGATCCCAACGGCCAGCGCAACGGCGCGCCAGGGATCGCCCGAACCAAACCCGACGCCGACGCTCAGGCCTTCGGGAAAATTATGGATCGTGATGGCCAGGATGAAAAGGAGGACGCGCTTCCAGCGGATCGCTGCGATCCCCTCCCGGCCTTTCAAAAAATGCTCGTGCGGAATAAGCTTGTCGACAAGCTCCAGGAAAAGCACGCCGAGCACAAAACCGGTCGCCACCTGGACGATGGACCCTTTTTCGAGGGCGGGCTGAAGCAGGCTGAAAAAACAGGCCGCAAGCATGATCCCGGCCGAAAGGCCGAGCATCGCCGAATACCAGTGTTTATTGAGCTTGCGGATCAAAAAAACCGGAAGCGCCCCGATCGACGTTGCAAGCCCCGCACAAAGGGATCCCAGGACCCCGGCAACAATCACATCCATCGCGCCTGCTCCTTTCTCGAGTCTCCTCATTTTACCAATTTTTTTAAATTTGAGATATAATTCTATAAATTGGTTTCACCGACCATCCTTCGAATGAGGTAAAGCCATGACCGCCATAGTCCTTCTGACACTCTCGAATATTTTCATGACCTTTGCGTGGTACGGGCATTTAAAATTCCGCGGTTCACCTTTGTGGCTTGCCATCCTTGTCAGCTGGCTCATCGCCTCCGTGGAGTATTGTTTCCAGGTGCCGGCCAACCGGATCGGGTACTCGACCTTTTCACTGGTTCAGCTGAAGACCATCCAGGAAGTGATCACGCTGGTCGTGTTCTGCTTCTTTTCGGTCTTGGTCATGAAAGAAGGGATCCGCTGGAACCACCTGGTCGGCTTTGCCTGCATGGTCTGCGCCGTCCTCTTCATCTTCAAAAAGTAAGGTGCCAGCGCCAAGGCCCCTATCTTTTGAGGGAGGGGAATGAGGGAAGGTTCGGCCCGAGGAGAGGCAAGGCATAGCGCTTGAAAGCCTCTGTCGTCATCAGGCTGTCGGAGGTCAAAAAGTTTTCAGGAAGATAGCGTTCACGATTCGGGATTTTCTCGAGCGGCACCGGAACGTAATCGATCCGGTACAACTTTCCCGGTGCCCGGCGAAACCCGACCATGACCCGCGTGACCCCCTTGAGCGCCCATCGCACGGCATGCACGCCCGCTAGGAACGCCTCCCGTTGATCGACCGTCGAAACGTAAGGCATCGACATCCGCTGAATGGTCCCGGGCTTATCGAAGCGGGCGCGGACCTTGAGGCGCTCTTCGACCCGCCGGCAAAGGTACCTTGCCGCCCCCTCGACGTAGACATGGCCGAAAGGATCCTGCGTAATCCCCTCGCGCAGGGCCCCGATCCGGTTTCCTTGGGCGTCACGGATCGTTTCGGAGAGCACCACGACGCAATGGCCTGTCTTACGGACCACGGCTTCGACGCGGTCGAGAAATCGGCCTTCCTCGAACGGGATCTCGGGCAAAAGCAAAAGATGCGGCGGATCCTCCTGGGTTTTCTTGAGGAGCGCCGAGGCGGCAACGATCCACCCGGAATTACGCCCCATGAGCTCGATCATTTTAACCGGATCGACGTCTTTCATCGCCCGGGTATCGAGGCCGGCCTCTTGAGTCGTCACCGCCGCAAAACGGGCGACCGAGCCGTAACCGGGGGTGTGATCCGTTTCCTTCAGGTCATTGTCGATCGTTTTCGGAATGTGGACCACGCGCAGTTCGTAATTTTCCTTTTCGGCCGCCCGTGCGATCCGCAAAACGGTGTCGGCCGTATCATTGCCCCCGATCATGAAGAGATAACGCACATCATGGCGACGCAAACGTGCGAGGACCTCCTCTTCACCGCCTGCGGGGAGTTTATGGCGCGAAGATCCCAGGGCCGAAGAAGGCGTGTGGCCTAGCGCTTTCAAAACCGATGCGGACTGGGACTTCAGGTTGATGTAGTCGTCCCCGAGGATTCCGTTCACTCCGTAAGCCGCCCCCCAAAGGGCTGTGATCTCCCGGCGGCCGCGGACGCCTTCGATCACGCCGGCCAAACTCTGGTTGATGACGGCCGTGCAGCCGCCTGACTGCCCCACGACGGCCCTTCCTTTTAGGATCGGTTTCATGATCGTTCCGGCCTCACCATTTCCCGGTTTTTTTGACGGGAGGTTTTGGGTGGTGCAAAATGTCGGAAATGGAACGGTTCAGCAAATCGTCGGGAAGCGAATAGCCGGTCAACTGGCCGCTCAAATATTTGTCGTAGCCGGTCAGGTCAAGCAGCCCGTGGCCGCTGTAACAGAAGAGGATGACCTTTTCCTTGCCTTCTTCGCGCGCCTTCACGGCTTCGTCAATGACGCACGCGACGGCGTGGCTCGTTTCGGGGGCGCAGATCGATCCCTCCGTACGGGCCCACAGTAGGGCCGCTTCGTAACATTTGACCTGGTCGTAGGCCCGGGGTGTGATCAGGCCCTCGATCGCGGCCTGACTCACCAGCGGCGACATCCCGTGATACCGCAATCCCCCGGCATGAATCGGAGGAGGAATGAACCCGTGACCGAGAGTGTACATCGGGAGAAGAGGAGTCGTTTTGGCCACATCGCCGTAATCATAGGTGAAGGGACCGCGCGTCAGGGTCGGGCAAGCCGTGGGCTCCGTCGGGATGATCTCGATCGCTTCGCCGTGGATCTTATCGCAAATGAAGGGGAACGAAATGCCCGCGAAGTTACTTCCTCCCCCCGCACACCCGATCACGATATCGGGTTTCTTCTCGCCGGCCATGGCCAACTGTTTTTTCGCTTCGAGCCCGATGATCGTCTGGTGCAGCATGACGTGATTGAGGACGCTCCCGAGGGCGTAGCGGGTCCGTCCTGTCGGATCCGAAACCGCGTCCTCGATGGCTTCGCTGATGGCAATTCCGAGGCTCCCCGGCGTCTCAGGCATTTTTTCGAGAATTTCCCTGCCCGCGCGGGTTTCGCGGCTCGGGCTCGCCACGCAGTTGGCTCCCCAGATCTTCATCATGATCTGCCGGAAGGGCTTCTGGTCGAAACTGATCCGGACCATGTAAACCTTGCATTCGAGTCCGAGGAGATGGCAGGCAAACGAGAGCGCGCACCCCCATTGCCCGGCTCCCGTTTCGGTCGCGATCCGCTTGATGCCGAATTGTTTGTTGTACCAGGCCTGAACAACAGCCGTATTCGGCTTGTGGCTGCCCGGAGGGCTGACGCTTTCGTCCTTGTAGTAAATTTTTGCGGGCGTCTTCAGGTGCTTTTCGAGGCTCACGGCGCGCCGAAGCGGCGCCGGCCGCCACCGACAAAGAAGCTCCAGGACCTCCTCAGGAATGGAGATCCACCGCTCTTGACTCATCTCCTGCTCGATCAGATTCATCGGAAACACCTTCTCGAGCATCTTCGGGGTGATGGGTTTCCCGTCGGCTCCGATAGGTGGCGGCATCGGAGTAGGAAGATCGGCAGCAAGATTGTACCACTGCCTGGGAATGTCTTTTTCACTCAAATAAATGCTGCGGTCTCTCACGGTCTCCGTCCTTTCTTTTGAATCGCTGGAAAAAGGGAATTATACCGCAGTTCCCCGTCTTCCGAAAGCCGCTAATAACGAGGTGGTTTGAAAATTCAGATGCGGTGGAAAGCAAGAAATAAGCAGGCGCCCAGAAGCAGAATCGCCGTAATTCTGGACAGCCAGGCGAGGGCCTTGGGATGAAGCATGCTCATCATCATCTTGTGCAAATGCAAGACCAGGTAGAGGAACCAAGCCGAGGCCCCGGCCAGAAAACCGCCCATGAAAAACCACTTGTAGTGCGGTGTGGAAGCCTGGGGAAAATGGGTCAGGATAAAGCTCATCACCCCAATCCACGCAAAAAAAACTGCGGGGTTCGAAATGACGACGAGAAACCCGAACAGGAAATAACGCTTGGCCCCCGGCCTCTTCGGAGCCGACCAATCGACCACCCGGGGCGTCTTCAGGAGAAGCCGCATGGATAATCCGAAAATGGTCGCAATCCCCACCCATTTCAGGATGACCCAATATTGAGGATGAGCCACCAAAAGAAGGTTCGCCCCCGTAAAGTATCCGTAGATGAACGCCAGGTCGGCGAAGGCAGCTCCCAACCCCACCAAAAAAGCGGCGCGCTTGTGCGAGTCGATCCCCTTCTGGATGGCAATCAAATTGATCTGCCACCCGAAGACAGAGGCCAAAAAGCCCGTCAGAAATCCGATTAGCATAGGGCCCGGTTAGCCATGCGCGGCGGGATTGCGATCCAGAAGGTCCCGGTTAAAAATGCAGAAAATCGGAGACAAAAATAAATAGCTCAGGAATACCGCCGTCAGCGCGGTCTCCAGGTTGAACAGCAAAAACACGAGGACCAGCAGCCCGACCATCACGTAGAGAAGGTAACGCCAGTTCCCGAATTTAATGGCTGAGAATTTTGGATACGGAACGTGGCTGATCATTAAAAATCCCATGCCGAACATCAGCAAGGTGATGATCTCACAGCAGAGCGGATACGCCGTCCAGCCTTGGTGATGGCAGGTCAAAAGCAGCATCGACATCGCCACGGCAGCGGCCGGGGTCGGCAGTCCGTCAAACGATTTCTTGCTGCCCAAGGCGGCCATCGCCACATTGAACCGGGCAAGCCGGTAGGCGCCGGTCCCGAGATAAAACAGGACCACCGCGAACAGGATCATCGGGAGACGGATAAACAGGACCGTGACCGCAAAGACGGCCGGCGCGACGACAAAGGTCACGATGTCGGCCAGAGAATCCAGTTCTCGGCCGAAATCCGTGGAGTTTTCGAAAATACGGGCAATGTGCCCGTCGAGGGAATCCCAAACCAGCCCCAGCAGCATCAGCCAAACCCCAAGCTCGTACCGCTCGTGGGTGATCATCATGATCGCAAAAAAACCGGAGAAGAGATTGAAGAGGGTAATGAGATTGGGGAAGGCGGCTAGGGAAAAGTAGTGCCTTTTCAAAGGGGGCCTTTCCGGGACCGCCAGGTCCCGAGCAGGGTTTTCCCGGCATAGACTTTTTGCCCGGGGTTGACGGCCGGCACGAAATCGCTTTCGGGGATGAAAATCTCGACTCGGGAGCCGTAGCAGATCATGCCGACTTTGCCCCCTTTTTCGACGGCGTCTCCTTTCGCCACGTCGCAGCGGATCCTCCGGGCGATGACCCCGGCGATCTGGCGCACGAGCACGCGCCGCGGCCCCTGCGAAAGGCCGATCCAGTTGGACTCGTTGTACTTCGCCGATTCCTCGCGCAGGGCGTTGAGGAATTTCCCGGGAACGTACTCCAGATATTCGACCGTCCCGTTCTCCGGGGCGCGTGTGACATGGACATCGAAGACCGAAAGAAAAATTCCGATTTTCAGGGCCTGTGTCTTCAAATACCGGTCTTCCATGACGCGCGAGATTTCAACCACTTTGCCGTCAGCCGCCGAAACGGGGCCGTCGCCTTCTGCCATTTTGCGTTTGGGATCGCGGAAAAAATAGAGGTGGAAGAGGACCAAAAAGCCGACAAGGGCATGCATCGCGGCATTCCCGGCAAAGAAAGCCAGCGCGGCCCACGCCCCGAGCAAAACCAGAAATCCGGGCAGCACCCGCTTGTCAAACGGACAACGCTGATTCATCGCATCGACTCCTCAAAAAAAATGAAGGCTTGCGGGCATTATATACCGCTTTGCGTCAAAAACAAACAGGGGCCATTTCCTACAGGTACAGGCCTCGCCGAAACCATAAAAGGCCTGTACCTGTAGGAAAGGGCCCCTTTAGCTCAAGCCGATGCAGGTGATCCCGCAGACGACCAGCAGCGTGCCGATCAGTTTCATTCGGTCTATTTTTTCTCCGAGGAGGAAGTGCGAAAACACGAGAACGAAAATATACTGCATGCTTCCGACCGGATAGACGAAGCTCAGGTCCGCGCATGTGAGCGCCATCATCCAAACCACGAGGCCGGCCCCCATGAGGCCGAGCCCGATCCAAATGTAGGGAACCCTGAAAACATCGCCTAAAAACCGCGTGTAAGCGCCCAAGCCTTTGAGGGAGGGTTCCGCAAGCCGGTTCGCGCTTTTCTTGAAAAAAATCTGCCCGAGGGTATTGCAGGACTCCGAGATCATGACCAGAAAAAGGATCCGTGTCACGGCTGTCCCCCGCCACGGGATTGCGCCGCCGGCTCGAGCCGCGCGCTTTTCGAAACAAAGTGGATTCCCGCAATGATCAGCGCGATCCCGGCCCAGCGAAGCCACGAAACCTGCTCATGGAGAAAGATCATGGCCAAAATGGGGAGCGTGATGTAGTTGGTGCTCGCCACCGGCACCGCGATGCTCAAGTCAAGTCTCGAAAGCACCGCGATCCAAATGAGGAAGTTGAGCGTATAAATGAGAACGCCGAGCCAGACCATCCATGACCCCGCGTTGTGACTGAGGAATCCAAAGATCTCGTGAAAACCCAGAGAGCCGGCCGGCGCCACCAACCCTTTTTTCATCAGGAGTTGGGCGAGAGAATCGCAAGTGTCGTTGGTGACGATCAGAAGGAGAATGCTCCAGGTCAGCCTGTTCTTTTTCATGACGCCCTGGCGCGCATGATTTTAAACACCGGATCAAAATTCTCGGGCTTTAATAAATGGCAGAGCCCGTGGAAAACGGGATTGATCCACCGGTTCCGGCATTTGGCGTAGGTGAATAAACGGACGAAATCGAACCCGAGTCTGCGTTTGGACTCATAGTTCGTGTTCCCGATATCGTAGGTCGTCATCCCATGCGCCAGGCACCAGTTGAAAAGGTCGCGAAACCGGATAAAAAAGAGGTTGTAGTCATGGGAGAGCGCGTAATCAAAGCCCAGGTAGTAATCCTGAAAATAATGACCCGAAACAAGACAATAGGCAAAACCTGCGAGCCTCGGGCCGATCCACCACAAAAAAAACAGAGTCTCGCCGGGCATGTTTTTCGAAATATTCCTGAAAAAATCTTTCGGAACCGTTTCAAACCCGAGTTCGTCGTGGCGCCGGATCGTCTGCAGATAGAGCGCATAAAGCTCTTCCAGGCAATGGTCCGCCGAAGCGGACACCTCCAAGCGGATTTCGTTCTGATTCGGATTCTTGAGCTTCCGGCGCAAGCCTTCCTTGGACGCACGGCTGAGCGTTTTCGTGTACGCGTCAAAGCTTGCAAACGGCAAATCCATCGCCATCGAAGGAAAGTTTTCAAACCGGTAAAAACCTTCGTCGCGCAAAAAATCAAACCGCGCCGTATCTTCCGCGTCAAAATCCTTGTAGGCGACGAGGCTCGCCTTTTCGTCGCGGGCCAACGCCTCCACGGCCGCACAGGCCAACCGGGTCACCCGAGGGTCGTCCCCCCGTGCTCCGACCTGTCCGCGCCCCATCGGCAAGCCGCAAACGAGGACGCGCAAACACAGAGCCGACGGGAAAATTTTCCTCAGGGCGTTCGTCCAAGTCTTCAAGAAACCTTGAACGGTCGTATCCAACGAATAGTTCATCAAAAAACAAGGAGCCGCCCCCGCCAAGACTTCTCCGTCATAAACAAGGACATACCGAAAGACAAAGTCCGTAAATCCGGATTCTTCGACGGTTTTGTAGAAGGCGTATTTCTCGGTCGCCGCGGGGAAAAGGGCGTCCCATGCGTCCTCACGAATCTCGGCGATCGTGGTGACGACGCGAGTGACGAGCTGCGGCTCCAATTTTTCCGGATGAGGCCGCTCGGCAGCTGGAAGGACAGCCGGGAACATCGGCTAGACGGTTTCCAGAGCGCGCCCCGGTGCTTTTCTCCGGGCTAGCCAGGAAGTCGCGTGCTCAAAGACGCTCTGAAAATCCTCGAAGGCCACGCAGGATTTACCCTCCCGCTGAAGGTGCGCAAGCAAAGTTCCTTTGGCGTAAACGCGGTCGGCCTCCATCGCGGCACAAAAATCGGAACGCCCGTCGCCGACATAGACGACCGTTCGGCCTCGGGCACGACTTTGGAGCACGTGGGCCTTCTTGCAGTGGGCGCAGTCGGGGCAGTCCCCCCCGCCGTGCGGGAAGGAGGGCATCAGCCGGTTGCCGCTGATTTCGAGTTCGTTCGCGCAGACATCGATCTTGCGCACGCCGTTGGCTTTCAGGATTTCCCGGATGAAAAAAGTGAAGCTGTCGCTCACGATGGCGGTCCCGACGTTTTTCCGGCGCAAATAGGCCAGGAGCTTTTTAAAATAAGGGTCCACCGCGATCTTCGACAGATAGCCGGCCAACTGGCCGCGGGTCGCTCGGATACAGGCCATCTGCCCCACCAGACAGGTTTTTGAACCGATCCGTCCCTCCTGCCAGGCTTTTTCGAGAACCGTCCACTCCTCCGTAGGCGAAAAACGGGCAATCACGTCATCGAGGACGTCAAACGACGTAATCGTGTTGTCGAAATCAAAATAGAAAATGACCTGCCCTTCCTCAAACTTGTCGGCCTTCATGATCAGCAAACCTTCTCTTTCCCGGAGGATGACCCGGCCTTAGGTCTTCGCAAACGCCCGCGTTCCCGTCAGAAGCGACGAATAAAAACCGCTCCTTAGCCGGGTAAAAAACGAGTCCATTTCCTCGGCCACGGTTTCGCGCTCGAAATCGGCCGTGATGACATGATAGGAATTATATAATAGAAAAATTTCCTTGATCGAGGATTTAATTCGGTCGCATATAAATTGTGAGTTTTTGACGCTGGTCATGTCGTCATTCTTGGCCTGGATACACTGGACCGGCGTTTCAATCGCCGGAAGCCGGCCGATGAGGTGCTTGATGAGTTGATTGAGTTCGCAAAGTAAGGTCACCGGGAAAAACGGATAGCCGTATTTGGCCACGCCGTTGAGCTTGTCCAATTCCGCTTTTTTATAGAATTCATGGACCCGCTGGCGGATGGCCTCGTTTTTAATGCCGTAAGGGGGCTCTTCTTTAAAGTAGGAAATGTATTTGAGAGGGGTCGCCGCCGCCAGGGGAAGCAAACACTTGGTCCAGGGGATGTTCCATCCGTCATAAAAAAGCGTGGGCGACAGACAGCAAACCCCCGCAATATCGGAGGGAAATTCCGACGCGAGAAGAAGAGCCAGCAAGGCCCCCATGGAAAGCCCCGCCACGTAGATCGGCCCGCAGTTCCCTGACTGCTTGATCCCCAGGAAGACTTTCCGGACCGACTCATAGAATTCGGGCCACTTGGTTTTTTTGAGAATGTGGAGAGGCTCCCCGTGATTGGCAAGCCTCGGGCAAAAAACGCTGTAGCCTTTTTTATGGAGGAAATTCGCCAGAAAACGGACTTCATTGGGGGTCCCCGTTAGGCCGTGAATGAGGATCGCCGTCACCCCATTTCCCCCGGGCAGACTGAGACTATTTTCTTCCACCTCGGTCTTAGGTGGTTTTTTGAGCCGTAGGCAAAACTTAACGGACATAGTTTTGGTTGATTTGTGGCGCTTCTGTTGCTAGTTTATCTCATACCGCAGCTGTGCAATGTCGGCGTATCCTACCCTAAAAAGGAGAAGATTTCATTATGAAAGATGCCTTAGTCGATCTACATAAAATCTCGCCTCATGTTCTGAATGCCGGCCGAGAAGCAGAGCTTCTGGCCGTTGAAAAAGAGGTGTGCTCCCACGGGGATACCGTCCATTACGCGGAATCGCCCAAGATCTTCCAGCATGCCGAGGGTAGCTTCCTCTATGATACCGCCGGGAAGCCCTATCTGGACCTTCAAATGTGGTATTCCGCCGTCAATTTGGGCTACGGCAACAAGCGGGTCAATCAGGCCCTCAAGAACCAGCTCGACCGCCTTCCCCAGCTGGCCTGCCAATATCTCCACCCGGAAAAGATCGAGCTCGCGGAAAAAATCGTGGCAAGCGCCCAGCGGGCCTTCGGACTGAAGGGCCGCGTCCATTTCAACGTCGGCGGCTCCCAGGCCGTCGAGGACGCCCTCAAGCTCGTCCGCAAGCATACCGGCCGCCAGCATATGCTCGCCTTCGAGGGGGGCTATCACGGAAGGACGCTCGCGGTTTCCTCGCTGACCTCTTCTTACCGCTACCGGGAACCTTTCGGAGAATTCGGAGACCGGGCGCACTTTGTCCCCTACCCGTACCCCTTCCGCTCGCCTTTCCGGATGAACGCCGAGGCCTGCGAATCGCATTACATCCAGATGGTCGAACGCCTGTTCGAGCACGAGTACACGGGCGCCTGGAATCCCAAGACGAAGCACTGCGAATTCGGCGCTTTCTTCGTGGAGGCCGTGCAGGGAACGGGCGGCTACATCGTCCCTCCGAAAGGCTATTTCAAGCGGCTTGCAAAAATCTGCAAAGAGCACGGAATCCTCTTCGTCGATGACGAAATCCAAATGGGTTTTTACCGCACGGGAAAAATGTGGGCCATCGAGAATTTCGACGTCCAGCCCGACATCATGGTCTTCGGCAAGGCGCTCACGAACGGCCTCAATCCTCTGTCCGGCATCTGGGCCCGCGAAGAGCTGATCAGCCCCGAGAAGTTCGGACCGGGGATGACCCACTCCACCTTTTCTTCAAATACGCTGGGGACGGCCACGGGGCTCGAAGTCATGCGGATTTTCGAAGACAACGACTACGGCAAGATCGTGAACGAGAAGGGGCAATATTTCCTCGGCCTTCTCAAGGACCTGAAGTCCAAGCATCCCGAAGTCGGCGACGTGGACGCTCTCGGCATGGCCTTGCGCATGGAAATGTGCGAAGCGGACGGCTTCACCCCGAGCCGCGCGCTCGCGGACCGGATGTTCCAGCGCGGACTCGAAGGGAACCTTTCTCTGGGCGGAAAAACCTGGGGGCTTATTCTCGATATCGGCGGCTATTATAAAAACGTGCTGACGATCGCTCCGTCCTTCGAAATGAGCTGCGAGGAGATGGACCTGGCGCACGACCTTCTGGATCTCTTGCTCAGGGAATGCAAGAAAAGATAACTTAAACGAGGTCCTTCACGGGGAGCGCCTCGTCGATCAGCATGACGGGGATCCCGTTGCGCACGGCATAAAGATACTGCCGGTCTTCGCGGATCAATCCCGCCTCGATGGGTTCGGTCACCGCCGCGCCCGCGCGGTTTTTCATCTGACCTTTCCGGATACGGTCGTTGACCTTCGCAATCAGGGCTTCTTCGGCAATCGAGACGTTTTCCTTGGTCTCTGGGCAGCAAAGAATATCGACAAAACTTTTATCCAGCATCGCGGGCTCCTTAAAGTTCGGCTTCATGCTGCGTGTTGAGGGATCCGGCACTATCTTCTCCGTAAATGCCCCGCCTGTCAAGGCGGAGCATTTCTGCCCTTTCGCCAAAGAACGGCCGACCAGCTTCGGGTACCGAGCACCTTGAGGCAGCGAAGTTCCGGGTGCCGAAAGCCGGCCAAAAATGCTTTCAGGTTCGAACGATGGATCCCGGAGACGATCAAAAAGCCTCCGGGGCGTACGGAGTTTCGGATTTTTTTGGCGTATTCCAGCAGGGTTTTGCTCAGAAGGTTTGCCGCCACGAGATCATAGCGGCGGCGGGGATTGAATTGCCGAAGATCCAGACGCCGGAAGTCGCCCGCGCGGCATCCGTTCAACGCATAATTACGGCGCGCGATACGGACCGAATGCGCGTCATGATCGATCGCTTGCACTTCGCGGGCCCCCATGTTGGCCGCGGCGACCGCAAGGATCCCGGTTCCCGTCCCGAGATCCAGAAAATTTTCAAACCGCCCCGCAAGCCTTTCCATTCCGGTGATTGCAAGCCGGGTCGACTCGTGCGTTCCCGAACCGAAGGCTGCGCCGGGGTCGAGCAAAATCGGGATTCTTCCGCTCTCCAGATTCCTCCCCCGCTCCCAAACGGGCACTACGGCAAACCGCTCTCCGAGCGGCCGGGTCCGGTAATGTCGCTTCCACTTATCGAGCCAGTCCGCGGGGCCGAGCAGTCGCGTTTCGAGTTTCAAACCCGCAGCCTCAAGGGTTCCAACACCGCGGACCATCCGGGAAATTTCTCGCCGGGATCGCGTATAAAAACAGGCTTTCCAGAACGTTCGGGTGGCGCTCGTCACAAGACGCTCCTCCCCAATACCCCGGCTTCGAAAAAAATCCAGAATCCCCTTCCTGCGTGAGGGGGGCCGGGAAGAGACGCGAATCGAAACTTCCAGATAGGCCCGCGCCGGGAAGTGTCCCGCAAGGACCTTCATGGTTCCGGAGTCCCGGGCTCGCCAGCCAGTACGAAATTCAGCTGTTCAGGATGAAAATAGCGGGCGATGACTTGCCGGACATCTTCGGGAGTCAATTTCCGGATCAGCTCCTGAAACTCGTCCAGATAGCGAATCCCGACCCCCGTCTCCTCCACCCGCCGGATTTGTTCGGCAATCGATCCGGTGGTCGCAAAATTCATCTGGGATCGTCCGATCAGCGTATTCTGGTTGCGCTTCAGCTCGTCGGGCGCGAGGCCCTCGCGAACGAAACGCCGTATTTCATCCAGGGTCCGTCGGCGGGCCTCTTCTGCAAGAGAAGGCAGGGTCATCAGGTGGACCAGCCAGTGGCCCTCGATTTCCCCCGTGACCCCTTCCATCCTGGAGTAAACCGAATAGCTCAGGCCGTAAGTGTCGCGAATGCTTGCCGTCAGTCGGGAGGAAAAATCGCCGCCCAAACCAAACAGGGCCAGAGTCACCGCAGGCCAATCGGGATGTTTTCGCGTGATCGGGACCCCGTGTCCGAAACAAAGATCGAGATTCCCCTTCCCCTTGATCTCGATCGTCCGCGACTTCGGCGCCCCCGCCCTGACGTTCGTTTCAAACGCGGGGCGAACGTCGAGGGACGGCCAATCCCCGAAGGCTTTCCGGAAAAGATCCGATAGGGCCGAAGCGTCGACGTCTCCGGCCGCCGTCACGAGAAAAGCGTTTTTGCCGTAATGTGCGGCGTGAAATTTCCGGACCTCTTCGATCGTGACCTCCTTGACCGCCCGTGCCTGATCATCAAAAGACCTCTCGTAATTGGGATGGCCCTCAGGATAGATCATTTCCGCAAGCGCCTGGGCCGCGGCGCTTTCCGTATCGGTCCTCTGGTGCTCGATTAAGACGAGCAGCTGCTGCTTGACCTTTTCGAGCTCTTCTTGCGCAAAGGCCGGGCGGCGCAGCTGCTCGGCGATCAAACGGACCGTCTCCTCCAAATTTTCCTTGAGAAGCTTTGCAAAAAATCCGGCGCGCGTGGGACCCGTTTCGAACACAAGCTGAACTCCACGGTCTTCGAGCATTTGGGCAATCTGGTATTTGTCGTGTTCGAGAGTGCCGAGATCCAGCATCCCGGCCGTGATCGCCGCAAGCGCCGGATTCTCCGAGAAGGCCTGACCCGCGCCGTAAAAGGACCCGGCCAGGCTGATGACGTCACGCGCAGCCGTCTTGACCGCAATCGTCCGGATTCCATTTCTGTCGTCGATGACGGCACGGTCCTGAATCCGCGCCGTACCGCCACCGCCCCCCGGGATTTCGGGAAGCACCTGGATCCGGTCAGACGCCGCCTCTTCGCGGCCGGAGGGCTCTGCCCCGCTTGGGGCCGCCAGAGGGGGCGCAGACCCCGGCTTGGATACCAGACGGCCCGCGGTCATCGTCTCCTCACCCAGGTACCGGCGCGCAACGCGCTGGACTTCCGCGGCTGTAATCCCGAGAATGTCTTTTCGAAACGCCGGGAATAAAGTCCAGTCTCCGGCAGCTTCGGCCTCACTCAGCCCGTGGGCGACCCCTTCGGTCCCGTCCCAGGCATAGGCTTCGTGCGCCCATAGCTGTCGCTTGGCCGTCTCGAGTTCGCCGGCAAGGACGCCATCCTCGCGAACCTTCCGGTAGATCTCCAGGATTTTGTTTTCGACGTCCTGGTGCGCAACCCCCGGCGCGAGCAAAGCCAGCACTTCAAAGAGCCCGGGGTCCCGGTAAGCCGTGACGGAAGCCGACACCTCGACGGCAAGTTTTGAATCCACGAGCTCACGGTAAAGGCGGCTGTTTTTCCCGCCCGACAGAATCTGGGACAGCACTTCAAGCGCCAGAATGTCGGAATGGCTTCCGCCGGGCGATTTCGAGACCAGATACACCGCCTCCAGCTGGTCCGGCCGTTCGACCGTCACGGTCCTTTTGCTTTGTTGTTCGGGTTCCGCAATAGGCTCGGGGGCACCCTTTCCCGGGGACCGTAGAATCCCGGAAAAGATCCGGTCAATTTGCGACAAGAGCTCCACGGTATTAAAATCGCCGACGACGATCAAAACCGCGTTGTCCGGCCAATAGTAGCGGTTGTAAAAAGTGGCCAGCCCGTCGACGGTCATTGACGCCACGTCTTCCCTCAAGCCGATCGCCAGATGGCGGTACGGATGTTTTTCATAAGCCGTCTTCCAAACCTGCTTCATCAGCGTCAGCACCGGAGAATTGTCCATCCCCTCGAGTTCGTTTAGGATCACGTCCCGCTCGGCCGCAAAATCGGCGGGGAGGAGCAGGGCGTTTCGCATCCGGTCAGCCTCCGTTTCGAGGGCCAAAGGGATTCTCCCGGCCGGAAGCGTCTCGAAATAATCGGTCGTATCCATTCCGGTCGAGGCGTTGATCTTCGCGCCCGTCTGCTGGAGGAGCGCAAACATCGAATTGCCGAGCTTGCGCTGGTAGGCGCGGCTGCCCTTGAACATCATGTGCTCGAGCATGTGGGATGCCCCCGTATGCCCCAGCCGTTCGTTGCGCGCTCCGACTTCGTAGGCGATCATCACCGTCGCAACCGGCGCCGAATGGTCTTCGTTCAAAAGGACTCTTAGGCCGTTTTTGAGATGCTCGTATTCGCGGATGCCCCCGGCTTCACGGATCAGACGAAAATTTTTCATCTTTTTTGTTCCTTCCTGAGCGGGCCCAAAAAATGTGTTCCACACGAAGAAAAGCCCAAGCCCCACAACCATTCCCGTCAAAATCTTGACCCGGCGCATGGACGCTCCCTCTCTGCGCTTTTCAGGCATGAAAGCACACCAGCTCGTGGATCTTGTACGGGTCTTGATAAAGAGATTCGACCGACTTGAAACCGGCTTTTTGGCCGAGCGCTTGACAAGTCCGAAGGTCCTCGGGGAAATCACTCTCCCGGACATGAGCCGTCAGTCTCTTTTTCTCCCCGTCTTCCAGAAGCGGCCAATGCGTCCGGCAGACCTCCTCCCAACGCGCGAGGTAGGCTTCGCGAGTCTCGGCATGAACGCGCATCGGCTCATAAACCAGCAAAGAGCCGCCGGGGTTCAAATGACGCCGGCAGGCGGCAAGAAAATCCGCTTTGCCTTCGGAGGGAACGTGATGCATCGACAGGCCGATCCAGACCAGGTCGACCTTTTCCGGAGATTCATTCAAGTAAACCTCAAAATCCGAAGCCGTGAAAACTTGTGGGCAAGCAACCCGGCCCATTTCCTTTTTCGCCATCTCGAGAACAATTTCCGACTGGTCCACGCCGTGATATTTGGAAATCCGGGCCGATGGAAGCGTCCGGGACATAAACCCCGCATCGCCGCATCCGAGGTCCAGAAGCGACAAAGTCCGTTTCGGGTGGCGGGCGAGAAAACGGCCCAAGGTTTCATAGGCGCCGCGATGGCCGAGATAGTCGCAGTCCATCGCCTTTTGGTACGTCTTCCAGTGCTCGAAGAAAGCTTGGACCGTTTCGGCAATCTCTCCGTCGGGCGTAGCTTGCCACTCGATTCGCCAGGTTCCGCGCCCGTTCGGGCTCAGGCAGGCTATCCCCGCTTCCGGAAACTCCGTCGTTGGAAGCCCCCCCGGTGAATTCTCTAGAGCCGCCACCAGATGCGGAAGGAAAGGAAGATGACTGACAATCAAAAGCCTGGCTTCTGGTTGTTCACAGGCAAGCGCGTCCACGGCCATCACGGTGCGGTCCGGCTGGTCATCGGGATCAAGGCCTTCCTCCTGACGAGGCATGTCCGCAAGGCTAAGCACGCGGGAAACTTCAAGGGCCGTTTCTTTCGCACGAAGTTTAGAGCTGTGCCAAATATGAGTCGGACGGATCCCCCGTTCTTTCAGAATGCCTGCAGTCCGGCGCGCCTGGCTGCGGCCCTCCGAGGAAAGGCCTCTCAAGGGGTCCTTGGAAGCGGAGAGAGCTTCTCCGTGCCGCATCAGATAGAGTTCCATCGCGTCCTCTTCACGTTCAAAGGCCCAAATGCCGGCGGTACTCCGCCGTAATATTGCTTTCTTGGTGGTTGCTCAAGCCTGCTTTTTCGGTTCCTGTCCGGATTGTTTTCGGTGCCGTGCCCTGGCGGGTCAAAAGGGCGAAAAAATCCTGAGGTTTCAGGTAGGACACCCCAAACGCCCGGGCATGATTTTGAACATAATTATCGGCAGAGACAACGCAAACGGCATGGCCCCGCGGGCACTCGCGCAGGAGGCTGACAATCCTCTCATCGGCCTCTTCCCTGGAATGAGTAAAGACCGTCACCACGCCGCCGGTTTGGGCCGGCCCGTAGAACGAGCATTCGTCGCTGCCGTCGAAGACGACGTAAATCTTACCGATGTCCCCACGCGCCGCGCAAATCGCCACGCACTCGCGCACAAGGGCCTCCCGGGCCGCCTGAAGGCTCCGGTCGAGCTCCCGCTCGAGCCGCGCGACCCCGTAAATCACGTTGTATCCGTCCAAAATATAGGTTTTCATGTCTCTATTCCCATTTGTCCCATTAGATCATTTTTGCAATCTCCGAAGCAAGTGCAAAAGGCAAATGGGTTGCAAGAGCGTAGCTCCAGTTTCTGGCAAAACATGGATCGAGCGGCTACAGGGTTGTTTGAAGGCACGCTAAGGAGGCCGAGCCCCCGGTGCCAAGGCGAGGCCGACGCACGCGAGTGCAGTCACGCCCGGTGGGGCGTGACAAACGGTGCCGGAAGACAACCCTGTAGCCGCTCAAAAAGATTAAACCTATAGGTAAAAACTGGTGCAACTCATAAAAGATCCGAAGAAATTCGCTGGTCGGATTCGGGTGGCACAGCCGAGGAGCCGAATCTTAAGCGTTTCACATGGTATAATCACGCCGTGCTGCGCCTCAAAAATCTGAAACTCAAAAACCCGGTTCTCCAGGCCCCCATGGCCGGCTGTTCGGACCTTGCCTTTCGTCTGCTCGGCAGACGGTTCGGCATGGAACTTGCGTTCCTCGAAATGGTCTCCTCCGAGGCGCTCGTCCGGGACAACCGGAAGACCATGACCCTGCTCAAACGCACCGAAAGCGACCGGCCGCTCGGGGCACAAATCGTGGGCTGCCGCCCCGACATCATGGCGGAGGCAGCCGGACGGATCGAAACCATGGGCTTTGACGTCCTCGACATCAACCTCGGCTGCCCGGTTCCCAAGATCACGGGCCCGGGCGGCGGCTCCGCCCTCATGGCCGAGCCCAAAACAGCCCGGAAGATTTTCGCCGCAGTCGTCAAAAGGGTCCGCCGCATCCCGGTAACGGTAAAAATGCGAAAAGGCTACGGCGACCCCTCGGGCAAGGAAGCCGTCATCATTGCTAAAATGGCCGAGGACGAAGGCATCGATGCCGTCACCGTTCACGGGCGGACGCGCGCCCAGGGCTACCACGGCCCGGCGGACTGGAAAGCCATCGGAAAAGTCAAAAAGGCGGTTTCGATTCCTGTCATCGGAAACGGCGACATCCACACGGGCAGGGACGCTCTGCGCATGATCGCCGAAAGCGGGTGCGACGGCGTCATGATCGGGCGAGGTTCTCTTGGAAATCCCTGGCTCTATGCCGAAATCGCGGCGGTTTTACGCTCAAAGGCCTGCCCCCCGCCTCCCTCGCTCGATGAAAGACGTAGCACGGCTCTACGGCATCTTGAACTCGAGATCGAAACGGAGGGAGAGAAAATCGCGGGACTCAAATCCCGAAGAATTTTGTGCTGGTACTTCAAAGCCGTCCCCGGGGCCGCAGAATTCCGAAATGCCGTCCATCAAGCTGCGGATACGGAAGCGATGCGTCAGCTCGTGACGTCCTTCCCCTTCTTGGTCTCCCGGTAACGATCTGCAAGCTCGCCTGACAAAGCCACATAATCCTTCAGCAGAAGCTCTTCTCCGCGCACCGTCGGGGCCCAACCCATTTTCTCGAAAAGTCCTGCAAGCTCCTCACGCGAAATGTCGAAGGCCTGGTCATGCCTGAGATTGTGGAGAAGGGTCTTGCGACGCTGTCCGAAAGCCGTTTGGATCAGGCGAAAGAGAATCGCCTCTGTTTTTGCGTCACTTTTCACAGGGGGAGGATGAAAATCGAGAACGACGGTACTTGAGTCCACCTCCGGCTGGGGGGTAAAACATCCTGGGGAAAGGTCAAAAGCATGGCGGACATCGGCCGCAGCCCGAACCCCGAGAGTCAGGCGTCCGTAATCCTTGGTGCCCGGAGAAGCTGTCAGACGGGCCGCCACCTCTTTTTGCACGGTCAAGACCGCCCGCTCGATCGCACCGCGATACCGGATCAGATGAAAAAGAATGGGCGCCGTAATATAATAAGGAAGATTTCCCGCCACCTGCACCCGGGAACCGCGCACACCCCGTTCGCGCAAAAGCTTTCCGAGATCGCACTCGAGGATGTCGGCGCAAATCACCTCAAGCCTTCCCTCCGAGGCAGGAACGATCTCCCGATCCAGGATCTCGGCGAATTTTCTGTCTTTTTCGACGGCCAGAACGCGCCATCCCCTTTCCACCAAATGGGTCGTCAGGGCGCCGAGCCCGGGGCCGATTTCGATCGCCGGCACCTCGGCGGGCTCGCCCAAAAGCGCGACGATTTTTCTTTGCATGTTGGGGTCGATCAAAAAATGCTGGCCCGAATTTCCCCGTACGGAAAGCCCGTATTTCTTGAGGAGTTCGATTTGAGTCTGCATCGGCCGTCAGGAGGGCTACCGCGCCGAAGAAAAACGGCAAGCGAGCCGGATGGAATTCGTCATGGAAGCGGGATTCGCCTTGCCCTTCCAGGCAATGTCAAAGGCCGTGCCGTGATCCGGAGAAGTTCGCACAAAAGGCAGTCCCGCCGTCACGTTGACCCCGTCGTGAAAGGCCATCATCTTGAAGGGCCCGAGGCCCTGGTCGTGGTACATGCTGACCACCGCATCGTACTCGCCGTGCCAGGCATGGTAAAAAAGCGCGTCCGAGGGAAAAGGCCCGAGCGCCAAAACGCCTCTTCTTTTCGCCGATTCGATCGCGGGGACAATCACCCTCTCCTCCTCATCTCCCGTCTCTCTCCCGTGCGGATTGAGCGCGCAAACGGCGATCCGGGGCCTGGCCTTCTTGAAATATTTTTTATGAAATGCGTCGGTAAGGAGAATTTTGGATTCGATCAGCTCCGGTGTCAAAAGGCCGCTGACGTTGCGCAAAGCGACGTGGATCGTCACAAGCGTCACATGGAGGCGGGGGCTCACGAAAGTCATCGCGACTTCTTTCGCTCCGGCCGCCTGTGCCAGGTACTCCGTGTGCCCTTTAAAGTGCGGATCGAGAAGCCGCAGGGCCTCCTTATTCAAGGGCGCGGTCGCAATCGCACAGACCTGCCCCCCCATTGCACAGGCCGCTGCGCGCTCAAGAGCGGCAAGCGTCATCGCCGCATTGACCTTGGAGAGGGATCCAATCTTGTACGGAAGATTGGCCGCTTCGGCCGCCGGGACTCCCGCGACTTCCAGGATTGCTTTCGCCCTATAGGAAATATCGACCAAGCCAACATCTCCGGGCTTGAGAGCGGTAAAATCCGCTTCGGTGACGGGTTTGAGCCGAAGTCCGAGCTTGAGGCGCGTCTTGAGCTGCTTGAAAACTTGCGGAGTACCGAAAATGACGAAGCGGAAACGGCCGGAAGGCCGGATCTTCCGGAGAGCCTTCGCGATCACCTCGGGGCCGATCCCTCCCGGATCGCCCATTGTCACGGCGATAATGGAAGGCGCCATGGCATCCCCCTCTGGTTTACCGCAGCGAAATATACGCGTTGCGCTTCAGTTCGCCCAACCATTCGTCAAACTTTTCCTGAAACTTTTTCCGGAAGAGCAGGTTTTGGATAAAATCCCGGACTTCCTCATAGGAATGCGTCGCCGCCTGCCGAACCTCTTCGATTTTGAACAGGTGATAGCCCATCGGCGTCTCGATGACTTCCGTGATGTTGCCGGCGCCGGTCTGGAAAATAATCTGATCGATCTCGGGGATCATCTCCCCATGCTTGATCCAGTCGCTCAAGCCGCCGTCCTTCGCCTTGGTGTCCTGGCTGAAAGCTTTGGCCAGCTCGCCGAAATCCTTTCCGGCCAGAGCCTGCTTGTGCAGGTCCCGGATCTGATTCATCGCAACTTCGTCCAGAATGCCCTTTTCCTGGGCCTCGTCGCTTTTTTTGATCGTAATCGACCGTACCTTGATCATTTCCTGGTCGACAAACTCCCCCTGATGAGCCTGATAGTATTCCTCCATCTCGGCGGGAGAGACCACGATCTTGGAGCGGATTTCGGTGTCGTGGAGGCGCCGGATCATGATCTGCCGGCGCAGCCGCTCCCGCAATTCTTTCAAACTGAGGCCCTGCTGGCGCAAAAGGTCCTCGAAATCCCTGTCCTGGGGCGTTTGGGCCTTGATTTGCTCGAGCTGCGTATCGATCTCGGTAGGCTCGACCTTGACCCCCTGCTTGTCGGCCTCCTGAAAGACAAGGCGGTCTTCGATCAGCTGGTTGAGAAGCTGGTTTCGCGCCTCCTGAATTTTCTCGGCAAGCTGCTGCCCCTTGTATTCGGCACGCAGCTGCTCATAGAGCGGCTGCAGGTAGGTGTCGAGCTCGCTTTCCGTGATGACTTCGCCGTTGACGACGGCGACAACGCGGTCAAGGAGATGGCCGGTCTCGGCTTTGGCAGACGGGATGAGCGCAGTGACCAGCAGGAATAAAAGGATGACTTTTTTCATGGAACTCTTGGACGGGCACCATCTTATCGGTATTCGAAACCCTGCGCAAGGGTCAAATGCAAGTGTCCTGGTCCCAATCTCGTTCGGATTGGGACGTAGCCTCAGAACTTCCGTTCGAAGTTCTGCAGGCTACGCCGCTTGTTGGATGCGGGCTTCGGCGCGCTGCTGGGCAATCAGGCGGGCCACGACGGCCTTGATCACGAAATGTTTGCCTTCGAAGACAATCGCTTTGTCGAAAATCGCAAGCTGCTGAATCACCTGCTGTTTGAGAGCAACGGCATCCACGGGAAGATCCGGCGGCTGGTCTTTGAGGATCTTCGCGGCATGAATAATGGCGCCAAGCTGAATCGCCTCCGCCAGGTCCCGGGCCAACGGATCGTTTTTCCCTTCCATATCAATTTGGAATCCCAAAAATTCACTGATTTTCTCCATGTCAAAATGATCCTGAAAAACCCCCGTCGGAACCGGCGCTTGTCCCGCTCTCTTTCGCGTGAAATCGCGCAAAGAGGTCAGACGTGTCATGGCCTTGGCTTCCTGCACGGTCTCACCAGGCAAATTTCCAAGCACCGCCACCTGATCGAGGTTGGCCGCATGGAGGGCCTTCAGAAAATTTTTAATGAAGGATCCGGTAAGCGCCTCAGGCAATACAATCCCGATCACCCCGCCCTTCTCCTTATACTGGGCCAGGGTTTCCAGGACTTGCTCGACCCCCCAGTTGAAGTCTTCCGGCTGCAGAGGATTTGCGTCCTCCACAATCGTATCCTGATTTTCAAGTATCGTTTGTTTTGCCGCACTGCGCATCGCCCTTCGCAGTTCGTTCGAGCCAGCCACCTTGACCAGCAGGACCACGCCTCGGCCCTGCTCTTCACTTAGCCCCGCCCCCAAAATCACCCGCTTCGCAAGTCCCGCCACCGTTCTGGGCTCCAACGAACGCATCTCGGCCCGAATCTGCGGATTCGTACCGATCAAGCGTTCGGTCTTGCGGACCTCACGTCTTGATTCGGTGCGAGGGGGCATCTCCTGACGCTCTTCAGGCATGACCGGCGGCGCCACGACAAACACATTCGGATTGGCTGCATCAGGAGTCATCTCCGGCATGGGCAAGGGTTTCGAATCAACGGCAGGAACGGGCAACGGACGGTCCGGAGAAGGAGAGACAATGATGTCGTTCGGATCGACCAGCTTCCCTTTTTGCCCAAGCAACTGTTCGAGAGTCGCTGCAATTTTCGGCAGAGCCTCAACCGCCGCCCGTTGAGCGGCCTCGGCCGCATCCCGTCCCCTGGCAGCGGCCTCCTTTTCGACCTTTTCCTGTTCCATTCGCACCGCTTCCCTCTTGGCAAGGATTTCCCTGGCAACCCGAACCATCGTCGGCATTTTCTCCCGAATCACGGAAACGTCATAGGTCGCCCGTCGGTCCTCGTCCTTCGCCAGCATGTCCGTCAAAGCCTTAATGGCTTTGGCAATTTCCTCTGAACCTTGCACCCCGGTACTGTCGGGATGTCCCGCGATTTGAATCCACCGGTATGCCCTGCCCGAAAGAGAGTATTGGCGATCATCCTCAGCACGACCGATCAAAAGGATGCTAAAGGCCTGCCGGATCGTCTCAAAAGGAGTATCCTTCTCTGGCTCGATCATGGCCTGAAACTCGTCCCCGAGAACATCCAGACGCACCAAAAAATCGTCAAAATAGTGGTCCCTGCTGTCAATACGGGTCGGGAAGTCCAGGCCGTCGAATAATTTAACCTCACGTGCGCCCCTTGGCCGCCTCACGGGCCCTTCATCAAGAGGCTGGAGCGCAATCACATCGTCGTCTGCTGCCGGTGCCGCGGCCCCCTTTTCCTTTTTCTTTTCCGTTGCGGGTTTAGGGGCCTCCGGCCTTTTCATGGCTTTGATTTTCTTCTCCTCGATTTCGGCCATCTTCCCGCCCACGACCCGGAAAAGGCCGTGGATCACGCGGTAGCGCGGGTCCTCTTCCCCCAGGATTTGCTCGAGTACGCGGCTGATCTCCTCGCGCACGCCCATCTGCTGCCCGGCCTCCACCCTTCCGAGCAGGCCGTACAGCATCAAGGCCATGAAAATCACGTAGCGGAGAGTGTCCGCGTCTTTGATGAAAAAACGAGCCTTTACGGGGGCCAGCAGGTCGGTAAGCCGCCGGGTATTGAATTCTTTTTCTTTACTGCCCACTTTTTTGTCGCCGAATTGCCGCCATGTTCTCGCAAGATTGCCGGCGGTCTTGGTCTTGAGAAAATACAAGTCCGTCATCATGCGGATAATCTTATCGAGCTCCGAGCGTTCGACCGCTTTCGCGAAATTTTCCACCCAGGCAGTCGGAATTCTGGCCATGACCTGCTCGAGGATCTCCGAACCGGAGACAGCCCCGCTCATGTCATTGACCAGGGTTTCCACGTTCGATTCATAGCCGTCGTCGCGGGACACCGGCGGCCGGTAAGTTTCGCTGTCGAAAGCGGCCTCTTCGAAAAGGACCCCTTCTCCGGCGGGTTTCGCAGCAGTCTTTTCGGACGGAGCTCCTGCCGGTTGGACCTCGCCCTTCACGGTCGGCCCTAAAAGCAAGGGCACGGCCGAAACCTTGGTGACAAATGGGCTCGGCCCCTGCGTCGGGCCGGGAATGGCCAGAGGCTGCTGCCGCTGATAGGCCGCGCTGAGAACCACTTCCTGCAGACTTTCCCTGAGTGCATAGCCGAGCGGTGACGTGGCGTCCCCGAGAGCAAAACCGAGATTGCGGCGCGCTTTGGCCGCATCGATCAGTTTGGGATTGATCTTTTGGGTAATCATGACACCGAAAAGAGGGCTTCGAACCGCCTGCAAAATCCTTTTGTCCGGCAATTTGGCGGCGGCCCTTGAAATCTCCTGGGTCAGAGCAATCAAATCGCCCTCTTCGCCGGAAGCGGCTTGCGACTCGACCGCGCGGATGAGCGCCTCCACCACAAGTTCGGCAACAAACAGGATATTCTGCTCACCTTTTTTGTCAATGAGGGCCATCGCCTGTGAGGCATCACGGCGCTGGTTAGCGTAAAGGATGAACGTGGCCGCATAAACATTGATAATATCGGCAAGCAGGACCACCATCGGCTCATCGGCTCCGGCTTCCACCATGGTTTTTGATTTCGCGGTTCTCATCAGTTCATATTTGAACTGGGAATACCTTTCTAGGAGCTTCTCCCGAATTTTGTAAGGGTTCCCTCCGTTTTCCTTGACCACATGATGCATATCCGCAAGCCAGTGCCTGCGCGAAGGGCTGATTTCGGCATCCTTCCGTTTCTGACCCTCTGTCTTGAGTGCAGCGGCAGCCTGCTCCGCACCTTGCCTTTTTGCCTCCGCCACGGTTTCTGCGGCACCTTCGCTCAGGCTGGCCACGACAAGGTCCATATTGGCGAATTCATAGCTCAGGCCAAGCAGCCATGGAATTGACACGCGGACGATTTCCTCCACGGCCTGCCCCGCCTCATTGGTCTTTCTTTGCCTGCGCTGCTTAAGTTCCGACGAAAGCTCGGCAATGGCCTTCGCTTCCTGCTGCCCTTCCCGCTGAAGAGTCGCCTGCCGTTTCCCGTCGATCTTTCCCTCGGGTCCCGCCGCCGCCAGTTCCTTGTCATAGCGCATCAGAGCAAGCACCAAGCCCAGTAAAATCGTGGTCGCGTTTTTCGTAAGATCTTTTGCGATTTTGAATTCCTTTTTCCCTTCGCCTTCAACTGCCTGAAGGACCGGCAAAGGCAAGATCAATAAATGTTGTTTGAAAATCATGCCGATCTGTGGAGAATCCGGGCCAACCGCCCGTATGACCACCTGCGTCGCCGACCCGTTTTTCCAGGTCTTGCGAATAAACTCCACGGCCTCGGTAAGCGTTTGTCCGGCTTTCCGGAAGGCCTCTTTCTGTACTTCCGAGGACGGGCGTCCTTTTCTCTGAAGGGGTTTTTCGCCGAGCTCCTTCATGGCCACCGCATTCTTATTGAGTAAATCGATCATATCCGCAACCCACGGCTCAAACATCGCTCGGGCCGGTTCTTCTACAGCCGGCGCGGGTGCAGGCTCAGCTGGCGCAGGTGCGGCCGCGGCCGGCGTAGGTGCAGGCGTCGGCTCCGTGGAACGCATTTCCCGGCGCGACGATCCCTCGAGGAATTGGACGTGCGCCCTGATCAGCGTCATGGCCTTCGGGATGTCTTCCGGGCCGTCGATGATCAAGTAGAGGCCCGCTTGGCCGTCCGAAATTTCCAAATCGGTCGCGGAGATGAATTTCAGGCCGTCCGCGCGATCCAGCATCTTCGCTTTGATCACGCGCATGATCGGCTCATAGAAGTCCCTGCCCACAAGGATAAGCGGCCTCAATTGCGCCTGATTGAAAGGAACTCCCAACGCGGCTGCTTCCTTCATCAAAGTATCCTTTTGAATCTGCAGGCGCGTCAGCGATTCGAAAAGCCGGTTCATCGTACCGACACCGCCCGGAAGGAAAATTTCTCCGAGTGTGTTGACCGTCGTGAGTATCTGCTGGGCGGTGGCATCTTCCACGGTCATCAGGCGGTCGCCCAAAAGTTTCTCGGCGTTCGTCGAGGGACGGCTGACTTTCGGATCCATGAAGAAAACGGCGCTCAGCAGATCCAAAGCGCCTGCCTCAGTCATTCGATCTAAAATCCCGTCGAAGAGCTGACGACGGGTCGTGACACGGACAGGATAGCGTTCCTGCGCCAGAGCCGCCGCAAGAGCTTGCGCGGTACGGAAAGCCTTGTTTTTGGGATTCGGGCGTCCAACAAACGCGATTGCCGGAGGCTGCTCATAAAGCCGCTTGAACTGACCCTGCAAGACGCCAAGAAAGGCCTCCATCTGCTCAGGCGTCGTTTTGAAGGCCTTTCCCTGAGCTGCCCGGGCGACGGCCTCCTGCGGAGAATCTGTCGTCAAAAAGTCCTGACGCCGGCGCGTAATGACGCGTTCAGTGATCCCCTCCTGCGCCCACGACTGATAGAAGGTCGCCAGAATATCGTCCCAGAATTCGTGAAGGTACAAAACAAACTGACGGTTTCTGCGCCAGACTTCGAAAAGTTCGTGCAGGGTCCCAAGTCCGCCAGGAGCAATCACCATCCCTTTCGCATTCTCATGAAGGGCGCGCACCCGCGCGGCAAAATGGCGGAACTGCTGGTTCCAGTCATCGTCAACATAAGGGCTGCGCGTGACCTCATGGGGAATCTGAATTTGGATTCCCTGGGCGGCATTCCTGGCTTCGGGAATAAATCCCCGGATAACCGCCCGGACTGCACGCAGGATCTCGAGCCCCGACGGAACGTCGGAAGAAAGTGCGATCGCCCCGCTGAGTTCAAAGGGCCTTCCGGTGAAAAGCCCGATCAGTTCCGCGAGCTTTTTTTCCAAGCCCCGCTGATAGCCGCGGCTTCCCGCCTCCATTGCGCCGAAAGAAGCGCCGGTCCGAAGCGAAAGCATCGCCAGGGCGACTTGCTCACCGACATCCTCAATGGCCGTATAGTAGGGATGCGATTCGGGAATACGCGCGCTCCCGAAGATATCGACCGCCTCGGGCCACGAATGGACGGTTTGATAAATCATCCTCATTTCCTGAATAATTTCGTCAAGGAACTTCGCCGTCCCCTCGTCCAGCGCACGCGTTTCCGGGCGCGCCTCGCCAAGCCCCGCGACATCGCCGGGCTTAACACCCGCTTTTGCACCAAGGATCAGAGAGGAGATCTCGGGGGCCAGGTGATGGCCCTGGCGGCCCACTGAAAATTCGTTGGAAAACATGAACTGACGGCCGTAGGTCTCGGCCCAGGCTTTCACGTAAGCCTTTTCAGACTCCAGAAGGTGATCCCTCTTTCGCGATCCCTTGAAAAGATTGGTGGCCAAAATTACCGGCTTTTCATATTTGGCCCCGGTCCGGCTGATTCGAACGCTCTCATAATGAAGCAGCAAACTCAAATCATTGAAGATTTCCAACCCGAAGAAGCGATCGTAGAAATCACCCATGATTCGGAGGAATTCGTCCTCAGACCCGACGACCCATGTAAAATCATGGCCATACCGGGCCCGCTGGCCGCGGTACCACTCGCGGAGTTCGGCCTCGGACATTTTCCTTTCCTTCAACCGATCAAAGGCCCGAAAGTACGGAAGGCTTTGGACTGCCGGCGATAGATCCCCCCGCGCGATCATGATGCGATCGGAGGCCGACACGATCTCATCGAGATTCTTCAGTCCGTCGATCGTTTCGATTTTTGCAAGGACAGCCGGTTGTTTTTCCGGCAATAAGGCCCTCAAGAAGGCACGGATGGTATGGATGTCCTCGGCGGAACTCGCAAAGGACACTCCGACCTCATCCGGGAGGACCCCAAGACGCGCCATTTCTTCGAGCACTAAAAATTCATCGGGGGTAATGCCGGGAAAAGGAATGTATTTGTCCGGAAAGGCCACTCCGCATTTGTCATAATAAAGAGCGTCTTTGACCTGCATAATTTCGCAAATGACATCTTGACGTGCCGCATTGATTTCTTTGACTCGAAGCGTGAGATTTTCGTCATCAAGGGTAATGCGGTCTCCGATCTGTGCCCATTTCAGAATTTGAGGAACGTGGATCTGCTTCAAATCACCCGGGACATTTCTTTCCGTTAGAATAAATTCTGTCCCCGGGATAAAAAGCTTCGGATTCGCTCCCATCACTGCGGCATCCACCGTTCCGGTTCTTATTTTACCTCCCGACAAGTCAAAAAATGTCCGCGATCTTGGATTCCTTGCCGCCCAGTGAACGGCAAGATGGGCAAAAGTGATGGGCGTGTTGTAAGCCATGGTGACACGGCCTGCGTCAAACCCGTATTGGGCCATCAAACGCATCATCCGGGCATTGGCATTGGTGAGCCCCAGGACCGCCATCATCTCGACTTCGTCCGGCGTAGGACCCGGTCGGATGGCCGCCTGTCCGGTCGCCCAAGACTGTGCCGCCTGAATAACGGCGGCCCAATCCTCCCCCCCGTCGCGTTCTCTTGTGGGCGGTGTCTGCCAAATGGGGCCGGCAAGCGCGGAATCCAATCTTGGATTGAGCGCCAGGAAGATGCGGATCATCTCCAGCACCCGTGCGGGAGTCATCGTATTATCCGTGAGCATCGGAATAACCTCGGCCAACTCTTTTTTCAGAAGAGCTTCCTGGACGGATTTCCGCGGATTGAACCTCGCCAAATTCAAGAGCACGGGAGGGATAGCGGAGGCCGCAAGGCGAAGCGCCAGATCTTCCGGGATGGCGGGATTCGACGCGAGTGCTGCATGAACGGAAAAAGCATCCTGTCCCGTCGAAAAACCGGACCGGTAGAGCGCCGACGAGGGTTTTTGAGGCGTGACTTGGGCGGGTAAAATTACCTTTCCGCCGACGGTCTGGTTCCGGATGAATCGCTCCTCGCTAACGGCATCTTCCGAAACTTGATCGGATGGAATCCCCAACAGAGTCCTCACCCGTTCCCAGGAAAGCTCCTGCCCTTCCAAGAATAATACCTTTCTCGTGATGCCAACGCGATACGTCCCATCGTCCATCATCCTGCCTTCGACGCCGTCTTTGTCCACCCAATATTCGATGAATTTCTCCCCGACGGACGCTCCTGCAATTCGGGTCCGGACCGCTTCGAGAAAGCCGTCGCTCAGACTTCCGTCCCGCTCAAAAATCCTCCCCTCATATTGGAGATGCTCGGCAACCTGGAGGTAAGGTGCGATTTCGGGCTTGAGAAGGTCAAAATGACTGATCCGGCTTCGGCCGCCTTCCGAAGTCCACCAAACAGTACGCGGCCCGAGTTCCGAAACCATGTCTTCGGCAGCGTACAGAGCTTCTAAAATGTCGGGATGATCCGCGGCCGCGGGATTTAGGGCCAAGCGTGATAGTTCCAGCTTGTTCCCGCGCTTTAAGACTTGAAGCATTGTTTCGCGATCGGTCGTCGTTTGGATGCCGGCCAATTCCCGGTAGGAATCAGCCTCGCTTTGAGTTCCTCCGGTCATACCCTCTATCGACCGCTTCATTTTATCGGGATTTTGCAACGCGTCCGGCGGGATCTGAACATCTTCCTGTATTTGGCCGGTTTGAGGGTCCTCGAAATCGAGTTTGCCGCCAAAGGCGCGCTCAAAAACCTGCTGATAGTCCTGCGCATTCAAATCCTTGACGGACCCGTACCCGGACGGCGTGCTTCGCGCATCACGGTCAACAGCCACGTATTCGGTCCTGAGGACACCCGCGAGTCTGCAGACAGGATGCGTCATCTGGATGCCAAATTTCATCCTGCCGGTCTTTTCGGACGGATCGGGGATTTCTTTGACTTCCATGAAGGGGGGACGAATTTGCTGATGGAACGTCGCAAGGCGTTTTTCCTTTTCGGCATAGCTGAGATTCGGATATTCGCGGGGATCGGTCTGATAGGCCGCAAAGAGCGCTTCCAAGCTGAGGATCGTTTGATTGGAGTTGAACTCATGCAGTTGATCCTGAGGAAAGTCCTTCGGCAATTCGGACGGTTCCAGAATGACCGTCTTCCCTTCCAAGTTGACCCGCACGCCTCCTTTTTCCAGTACCACCTGGATTTGACCGGAAGGGAGTGTGAAAGGAATGCCTTCTTTTGTGATTTCCAAACCCGAGTCGAGCCGATAGCCCGCCCCAAATCCCTCCGGGAGATGATGACGAAAAACTTGTCCGTTACGAACCTGAACCCAGGAGTCTTCCCCATTGATCTGCATTTTGTAATACGTGTCTTTTTCCACCATCACCGAGAGCATTTCCTTTCCGCTCTCAATCAAACGGCCGAGCAAGGCGGTATCCAGGCTCATCCCCAAATCGCTGTCATTGCCGACCCACAAATACCGGACCCCTTTCCGGTAACTTTCCCACAAACTGCCGTCCAGAAACGCGGCATCAAAGGCGGCAAGCGCACCCAAAGGTTTGCGACTCATGCTGCCATCTTGAAAGCGAAAAACCTGGCCCGGCGCACCGCCGTTGTTTTCGAGAATCCTGTCAATCTGATGCGGAGGAACTTTGGGCTCTGCCTGCAAATCCTCCCGGTACGGCTGCAGGCGCGGAATGTCTCCGGTGACGGAAGTAAGCAAGTTTGGATGGGAATATCGCTGCAAGGCCCGACGAATAGCGGCGTCTGAAAGACGGCTCGTACAGTAACGGACCGGAATTCTTCCTGGATCTCCCGCGACGGTCCTGCCCAGCCAGCGCGCATGCGCGGCAGCGATTTCAAACCCCGACCTCAGGCCCCCGGCAAGACGGGCAATCGGAATCAAGCCCCGGATCCTTTGAGACTCCGGAATTTTATATCCGAAAGCTCGTCCGCCCGTCCCGGCCGCCAAAATCCACAATTCAACTTCGCCGCGGCGAACCGAGTTGTCGCCGGCTTCCTTAGCCTGTTCGGAAACATCCTCCCGCCGCACAACGGGCGTTGAAGGCACCGCAATCCGGTCACGGGCAACAACGCTGGATTTCATATGGAGGGCTCTGGCCCGATATTGCTCTTGAAGCGCCAGGAACTCGCCGTAAGACAAGGTCGGCGGTGCGGCCTGATAGGCTGCATAATATTCTTGCTCGCTAAGGCCTTCGCTTCTCTGTTCCGAGCGGAACCAGACACTGCTTTCCTGTTCAAAATCTCCCACATCGTTGAGATGGACAAAACTGTTATGGACATCTACCGGGAATGTCACGGGAATGACACGATCGTAAGCATCCCGCCTCAAACTGCCTTCCGCCGCGGTCTTGGGGTCAGATCCCCCGCGATAGCGCGACAACATAGAGTGCCAAGCCACCGGTGCAACCCCCGGAATCGCCTGCAGGACAACGGCAATCGTCTTAGCAGAAGGGTTTTCGAAATCATTCTTTAGCCGCGGATAAAAAACGTTGAGCAAGATAACCGGTTTTCCTCTTAGACTGCCCGGCACCTTTCCTGAATCGGGGAGCTTCACGGCGACGGAAAAGACATCGCTGTTAATTTTTTGAAGCCCTTCCGGCGCCCCGTAGTTTCGCTCCGCTTCGACCGCCATCCGTTCAATCTCAGCCTCGTTCAGTCCCCAATCCTCCAAAACGCTGACCGGAAAAACTAACTTGTCGTCATACACCACGCCGAAGGAGGCCGGCAGAATGCCCCGGTATAAAGTTCTGATGGCCTCTTGCGCATCTGCCGCCAAGGCCCCGAACCCATCGTTGGCTGCGCTCCAGATCTTCGAGTAGTGTCGCTTGAGTATGTCTTGGGCACGGATGGCTTCCCCGCTGTAGATCCTGATATCCGTTGGAGCATAACCAGAGCGTAACGCCCGATCGAGAATTTCAAAAAGGATGTCTTCGCTCATAGGTGTCGCAGTCGGATAAATGAGTAAAAGTCCTTTTGGAAGAACGGATGACCCGCGGGCCATAAGTTGGCTTTGATCAACATCGATTTCCGGTTGCGCTAAAGCATAGGCTGACATCATCACGCGCGACAACTCTCTTGAAGAAGGCACACGGACGGAGGGTTCTCCGAAGGCAGTCAAGGGATCGAAGATTTCTTGGGGCACTCTCACCCCGGATTCTACGGTCCTTATCTCGCCCCGGGCGGTCGCACTTTGCGCATCGGCATCCTCGCCAATGACCTCGGGAAACATTCGAACTATAGTGTCGTCGGGCAAGCGGACCTCGACGGAAGCCATCGCCCCAGGAGCAAGATTGGATCCGTTGCTGACTCCGGCACCGATCGTGGCAGGCCGGACGAGTTGCATGACGTGTTGGGGGTCCAGGTTGCCTTCGGACTCAAGACGCATCAAGCCGTCGATGAACCGGTCGATTTTTGCGTAGGCATCCGTCAGGCGCCGTTGGAGCGAATCATGATTCGCCCGAACAGAAATTTCGTCCAGGAAAGAAGCGTATCGCTCGGCATCAACCGTCTTTCCTGAGGCCGCAAGGTCACGGAGGATTTGGTCTCGCCATTCTTTGAGCAAAACAGATCTTTCAGGACTATGGGCAATCAGGTTGTCCCGAAGGGCGCGGACAAAAGCCTTGTAGAGATTCACCTTTCCGTTTTCGACTTCAAAGTAATCCTTCCACGAAACATTCCCGCGCATTTGTTCGGTGTAAGTCGTCTGGCCGGGGATTTCCGAAATAGCAGGCATGGCGAGCACATAGGAGATCTTTCGCTCTTTGAGTAGCCGGACGAGTCCTTCCGTGTGGAATCCGCCCGAAACGGCAAGCGCCGAATGTTCGCCTCTCGTTCTCATCCCTTCAAAGAGGTTCCGGATGAATGCCTCGTCGCGCTGCTCGGCGTTCCGGTAGAAAGCAAAGTGGTAGAAAAAAAGAGCCGGCAATTCCGGTCCTGGCATGAATGGACTAAAAATGGAGTCCGACGTGTCCTTGATTTCCCGCCAATCCTCCTGGTTGAGCTCCAGCTTCGTGAACCTGCCGAGGAGACCGAGCAGGCGGCTCCGCTCATCGAGCTTCCGCTCGTCGTCGGTCCTGAAAAGCGCTGCTTTGACCGAAGAGGCATAGACTTCAAAGTCGGTAAAAAAATGGGTCCCCTGAATATCACGCATCTTTTTCTGTTTCCCCACGGCCTCGGCCAGGCCTTCGGAAATACGGACCGGCCACCCCCTGCCTGCGGCCAGTTCTTTCAGGAAAAGCATGAACTCCTGCGGAGTGATTCCGGACGTCTGAAACTCCTGGAATTTCTGCTGGTAAGCCTTAACATCGCTGGGGTCCGTCAGCTGTTTTTCCACTTCTCTGGACACGCTTTTCACTTCCATCTCAAGTGACGGCTGCTCCCGGCCCAACCGGGAGCTTTCTTCGAGGAGGATTGCAAGTTCAGTGCCCGGCTCCGGAGGTTTCACCGCGGCAAGCTTCTTGAGGACTTCGAGGAGGCCCTTGCTATTGTTGTTGAAAGCAGCGAGCAGGCGATCGATTTCGCGAAGTTCGGGTGAGAAAATCATATCCTTACGCGCTTCGAGATCCTTGCCGAGGGCGAGCAATTGGGCGGCAATTTCCGGCTGTTTTTTAGCGGCGGCTAAATACAGGGCCAATCCCTGTTCGTACGTGTCCCAGTCCTCAATGCCCTGGAATTCCAAAGCTTCATTTCCGAGCACCGCTGCCGCCACAGGGCCGGTCAGCTCTCCCCGGTCGAAATATTCGTCGAAAGTTTTACGCAGGATCTCCCGATCCGGAAAACTCCTAAAAATCAGGGGATCGAGCTCCGATGCTGCGCCCTCGAGACCGACAAAACTCAGGCCGTAGGTCTTTTGGAAATGCTCGATCAAGGCCTTGATGCTGCGCTGAGCTGCAGGGATCGCATGCGCGTCCTGGACCAGAACCACGGTATCGCCGCTTGTCCCCTGCCAAAATTCCTGAATTTTTCCGATCGAGGATGGAATCGCAACTGCGGCAAGATCATCCGAAAGCACAGTCGGCGTTTTCTGAGCGGCAACAGGCCCCAGTTCGTCTGCTGCAAGACCAACGGGCAGGGTGAAATCTGTCACCAGAAAGGAGACGGTCACCAAGAGGGATACGATTCGAAGGACTCTACGATGGATCATAAGAGCTTTCCCGGATCTAAAGCACACAGGTCAAAACCGCTGCCTTTCGAGGCAAAAACACCTCATTATAACGTACTTGAGAAAAGTACCTCTTTTACGTTCAAATGTACCTGACAACGTTGAATTATACAAATGGGAGAAGCGGAATTTAGGGGGGAATTCGATCAGCGAGGACACACATAAATCATTGGCGATCAACCTATAGCGCTATTTTTTACTCTTTTTCATTTCTTCGAGGGTCTGACGGAGCATACGGCAATAGAGGTCGAATCCGACAGCATGGATGAATCCGCTCTGTTCCGTCCCAAGCAGATTCCCCGCTCCGCGGATCTCCAGGTCTTCCAAGGCAATTTTGAATCCGGAACCCAACTCGGTGAAGCGCTCGATGGCGTCCAGACGCTTGGTGGCATCCTGGGTCATGACCCAGTTCTTGGGCACCATAAAATAGGCATAGGCTTGGCGGCGGTCCGGGAACCGACCCACCCGGCCCCGGAGCTGGTAGAGATCGGCAAGGCCGAAGAGGTCGGCGCGGTTGACGATGATGGTGTTGACGTTCGGAATGTCGAGACCCGCCTCGATAATATTCGTCGCGATCAGGCAGTCGATCTTCCGCTCGAGGAAAGCCTGCATGACGGCTTCGAGCTCGTGCGCCCCCATTTGCCCGTGTGCGACCCCGAACCTCACCTTGGGCAGAAGCTCACTCAGGTGTTCGTGGACTTTTTCGATCGACTGGACCCGGTTGTGGACAAAGTAAATCTGCCCTTCCCGGCTGAGTTCGAGATCAAACGCCCGCCGGACAATCCGGTCGTCATATTCGGTCACGGTCGTGTCGACAGGCATCCTGTTGGCCGGAGGCGTATTGATGGCCGACATATCGCGAACTCCCACAAGCGACATGTAAAGGGTCCTCGGAATCGGGGTCGCCGTGAGGGCAAGGACGTCGATAAACGTCCGGTAGTGTTTGAGCCGTTCTTTATGCTGCACGCCGAATCGCTGCTCCTCGTCGATGATGACGAGGCCAAGGTTCTTGAAAACAAGATCGCTCGAGAGCAACCGGTGGGTCCCGATCAAAATGTCGGTGGTCCCCTTTTTGAGAGACTGGACGATGCCGGACTGTTCCTTTTGGCTACGGAAGCGAGACAGGACCTCGACGGTGACTGGAAAATCTTTCAGGCGTTTTTTCAAAACCAGATAATGCTGCTCCGCAAGAACGGTCGTCGGGACAAGAATCGCGACCTGCCGGCCGCCCATAACCGCCTTAAATGCTGCCCGCATAGCGACTTCCGTCTTGCCGTAGCCGACGTCTCCGGCCAAAAGGCGGTCCATGGCCTTGGGAGACTCCATGTCCCGCTTGACCTCTTCGACCGCTTTCTCCTGGTCGGGCGTCTCCTCGAATGGAAATTGCGCTTCGAACTGCCTCTGCCAGTCGTTGTCGGCCGGAAAGGCGTAGCCCTTACCGAAGCTGCGCTTCGCCTGAATCTCGAGGAGTTCGTGGGCCATGCCCGAAATCGCGCGGCGAGTCTTCTCCTTCACCCTCTCCCACTCTTTGCCGTGCAGTTTGCTCAGCTTGGGGGCGCGCCCCTCTCCCCCGATGTAGCGCTCGAGGGGTTCGTGGATTTCGAGGTAGAGGATCTCCTGGTTTGCGTATTCGATCGCCAGATGGCGCTTGCGCTCGCCCTGAGTTTGGAGATTCTTGGTGCCGAGGAATTTCCCGATCCCGTACTTGAGGTGAACGACAAAATCACCAGGCAGGAGATCTCGCAGTTCGGTCAGGGGCTCGAAGGACTCGAGTTCCGCCTGAAGGCGTCCGGCCTTACGCGCGAAAGCAGGCGTAACCGGAATCAGGAAGACTTCGTCGAAAGAAGCCAGGGATTTCCCGTCGGCGGGCGAAAAATCACGGATGGAGGCCAGCGTGTCCCCTTCGAATTCGAGCCGTACGGGCGTGCGGTAAGTGACCGGATAAATATCGACGATGTTCCCGCGCGACGCGAATTCGCCGGGGCGCGATACCGCCTCCCGTTTTTCGTAGCGAAAGCCCCTCAGGAGCTCGGCAAGGCTCTCGCGCTCCATGACCGTTCCGGTTTTGATCCGCCGCACCTTTTCAAACATGGAAGTTATGTTAGCTGAAACAGGCAACGAAAACAATGGGGCCATTTCCTACAGGTACAGGCCTTGCTCAATAGATAAGGGGCAAACAAAAAAAGGCCTGTACGTTTAGGAAATGGCCCCTGGAGAAACGGAGGCAAGGAAAGGTTTCGGAAAAACAATCAGCGCCGCTTGCGGAGACGAGGAGATCGGCAAAAGACCCGTGAGGTCCAAGAGCTCCGAGCGAAGCTGGCGCGTTTTGGAGAAACCTTTCTTTGCCGACTGGATATCAAGTGTATGAAGTGGAATGCACCCGTGGATGGGAGAAACGCGGAAAGATTAAAGCTTCGCGAACCAATCGGCGAGGCGGCGGACCGCTTCGTCGAGCTGTTCCTGGGAGGTCGCGAAACTCATGCGGATGTGGGAATCGCTTCCGAAGGGCTTGCCCGGAACGACCGCTACCAGAGCTTCGTCAAGCAGGCGCTCCGAGAGCCGGACCGAGTCGATGCCCGAGCGGCTCGAATTCACGAAGACATAGAACGCGCCGCCGGGTTTTACCGGGACTAATTGGGGAATGGACGCCAGCTTTTCGCAGAAAATATTGCGCCGCTTTTCGAAGACCGCGCATAGCTTCACCGCATCCGCCTCCCCTTGCTCGAGGGCCGTCACGCCGCCCGCTTGCGCGAAAGAGGTGGGGTTGGAGGTCGAGTGGCTCTGAATGCTCGAAACCGCGTTGGCGAGCCCCTTATCCGGGCAAGCCGCGTATCCAAGGCGCCAGCCCGTCATCGCGTAGGCCTTGCTGTGTCCGTTGACGATCACCGTCCTCGACGCGATCGACGGATCGAGGGACGCGATCGAATAGTGCTTTTGGCCGTCAAAAACGAGCTTCTCGTAAATCTCGTCGCTAAGGATGATGACCTTCGGGAAGCGCTTGAGGACCTCGACGAGCTTGAGAAGCTCTTCCCGGGAATAGACGCCCCCGGTAGGATTCGAAGGCGAATTGAGGATGAGGACCTTCGTTTTTTGCGTCAGCCCCTTTTCCAGGTCCTGCGGGCTCATCTTGAACCCGGACGCCTCCGAGGTCTCGATAAAAACGCTCTTCCCGCCGAGCACCGTCACCATCTCGGGGTAACTGAGCCAAAAGGGCGACGGAATCGCCACTTCGTCGCCCTCGTTCAAAAGCGCGAACAGCACGTTGAAAATGGAGTGCTTGGCACCGCAGCTTACAATGATCTGCTCGGGAGAAAAAGTGAGGTTCTGGTCGCGCTGAAATTTGGCGACGATCGCCTTGCGCAGCTCGATCGTGCCGCTGACCGGCGTATATTTGGTCATGCCCTTTTGCAGGGCGGCGATCGCGGCCTCCTTGATATAGGAGGGAGTGTCACAATCCGGCTCTCCCGCGCTCAGGGAAACGACTTTCTTTCCCTGCGCGACCAATTCCTTGGCCTTGGCGGCTATCGCCAGCGTGGCCGAAGGCGCCACGGCAAGCACCTTCCTGGAGAGTTCGAATGTGGACGCGTTACTCATCGCCTTTGAGGAATTTTCTCAGCTTACTCAGGAAGCCGCCCTTTTTCTCGGCCTCCTCTTTTTCCGCCTTAGGCTTTTCTTCGCCCTTCGCCTCGCCCTTTTTAGGCTCTTCCCCCTTCGTTTTTTCCGGCGCTTCCTTTTTCTTCTTGGCCGGCTCATTCGTCTCTTCGGCTTTGGGGGCTTCTTTCGCCTTCTTGGGCTTTTTTTCTTTTTTCTTGGGCAGCTCGATCAGTTCCGTAAACTCAAGGAGCGCAATCTCCGCGGCATCGCCGGCGCGGGAGGTCCCGAGCTTCAGGACCCGTGTGTACCCGCCGTTACGCTTTTTGAAATGCGGGGCGATTTCACGTATCAGGACCGAAACGGTCTCCGGGCACCCGATTTCCGAAATCAATAGCCGACGGGCATGCAGGTCTGAGCGCTTTGCGAGGTGAACCATCTTATCGATGAACACTCTCGCCTCTTTGGCGCGCGTCACGGTGGTGCGGATCTTCTTGTAGCGCACCATGTTCTTCAACAGGTTCCGCATGAGCGCCTTGCGGTGCTTGGACTTCACTCCCAATTTTCTTCCGTGTCTGGAATGTCTCATAGGTCTCGACCTGCTCCCCTTCTATCGATCCGTCATTGTAGCTCGATGCCGCGTCTTACCGGCTCAAGCATTGTCCGAGGCAGGCGCCGCTGCAACCGCCGGGGCCGCCTTTTTGCCTTTCATCCTCTCTTCAATGTTCATTCCGAGCGCCAGGCCCATGGCCGTGAGAATCGCCGTGATTTCCGCCAGGGATTTCTTCCCGAAATTCTTATATTTGAGCATCTGCGCTTCGGTCTTCTGCACGAGGTCGCCGATCGTCTTGATGCTGGCCGCCTCGAGGCAGTTTGCGCTGCGCACCGAAAGTTCGAGCTCGCTGATGGGTTTGGCAATCAGATCTTTAAACGCGTGGTCCTCCTCCTCTTCCTCCTCCTCCTCGACCGGAATCTCGCCGTAGTTGACGAAAATGTCGAGATGGCGCTGGAGGATATTGGAGGCGTACAGCAAGGACTCTTCGGGATCCATCGCCCCGTTGGTCCAGATTTCAAGATTCAGCTTGTCATAGTCGGTCATCTGGCCGACGCGGGTCTCCTCCACCGTGAAATTGACTTTATGAACGGGAGAAAACAGCGAATCCACTGGGATCATGCCGATCGGCGAACCTTCCTGCTTATTGCGCTCGGCGGGGACATACCCGCGCCCGCGGCCGATTTCCATCTCGATCCGCAGCTTCACGTTCTTCGTGAGATTGCAGATCACCATATCCGGGTTCACGATTTCAACCGTCTCGTCGGCAAGGACCTGACGGGCCAAAACCGGCCCCGCCTTGTCCGCCTCGATCACGACCTTTTTCGTTCCCTTGCCGTGGTATTTGACAACCAGGCGCTTGATGTTCAGGACGATCTGGGTCCCGTCTTCCAAAACCCCGTCGAGCGTCGAGAACTCGTGCAGCATCCCGTCGATCTTGATGCTGGTCACCGCAGCCCCGTCGATCGAGGAAATCAAGACGCGGCGCAAAGCGTTGCCGATCGTCGTTCCATAGCCCCGTTCAAACGGCTCAGCGACAAACTTTCCGTAGGTCGGCGTCAACGTTCCCCTGTCGACTTCCAGACGCTTTGGCATTTCGAATGTTTTCCAGCGGATACCCATTGCCTTCCTCCTCTTAAGAGATCATCTTTTTCAAGATCACGCGAAAGCTCTTCCGCGGATTACTTAGAATACAACTCAACAATCAAAGATTCTTCGACCGGCAGGGCCGCATCCGCCTTGGTCGGTTCCCTCAAAATCGACGCTTCAAGCGCACCCCGGTCAAGCGCGAGCCACTCGGGCATCGGCAAATCCTTCCACTTCTCAAGACAGGCCTTCACGCGGTTCACGGTCGATTCCTGCTGCCGAACCGTAATCTTGTCGCCCACCCGCACCTGGTAGGACGGGATATTCACCATCCGGCCGTTGACGTAGATATGGCAATGGTTGACCATCTGCCGGCCTTCCCGCCTCGTATTGGCCCAAAAAAGGCGGTAGACTACGTTATCGAGCCGCTTTTCGAGAAGCGAAATCAGCGTTTCTCCCGTCACCCCGCGTTTTTTAGCCGCACGGACGAAAAAGAGATGGAACTGCCTTTCCAGAAGCCCGTAAATCCGTTTGAGCTTTTGCTTCTCGCGCAGCTGGACTCCGTAGTCGGAAAGCTTTCTCCTGGAAGCGCCATGCTGCCCCGGCGGCGTGGACAGTCGTCTTTCAACTTTGTCGTCGGAGGCCCGCCGGCTTCCTTTCAGATAAAGATTCACACCTTCGCGCCGGCTCAAGCGAATGGCCGGGCCCACATATTTTCCCATGAATTAGACCCTCCTCTTTTTCGGCGGTCGGCAGCCGTTGTGCGGAATGGGCGTGATGTCGTGGATCGCGCTGATCTGAAGCCCGCCGATCTGCAGGGCTCGAATCGCCGACTCGCGGCCGGCCCCCGGTCCCTTGATAAAGACTTCGACTTCCTTCATGCCGAACGCCAGAGCCTTTTTCGCGGCCTGCTCCGCAGCAACCTGAGCCGCGTAAGGAGTCGATTTCTTCGACCCCTTGAATCCCGCCGCACCTGAGGAGGACCAGCAGAGGGTGTTGCCTTCCGAATCCGTGATGGTAATCACGGTATTGTTGAAACTCGCCAGGATATTGGCCACCCCGCGCGAAACTTGTCTGACCTTCTTTTTCTTTGCCATGCGGATCGTTTCCTTTTTTAAACGAGAATCGGGATCATTTTAAAAGCGTCTCGAGATGTCGCGGCCATCCCCGTCGGGCCTCAACATAACACCTTTCGGTGTCGTTATTTGGGCGAAGGCGGCTTACGGTTCAGCCCGCCGATAGTCTTGCGCGGACCTTTTCGTGTCCTCGCGTTCGTGTGCGACCTTTGCCCCCGAACAGGCAGGCCTTTCAGATGGCGGCTGCCCCGGTAACAGCGGATATCGATCATCCGCTTGATATTCGACTGAACTTCCCGGCGCAGCTCACCCTCGACCTTGTAGTGCTTCTGAATGACGATGGTAATCGCCGAGACTTCCTTTTCCGTCAGGTCTTTGGCGCGCTTCGCCGGATCGACGCCCGCTTCCGCAAGCACCCGGACAGCCAGCGTCTTCCCGATGCCGTACAAATAGCGCAAAGCGACATCCGTTCTTTTTTCCCTCGGAATATCAATACCCATGATTCTTGGCATATCAGTTGCTCCCCTTTACCCCTGCCGCTGTTTGTGCTTGGGATTGGAACAGATCACGTACACAATCCGCTTTCGGCGGATGATCTTGCAATTCTCGCAAATTCGCTTGACGGAACTTCGTACTTTCATAAAATTTCCCGCTTTCTTTTTTTTATTTCACCCGGAAAGTGATCCGGCCACGGTTCAGGTCATACGGCGAAAGCTCAAGCTTCACCCGGTCACCCGTCAAGATTCGGATGTAATTCATCCTCATCTTGCCCGAAATATGCGCCAAAACCCGGTGCCCGTTGTCCAGCTTAACCCGGAACATCGCGTTGGGCAGGGGCTCGACCACCGTTCCTTCCATTTCGATGGAGTCTTCCTTCGGCATAATCCCTACAGCTCCCCCGTCAAATTCAGATATCCCTCTTCCGTAAAAACAATCATGTCTTCGTAATGACTTGCCAGCGTACGATCCCGCGTCACCACCGTCCACCCGTCCGGCAGAACTTCGACGGCGTACTGCCCCTCCGTCACCATGGGTTCGATCGCCAATACGAGCCCCGGCTCGATCCTCGGGCCGCGCCCGGCCGTGCCGAAGTTGGGCACCTGCGGCTCCTCGTGGAGCATTCTTCCGATCCCGTGTCCGACATAGTCGCGGACAACCCCGAACCCGAGCCCCTCGACATGCTGCTGAATCGAGGAGGAAATATCACCTACCCGGAAACCGCGCCTGTATCTTCCAAGGGTTTCGGCCAACGCCCCCCGAGCCGCTTCGATCAAAGCTTGCGGGACCCTTGAAACCGCCTGCCCTGCAATCCAGGTCCTTGCGGCGTCGGCGTAAAAACCGTCCCATTTGACGCCGATATCGAAACTAACCAGGTCCCCGTCTAGGAGCTTTCTGGGCCCCGGAATCCCGTGAACCACTTCCTCGTTCACGGAAATGCAGGCCACGCTCGGATAGCCACGGTAACCCTTAAAAGCGGGTTCCGCCTTGCTCGACCGGATGACCTTCTCCGCGATGGCGTCCAACTCGCCCGTCGTCACCCCCGGACGAACCGCCGGTTCTACCGCCTGGAATATTCTCTTAACAATTCCGGCCGCCTGCGTGAGCATCACTATTTCGCGCGCTGATTTCAGCGCGATCATTGCACCAGACCGGCTTTTTCAAAGAACTTTCTCAACTCGACCTGCAGGGGTTCCACCCCCTGGTCGGCCGGAAAATCATGGAGCAGCCCCTGCTGGCGGTAATATTCGATGAGAGGGCTCGTTTCTTTGCGGTACGTCTCGAGCCGGTGGCGTACGGTCTCGGGCTTATCGTCCTTGCGCTGCACCAAAGCGTCTCCGCAGAAATCGCAGATCCCCTCTTTTTTGGGCGGGATGTTATGAACATGAAAGTTCCCGCCGCATTTCGCGCAAACCCGGCGGCCAGACAGCCGGTCGATCACAACCTGCTCGGACGTCACGAAATTGATCACCGCGTCGATCTTGATGCCGTGATGCTTCAAAAAAACGTCAAGGGCCTCGGCCTGATTGATCGTCCTCGGATAACCGTCCAAAAGAAAGCCTTTGTCTGCCCCGCCGGACTCGATCTGCTTGGCCATCATCTCGTTGATGAGATCATCGGAGACCAGACCGCCCTTTTCAATGACGCCCTTGGCGCGACCCCCAAGTTCCGTCCCGCCCCGGATTTCCTGGCGCAAAATGTCGCCGGTCGCCAAGTGGCGGAGCCCATAGGCCCCGCCGAGCTTCTTGGCGTGGGTGCCCTTGCCCGCGCCCGGAGGTCCTAAAAGAACGAGCTTCATCGCTGCCTCGATTTCAGCTTTCCCTTTTTGATGAACCCTTCGTAATGGCGCATCAAAAGCTGCGATTCGATCGAAGCCATCACATCCAGCATGACGCCGACGATAATCAAAAGTCCGGTGCCGCCGAAAAAGCTCGCGATCGTAAAAGGAATATTCATCACCTTGGGTGACGAAATCACGTTCGGCAGAAGCGCGATCACAGCCAGAAAAAAAGCCCCGCTAGTCGCGATTCTCGTCATCACATAATCCAGGTATTCGGCCGTCGTTTTTCCAGGACGGATCCCCGGAATAAAGCCGCCGTATTTCTGGAGGTTTTCGCTCACATCGATCGGGTTGAATGTAATCGCCGTATAAAAGAACGTAAAAAACAGGATCAAGACCGCGTAAATAATTGAATACGAAATGCTTCCCGCGCTCAAAAACCTGGCCGCAGCGGTCAGAGCGCCGGCTTTCGGAAAAAAACCCGCGATCGTCGCCGGAAACAAGATCACCGACTGGGCAAAAATAATGGGGATCACCCCGGCCTGGTTGACCTTCATCGGCAAGTAAGTGCTCTGCCCGCCGTACATCCGGTGCCCGCGTATCTGCCGGGCGTACTGCACAGGGATCTTTCGCTGGCCCTGGATGATCATAATCACGCCGATCACGGTCGTCACAAACAAAAAGCACATCACCGCAAACTTCCACCAAGCCAGCTGCTGGTGAGCCAGGTCAAAGGGCGACAGCAAAAGATACGTCTGCCAAAAGGCCGTCGGAATACTCTCGATGATTCCGGCCGTGATCAGGATTGACATGCCGTTTCCGATCCCATACTGGTCGATCTGTTCGCCCAGCCACATGATGAAAGCCGTGCCGGTGGTCATGGTCAATATCGTCATCAGCCGGAACCCCCATCCCGGATTGGGAACGATGACCGTTCCGTTGAAGCTGTATGGGTTTTCGAGCCACAGCGCGATGAAAAAAGTCTGGATGATGCTCAAGATCACCGTCCCGTAACGGGTGTATTGGATGATCTTCTTACGGCCTTCCTCACCCTCTTTGGCAAGCTTCTCCAGATAAGGAATCACCACCGTCAAAAGCTGCAGGATGATCGACGCCGAAATATACGGCATGATCCCGAGGGCAAAAATGGTCGCCCGCTGCAGCGCGCCGCCGGTAAACATCCCGATGATGCCAAAGAGCGTCCCGCCCGGAGTCCGCGCAATGCTCTCGAAAAATCTCCCGAGAGCCCCTCCGTCAATCCCGGGCGTCGGAACAAAACTTCCGATCCGGTAGATGACGACGATCAGCAACGTAAAAAGCACCTTTTTTCTCAGATCCGGCACTTTCAGGATGTTGCTGAAACCCTTAATCATGTCAATGCGTCTCTTTCGTGCGTTACTTATGTGTTCTGGGCGTCGCGGGCCGCGCCATGAGGATTGCCTGGCCCCCGGCACTTTCGATTTTTGTTTTCGCGGTCCCCGTAAAATAATGAGCCTTGACCGTAACCGGCTTGGTCAGTATTCCGTCCCCGAGCACCCTCAACCCGTCGAGCACGTCGTGAACCATGCCGCTGCGCACGAGGATTTCCGGCGTCACCTCACTCAAACCAAGCTTTTCGATGCTGTCCAAATTGACGATCGAATAGTCGCGCTGGAAGGCCGCGTTATTAAATCCCCGCTTCGGGACGCGGCGATAGAATGGGTTCTGCCCCCCCTCAAACCCGGGCATGCGCGTCTGTCCGGAACGAGCCTTCTGTCCCTTGTTACCCTTGGTAGAGGTTTTTCCGTGCCCGGACCCCTGTCCGCACCCGACGCGCTTCCTGCGCTTCTTATAGGGAAATTTCGCTCTCATGACGCTGTTTCCTTCGCCGGTTCCTCGGCATCCTTTGTAACCTGGCCTTCCGTCTGTGCCGCCGGGGGCTTTCCGTCGCGCTCTCTGCAGATCACCAGCGACTTCAAGCCTTCAATCGTGGCCTTCAGGACGTTGATGGCATTATCGGAACCCAAGCTCTTGGTCAGAATATCCTTGATGCCGCAAGCCTCGCACACGGCCCTCACCGAACCGCCTGCAATGACTCCGGTTCCGGGCGCCGCGGGCTTCAGAAGCACTCGGGCCGCGCCGAAGCGGCCGATCGTTTCGTGGGGAATCGTGGTCCCCTTCAAAAGTACCTTGATCTTGTTTTTCTGCGCCGCCGTAAGCGCCTTGCGGATCGCATCCGCGACCTCATTGGCCTTGCCGAGCGCATAGCTTACTTCGCCGGTGCCGTTACCGCAGACGACCAGAGCGCTGAAGGAAAACCTCTTGCCGCCCTTGACAACCTTGGCGCAGCGGTTGACCTGAATGACCTTCTCATAGTTCCCCGCTCCCGCCATGAGCGAGGCTTTGCGAGGCCCTCTGTTTTCCGACTGGCCCCTGCCTTTTCGTTCTTTTTTTTCTTCCACCAAAGTCGTTTCTCCTTTCATCCCCGGCTCGAGCGGCCGGATTAAAACTGGATCCCGGCTTCGCGTAAGGCTTCAGCCAGTGCCTTAACCCGCCCGTGGTATTGATACCCGGCGCGGTCAAATGCAATTTTTGAAATTCCCTTTTGTTTGAGCCGCTCCGCGAAATACTGCCCGAGACATTTGGACATCGCCGTTTTGTCGGCCGGGCCCTCGGGTTTCTGGAAGCCCTTGTCCCGGGTCGAGGCAGAAGCCAAAGTCACCGCCGCGATATCGTCGATCGCCTGGACATAGATGTTGTTGAGGGACCGGCGCACGCAAACTCGGGGCCGTTCGGCTGACCCGATGAGTTTTCTCCGGATTCCCTGATGTCTCTTGATCCGTCTCAACTGTTTTGCAAGCATAGATTCCTCTTGAATTAACCGACCGTCTTACCTTGTTTGCGCCGCACCACTTCGCCGACGTACCGGATGCCCTTGCCCTTGTAAGGCTCGGGCTCATGGAAAAGCCGAATTTCGGCCGCCACCTGGCCGACGAGCTGCTTGTCGGTCCCGGTGATCGTGATTTTCGTCTGGGATGGGCACTTGATTTCGATGCCTTCCGGGATCTGGTAGTCGATCGGATGCGTATACCCAAGGGCGAGATTGAGGACCTTCCCCTTGAGGATCGCCTTGAATCCCACTCCCTCGATCTCGAGTTCCTTCATATATCCCTGGGTCACCCCGAGCACCATGTTCTGGATCAGGCTGCGCGTCAGGCCGTGTAGAGCGCGGTCCGTGCGAATGTCCGTCGGACGCTCCACCCGGACTTCCTTGTCCTCCACGAGGACCTTCATCCTGGGGTGCACTTCCAGCCCGAGTTTGCCCTTGGGACCCTCGACCGTCAAAGCGCGCCCCTGCAGCACCACCTTGACTTTTTCCGGGATCACAACCGCTCTTTTACCGATTCTTGACATGTCCGCCGCCTTTGCTTACCAAACTTTACAAATGACTTCGCCGCCGATTTTTTCCTCACGGGCCTTGCGGTCCGTGGTGAGGCCGCGGGAGGTCGACACAATCGAAATCCCAAGCCCCCCTTGCACTTTCGGAATTTCTCCGCAGGCCGCATACCAGCGCCGCCCGGGCGTCGAAACCCGCTTAATGCCCTGGATCGCGGATTTCTTGCCGAGGTATTTCATATGGATGCGCACGAACGCTTTATGGCCTTCCGTGTAGCCCTTCACGCTCTCTACGAAACCCTCTTCCTTCAGGATTTCCGCGATCCTAAGCGTCATTTTCGAGGCGGGGATCGAGATCTTCTCGTGCCGCGCACGCGCCGCGTTGCGAATCACCGTCAAAAAATCACCTACAAAATCCGTTCTGGCCATCCTGAGTTTCTCCTTTGTCTACCAGCTCGACTTGACGACGCCCGGGATAAAGCCCTGGTTCGCCAACTCGCGAAAACAAATGCGGCAAAGCGCGAATTTCCGGATGTACCCGCGCGGTCTTCCGCACTGCTGACAGCGGTTGTATTTTTGGACCGGGAACTTCGGCTCCCGTCTTTGCTTCACGATCAAACAGGTCTTTGCCATGAATCAGTGTTCCTTTTCGTGTTAGAGAATATTCCGGCCGGGCCGATTAGCCCTTTTTCCTGAAGGGGAGCCCCAGCAGTTCGAGCAGCTTTTTGCACTCCTCCTTGGTCTTGGCCGTCGTGACCAGGGTAATGTCCATCCCCTTGGTGAGCTTGATCTTATCGAATTCCACTTCAGGGAAAATCGTCTGCTCATGAACCCCTAGCGAGTAATTGCCCTGACTGTCGAAACTCGAATCCGGATAGCCCCGAAAGTCTCGGATCCTGGGCATGGCCACGTGAAACAGGCGCTCGAGGAAATCGTACATGCGGGCGCGCCGGAGCGTGACCTTCAGACCGACAGGCTGCCCCTCTCGGAGTTTGAACGCCGAAATCGATTTCTTGGCGATCGTCGTCACGGGCTTTTGACCGGTAATCCGCGTCAGCTCGACGGTTAGCTGCTCGAGGATCTTGACGTCCTCCTTGGCTTCCTTGATGCCCATATTGACGACGACCTTCCGGAGCTTCGGGACCTGCATGATGTTGCCATAGTGGAACTCGGCCATCATGGCAGGCACGACCTCCCGGCGGTATTTTTCGAACATAAATGAAGCAACTGGCTGTTCCGTGGTCATCGTCAGGCCCCCAACATTTCCCCGGATTTCTTGGAAATCCGGTGTTTCGTTCCGTCAGCCAGCACGCGCCAGCCCACCTTGGTCCGTTGTCCTGTCCTCGGGCAGATGAGCTGGACTTTCGATGCGTCAAGTTTGCCTTCGGCCTTGGTGATGCCGCCTTTGGGGTTCTGCTGGCTCTTGCGCAGGTAGACCGTTTGATAGTTGATTTTTTCGATCAGGACCTTGTTTTCCTTTGGGAAGACCATAAAGACACGTCCCCTCTTGCCCCGGTCCTTTCCGGAAATCACTTCCACCTGATCGTTTTTCTTGATACGCATCAGACCACCTCGGGTGCGAGAGACAGAATCTTCATAAAATGGGCCTCGCGCAGTTCGCGCGCGACCGGCCCGAAGATCCGGGTCCCCCGGGGATTCTTGTTGTTATCGATAATCACAATCGCGTTGGATGAAAACTTCACCACCGAACCGTCCGAGCGCTTGATGGGAGAACGCGTGCGGACGACAACCGCCTTGACCACGTCGCCTTTCTTGACGGTTCCTTCCGGGAGCGCTTCCTTCACGTTCGCCGTAATGATGTCGCCGATCTCGGCCACGCGCTTGCCGTGACGTCCGAGAACGCCGATCATGGACGCGCGCTTGGCGCCGCTGTTGTCGGCAATTTCGAGAATGCTGCGCATTTGGATCATGACTTGAGGACCTCGACTAATTTCCACCGCTTGGTTTTCGACAGCGGCCTGGTTTCGACGATCCGGACCTTATCGCCCGTTTTGGCCTCGTTTTTTTCGTCGTGAACCGAATAGCGCTTCCGGTTCCGGATCACTTTACCGAATTCCGCGTGCCGCATGAGCCGCGTAACTTCGACGACGACCGTCTTGTTCATCTTGTCGCTTGTGACCACGCCCTCGCGCGTGCGCTTGCCCGTCACCTTGGATGGTTCGCTTGTGCTCACGATTTCGCCTCGGATCGTTTCTTTTCGTTGAGGACCGTGAGCATCCGGGCGATGTCCCGCCGGGTATCGCGGATCCTGGTTTGCTGTTCCAATTTTCCGGTTTTCGCCTGGAACCGGAACTGCATCAGTTCCTTCTTGAGGTTCATGACCTTATCTTCAAGCTCGGCCTCGCTGAGACCTCGGAGTTCTTCGATTTTAAGCATGGCTCGCGACTCCTTCGCGCTTGACGAATTTAGTCCGGAAAGGCAGCTTGTGAGCGCACAGCCTCAAGGCCGAACGCGCCAGCGCTTCCGGAATACCGCCCATTTCAAACAAAATCCGCCCCGGCTTGACCACCGCCACATAGTACTCGGGCGCTCCCTTGCCCTTCCCCATGCGGGTTTCAGCCGGCTTTTTGGTGTAGGACTTGTCGGGGAAAATCCTGAGCCAGATCTTGCCGCCGCGTTTCACGTGCCGCGTCAGCGCGACGCGGGCGGCCTCAAGCTGAATCGCGGTCAGCCAGGCGCATTGTATGGCTTTCAGGCCGTAATCCCCGAAGGCAATCGTTGAGCCCCGGGTCGCAACACCGCGCATCCAGCCCCGCTGCTGCTTTCTAAATTTAACTCGCTTAGGCATTAACGGCATAAATCGATTCCTCTCTCAAAATGATGACGATCCCGAAGGGGCCTTAGGCGGCGTCCTGCGGCGGCGGCGTTTGCGCCGGTGTTTCGCTCACAGCGCTTCCGGCAGCGTCGGCGGCCGTGTTAGGGGCCGGCGTAGCTTCAGGCTGCGCCGCAGCAACATGGCCTTCGGACTGGGCCCTTTCCTCCATCGCGCGCTTAAGCTCGTCGCGCCGGTGGGCATCTTCCTTTTTAACCAATATATCCCCTTTATAGATCCAAACTTTACAGCCTATCGTCCCGTAAGTCGTAAAGGCCTCCCCGAAGCCATAGTCGACGTCCGCCCGGAACGTTCCAAGCGGCACCTTGCCTTCGCGGTAACCCTCATCCCTCGCGATCTCGGCTCCGCCGAGGCGCCCCTTGCAAAGGACCTTGATCCCGAGCGCCCCCTTCTGCATCGCCAGCTGAACCGATTTCTTCATGGCCTTGCGGAAGCTGACGCGCTTTTCGAGCTGTAGCGCGATATTATCGGCAACGAGCTGTGCGTCGGTCTGGGGACTCTTGACCTCCTTAATATCCACGAAAAGCTCGCTTTTCGTCAGGGCCGAAAGCTCCTCGCGGACCTTATCGATCTCCTGCCCCCGGCGGCCGATGATCACCCCGGGCCGTGCCGTAAAGATACGCACGCGCACACGACCGCTCGACCGCTCGATCTCAACGCTGGAAATGCCCGCCGCTCCGAGCTTGGTCTTCAGATACTTGCGCAGTTTCAAATCTTCGTGCAACATGGCCCCGAAATTTTTCGGTGCAAACCATCTCGCCTTCCAGGGCTTGATATAGCCCAATCTTAACCCGTACGGATGTGCCTTCTGACCCACAAAAAGCCTCCTTAAATATTTATGACGCCGCTGCTGCGGCTTTCTTTTTACCGCCGGCCTTGGCCGAAGCCTTTGACGCCTTCTTTTCCTTGCCCGGTTTCGCTTCCTCGGCCTTGGCGGCTTCTTCGGCCACCGGCCCCGCCCACGCCTTCCCGCCCTCCTTGAGGATGAGCGTCAGGTGCGTGGTGCGCTTCAGAATCCTGTCGGCCCGTCCCATGGAACGTGCCATAAACCGCTTCATCACAGGCCCGCCGTCCGCCTTGATTTCGGCGACGACGAGGCGGTTTTCATCCATTCCGAGGACTTTCGCGTTGGCAACAGCCGTTTTCATGATTTTTTCCACCATCCGCGCGGCCTTCTTCTTCAGGACCATCAAAATCTCAAAAGCCCGGCCCACGGGCTTCGTGCGCACAGCGTCAATCACGAGCCTCATCTTGCGCGGGCCGATCCGCAGATGTTTAAGTTTGGCCACCGCACGTTTGTCGGAAACCACCGCAGGAGCCTCGATCACCGGATTCTTTGGATTCTTTTCTTTTTTCATGGCACTCTCTGATCTTCCGTTAAGTCTTCGACGCCGTGGCGAGGGCTTTGGCCTTGTCGCCCGCAGCGCTGTGCACCTTGAAGGTCCGCGTCGGAGAGAACTCCCCGAGCTTGTGACCCACCATGTTTTCCGAGACGAAAAAATTGTGGAACGTCCTTCCGTTGTGCACTGACAGCGTCAACCCGACGAATTCCGGGGTGATCGTGGAGCGCCGCGACCAGGTCTTGATCGGCTTGCGGTCCTTGCGCTCTTGCGCAACCCTGACGCGCATCATAAGTCTGTCCTCGACATACACACCTTTTTTTGTAGAACGGCTCATTTTCTTCTATCCTTCACGATATAGCGGTTGGAAGCTTTATACGGTTTGCGGGTTTTGAGACCTTTGCACTGCTGTCCGTTGGCCGACTGCGGATGTTTTCCGCTCTTCGACTTGCCTTCTCCGCCGCCCATCGGATGGTCGACCGGGTTTTTCGCGATGGCACGCGATTTTGGACGAAATCCCAGCCAGCGGGTCCTTCCGCCTTTACCGAGCGAAATATTTTCGTTGTCCACGTTCGAGCACTGCCCGATGGTGGCGTAGGAAGCCAGCGGAATCATCCGGACTTCCCCGGACCCGAGCTTCACATGCGCAAAATCGTTTTCCTTGGACAGGATCTGCGCCACCGCTCCGGCGGCCCTGACGAGTTTCCCCCCGAGCCCCGGGTACAATTCGATGTTGTGGATCGGCGTTCCTTCGGGAATGACCTTCAGGGGAAGGTGGTTACCCACCTTCACCTCGGCCGTCTCGCCGCTCATCACGGAATCACCGACTTGAAGCCCTACGGGGCAGAGGATGTAACTCTTCTGGCCATCGGCATACTGGATGAGAGCGATGCGGGCGCTACGGTTCGGATCATACTCGACTGTGAGCACCTTCGCGTCCACGCCGTGCCGGTTCCTTCGGAAATCGACGATACGAATGCGACGCTTGTGGCCGCCCCCGCGCCCCCGCATGGTCATGTGGCCGTGATTGTTACGACCGCCCGACCGTTTGCGGATGAGGGTCAGCGGTTTGTAGCATTTATCCGTCGTCAGTTCGGCAAAATCCGAGACGCTTCCGAATCTGCGCGTCGATGTCGTGGGTTTGAATTTGATGAGTCCCATAAAGTTTCTACGACGTAATGTCGATTTTTTCTCCCTTCTTAAGAGTCACGATCGCTTTTTTCCAGTCAGCGGTCTTTCCGGGAACATACCGCACCCTGCGCCATTTCCCGGACACGTTCAGCGTATTGACACGCGTCACATGCACGTTGAAGATCTTCTCAATCGCCGCCTTGATCTCTTTTTTATTCGCCCCGGGAGCTACCCGGAACGCGTATTTTGAAAGTTTCGCCGAGTCCTTCGTAATCTTTTCCGTTATCACCGGCTCTAAAATAGAATCGTAGAAAACCTGTCTCATGACGCCGGGGTCTCCTTTCCTTCAAGGACTCGCGCCTCGATCACCGGAAGGGCTTCTTCCTCGAGCAGAATCCTGTCGCGCAAAAGAACGTGATATGCATTCAGGTCACGAGCCGTTGTGACCGTGACCATCCGGCTCATATTCGATGAGGCCCGCTTCAGTGAGGGGGCCATTTCCTTGACGACGCATAGCGCCTTTTTGCCTTTGACGTGCAGGGCATTCAAAATCTGTACCCACTCCTTGGTTTTCGGGTTCTCGACCTTCAGGTCTTCAACCACCGTCAGCTTCTTTTCGGCCCCACGGAGGCTCAAGGCCGAAATGAGCGCCTGGCGTCGCATCGATTTCGAAAGATTGACATAATAGCTTCTCGGATGCGGGCCAAACGTAATCCCTCCGCCCACCCAGATCGGCGACCGCGAGGACCCATGACGCGCCCGGCCGGTTCCCTTTTGCTTCCAGGGTTTTTTCCCGCCGCCGCGGACTTCCTTACGGGTCTTGGTGTCTGCGGTTCCGTGTCTCAAGTTGGCCGAATACGCGTTCCGGACAAGCTCCAGCAGCCTCACGTTGACCCGCGCGGCGTAGATCTTGGGATTGAGCACGATCTCTTTTTTCTTATGACCGTCTTTGGAATAAAGCGGCGCTTTCATGTTAAGATGCACTGCCTTCCGGCTTCGCAGCCTCTGCCTTCGATGATTCCGCCTCCAGCACTTTCCATTTGCGCACGGTTCCGCGCTTCATGGCCTGACGAACCACCACATAGCCGTTCTCGGCGCCGGGCACCGACCCGCGCACCGCAAGGAGATGATTTTCGGCATCCACCTTGATCACTTTCAGGTTTTGCGTCGTAATGCGCTCGTCGCCCATATGGCCTGGGAGACGCTTGCCCTTACGGACTTTCTTCCGGCAGCCCACGCCGCCGGCCTTCGAACCGATGGATCCGACTTTTCGGTGCTGCATGTCGCCGTGGCTAAACGATGCCGCGCCGCGGAACCCGTGACGCTTGACCGCCCCCTGAAAGCCTTTGCCGATGGAAACGCCTTCTACGTCGACAAAATCTCCGTTCTCGAAATTATCGACCGCCACTTTCGCGCCGACCCGTAGACCCTCGGTATCTTCGGTCCGGATCTCGCGGACAAACTTGAGCGCCGGGCTGTGCGATTTCTTGAGGTGTCCGAGCTGCGCCCGGCTCAGCCGCTTTTCCTTCGCTTGGCCGAAGCCCAGCTGGACCGCGCTATAGCCGTGCTTCTCTTTGGAGCGAACCTCCGTCACATAGCAAGGCCCTGCCTCCAGCACCGTCACCGGCACCTGGCGCCCGTCTTCGTCGAAGAGCTGTGTCATTCCGATTTTTTTTGCGAGTATGCCTATCATGACTATGTCCGTTCCTTAGAGCTTGATTTCTACGTCAACGCCGGCCGGAAGATCCAGCTTCATCAAGGCGTCCACTGTGCGCGAGGTCGGCTCATCGATCTCGATCATACGCTTGTGCGTCCGGATCTCGAACTGGTCCCGGGCTTTCTTATCAATAGTCGGCCCACGCAGGACCGTCGTCTTCCAGATCTGGGTTGGAAGAGGAATCGGGCCCACCACTTTGGCACCGGTTCGCTTGGCCGTTCCCACGATCTCGTGCACGGACTGGTCGAGCACCCGGTGATCGTACGCCTTAAGCTTGATTCTGATTTTTTCCTTGTTGGATGACATAAATTGGGTCGAAACTCCCTTATCGTTTGTCCCGGGTTTGGAGCTCCCCGATGACCTTGTCGGCAATCATTCTCGGAACTTGCTGATAGCTGTGCGGCTCCATCGTGTACGTGGCGCGCCCCTGCGAAAGCGACCGGACTGCCGTCGCGTACCCGAACATCTCGGCCAGCGGCACGAGGCCCTTGATCGATTTCAGGTGACCGCGGTTAATCATCTCCTGGATCACGCAGCGCCTGGAATTGAGGTCCCCGATGATATCGCCCATGTAGTCCTCAGGCACCACGACCTCTACGAACATGATCGGCTCGAGCAGAACCGGACGCGCTTTGCGGAAGGCTTCTTTGAAGCCCAAAATGCCGGCCATTTTGAACGCGATTTCCGAGCTGTCGACCTCATGATAGCTTCCGTCATAGACCGACGCCTTGACATCCGTCACAGGATAGCCGGCGAGCACGCCGCCCGTGCAGGCCTCTTCGACGCCCGCTTCCACCGCCGGAATATATTCGCGAGGAATGACACCCCCGACCACATCGTTGACGAACTCATTCCCCTTGCCGCGCTCGAGGGGCTCGACCTTGATATAGCAGTGACCATACTGACCGCGGCCGCCCGTTTGCTTGATGAACTTGCCTTCGGCCTCGGCCATTCCCGTAATCGTTTCTTTATAGGCGACTTGCGGTTTGCCGACGTTGACTTCGACCGCGTATTCGCGCTTCATGATATCGACTTTGATCTCCAGATGCAGCTCGCCCATTCCGCCGATCAAGGTCTGCAACGTGTCCTGTTCCGTTTTGACGCGGAACGTGGGATCTTCGGCCACCAGCCTCCCCAGCACGTCGCCCATCCGGTCGCGGTCGGGCTTGGTCTTCGGCTCGATCGCCATCCAGATCACCGGCTCCGGGACGAAAAGCGATTCGAGCACGATCGGCTTATCTTCGTCGCAAAGCGAATCCCCGGTCTTAATATCCTTGAGGCCCACCGCTGCGACAATGTTGCCCGCACGGCCTTCTTGAATTTCCTCGCGCTTGTTCGCGTGCATGAGCAGAAGCCGCCCGATGCGCTCTTTGCGTCCGTTACGCGGATTATAGATATAGGTGCCCGCGGCGATCATTCCGGAATAAATCCTCAAAAAAGTGAGGCTCCCGACAAATTTATCACTTGCGATCTTGAACGCAAAGCATGCAAGCGGCTCGGTGTCGCTCGCATGACGCTCAACCTCGGTCCCGTCATTGGGATTGATCCCCTTGATAGCTGGCACGTCCATCGGGGAAGGCAAATAGTCGACCACGGCATCCAAGAGCTGCTGAACGCCCTTATTTTTGAGGGACGACCCGACAATCACCGGCGTCAACTTTAGCCCGATGGTGACCAACCGGAGGGCTTTCTTGATCTCTTCGATGGAGGGCTCGTGCCCTTCGATATACTTATGCATGAGCGCTTCGTCATGCTCGGCAATTTTTTCGATCATGAACTCGCGGGCCTTCTTGGCTTTTTCCAAATAGTCGGCCGGGATTTCCTCGATATCAAATTTTGCTCCCAAGGTCTCGTCGTGAAACAGATACGCTTTCATTTCGATCAGATCGACCACGCCTTTGAAGTGCTCCTCGCGCCCGAGCGGAAGCTGGATCGGAACCGCATTGGCCCCCAGCTGGTCTCTCATCTGCTGCACGTTGACTTCAAACTCCGCGCCCGTGCGGTCCATCTTGTTGATGAACGCAATACGCGGGACATTGTACCGGTCCGCTTGACGCCATACCGTCTCCGACTGCGGCTCGACGCCTTCCACCGCGCCGAACACCGCGACACAGCCGTCGAGCACCCGCAGCGAACGTTCAACCTCGATCGTGAAATCGACGTGCCCCGGAGTGTCGATGATATTGATCCGGCAGTCGCGCCAAAAACACGTCGTGGCCGCCGAGGTGATGGTGATGCCGCGCTCCTGCTCCTGCTCCATCCAGTCCATGACAGCCGTCCCCTCGTGGACTTCGCCTATCTTGTAGGTCCGGCCGGTGTAATAGAGGATCCTCTCCGTGGTGGTCGTCTTGCCCGCGTCAATGTGCGCGGCAATGCCGATATTTCGAATCTTCGGCAACGGATAATTCACATCCATCGTTTGTTCAGCCATCGGAACCGTCCTCGAATTCTAAACTTTTATGTTTACCAGCGGTAGTGCGCAAAAGCCCGGTTGGACTCGGCCATCTTGTGCGTATCTTCCCGCTTCTTGAATGAACTTCCCGTCTTGTTGTAAGCGTCCAAAATTTCTTCCGCGAGCTTCACGGCCATCGGCTTGCCCTTGCGGTCGAGGGCGTAATTGCGCATCCACCGCAGCGCCAGTCCATTCGACCGGTCGGGCCTGACGCTGACAGGAACCTGATAGGTGGCACCCCCCACTCGGCGGGACTTCGTCTCCAGAAGAGGTCGTACATTCTCTACGGACTGCTTGAAAACTTCAAGTGGATTCTTTCCGGTCTTTTCCTTCACGACTTCGAAGGCCCCGTACACGATTCCCTCCGCCGTCGGCTTTTTCCCCTGCTTCAGCACGATGTTGACCAGCTTGGAGACAAGCAAATCCCCGTATTTGGGGTCCGGAACGACTTCTCTTTTCTTCGCACGTCTTCTTCTCATTGGGATCTTCCTTGTTTGCGGGGTTGATTCTTCATGAGCCCCACAGCTTTATTTTTTCGGCGTTTTTGCGCCGTATTTGGATCGCGATTTCCGGCGGTCGGCGACCCCGGTCGCGTCGAGCTTTCCGCGAACAATGTGATAACGAACGCCCGGCAGGTCTTTCACGCGGCCCCCGCGCACTAGCACGATCGAGTGCTCCTGCAAATTGTGGCCGACGCCCGGGATATACGCCGTAATTTCTTCACCGTTCGAGAGACGAACGCGGGCGATTTTACGCAGTGCCGAATTCGGCTTCTTGGGCGTCTGCGTACGCACGATCAAACAAACCCCCCGTCGGAACGAGGCTCCGTGCAGGGACGGCGATTTCGTTTTGTTTTTGAACTTTTTCCTTCCGCAGGCAATCAACTGATTAATCGTCGGGGACATTATTTTTTCTCCTGTGCGGCGCCTGCGGTTTCGCCGACTGCCTTAGCGGCCGTCGGATCGGGCAGAAGATCGCCGAGTTCCTTGACGAGCTGGAAATCATGGTGCCCCAGATAACCCGTTCCCGCCGGGATCAGATGCCCCATGATGACGTTTTCCTTGAGACCCTGCAGATTGTCTCGCTTGCTCGCAGAGGCCGCCTCAGTCAGCACGCGGGTCGTCTCCTGAAAGCTCGCGGCCGAGATAAAGCTTTCGGTCGTCAGAGAGGCCTTGGTGATGCCGAGCAAAATCGGCGTCGCCTTCGCAGGCTCTTTACCTTTTTTGATCATTTTATCGTTTTCGTCGGCAAACCGTCCCTTATCAATGTGGGAGCCGACCAGAAATTCGGTGTCGCCGGACTCTTCGATTCGGATCTTGCGGAGCATCTGCCTGACGATCACCTCGACGTGCTTGTCGTTCAATCGCACGCCCTGCAGACGGTAGACCTCCTGCACTTCGTTGACGAGATACTCCTGGAGGCTGCGCTCTCCGGAAACACGCAAAATGTCTTGGGGAACGACAGGCCCGTCGATGAGCTGCTCGCCGGCCAGCACGCGATCGCCCGTGTACACGTTCAGATGCTTGCCGTGCGGGACCCCATACTCTTTGGTCATACCGGTTGTGCTGCGCACGATAATCTTGCGAAGGCCCTTGACGATATCGCCGATTTCGACCACGCCGTCAATCTCGGAGATGATGGCCGGATTCTTCGGCTTGCGCGCCTCGAAGAGCTCCGCCACGCGCGGAAGTCCGCCCGTGATGTCGCGCGTCTTGGCGATTTTGCGCGGCGTCTTGGCCAGAAGCGTACCGCTCGAAATGTCCTGACCCTCCTTGACCACGATATGGGCCGCCGTCGGAATGGGATAGAACGCGAGGATTTCTTCGTTGGCTCCGACAATCAAGATCTGGGGATGCAGGTCCTCTTTGTGCTCGATGATGACGCGTTCAGTCATCCCCGTCGTCCCGTCAAGCTCCTCGTTCATCGAAACGCCGGCAACGACGTCTTCAAACTGCACTTTCCCGGACATTTCGGTAAGGATCGGAACCGTATAGGGGTCCCACTTGACGAAGATTTCGTCTTTGGCGACTTTTTCGTTTTCTTTGTAGCTGATAATCGCCCCCGACGGTATCGTATAGCGTTCGAGTTCCCGGCCCGACGGATCGTGAACTGACAGCTGGCCGTTGCGGTTCAGCACAATGATTTCGCCGTTTTTCGTGACAACGGTCTTGAGGCTGTGGTACTTCAGTTGCCCTTCGTTTTTTGAGCGGAAATACGACTGCTCGACGACGCGGGAGGCGGTTCCGCCGATGTGGAACGTCCTCATCGTCAGCTGCGTGCCCGGCTCTCCGATGGATTGGGCCGCGATGATTCCAACGGCGCACCCGAGTTCCACCAGGCGGCGCGTGGCCAGATCGCGCCCGTAGCACTTGGCGCAAATCCCGCGTTTTGCCTCGCAGGTCAAAACCGAGCGGACACGGATTTTTTCGATCCCGATCTCTTCGAGCCGGTCGGCCGTGGCCTCTTCGATGACTTCGCCGGACTGCACGATCTTCTGGTCGGTCACGATGTCGACAACGTTGTCGAGAGCGACGCGGCCGAGGATCCTGTCTTTCAAGGACACGATCATGTCCTCGCCCTCGTACATGGGCTCGATGAAAACTCCGTTCAGGGTCCCGCAGTCCTCTTCATAAACAATGACGTCCTGGGCCACGTCGACAAGCCGACGCGTCAGGTATCCGGAGTCAGCCGTCTTCAAGGCCGTATCGGCCAACCCCTTGCGGGCTCCGTGCGTCGAAATGAAATACTCGAGCACGGTCAGGCCTTCGCGGAAGTTCGAAGTGATCGGGCTCTCGATGATTTCTCCCGACGGCTTGGCCATCAGACCGCGCATGCCGGCCAGCTGACGGATCTGCTGTTTCGAACCGCGGGCGCCGGAATCAGCCATCATGAAGACCGGATTGAAGGACTCGAGTGATTCAAACATGCTATCGGAAACGCGGTCCGTGATATGCGTCCAGATGTCGATCACCTTGTTGTAGCGCTCGCCTTCGGTGATCAGACCGTTTTTGTATTGCGCTTCGATGGCCTTAACGCTGTTCTTGGCCTCGTCGAGGAGCTTGCCCTTGTTCGCTGGGATTTGAATGTCGTCGATCCCGATCGAAACGCCGGCGAGCGTGGCCTCTTCGAATCCAAGGTTTTTGAGCCGGTCCAGAAGCTGGATCGTCACCGTATGGCCGAACTTGCGGAAGACTTCCGCGATAATCTTCGAAAGACGGGCCTTGGAAATCGAGTCGTTCACGTAGCGGAACCCCTTCGGCAGGGTCTCATTGAAAATGATCCGGCCGACCGTCGTCTCCACGAGCTCACCGGATTCCAGGCGAAGCTTGCAGCGCGCGTGCTTATGGATCTCTCCGTCCTGGTGGGCAAGGATCGCTTCCTCCGGGCCGTAGAAAATCAGGCCCTGCCCCTTGGCGCCATCGCGGATCTTCGTCAGGTAGTAAACGCCCAGTACGATATCCTGCGTCGGCGACGTAATCGGTTGGCCGCTGGCGGGCGAAAAAATGTTGTTGGCCGAAAGCATGATCAGCCGCGCTTCCATCTGGGCTTCCATCGAAAGAGGAACGTGGACCGCCATCTGGTCCCCGTCGAAGTCGGCGTTGAATGCCGTACAGACCAGCGGGTGGATTCGGATCGCTTTGCCTTCGATCAGCACCGGCTCAAAAGCCTGGATGCCGAGGCGGTGCAGCGTCGGAGCGCGGTTGAGAAGCACCGGATGCTCGCGAATGACTTCTTCGAGAATGTCCCAGACTTCCGGCTTGACGCGTTCAACCATTTTCTTGGCGGAACGGATCGTGTGCACGTGCCCGCGCTCTTTGAGCTTGCGGATAATAAACGGTTCGAAAAGCTCCAGAGCCATCTTCTTCGGAAGACCGCACTGGTGGAGCTTCAGCTCAGGGCCGATGACGATGACAGAGCGGCCGGAATAATCCACGCGCTTGCCCAGAAGGTTCTGGCGGAAACGGCCCTGTTTGCCCTTGAGCATGTCGCTCAAGGACTTGAGCGGACGGTTCCCGGCTCCGAGCACCGGACGGCCGTGGCGGCCGTTGTCGAAAAGCGCGTCGACCGCTTCTTGCAGCATGCGCTTCTCGTTGCGGATAATCACGTCGGGGGCCTTGAGTTCGAGCAGCTTGCGCAGGCGGTTGTTGCGGTTGATGACGCGCCGGTACAAGTCGTTCAGATCGCTCGTCGCAAAGCGTCCGCCGTCGAGGGCCACGAGTGGCCTCAGGTCGGGCGGAATCACCGGGATGACCTCGAGGATCATCCACTCCGGGTTATTTCCGGACTTCTTGAAGGCGTCGACGATCTTCAGAATCTTGATCGCGCGAGCGCGGGCCTGCTTGGACTTCGAGGCCTTGACCTGGCGGGAATATTTAGAAACAAGCTTGTCGAGCTCGATCGCGTGCAAGAGGTCCCGGACGGCTTCGGCGCCCATCTTGGCTATAAAATTCGTCGCCCCGTACTGCTCCTGGGCCTTGTTGTATTCCTCTTCCGTCAGGAGCTGGCGCGCCTTGAGCGGCGTCTCCTTCGGGTCAATGACGATGTACTCTTCGTAATAAAGAACTTTCTCGAGCGAACGCGCGCTCAGGTCGAGCAGGTTCCCGATCCTCGAAGGCATCGTCTTAAAAAACCAGATGTGCGAGACGGGCGTCACGAGTTCGATGTGCCCCATGCGCTCGCGGCGCACCTTCGACTGAGTCACCTCGACGCCGCAGCGGTCGCAGACGATCCCCTTGTGCTTAATGCGCTTGTACTTGCCGCAGTTACATTCCCAATCGCGGGTCGGCCCGAAAATCCGCTCGCAGAAAAGGCCGTCCTTTTCCGGTTTGAGCGTCCGGTAGTTGATGGTCTCGGGCTTCTTGACCTCGCCGTGCGACCATTTCCGGATCACCTCGGGCGATGCGATTTGGATCGTGACCGAATCAAAGGTATTGACGTCGTAAGTCATACTTTGAGTTTCTCCTTGGCCTTTTGCCTCGCATCCTCATCGCCGCCCTGTTCGCTGTCCAGGGCCGGACCAAGAATGGTCGACTTCTTGAGGGCGGATTTCTCGGGAGTAATATCCAGAGCCAGAGACTGAAGTTCCTTGACCAGCACGTTGAACGATTCCGGCGTCCCCGCATGCAGGGCCGGCTCGCCTTTCACAATGGCCTCATAAACCCGCGTACGCCCCACCACGTCGTCGCTTTTCACCGTCAAAAGCTCCTGCAGGGTAAAGGCGGCGCCGTAGGCTTCGAGCGCCCAGACTTCCATTTCCCCGAAGCGCTGGCCGCCGAACTGCGCCTTGCCTCCGAGGGGCTGCTGCGTCACGAGCGAATACGGCCCAATGGCCCTCGCGTGAATCTTGTCGTCGGCCATGTGAGCCAATTTCAACATATAGAGGTATCCGACCGTCACCCGCTCACCGAAGGGGTCCCCGGTACGGCCGTCATAAAGAACGGTCTTGCCGTCGCTGGGGAGCTTGGCCTCCGCGAGGAGCTCCTTGATTTCGGTTTCGGTCGCGCCGCTAAAAACGGGCGTCATGATTTTGATCCCGAGAGTCTTGGCGGCCCACCCCAGGTGCGTCTCGAGAATCTGTCCGACGTTCATACGCGAAGGCACGCCGAGCGGATTCAAAACGATCTCCACCGGTGTCCCGTCCGGCATGTACGGCATGTCTTCGACCGGCAGCACCTTGGCGATGACGCCCTTGTTCCCGTGGCGTCCGGCCATCTTGTCGCCGACCGAGACTTTGCGCTTCGAACAAACATACACCACGACCCGCTTAATGACGCCCGGCGGAAGCTCGTCGCCTTTTTTCACCCGGTCGATTTCTCGGGCGCGCTCGCCAATCAGCTCGTCGATCTCGTCGCCCCAAATGCGGGCAATCTTTTTGACGCTTTCTTCGAGTTCAGGATCGTCGTCGAGACGGATCGACTCCCAGTCACAGGACTCGAGCTTTTTCATGTCGCTTTTTTCGACGACTTTGCCGGCCTTGATCAGGACCTCTCCCAGAATGTCGTCGACCAAGTCTTCGGAAAGGCGCTTGCCGAGGATCATGGACGAAATCTTGTTGAGACGCTCTTTTTTCAGGATGTCAATACGCTCCTGGTAGCGGTCCTTGATTTCGTCGATATCTTTGGTCTCCTGGCGCCGCTCGTCACGGGACTTTGCACGCGACTCCTTGCGCTCGAACACCTTCACGTCAACGATGATCCCCTCGACTCCCGGCGGCACCGTCAACGAAGCGTCCCGGACGTCTCCGGCCTTTTCGCCAAAGATGGCCCGCAAAAGTTTTTCCTCCGGGGACAATTCCGTCTCGGATTTTGGGGTGATCTTGCCGACCAGGATGTCGCCCGGCTGAACTTCGGCTCCGACGCGCACGATCCCCTCGGCGTCAAGGTCCTTCAGGGCCTCTTCGCTGACGTTCGGGATGTCGCGCGTGATTTCTTCGTTGCCGAGCTTCGTGTCGCGGGCCTCGATATCGAACTCTTCGATATGAAGCGACGTGTACACGTCGTCCTTGGAAAGTTTTTCGCTGATGATGATCGCGTCTTCAAAGTTGTATCCGCGCCACGGCATGAACGCCGCCAGCACGTTACGGCCGAGCGCGAGCTCGCCGTCGCCGGTGGCCGTTCCGTCGGCAATGACGTCGCCCCGCTTGACCTTGTCGCCCGGTTTGACGACCGGCCGCTGATTGACACAGGTCCCTGCGTTGGAACGCTCAAACTTCTTCATCCGGTAGACGAAATCGTCGATCACGATCTCATGGCCGCTGACTTCCTTGACCGTACCGCGGGCCTTCGAAAGGACCACCGCCCCGGAATCTTTCGCAACATGGGCCTCCATCCCGGTCCCGACAAGCGGCGACTCGGTCACCAGAAGGGGCACCGCCTGGCGCTGCATGTTCGAACCCATGAGGGCGCGGTTGGCGTCGTCATGCTCGAGGAACGGGATCAGGGCCGCCGCGACACTCACGAGCTGTCTCGGGGACACGTCCATGTAATCGATGTCTTCGGGTTTTTTCTTGGGAAAATCGCCCCGCGAGCGGCAAGAAACCGTGTCATCCAGGAAACGCCCGGTCTGGTCGATGCGCGCATTGGCCTGGGCAATTACGTATTTATCTTCCACGTCGGCGGTCAAATAATCAATCTTCTCGGTGACGCGGCCCTTCTCGACCTTGCGGTACGGACTCTCGAGGAATCCGATCGGATTGACCCGGGCAAACGTACTCAAGGACGCGATCAAGCCGATGTTCGGACCTTCGGGCGTTTCAACCGGGCAAATGCGACCGTAGTGGGAAGGGTGCACGTCGCGGACTTCGAATCCCGCGCGCTCACGCGAAAGCCCCCCGGGCCCAAGCGCCGAAAGACGCCGCTTGTGCGTAAGCTCGGCCAGCGGGTTCGTCTGGTCCATGAACTGTGAAAGCTGGCTGCGGCCGAAGAAGTCCTTGATCGCCGCAGAAATGAGTTTGGGGTTGATCAGGTTGTGCGGCATCGCGGCATCCAGGTCGTAAATGGACATCCGCTCCAGGCACGAGCGCTTCATCCGGGCCATGCCGACCCGGAATTGGTTCTGCAGAAGCTCTCCCACCGAACGCACCCGGCGGTTGCCGAGGTGGTCGATATCATCCACCTTGACCGCGCCGGATTTCAGCCTCAGCAGCGTCCCGATCACCTTCATGACGTCTTCCTTGCGGAGCGTCGTCTGCTTGAGAGAGCCTTCGAGATTCAGCTTGCGGTTGAGCATAAAGCGTCCGACGTTCCCGAGGTCATAGCGCTGGCTATCAAAAAACAGCTTCTGAATGAGGTCTTTTGCGCTGGCTTCAGTCGGAGGATCACCGGGCCGGACGCGCCGGTAAATGGCGATCTGCGCATCCTGGGAATTGCGATAAGGATCGCGCTCGAGGGTGTTGATGATGCTCATGTCGTCGGCGCCGAGCTTGACCGCCTGCAGGCTGGTGACACCGTTGGTGAGGATCAGATTGAAAATTTCCTTGGTAATCTTGGTGCCCGCCACCGCAACAGCTTCCTTGGTTTCCGGATGGAGGACATCGGCCGCGAGGAAACACCCTTCGACCTTTTTGAGGTCGGAGCGCTCCAGGTCCTTCAATTTCTCGATCGGGTAGAGCTCGCTCAGAATATCGCAGGTCGTGGAATAGCCAAGCGCCCTCAGGAGGGTCGTTGCAAGAATCTTCCGGCGCCGGTCGATATAAGCGTAGAGGACGTCGCTCGTGTCGGACTCAAACTCGATCCAGGCCCCGCGGTAGGGAATGATGCGGACACTGAAGATCTTCTTGCCGCTCGGGTGCAGGGTCTCTTCGAGCGAAACGCCCGGAGAGCGGTGCAGCTGGCTGACGATGACGCGCTCGGCGCCGTTGATAATGAACGTGCCGGTTTCGGTCATGAGCGGCAGCTCGCCGATGTAAACTTCCTGTTCCTTCGCCACGCCCTTGCGCACGAGCCGAAGTTTCACCTTCAGAGGTGCCGCATACGTCATGCCGCGCTTATGACATTCCGAAATCGAATACTTCGGCTTACCGAGATTGTAGCCGACATACTCCAAACGGCAGGTCCCGTCGAAACTCTCGATCGGAAAACAATCCTGAAAAGCCGCCTCCAGACCCTGACGTTTGCGATTTCGCTTGGTCTTTTCCGTCTGAAGAAACTCCTGATACGACTGAACCTGGATTTCGACCAGGTTCGGAAGACTCATCGTATCATGAATCTTGGTGTAATTTTTTCGTTCGTTTCCGGAAATCATAAGGATTCTGCCCCCAGGTTCCGTACAGTGGATTTTATTACTTGATCTCGACCTTCGCGCCCTGATCTTCAAGTAGCTTCTTGATCTTCTCGGCTTCTTCCTTCGTCACGCCTTCCTTCACTTTCTTGGGCGCGCCTTCGACGAGGTCTTTGGCTTCCTTGAGACCGAGGCTCGTGACCGTGCGGATTTCCTTGATCACCTGGATCTTCTTGTCGCCGGCACTGGTAAGAATCACGTCAAAGGCCGTCTTTTCTTCGACCGCCGCCGCTGCGCCGCCGCCTGCCGCGCCGCCGCCTGCAGGTGCCGCCACGGCAACCGCCGCCGCAGCGCTGACCCCGAACTTCTCTTCCAGGGCCTTTACGAGCTCGGCAAGTTCTAGGACCGACAGCTCCTCGATCGTCTTGATGACCCCCTGAAGTTTCTCGGAGACCGGTTTGGATTCCATGGTTGCTTGTTCGCTTGTCATTTTATTTTCCTTTCCTGAGCATCCGCGTGTTTTTTTGCCGTTCATTGAACGCGATTTGAACGGCCGCCGCGGGCTATGGTTTTATTTATACCGTTTCGGTTTTTCCTTCTTTTTGTTTTTTGATTTCATTCAGCGCGACGACAAAACCACGAAGGACCTGGTTCAAAGTCATCACGAATCCCGAGATCGGCGACTTCATGCGGATCACCATCTGGGTCAGCAGTTCGTGCCGGGACGGCATGATGGAGAGAGCCTTGATAAATTCCTCTCCGTACACCTTGCCCTCGAACACCAGCCCGGCAGGGACCACCTTCTTGTTACTTTTTGCAAAAGCGACCAGCGCCTTCGAAGCGACCTGCGGATCCTTGGCCGCAAACGTCACCAGGACCTGGCCTTTCAGGAACCTCTCCGCATCGCCAAGCGACCTCTGGGCGAAAACCTTTTTGACAAAGCTGTGTTTGACTAAAAGCGAGCGGGTCGAACATTTTTCCATCGTCCGCCGGAACTCCGACATGTCCGCGACGGGCATCGACTCGAAAGTCGATATGAAAGCATAGGGGTTCTTTTCGAACTCCTTTGCAATTTCCTGAATGATCAATTCTTTGGCTATCGTCGGCATAAGTTTTTCCTGATCCCGTTACAGCGTTGCGACCGCAAGCCGGATCCCCGGTCCCTGCGTAGCCGTCACGGCGGCACTTTTGAGATAATCGCCCTTGCTTCCGATCGGTTTCGCTTCTTTGACCGCGCGGATGATCACCTGGGCGTTTTCGAGCAACTTTTTTTCGTCAAACGAAAGTTTTCCGCAGGGAGCGTGCAGCCCCCCCGTCTTATCGCTTTTGAATTCGATCCTGCCGGCCTTGAGCTCGCTCACCGCTCTTCCGACATGCGGCGTGACGGTTCCCGTCTTCGGAGACGGCATCAGCTTGCGCGGCCCCAGCACTTTGCCGAGCTTGCTGACCTCGCGCATCATGTCCGGATGGGCCACCACAACGTCGAACTCAAGCCACCCGTCCTGAACCTTCTTGACGAGCTCTTCAGCGCCGATCACGTCGGCTCCGGCCGTTTCGGCCTCGCGGGCGGATTCGCCCTTGCAAAAGCAAAGCACCTTGACCGTCGAGCCCGTCCCGTGGGGCAAGCTGACCGTCCCGCGGACCATCTCATTGGCCGCGGTTTTGATGCCGAGCTGAAAACTGAGCGCGACCGTTTCGTCGAACTTCGTTTTCTCGACCTGCTTCAAAATCTTGATCGCCTGATCGAGAGGGTACTTCTTCTCCCGGTCGACCAGCTTCAAGCGTTCCGTACACCGTTTGCTTCGTTTTGCCATGTCTTCAAACCTTTGGGCTCATTTGCTATCGACGACTTCGATCCCCATGCTGCGGGCGGTGCCCTCAACCAGCCGGATCGCACTATCGATTTTTGTGGTGTTTAAATCCGTCATTTTCGTACGGGCAATTTCCGCCACGTCCGCTCGTGAAATTTTCCCGATAATATTGCGGCCAGGCTCGGGCGACGCCTTGGCCAGACCTGCCGCTTTTTTGATGGCGATCGCCACCGGCGGCGACTTCAAGATAAACGTAAAGGACTTGTCCTTGAAAACCGAGATCACGACCGGAAGCACCGTCCCCGGCCGCTCTTTCGTGCGCTCATTGAACTGCTTGCAGAATTCCATGATGTTCAAGCCGTGCTGGCCGAGCGCCGGTCCGATGGGAGGCGCCGGATTGGCCTGCCCGCCGGGGACCTGCAGCTTGATTTTCGTTACCAGTTCTTTTGCCATGTTGTCCCGTATCCCGCTTTGTTAAATTTTTTCTACCTGCCAGTATTCGAGCTCGACCGGCGTCTGGCGTCCGAAAATGGTCACCATCACCTTGAGCTTGCCGCGGTTCGGGTTGATCTCTTCGATCACCCCGTTGAAGTTGGCAAACGACCCTTCTTTCACGCGGATGTTCTCCCCCACGCTGAACTCCACCTTCGGTTTCGGCTTGGAGGTCTTTTCTTCCTGCTGCCTTACGATTTTATCGACTTCCGCATCCGGAAGCGGGATCGGGGTCTTCCCCGACCCGATGAAACCGGATATCCCGGGCGTATTCTTCACGAGGTACCAGGTGTCGTCAGTCAGCTCCATCTGCACCAGGATGTATCCGGGGAAAAACTTCCTCTCGGAGATCCTTTTCTTACCGGAACGAACCTCGCTCACCTTCTCGGTGGGAATCAGCACCTCGTGGATCATGTGCTTGAGCCCCTCGAGTTGGGCACGGCTCTCAAGGCTTGCCTTGACCTTGGCCTCCACCCCCGTCTGCGTATGAAGCACGTACCATTTCGCCGTCGTCATAATCACCTCAGCAACACCCGGACGATCGTCGAAATCGTAAAATCGACCAGGGCTATGAATGCCGCCATCATCAGTGTGGCAAAAATCACGACCACCGTCGCCTGCCAGAGCTCATTGCGGCTCGGCCACGTGACCTTGTTCAGCTCCTGCTTCGTCTCTCTGAAAAAACCGCCCGTCTTTTCGAACATGATCTTTTAATCAACCTCTCAAACTTTCTCGCGACATAAATTTTTTATGCCCGAAACACACGTTCTTACTTATAAGAACAGGCCTGGCAGGATTCGAACCTGCAACATGCGGTTTTGGAGACCGCCGCTCTAGCCAGTTCGAGCTACAGGCCTCCATCCCGTTTAACCCTAGCAAATGCAGGGACACCGGAGGCGCAAAATCCTCTACCGGTACTCGCACTGCTAACCAGTGGTTGACTTACTGTTTGGTCGCGGGACTTCTTATTGGCGAAATAAACGCCCCACAACCGGATGAGTTCGCCATCAGGGCCATCCTGAAAGGAAACCTAGCAGGACTTGAATACGAGCCACTTCTAGCTGACTGACTTATCCCAAAACTACTTAATGATCTCGCTAACAACTCCAGCGCCGACCGTCTTGCCGCCTTCACGCACGGCAAAGCGCAATTCCTTTTCCATGGCAATCGGCGTAATGAGCTCCGCTTCGATCTCGACATTGTCGCCGGGCATCACCATTTCCACGCCCGCGGGCAACTTCACAACCCCGGTCACGTCCGTCGTACGAAAATAAAACTGCGGACGGTACCCATTGAAAAATGACGTATGGCGGCCGCCCTCTTCCTTGCTCAAAACGTAAATCTGCGCCTTGAAATGCTTATGAGGAGTCACCGTTCCGGGCTGAGCGACGACCATTCCGCGCTCGAGCTGTTCTTTTTCGACTCCGCGCAAAAGCAATCCAACGTTGTCGCCGGCACGCGCATCGTCCAGGAGTTTCCGGAACATTTCGATTCCGGTCACCGTGGACTTCATCGTCTTTTCACTCAGGCCGATGATATCGACTTCGGCCCCCACCTTGATCTGCCCTCGTTCGACCCGGCCTGTCCCGACCGTTCCGCGGCCGGAGATCGAAAACACATCCTCGATGGGCATCAGAAAGGGTTTGTCGATATCGCGCTTGGGCTCCGGAATACTTTCATCCAGGGCCTTGACCAAGTCCCAAATCGGCTTGGCCGCCTTTTCATCGGTCGGATTCTGCAGGGCCGGAAGACCGGAGCCGCGAATCACCGGAATGGTATCTCCGGGAAACTGATATTTCTTGAGAAGGTCACGGACCTCGAGTTCGACCAGATCCAAAAGTTCCGTATCATCGACGAGATCGCATTTATTGAGAAACACCACAATCGCCGGCACGCCAACCTGACGGGCAAGGAGGATGTGTTCGCGCGTCTGCGGCATGGGGCCGTCCACCGCGGAAACGACGAGGATCGCGCCGTCCATCTGCGCCGCGCCCGTGATCATGTTCTTAATGTAGTCGGCGTGTCCCGGGCAGTCCACGTGAGCGTAATGCCGCTTCTCGGACTGATACTCAACGTGGGAAACCGCGATCGTCAGAATTTTCGAATCGTCACGGACCGTTCCGCCCTTGGCAATATCGGCGTACTCGCGAATGTCCGCCAAGCCTTTAGTGGCGAGCACTTTGGTAATCGCGGCGGTCAGCGTCGTTTTGCCGTGGTCGACATGACCGATCGTTCCGACGTTAACGTGCGGCTTCGTTCTTTCGAATTTTTCTTTTCCCATGATCCGTTCTCCTCAGTGAGACTGCTTTCGATTCGATTGTCTGAGTTTAGAATATGCCGTTGTTTCGCTCGTTTGCTCTCCAGCTGGAGACGGGGCTTGAACCCGTGACCTCGTCCTTACCAAGGACGTGCTCTACCAACTGAGCTACTCCAGCAAATCATGCGCTGAAGATTAACGTACGGAGACAGTCCTCCCCTACAAATGAGGTTGTGAGTATAGTGGAACAGGAAAATATGTCAATCTTTTTTTGAGATTATTTTTTTAGGGCGCTCACAAGCACCGATTCGACCTCGGGAAAAAGCCGGTTTCCTCGACAAGAAACCCTCATTTGAAGCGCCGTATCACAGCCGGAACGGCTTCCCCCGAGACAAACGCAACTTTCACCTGTCCGGAGTAATCCAGCTTTTATAACTTTGTGTGTCATAAGGAAACACACCTTGCCGCCAATCCCGTATTTTCTTGTCCATAAACGCTGCTGAGGCGTGAGGCTTGATAAATTGAAAGCCATTTCAAGCAAACGACTTATAGTAATCGAAGGCAGCCATGGAGCTTCGTCTTCCAGAAAAGTATGCCCTCCTGCCAAAAGGCGTTGCCTGACTTCCAAGTCAAAGGCTGTTTGAGGGCCGACTCTCCTTGGGTCATGGGTCAACACGATGAGGCGAACGGGGGCATCCTTGACGATATCCAACATCGCCTTCGCCGTCTTTCCGGTTGTCGACGTCATCAAAACCGGAAGGCGGTAAGTGCGAGCTCGTTCAAAAGCAGTGTGGAGAACTACAGAGGTTAAATTTTTCATTTCTTTCAATGACAGATGTGTTTTTGTAAACGTTCAGATACCCCCGGTGAGGAAGGTTGAGGAGACGAAGAAAGGTTTCGGAAAAACAATTAGCGCCGCTTGCGAAGACGAGGAGATCGGCGCACAACCCATGAGGTCCATGAGCTCCGAGCGAAGCAGGCGCGTTTTGGAGAAACCTTTCTTTGTCGACCCAATGCCACCGGTGGAGACTGAACAACTATTGTTTTTTCGGAAAAAGTTTTCGCAATCCCGCCCGTGACGCTCGTGCAATCCCGCGCTCCGTGATGATGCCCGTCACAAGCCGGCGTGGCGTCACATCAAAACCGTAATTGGCGGCCCTTGCGCCCTTTGGGGTCAGAAGGACCTTGCGGATCACACCGCCGTCCAGGCCCTGAATCTGAGTCACTTCTTCCGATTCACGCTCCTCGATTGGAATTTCGCGGACCCCGTCGTCCATGTCCCAGTCAATGGTGGTGGAAGGAAGCGCGGCATAAAAAGGAACGCCGTTGTCTTTGGCGGCAAGTGCTTTCAAATAGGTCCCGATCTTGTTGGCAACGTCCCCCGAGGCGGTGGTCCGGTCAGAGCCGACGATCACAAGATCCACTAAACCGTGTTGCATCAGGTGCCCGCCGGCATTGTCCACGATGACCGTGTAGGGAACGCCGTGCTGACCGAGCTCCCACGCCGTGAGGCTTGCACCCTGATTGCGCGGCCGGGTCTCGTCGACCCACACATGGACCGGAATTTTTTTGTTGAAAGCGGCGTACATCGGAGCGGTCGCGGTGCCCCAGTCGACACAGGCAAGCCAGCCGGCGTTGCAGTGCGTCAAAATCTGGACGGGCCGCCCCTTTTTTCCGCGATGGATTTTTTCGATGACCGTAAGGCCGTGCTCGCCGATTCTGCGGCAATTTTCAATCTCTTCAGCCTCGAGCGACCGAGCGGCGGCGCATGCGGCCTCAATTCCATGGCTTGGGGAGCCGATTTTCAAAATCTCGGCCAGGACCCGCTCGACTCCGATCCGCAAATTGACCGCCGTCGGGCGCGTCTCCGTCAACCGGGCGCCCGCTTTTCGCATCCAGGCCCGCCACGCCGCCGGCGCGAGGCCCTTGGGCGAGTCGAGAGCAGCCAAATACATTCCGTAGGCGGCGGCAACGCCGATGAGCGGCGCCCCGCGAAGGTGCATATCCTTGATGGCGCGGCAGCAGTCGCCCAGGGTCTTCAAGTCTTCGACGACAAAGCGGTGCGGAAGGGCGCGCTGATCGATTATCTGAACCACGCGGGGATCCTTCTTTTTGAGCCAAATGGTACGTGTCGGGACACCTTGAACATTCATCGTTCGTAACTCCTTAGGTCTAATCGATGATGCGTTTAAAGGTTTCAGGCAAAGGCGAATCAAAAACCATCGGGGCACCCGTAACCGGATGGCAAAACTCGAGCCGGCAGGCGTGCAGGGCCAGCCGCCCCGCAGGGTCGGTCTTCGCACCGTAACGGTCATCCCCCGCAACGGGATGGCCCGCCTCAGCCAGCTGCGCGCGGATCTGGTGCTTTCTGCCCGTGCCAAGCTCGACCTCGAGAAGCGAATGGCGGCCGTTCGTACGGACCGTCGAATAGTGCGTGACCGCCATCCGGGCCCCGGGCCCCTTGCGTGCCGAATGCACCCGCAGAAATTTGTTTTCCTTTAAATAGCCGGAAAGCGTCCCCTCCGGTTCTGCCGGGCTCCCCTCCACCACGGCAAAGTATTTTTTCCGAAACTCGTGCCAGTGTTCCTGCAGAAAGAGCTTGCCTTCAACCGTCTTCGCGAAAACCATCAGCCCTGAGGCCTCCCGGTCGAGCCGGTGGACGATAAATATCATTTTGCTCCGAATCGCCCGGTCCCGTCGCCGGATATCCGCGTGGGAGGCCTCCCGGTTCAGGTAATCGTTGACGGCGCGGATGGCCGTACGATGCCGGACGGTCTCGCTCCCGACGCTCAAAAGGCCGTTAGGCTTATGAATCACGACAACGGCGTCATCGTCATACAGGATTTCGATGCCGAATCCGGGCGAAATCCGGCCGGGAGCGCCGTGGCGCGCTCCGACTTCGACCTTGTCTCCGGTTTCAAGCGGCTGATCGAACTGCGTGACCGCCTTGCCGTTGACAGCGACGCGCTTCAGGCGGAGGTGCTCCTTGATTCTCGTGCGCGGGGTCCCTGCGAGAGCCTCCAGAAGAAAGGCCAAAAGCGGACGGCTTTCCTTGACGTGAAAAGTTTGCATGGATGAGATCCGCCCCTATCGTTTACGGATAAAAAAAACGAGAAGCAGGACGAGGCCCGCCGCGCAAAGGCCCGTCAGGGCCCAGCAAAAGGGGCAGATGTGTGATGTGTCGCAACGGCAGAACGGAAATAAATTTTGAAAAGTCATTGCCCGAGCCTCCTTGGGGATTCCTTGCGCGACGCAAGACGTTTCAAGCGAGCATTGGATTTTTTGAGCTCCTCATTCAGGCGCCGCGTCTCCTCAAAGACGAGCTTGTGTTCGGTAACATCCTCGATGATCCCGTCAAAAAAAACGCCGCCCTCGGCGTCTTCTCGCCGGACGGCCGTAATCGAAGCCCAGAACCGGCGGCCCTTGCCCGACACCATCTCGGCCTCCTCCTTTTTGACGAACCCTCTCTCGGTCAGTTGGTCGCTGATCTCTTTTCGCCGAACACGGTTGACGTGGAAATCGCTCACGAGCCGCCCGATGAGGTCCCGGGTCGATTTCATTTCCAGGATGGTCACCAGCGCAGGATTGACCTCGAGGAACCGGCCGCCCGGCTCCGGGGTGGCGCGGTAGACCCCGACATTGATGTTGTTCACAAGGTCAACGTACTTTTGCTGGCTTTGAAACGTGGCCTCAATCGCCCGCTTTTGTTCCGTCACGTCGATGATGATCTTGACGACGGTGCGGACGCCGTCGACCTCGCCCATCGGGGAGGCGATCATTTTGTAACAGCGTTCATTCTTGGTCTTAATTTCAATTTCTTCGGGCTTGCCGCTCCGCAGCGCTCGCTTCATCGCGCAGTTGGGACATGCAGTCTCGCGCAGGAAGTAGTCCCTGTAGCAAATTTTTTCCTTCTCGGCCCCAAAGCGATCCTGAATCCACCGGTTTTCGAACTCGACCCTGTGGTCTTCGCGGATGATGGCAACCCCGTTGGGCATGCAGTTGAATACAGCGGCAAGCTTGGAGCGCTCATCCTTGATCCGCGAAAAAATCCACTCGCTTTGCCGCTCGATGAGCTTGCGGGACGCCAGCTCAATGCTGAGCTGGACCAGCTCCTTCTCGAGTTGGTCCTTGGTCTTCTCTTCTTTTTTCATGGCTTCCTATTATATACCCCCAACGCACCCGGACGCCATCAGGAGATCGAGCCCTCCCGAAAATATTCCCGGACAGAAGCAGCCGCTTCGTCCAGCCAGGCTTTCCGCTGGGCCTGCGTGCTGGTCACGACCACCCGGTAAACGATCCGGCGCACCGAGGGAACCCCGCAAAGTTCGAAAATGCATCGGCGCCACAAACCTTCGAGCGGATCGCCAAACACGGCATTTTCCCGGACCTCCGGCGTGTTGGAGGTGTTGAAAATCAAAGCCGCCCTGGCTTTCAAAAGCCCCACAGGCACTCCCTCTCCGCGATCGTTTTCTTCAAAGCGGTACGCCACCCCTGGGCGCAGTACGCGGTCGATCCAACCTTTCAGGATCGCGGGCGGCTGACCCCACCAGTTTGGATGAATGATGACGATCCCGTTGGCACGAACCGTTTCCCAACAGTGAAGAGCGACGAGGGACCCTTCGTCCGGGCCATGCTCCATCTCTCCGGCCGTCAGCACCGGATCGAATTTTTCCCGATAGAGATCGTGGAAAACAAGGTCGTGGCCGGACGCGGTCAAAACCCTCACCGCTGTTTCGGCAATCGCATGGTTGAAGCTTCCGGCCGAGGGATGCGCCAAAATAACGGAAATCCTCATCCCTGCCTGCCCGTGACATTTTGGAACCATCGCTCGTCCGCTAAAACCACCGAAGCCTCCGTTTGCCTTTTCGAAATCGTCCAATAGGTCCCGAGCAGCCGGTCCTTCGCCTCTTCGGGCTCCACGGTGCAGCGAAGGCTCAACCTTCCAGCCCTCCGAGCCCCATCTCGCCGTATTCGGCCTCGACAGGGTGCTCTTTCATGTAGGACTTTTCGAACCGTTCCATCTTCTCCTGGTTGAAGCTTTCACCGCCGCGCCAGCACGCGTCGATACCGTGCTGGATGTGATAGAGAAAAAAAACTTTTGGATTGACGATATAGGCCCGGACAAAGTCGTCGCAAGCCCGGGCGTACTCGCCGCGCAGTTGATCGTGCGGAATTTTCTGCACCGTCCGTTTGTGTTCCGCTTTTTCAAAGGCTGATTCCGCCTTGAAAAGATAGTACTTGGCCTTCCAGAAGTCCTGAGAACAACCGGAGAACGCCGTAAGCAGAATCATCCCATATAAAATTTTTCTCATAGAAAGCCGGCCCTGATAATCAATTTATCGGTACTTGGAAATGGTTCTGAAGGAAAATAGGCGGGAACCTGCAGGGACAGCGACTGGGCCGTCCCTGCAGAGGGAGACAAGCTTGTAACCTGGATCTACTTTACGGCTTCATCCGATGCCGGCGCTTTATCGCCTCCGCCGCCACCGCCGCCGCACGCTTGAGCGGCACCCGACGCGGAACACATCGTAGCCAGAACCATCATGCCTAGAACTACCTTTCGAGTCATCGCATTCATGGGGAACCCCCTCCTTTCTTCTACCCTTGTTAACCTTCCAGGATGGCCGAAAGTTCCGTGGAATCTTCAGCATTTAAAATGGTGCGCCATAATAACACACCGACGCGACTTGAGTCGTTTCTGATCCAGCCCATTACCCAGTCAAATAATGTTGTAACGATAGTTATATAAATGGCTTAAGTAATGATAGATCGTTGGCATAGTTTTTGAATTTGACGAAGTGGATACGTCAAAATTAACCATCGTTAAAAGGAGGAGGCTACCATGAATATCGTGAAACGAACTCAGGAACCTTGGGATCCATTCGACATGCTCCTAGACCTTCAAAGTGAGATGAACCACGCGTTCAACCGCTCGCTCACCCATAAGGATCAATGGGCGAGAGGGTTCGAGCCCTCGATCGAGGTCAGAGAGGAAGCGGATCATTATATCCTTCAGACCGATCTGCCCGGATTGAAGCGGGAGGATTTCAACATTTCGGTCAAGGGGAATCAGCTCACGCTGAAGGGCGAAAGAAAATACGAAAAAGAGACCCAAGACAAAGAGAAGGGATATTTTTACTCAGAACGCTCCTTTGGCGCTTTCTCGCGGACCCTTGAATTTCCGACCGAGATCCAGGCCGACAAGGTCAAGGCGGCCTACAAGGACGGCGTCCTCGAAGTCGCTTTACCGAAGGTCGAAAGCAGTCAGCCCAAGCAAATCAATGTGGAAGTGAAATAACCGTGAAATAAAAAAAAAGCAGGGGCGCGGTCCCCCGCGCCCCTGCCTGCAGTTATTTTGGTTTAAAACAGTACCGACGACTCTAAAAGAGCCAGGCTGATTTCTTCTTTTCCGCAGCCTTTTTCTCTTCCAACTTCTTCTCTTCGGCACTCACCGCTACCGTCTTCTTTTCTTCTATCTTTTCGCCCGTCTTCTCTATGGCAGCGCTGCCTAAATCTGCGGTGGCCGCCGTGCTGCTCAGGATCGGCGAGGCCGCCGATTTGGCCTCGGAGGCCACAGGAGCCGCTGGCTCTTCGGTTTCCTCGGTGGTCTTGGGGATCTCTTTTTTCAAGGAGCTTGAAAAATAATACTCCTCGACGCCCTTCTCCTCTTTGAGCTGGCGGCTGATCACGCCCGTCATCACATCATCCTTCCACTCCCCGCGCCAGAAGGTAATTTCCCCGTTCGCCGACGTCTGCATCGTTTCCCATACCGTCGGTCCGTTTTCCTCCTCCGAAACCGTCAAGGTATAATTGGTTGCGGTGTACCCGCTTTTTTCCGTTTTCCCGGAGCGGAATTTATCGTTCTGGAAGGTCAGCGTGTCTTCCCCGGCAAAATCGCCTTTGGCGGAGCGCGACTTGATCTCGACGGCCCACTCGGACCCGTTGAGTTCGTCCTTCTTCTCCAGAATCTTTTTCCGCAGGGCAGCCCTCGCTTCTTCGTCTTGTTTCGAGATTTTAGGGGCAACCGGGGACGGTTTCCCACCTTCGGATTGCGCACAAGCCACAGGCAAGAATCCCAAGAGTTGAGTGCTCAAAAACAAAACCGCCAAAACAAGTAGACTGACCTTTTTCATACGCGGACTCCTTAAGGTTAGGATGGCTGATTGCCCAGTAGGCTACCACCGTTATTTCAGGATTTCAACACTTTTGCGCTAAAAACATCCCGGCTGATAATGTAGTTCCGGACGGCGTCCGAGTTGGGGTCATCCGGGGCCAGCTCTAGGAACGTCTTGAAGTGAAGCTCGGCCCGGGCCCTGTCCTGCATGTGGTCGGCATAGATATAGCCGAGATTATAATGGGCCTTGGCGTCTCCCGGATCAATATCCACGGCCTTCTGGAACTCCTTGAGGGCGCGCTCATAATTCCTTTCCTTGGCGTAAAAAACCCCCAAATTGTAATGCATGTCGGCCGTCTCGTGGATCAAAACCTGGTTTTCCTTGGCCATTTCAGAGAATTGTCCGGGGATGTCCCCGAGCCGCGCTTCGAGCGCCTTGTATTTTTCCTTGAGCACTTCGTGCTCCACGCTCAGGGAGTTGAAAAGAGGGCTGTATTTTTCGTTTTCTTCCGCCTTTTGCTTATATTGATTGATGACCGCTTCGGTGTTTTGAGACCGCGTGGCCAGTTCGACGTTCTCGCGGGTCGTTCGCTCAAGCTTGGCCTTTGAGGATTCGGCCTCGGCCCGGGCAGCGTCGTAGCTCGACTGCAGCTCCGCGACCTTCGTTTCCGCAGCCGTCATTTTCTCGGTCACAACCGCATTCGTTTCGGTGAGCGTTTTTTGTTTTTCCTTCACCGCATTGAGCTCGACCACGGACTGCTCGTACTTTTCGCGCTCGCCGAGGAGCTGCCGGGTCTGCACGAGCACGTTGTCGCGGTCCGCCTCAAGCTCCTGGAATTTCTGTTTCAGGGTTTCGTAGAACTTCTGAAGGCTCTCCCTCTCCTCTTTGAGCTTGCTGACCTTGTGCTCCATCATGACCGAGTGCGCTTTTGCCCCCTGAAACGGAAACCAGTAGAAAAGAGTCCCGAGAAGGACCGCCCCACACAGCAGGATCGAAAAAGCGATCGGCCAAGCCCGGCGTTTGAGAAAGAGAAGGAATCTAATCATGGGCAGGAACGTGCATCTTTTTGAGAACGCGGTTGAAAAATCCGGGTTGGCCCGGCGGGACGGCCTCAGGCTTTTCCCCTTCCAGCTTGAGGTCCGAATACTCCCGGTAGCTCTTCATATCATAGTCAAGGGAGGTCGGCTCGCCCATGTCGAACTTTTCGCCGCCCGTGATGGTCGGCGTAAGGATCACTAGGACCTCGGTCCGTCTTTTGCTTTTAGAATTCGATTTAAAAAGCCGGCCGAGGATCGGCACGTCCCCCAAAAAGGGAACCTGATCGTCGTTGATCTGCCACTCGTCCCGGCGAAGTCCCGCGATCACGATCGTCGTCCCGTCCTTGACCATGACGCTGGTCTCGGCTTCAGAAGTGTCCACGATCGGAATCTTGTTGCCCGAGGCTGTTTGCAAAAACTCTTTGACGGTCGAAATGACCGGCTTGATCTTCATGCTGACGTAACCGTTGTCGTTGATCGTCGGCGTGACGGCAAGCTCGATCCCGACGTCGATGAAGTTGACTTCTTCGGCGGTGGTCGCCGTCGAACTTCCGGTCGTGGTCGTGCTCGTAATATACGCCTGGCGTTCGCCGACGTGGATCTTGGCTTCCTGGTTATTGACCACCATGATCCTCGGGCTTGCCAGCACCCGCGTCTCGCCGATCGTCCGCAAAAAGTTGATCAGCGTTTCAAACGTCTTGTCGTCGAGCTTTTGGCCGATGACCAGGTTTTCCAAAAGCGTGCTCTTGGGGCCCGCGATCATCCGTTCCGTCTTGTCAATGTCCACTTTATAGTAATCGTCGAGATAGCTTTGCCCGATCAGCCCCCGGTTCACGGGATCGAGCTCGTGGTTGCCGATAAAACTCCCGTCACGGAGCAGCCCTTGGAACATGCCTTCCCACTTGATTTCGGCATGAAAATCATCGGCAAGCGTCACACGAATGATCTTGGAGACGATGAGGACTTCCTTCGTTTTTTTGTCCAGCGAAGCGATGAGCTCTTCGATTTGCTTGAGGCGCTCCGGGTAGGTCTGCACGATCAGCTGATTGGTTCGTTCGTCGGACTGAACCGTGCCGACGCCCTTACTATCCAGCTGGGCCTTCAGCCGGTCTTCGATGTCTTTGACTTTCGCGTACTGGAGCGGAAAAGCCCGGACGATCCTTTTCTGCTCGAGGATGTCGACGACCTTGTCGATCTCGGCGATCTTCTCCGCTGTGTCCATGACGAACACGGTTCCGGATTCCTGGTCCACGAGAACGCGGCCGATTTCGCTCTTGAGGGCCTCGACCGCGGCAAAAACGCGCTCCGGCAGGGCGTATTGGAGCCGGTAGATGCGGACCGTCCGGGGGTCCGAAAAATCCCTGCCGTACTTCGTTTTGTATTCCTGGTCCGTCATGATCTGGTAGATCTCACCTTGTTTATCGTAGGCGAGAGCATTGCTGAGGAGGATGATGTCGAAGGCGTCCATGACGGGAACATTGTTCAAAACAAGAAAAATCCGTCCCGCAACGGTCTTGCTGATCACAAGGTTAAGCTTGCCGCGGGTCGCCAGAAAACGGAGGGCCTCGGAGACCTCGATGTTGCGCAGGTCCAACGAGATCCGGCCTTCGGTCACATCGATCTCCTTGACGGGCGTTTCGTCGCTCAGATCCGGCGGCTGAATCGCTCCATCCCCCTGGCCTTCGGCGTTTCCGTCAGGCGCCGGTTCATCAGCCGCAAAACCGCTCACGCCCCCGAGGCTGAGGCAGACGGCGAGAAGCGTCACCCACGCACCCTTGATCGCACTCCGGCCGAGCCGTTTCATTTTCCGGGCCTCTCAAACGTTAACTGAGTTCGAATTCCTTGCCTTTATAACTCAAAATGATTTTTTCCTTGAAAATCGTCACCACCCGCACGCCGTTGGGAAGCGACTGGCCGCGCCTTACGAAGAGGGTCCGGCTTGCCGCCTTGTCTTCGATCATCGCTTCCGGATCGTCCGACCACGCAATCCCCACCAGCGAAAAATTCTTGGTCGCTTCGTCGTCTTGGGCCTGGAGCGGCTTCTCGTCCGTCACGGGCTCTCCGTCCTCTTTTTTCCTCTCCGGTTTCGCTTCCGGGGGCGCGGCATTGAAAATATTTCGACTCCGGATCTTCTCCAGGTAAAAAGCCACGTCTTGCAGCCGGATCTCCGGCTCCTTCGGTTCCGCGACGCTCCGGTCCGGGTTCAGAATGAGGTTCGATGCCTTCCGGATCCCCGTCGTCATGTCCCAAAGGCTGTAGGCCGTGTAACCCGCCATGAAAATGAGCAGGACCCAAAGGACCGCGTTCAGCCGCCGGATGCGGTTGGCTTCCTTTCCCGTCCTTTTCTGCACGGCCGGCTTTCGGACCGAAAAACTCTTCCAAAAATCCAGGCGTCCTTTGAACGCGCCGAGGGAAAACCATTTCCTTCCCTCCCGTTTGACGCTTGCGGCCCTAACGGAGGCTTGCTTCGGATTTTCAATGAGCTTTAATAGCTGTTTTTCTGGAGTAAGAGGCTCGTTCTCTGCCATCCCGTCCTCGCATCCTCTTCTATCAACTCTTCGATGATCTGCGAATCCACGACGAGTTTGTTCTTGAGCAATAAAGACTTCAGAGCCCGATGGCAAAGCATGGTCACCTGCCGGGGATGGCCGCCCGTCGATTCATGGATCCCATGCAGAGCCTCGTCCAGAAAAAGGTTCATGTCGGAGTCATAACCCGCCCGGCGGATCCGGAAAAAGATCATTTCTTTCATTTCGGAAAAGTCCAGCGCTTCGAGTTTGCCTTTGTAGCTGATCCGGTCAAAGAAATTAGCGATCTCCTTGATCTTGGACTGAAGTTCCAGCTGTCCGAGCAGGACAAGCTGCAGCATTTTGAACTCGTTGGTCTCATAGTTCAGCAGGACCCGGAGATTCTCGAGCGAGGAGTCGCTCAGCTTCTGGGCCTCGTCGACGATCAGGGCCACGGTCTTACCCTCGACGACGGCCTTTTCGAAGAGGAATTGCTCGAGCGATTCCCGAAGCGACAAAATCGAGGCGTTCGGGCCCACTGGGATCCCGAAGTTCTTGGAGATATAGCTCAACAAGAGGAGCGGATCGTCGAAGGAAGGGTCGAGAATCATGTGGAAAAGGCAGTCTTCGCGGCTTTTCAGTTCCTGAATGAGCTTCCTGGAAAGTGTCGTCTTGCCGGTCCCGACGTCCCCTAAAATGACGGCCAAACCGCGCTTGAGCCGCAATTCGATCAGGATATTGGTCAGGGCCGCATCATGCGCCTTTGAGAGGTAAAAGAAATCGGGGTCGGGGCTTGTCGAAAACGGCTCTTTCTGGAAACCGAGAACCTTATAGTAGCCCATCGCCGCGCCCCCCGATCAGTTTCTTGCGGATGAGCGAGAGCGGATAGCCCTCGTTCATGAGCCGCGAGATCGCTCGGAACCGGCTTTCCACCTGTTCGCCGTCGTAGAACCGCTTATTGCCGACCTTCCGGGCGATTTCGAAAAAACCAAGGTACGTGTAATAATTGATTTTGGAATACGGAATATCGAGTTTTTCGCAAATTTCCTGCGCGCTCAAAACCTCGGCCGTCATGGTATTCATCGCTTTTCCCTTCCGAAGGATTTCTGTTATAATACAATTACGGCACTTAAAGTATTTACCTTAAGTGCTCTATGTCAAATAGGCGATTTGTCCCAAAGAACAAAAAAAGAGAGCGGAAAGGGGGTTTTTTGGAACCTGTCGTCCTAGGCTTTCTCGTCATCATCCTTCTTGCGGTGGGTTCAGGAATCATCTTGGCCCATAACGCCGCCAAACGCCACGCCGCCGAGCAAAAAGCCGCCAAAATACAGTTTGAGAGTGCCCCCGCCCCCACCCTCGAAGGCGAGCTCGAAAAATACCTCCACGGCCCCTCCCATCAGATCAGCGCCCTCAAGCAGAAGATCAGCCACACGATCGAGCAGGAAGTGGAAAAAAAACTCCAGGTGAAGGCCGAGGAGATCAGCACGCGTTACAGCCACATGCTCGATGAAAAGGAAAAATCCATCGCCTTCGTGGAAAAACAGTTCAAGAGCGTCAGCGAACAGTATCAAAAGCTGGACACAAATTTCAAGGAGCTCGGGGAAGAGAAGAAGCAAACCGAAGAGGTCGTCCGCTCCATGGCCGAGGGCGTCATCATGGTCAATAAGAAGGGCGAGGTCATTCTCATGAACCCCGCCGCCGAAAGACTGCTCGGCGTGAATAAAAACGACAAAATCGGCAAGTCGATCATGAGCGATCTCAAGGAAGAGCAGTTGATCAGCTTGTCCCAGGAGGCCGGAGACAGAAAAGAGAAAGAGATCGTCATCCAGAGCCAGAGCGACCAAACCAAAAAGGTCCTGCGCGCAAGCAACGCCGTCATCGAGAGCGAAGACGGGAAAACGGTCGGCTTCGTTTCGGTGCTTTCCGACGTCACCAAGCAAAAAGAGCTGGATCAGCTCAAATCGACTTTCCTCTCCAATATTTCCCATGACCTGAGGACCCCGATGGTCTGCATCCAGGGATCGCTGCGGCTTTTGGCCGACCCCTCGAACGGCGCGCTCAATCCCCAGCAGGAAAAGTTCGCCACCATCGCCCTCAATAACATCAACCGGCTGACCCGTCTGATCAACGACCTCCTGGACCTCTCCAAGCTGGAGGCCAAGCAGTTTTCGATCCGCTTGGCGCCGTTCCGTCTCGACGAATTCATCGGCTCCCTGTCGCATGAATTTACGGCCTGGGGCAAAAGCAAGGGAGTGACGATCGAGCTCGACCTCCCGGAGCCTCTCGAGATCGAAGCGGATCAGGACAGGATCGGGCAGGTCCTGACGAATCTGGTCGGCAATGCCCTGAAGTTCACCCCAGAAGGAGGCAAGGTCACGATCGATGCCAAAGCGATCCCGCAAGCCAAAACGGTCCGCATCGGCATCCGGGACACGGGGCCCGGGATCGCCAAGAAAGACTGCGCGAGGATCTTCGAGAAATTCGTGCAGCTCGACACACCCAGCCTTCAGGGAATTAGCGGCACGGGCCTCGGGCTTTCGATCGTCAAAGAAATCGTGGAACTGCACCACGGGCGGGTGTGGGTGGAAAGCGAGGAAGGAAAAGGAGCACGTTTCATTTTTGAGATCCCGGTTCACCAGGCGGCCCCGGCCGCTGCCGTCAAACCGCTTTAGCGTCCGTATCTTCCTGTTCCGGCATAATCCCGAGCCGTTCCTCAATGAGGGCAAGCCGCTTCTTGATCGCGTCGACATCGTCCTTCATCTCGACCGTCCGCTTGAAAACGTAGCTTTCCATCGGCTCGAAAAAGTAGACATTCCCCTTTTTCTTCAACTGCATGTCCTTGGGGATCCGGAAATGCTGCCGGTCCCTGGTCGTGACCAGGAGATAGACGGGATCCGTTGCGTCCGGTTTGCTCTCGACGATGTCGGCAGGCTCCACGTCCTTCTCCTGAACTTGCCCGCGCGCCGCCGGCTGACAGGGAAAAAGACAAACACAAAACAGGATGAGAATGAGTCCCTGTACGTTTTTCATCTTAACACCCCTTCCCAAGTGTGCTATCATTTTTCACCCATTGAAAGGACGTCCCATGAAACTCGGACTTTTCACCGCGATTCTCATCGTCTCCTGCCTCTGCTTTGCGGCAAAAGCTCCGGCCTCCGCCGCCGATGCCGAACCGTACATCACCGAAGGGAACAAGCTTGTCGCCGAAAAAAAGATTCCCGAAGCCCTGATTCAATACGAAAAAGCCCTCGAGGCCGACCCCGGGAGCATCCGGGTGAAATCCCTGCTGAGCCTTTGCTTCGCGCGCTCCGGCGACCTCGAACAGGCACTGACCTATGCCAAGCAGGTGCTCGAGGCCGCGCCCGGAGAGTATGCCCCGCTCTATCAGCTCGGCCTGATTCACGCCGCCCGTAAAGAGCCCAAGGACGCCGTGACGTCTTTCCTCGGAGCCCTCAAAGCCAATCCCGACAGTTTCGCCGCCCACTATCAGCTCGGACTCGCCTACGCTTCTCTGGGGGAGCTCAAAGAAGCGGTGGCCTCCTACCAAAAAGCCCTCGAGCTCAACGCGTATCTGGATAACGCTCGGGTCGCCCTCGTCGGAGCGTTTCTAAGCCAAGGAGACCGCGCCTCCGCTTCCGCCCAGATCGAAGAATTCAAGAAAATGAATAGGAACGATCTTGCCCGCGCGCTCGAAAATCGCATGAACCGGCCCGCGGCCTGATCTTCGGGCTAGGGCACTCCGGTCAGCGCCACGGTGGCACTGCAGCGGATGACGCTGGACCCTTTGGCGACCGGTTGAAGGGAAAACTTCTCGAGCTGCATCAGCATTTTCGAGTTCTCGATCGCATAGAAAAAGTTCACGATCTGGTCCATTTGTCCTTCGCATTCCAGGTTGACCCGGTAAATGTTCGACTCCTTGTTTTCAGGGCCTCCCCCGGCGGGCTTCACATAGAGAAGATTGACCGAAACCTGGCTTGCAATTTCCTGGATGTGCTTGAGGAGGACCAGCGTCCCTTCCTCGGAGGATTTCGCCGAGTGCGCAAAATCGGCGTAGTATTCGGCCTCCTTCATCATCTGTTCCTTCTGTCCGAGCAAGCGGATGCTTTGCTTGATATTGGCCTCCAAATCGATGATCTTGCGGTCCACCGACCGCAGGGTGCGGTAAACGGGGCCGATAATCACCTGGTCGAGGAGAAAGATGGCGACAAACGTCGCCGTCACGATAAGAATCAGCTTTTCGCGCTTCGACATGCGCTGATAATGCTCAGCCAGCTTATTGAAATCAATCAGCTTCATGGTTCCTTTTCAGGTCACGGTCGTGGCGATTTCGAAATCGGAAAGAGCAAGGCCTTCTTCCGACCTTCCGGTAATATATTTGGTTTGGACATTCCTGAAAATCTTGGAGCTCCCCATTTTATCGACCAAGCCGAAGATCGAAATCTTGGTGTAGGAGGTCCCCTTGATCGTCATTTTTCCGCCGGTATCGTATTTGATGTCGGCCAGATAGATGTCGTTGGGAAGAAGCGAGCAAAGCTCGGCAAGGGAATTGAGGGCCTTCCCCCGCCCCGCCAAATGGCCCTTCACCGCCCGGACCCGGGCGTACGTTTCTTCCAGCGACTTCGTTTCTTTGCGAATGGGCTCATACCGCTTGGTCAGCTGATCCAGCCGTGCCGTCTTCAGATAGATATGGCTCGCAAACGAAACGCACAAAAGGCCCAGAAGCACCATCCCGAGCACGCCGGCTTTGATCAGCTCCTTCGACCTTTCTTCCATGCGGCGTTTGAGCCTGCTTTCCTCCGGGCTCAAATCCACCGCCAGTTCGTCGACGAGGAGCCCGGGCGCAGCCGCCGAAAGGACCGCCAGATTCTGCCCCGCGCATTGCGCCTTGACTTCGGCATCCATCGAAATCATGTTGAGATCCGTGAGCCGTCTAACCGTCATACGGAACGTATCCTCGATCGTAAAACTCAGGTCGTCGAGCCCCTGGATCGCGCCCGTGAGCAGGACTTGGGAGGGCATGGCGTCGATATTCTCGCCCTGATAGGTATCAAAGGAGCGCCTCAGCTCTTCGGTAAAGCGGGCCTGATACCCCTCCTTGGCCACGGCAAAATGCTTGGCCCCAACAGGAATGCTCCGGGCAAAGAGCGCGGCTCCCCGGAACATGATGACGAATTCGGTGACAGTCGAATCCACCTGCAGGATGCAAATCGGCAAGCGTTCGCCCCCTAGGTTCAGGTGCTTGCAGAAAAACCGGGCGAGCGCCTCCGAAATAAAAACGATCTTCTCGATCCTCCAGCGGAGGCGGGTGGCCAAATTATAGTAGCGGGCGGCCACCGTCCTCGGGACGATGATAAAAAGGACTTTGGTGTAGACGCTCTTGAAAACTCCGAGATTGATATAATCAATGATGATCTCGTCGCGAGCGTAAGGGGTATGCCGGGACGCCTGGAGGCTCAGGATTTCCCGAATTTCGTCCGGATCGCGCGACGGGATTTCGATATTGCGGGTCACGACGAGGTTGGAGGAAACCACCCCGACGAACTTCGGATTTTTCAAAGGAAGCTGCTGGAGCGCGGCATACACACGGTCCGACAGATCGTCCGCGGAAGGGACCTGGCCGCTGAAGCTCAAGAATTGGCTGACCTGCCTGTCGCCCTGCAATTTCGAAGTGATAACGGCGACCTTGGCCTCCTGGTCCTGGAGATTGACGCAGACCAAGTCCTCTCCCGCGAGAACCGCCGGTTTTTTTTTGTTCTTCGGAAACCCGAAAACCAGTTTCAAGTCGCTCCTCCCTTCATCCCTCTTGCGTACCCGTCGCAGCCAAAGACAGCTCCGGCGCGCTCATGCGCCTCGGCGACGAAACCGACCAGGACAGGATCACTCCGTCGGTGTCGGCGACTGCTTCGATCTCGAGAATCTGCTTTTTCCGCATGCTTTTGCCCTGGCTTCGGATCCGGAAATGAGTCGAGTCGACGCCCAGCTGTCCCTTACTGACCATCTGTGAGACCATCGTCGATTCCGCGCCGGCCAGCTTGACCTTCTTCATCAGTTCCGTGGAAACATTCGCCGCCTGCATAAAAACGCGGTCGTCGGAGGTCCCTTCCTCCCCGTCCTGCCCCGCACGGTACATCACGACCTTTCCTGCGAGCTCCTTGGACATTCCAAGCCCCATCAAAACTTCCATCGGAGCGGTGTTGATGTTGACCGTCCCGGGGCCGTAGATCGTCACGAAAGGCTGAATCCGCTCGAAGATCTCTGGGGTCATGCCCCGGACGAGCAAAAGCTCGTCGAGTGATTCGAAGGGCTGGTCTTTGGCCTCATAAGGCGGGTCCAGGTCCTCGTAGTCATCGTCTTCGGCGCCGAACTTCGGGTCAGACAGGGAATCGTTGGTGTCCCTCCAGTCCACGATCGCGTAGGCGATTTCCTTCGCCTGATCCTCCTCCGCCTCGGCGACCACTTCGATAAACTTGGCGATTCTCTTGCCGTCGATGACGTTGACGTTGAATCGGCCCTCTTCGTCCTCGACGCCGTAGCGCATCTGCATCTGGCCGGTCCACGGATTCCGCACCGGATACGAAAGAGCCAAAGCCCCTTCCCCCATCCGGACGTCGCCCGCCGCACTGGTATATGTATCGTTCAAACCGTGATATCCTTCAGCCGCTTCTTTTTTCTGGCGGAGCTTGTACAGCACCCGCGTGACCCCCGTTTCCGCGATCCCGGCCAGCCAGTTCCTCCGGTCCAGACGGTCCGAGAGGGCGATTTTCTGGCGGACATACTCGCTGATCGAAACCGAAAGAATCGCCACCACCGCGATCATCCAGAGCGCGAGCACCAGAAGACTACCGCGTGGATCCCGCAATCGGGATAGCAATCGTCCGCTCATACTTTTTGGCCTCCTCTCCCCGTGCACACTCGAGCTTGAGCCTGACCGCGGCCGGCAGTTGTCCGTCCTGCTCCGCAGAGTTCCACTCTTCCGTCCACTCGTAGAGCTGGTCCTTTTCCCGGTACACAAAGTACTGAAACCGAAGACTCGTTGCCGCTGTCATCAGGGACGCCGGCGCGCCCTCAATCGTCTTGAACACCTGATGAAGGTTCTGCTGGCGCCTCACGAACCCCTGGGACGAGCCCCCAAAATCGTACCGGACTCGTCCGACTCCGCGCTCCGCGGGATTCTCCGGATTCAAAGCAATCGGGGCCGCGAAACTCATGGAAGATGCCGTCCCTTCGAAGGGAATCCCCTTAAAAACAACCTGGCAGGAAATCTCACGGTCCACCTTTTCGAAGAAGATATCCGCGTCTTCGTCCAGCGCATTATCGCTGATCCGGTGCATCATATTGACCGCGCTCGCGAACATCGAGTAGACGGCCATGCCAATGAGCGCGGCCAGGGAAACCACGAGGAGCACTTCGATCAGCGTGAACCCTCGGGAGCGGCGCATGTTATTTACCTTTCACCTTCAGGATCGCGCCATAACGCTCGGCAAGGGCTTCGCCGCCGCCTTCGGGCCACGTCACGGCAAGCGAAATCTCGTACGCCGTGCAAAGCTTCTCGCGCTCCTCTTTGACGTCCAGGGTCCACCGGTAGGCGCGGGTTTTTCCCTGCACCGCACCGCTCGAGGCCCCGACTTCTGGGAATTCGGCGCCCAGAATCTCTTCTTTGACTTTCCAGATCTTTTCGGCCGCCCAATTCTGCATTTCCAGGCGGTTGACGGAACGCCCGTACACGGCCCCGCTCAAGAGGTTGCCCTGCGAGATGAAAACGGTTGCCACCGAAAGAACGGCGACCGTGATCAGAACCTCGATCAGGGTAAAACCGCGGGACCTTTTTTTAATCCCAATTGGTAATATCATCGGTCGTGCCGGCGGCCCCGTCTTTGCCTGCCGACGACAGGTCGTAATCCCCGGGGCGGTGCGTTCCCGGGCTGTCGTATTTATAGTCGTGGCCCCAGGGATCCAGCGGCCTTTTCTCCAAATACGGCCCGTTCCAGTTTCGCGCGTTCCCTGATTTCGTGAAAAGCGCGTTCAGCCCCTCCCCCGAGGGCGGAAAGGACCCGTTATCGAGTTCGTAAAGCTTCAAGGCCGTGGCGATGTTCGAGCGGATATCCGCCTGAGCAGCCTGCACCCTCGCCTGTTCGGAGCGGCCCGCAAGGCGAGGGAGGACCATCGCCACCAGGGCGCCGATAATGATCACGACAAGCATCAGCTCGATCAGCGTGAAGCCGGATTGCGGGTTTACGGTGCGCTTAAAATGTACTGTTTCCATTGCTCCTCCAGTTCGTTGAGATTGCGGATCTGCAGCGGATAGGCGAAAGGCAGGGCCTCGTCCATTTTTTTCCCGTCCCGCAGTTGACGGCAAAAGTCGACAAAACGGTCGCCCCCGTACTTGGTCACCAGAAAATCGATGACCGAGGCCGACTGAGTGTAAAAAAGATCCACGGCAAGTTTCGTTCTGACGTTCTGAACGTCGATCTCGGTCAGGTTTTTCAGCGAATACCCCTTTTCATCATAAAAATAAAACTTCATGAGCTGCCGGACAGCCCCCCGCTTGGCGGGCTCCTGCCACTGCGCAACCCCCTCGTCGAGCCAAACCGGAACTTCGCCCCGGAACCCGACGTAATCCCGGAAAATCAGATGCGTAATTTCATGAGGCAACAGGGCGTCCAGAAATCCTTCTTTCCACTCATAGCTGAAGATCTTTTTGGCATGATAATCGGCATACCCGTGCGACCATTTCTGCCGGCCCGTCCCGCGAACGAAATCCTCGTGGGTTTTGTAAATGTAGATCTTAACCCGTTTTTCCCATTGCCAAAATTTCGAATGCCGAGCGTATCCGAGATCTTCACCGACCCGGGAATAACATTCCTCCGCCTTTCGCAGGACGTCCTTCGCAAAGTCACCCGCGCCGGTGTAATAGACGATAAAATGGTCGCCTTTCAATTCTTCCCAGGTCGGAGGACTTCCCTTCGCCCCTAAAAAAATACCCAGCACCATCCCCAAACAAGCCCCTTGGAGGAACAATCGTTTCAGCATCGCCGGTCCGTTTATTTCACCATCATGTTGATTTCGAACATGGGAAGCAGCATCGCCACAACGATGAAGCCGACCACCAGGCCCATCCCGAGGATCATCAAAGGCTCCAGGAGCGAGGTCAGAATGCGCACCGCCTCGTCGGTTTCACGCTCGTAAAAATTCGCGATTTCTCCGAGCGATTCATCGAGCTTGCCCGATTCTTCACCAACGCTGATCAGATTGATCATGAAACTCGGAAAACGCTTCGACCTCCGGAGGCTTCTGCCGAACGAGCCGCCCTCGCTGATATCCTGCAGGCACTTCAGGAGGTCGTTGCGCAGGACCAGGTTCGCGATCACGGGCGCCGTGGTGCGGATCGCCGCAAGAACGGAGATGCCGCTTTTGATCAAAAGCTCCATGGTCCGCGTAAAGCGCGCAATTTCTATTTTCAGGGCGAAGTCCCCGAGAAGCGGGATCCCCAAAACAAAAAGACTCAGGGCCAGAGCGTGCTTTTCATTTTTCTGACGGCTCAAGACCACACCGGCCAAAACGGCCGCCGCGACGCCAACCCAGATCCAGGGCTGCCTGAGCGCATCGCTTGTCCCGATCAGAATCCTCGTCGGCAGGGGCAACTCGCCCCCAAGGCGCGCAAAGATGCCCAAAAGCCTGGGCATGACAAAAGTGAGCATGAAAATAATGGTCCCGAGCCCCGTGATGCCCATCAGCATCGGGTAGATCAGGGCCGCCCGGACGCGGGAAACGATGTCCTCCTGTTTTTGCCTGTATTCGGTGACCCTCAGAAGAGACTGATCCAGGTTCCCGGTGGATTCTCCGGCCGCAACGAGCGCGGTATAAAGAGGGGGGAATAAACCGGGAAACTTCCCGAGGGACGCCGAAAAAGGAGCGCCGTTTTTGACGTCCTCGTAGATTTGATCGAGCATTTTTTTGAACGCCGCGCTGTCGGACTGCTGACTGATGATGCCGATGGCCTTGAGAATAGGGACCCCCGAGCGGATCAGGCTCGAGAGCTGTCTGCCAAACGCCGTGATCTCCTTGCTCTTGATCGGACCGCCCTTCGCGGGCGCTTTGCGCGCAACGGGGCGGGCCGGAGCCTTTTCTTCGGTTTCGCTTTTCTGCACCGGCTCGGGCTTGACGGGTGCCGCCGTCAGTTCGACTCGGACCGGAAGAAGCCCAAGCCGGTTGACTTTTTCGACGGCTTCTCCCTCACTGGCCGCTTCCATCAACCCATCGACGGTTTTCCCGCGGCCGTCTTTAGCCCGGTATTGATAATTTGGCATCGCTTTTACTCACCCAGGATTTGTTGAATGCAGTCGGTCAATTGTTTGACGGTCACGGGCTTTGCGAGAAATACTTGGCCGCCGATCCGCTGTCCGGTTTGGGAGACTTCCGATTCGGTCACGGTTGCGGTCAGAAAAACAACCGGAATCTTGGCCAGCTGCGGGTCCGCCTTGAGCGCACAGGCCACATCCGAACCGTCCATCTCGGGCATCACGAGATCGAGGAAAATCAAATCGGGCTTGAAGGTCCTGGCGGTCTCGAGTGCCTTGACGGCCCGGCTCTCGACCTGGACATGATAGCCCCCGACCGCTTCCAGATTCAATTTCATCATTCTCAGACAGTCGATTTCGTCGTCAACAAGCATGATTTTATGGCTCATAGAGTTCCTCCGATGACGGTTGCGTCGCGCTCACAAGGAAAGACCAGCGTCACTTTCGCTCCCCCGGCCGGGACATTCTCGATCGCCACCTTCCCCTTATGCGTTTCCATAATGTTTCTAACGATCGGGAGCCCGAGTCCGCTGCCCCCCTGCGCCCGCTTTCCGGTCACAAAGGGCGTAAAAAGCTTGGGAAGGATATGAGCCGGAATCCCCGGCCCGCTATCCTCGATCTCGACCACGACGGTTCTCCCCTTCTTTGCCGAGCCCTCCGACCAAGTTCGGACAGTCAGCAGGCCTCCCCCCGAGACCATGGCCTCGATCGCGTTCGTCAGGAGGTTGATGAAAACCTGCTCGATCTTGCCGCGGTCGATCACGGCCTTCGGAAGATCGCGCTGCCATTGCTTGATGATTCGAACGCCAGAGTGCTCGATCCGGTTTTTGATCAGCAAAAGACTGGTCTCGATCACGGCGTGAATATCTTCCGACTGCAAACTGACCGATTCGGGCTTCGAAAGCTCCACCAACCCCTTAGCAATCTTATCGGCACGTTCCACAGCCTGCTTCATACAATCCAAGACTTCGAGCGAGACGGGGTCTTTGAGGTCCTTGTCCCGCTGCAGATATTCTGCCCCCTGCAAAATGATCGTCAACGGGTTCTTGACCTCATGGGCCACCCCCGCCGCAAGCTGCGACACCATGGACAGACGCTCGCGCTCCCCGAGCGCTTGCTCCGCCCTCTTCAGCTGGGCCTCCGCCCGCTTGCGCCACAGGAACTGCCCGACCTGCTGGGAAATCATCCCGAACAAATTCAAAAAACCTTCGTCTGGCCTCCCCACCCCGAATCCCACAAGCTCCAGGACTCCCATAAAATCATTTTGGTTGAAGATGGGAAAGCCAACCGCATTTTGTAAGCGAAGCTCCGAAGCGAGCGGACGCCGGGCGAGCCCGAGCTCCAAAGCGGCGTTCTCGATCCAAACGCTTCCCTGGGCCTCCCAGACCCGGCCCGGAAGATCGACCCCCTTGGCGCACGCCTGCTGCAGGGTAACAGCCCGGTAGGGTTCAAACGCTCCATCCGAAGCAAAAACCGCCCGAAGCTGCCCGGCTTGTTCGTCGAGCAGCCACAGCGATCCGACGGCCCAATGAAATGCCTTACAGAGGTATTCGACGATCCCGGCCGCGCCGTCCTCCTCGGTGACAGCCGACGCCAGGATCCGGAGAACCGTATGTTCAACGTTCTGGATTTTTTCGATTTTTTTGCGCTCCGTGATGTCGCGAAAAACCGCCAAAACGGAATCGATCTTTTCCCGGCTCCGGACCACATGAAGGTTCACCTCGTAAGACCGGACCGCATTGGCGCTCTGCCGGACATCGATCGGAAAAGGAACACGCGTCTGGCCCGACACGGACCATTCAAACTCTTTTCGGAGCGTCTCCAGGGATTCGGGCATAATAAAACCGACTTGTTTCAGGGATTGGCCAATCAGCTCGGCCCGGAGTCGTCCCGACATGCCCTCAGCCGCAGAGTTCACCGCGCAAATCGATTCGAAGACATCGAGCGAAATCATCGGGTCCGGCGACTCTTCGATCAGCGTGGCGTATCGGTCCCGGCTGTCTCTCAGGTCGTTGCGCATCTTCTCCTGGTCGCTGACGTCGCGGACAACGACGGTTAGAAAATCATCGGCTCCCCGCTTCCAGCTCGACATCGAAATTTCGGCCGGGAACTCACTTTCATCCCGCTTCAAGCAGGTCAAACTGATGACCTTCCCACCCGAATCCCCGAACGCCATCCGGACGTGCTGCTTGAAGCCCCAGGGACGCACCCCGGAACCCGGGGGGAAAAGAATCTTCAGGGGTTTCCCGAGCGCTTCCGATTCCGTGAAGCCAAACGCTTTCTGCGCACCGAGGTTCCAGAAAATGATGTCTTCCCGCTGATCGGTGGAGATGACGGCGTCCATCGCGGACTGCGCCAAAGCCCGGATGCGCTGCTCGGATTCCTGAACGTCGAAGGTCAGCCGGTCGGCAATCAAGACGGCGTTCAGCCGGGTGACCGAAAGGACATAAAGGATCCCCCAGACGAGAAAACTCAGCAGGGTCCCCTGGATCAGAATCATGAGCGGCATTTCGCTGCCCACCTCCGCGCGGCGGAAGTCCTCGGTGGCATAAAAAAACAACGTCCAGCAGCTGTCTTCAATCTTGAAGATCTGCCTCGTCCCGAAAGCCGGCTTCTTCTGAACCCCGCGCCGATCCAGGGGGATGAAATTCGCGAACACCGGAGCGCGTTTAGCCTCGCTTTCCGACGGAATATCTCCGCTGTAGATGGCGCATCCGATTTTTGAAAACAGGGTCGTCTGTTTGAAGATTTCCGGAAAAAATTCCTCCGAGAGAATCACCACGTCCAGAAAACCGCGGAGGGCGTCGCGCCTTTCGAGGATGGTGCCAGCCGGCTTGTCGTTGGCGTAGACCGGAAGACAAATCGTGAAAGCGCTCTTTCCGCTCGTCCATTCCGTGATATGCCCGAAAGAGACCTCGCCACTCATCCAGGCCCGGTCGTAGAGCTTTTGCCGGTCCGGGTCCGAAGCAACATCGAGCCCCATCATTTTTTCATTCCCGATATACGGTTCAACGTACTTGATGACATAGGCTTCGTTGCGGGAGGAAAAATAACTCCCGGGCACGCGGATCCTTTGGACGGAAAATCCGGGATAGCCCGCGTTCGAAAGGCTTTTGTCGTTTTTGACGGAGTCCACGAAAGCGAGCTCCTCGCGGTCCGGAACACGTTCGATAAACCGGATGGCCACGAGGCCGGGGTACCTGGATTTCAGGCTGTCGGTATCCAGAAAAGCACGGAATTCACTACGGTTCACAACCTCGCTTCCCGAATAAAAGTTTTGCATATATCTCAAAAATTCGACGCTATGATGAAATTCGTTCTCCATCCGGTAAACCATCTCGGACGTCATTTCATGGAAGAGGGTTTTTTGCCGCGATTGAAGCATCTCGAGGGAAGATCGCCAGCTTGACAGCGTGGTGATAAAAAAAACGCAGAAAACCGCAAAGGAGATCAAAAAGGCCCAGCGAACGATTCGTTTATGGATCTCGAGCTGTGTCGGTTCGTTGAAATACCCGGGCCTGGTCATGTCAAGACTCCCCGGCGACGAAGCGATCGATTCGCGCGCGGTCTCCCGCCGGGAGGTCCATGAACAAAACGGCCACTCGCCAGAAAGAGCCCTCCCGTACCGTACGGACGACTTTGGCAAGGCAGTTCATCGGAAGGGATTCGGCGGGCAATTCGACGGTGACTTCAAGCAGGCTCTCCGGCCGGTAGTTTTCGTCCGTATGAAAGGCAAGTCCTCCGGCGCTGAAATCCACGGTCACCCCGTACTTTTCGGGACTCGCACCCGCCTGCTTTCCCGCTCCGGGCCCGGCGGCCCGGTACCGGATATTGACTTTCATGGTCAGTCGCCGGTAGTTTCGCTGATCCTCGGGGGCCATGTCAGTCCCTCGGAAGCTGTTCCCTGATGAAGCGCTCGATCTTGGACCGGAACGCCCCCGAAAGGTCGAGAAAGCACACGGCGGTATCAAATCCTTCTTTTTCTTCCGAGGCCGAAACGCGCACAATCTTTCCGTAACAGCGAATCGGTTCTGTGTCGCCGGGCAGCTCGATCTCGAGTTCCAGGATCGTACCGAGGTTGAGCATCTCGCGGGCCTCAAACACAAGACCGCCGGCGCTCAAATTCTTCGTCATGTTGAACTGTTCCGGCTTGAGACTTCTCTGGGCGAGATCCTCGACGCTCATGACGCGGTAGCGGATATTCACCCGGGTATCCAAACGCACAAAAGCCCGTTTTTCGAACCACGTGGCCTTGTCAGTCGCCCCGGCTTGCTCCGGCGATACGTCGCCAGGGGCGGATTCCGCCTTGAACACCTCGGGAAGAGCGGAGGGCGCCGCTTCGTTCCCGGTCGTGATCTCTTCCGGAGCAACTTCGATGATCTCTTCGGGAGTCGTGAAGCCTGCGATCACTTTCTGCCATCCGCTTTGCCTGAGGGTTTTCATGCCTTTGGCCACCGCATAACGCGCAATGTCGCTTGCCGGAACCGATTTCATAATCAGTTCGCGAACCGCTTCGTCGACAATCAGGACTTCAAAAATCGCCACGCGCCCCCAGAAACCCGAGAAATTACACTTTTCACAACCCTTCCCCTTATATATCGTTACGTCTTTGATCGAGGGAAGTCCGAGTTCCTTGAAGATCATGTACTTGAGTTCATCGCCCCGGCTTTTATCTTCTTCTTTGCAATGCTGGCAGATCGTGCGCACAAGGCGCTGCGCGATAAAGGCCTCGACGCTGGAAGCGACCAGATAAGGCTCGACGCCGACGTCGATCAGGCGCGTAACTCCGCTCGCTGCATCGTTAGTGTGCAGGGTCGAGAAAACCAGGTGCCCCGTCAGCGCAACCCGGGCGGCGATTTCGGCCGTTTCGAGATCCCGGATTTCTCCCACCATAATCACATCGGGGTCATGGCGCAGGATACTCCTCAAACCCGCGGCGAACGTCAGCCCGATAGCCGGAAGAACCTGAATCTGTGTCACGCCTTCCATCTCGTATTCGACCGGGTCTTCGATGGTGATGATCTTGCGCTCATCGGTATTGATCATGCTCAAAGACGCGTAGAGGGTCGTCGATTTACCGCTCCCCGTCGGACCCGTAATCAAAATGATGCCGTGCGGCTTCTCGATCAATTTCGTAAAGAGGTTCGTCTCCTCCTTGGTCAATCCCAGCGTTTCCAGGCTGAAAAGTCGCGTTGTCGGTAAAAGGCGGATAACGATGCTCTCGCCGGAGGGCGTCGGGATGGACGAAATACGCAAGTCCAGGGCGTCGCCGGAAATCTTGACGATCGCGCGGCCGTCCTGGGGCAGACGTTTTTCGATAATATTGAGATTGGCCATGATCTTGATGCGCGAGACGATCGAAGAAATGAATTGTTTGATCTCGGTCGGGATATGGGTGTTATAAAGCACCCCGTCGATCCGGTAGCGGACCTTGACCTTGCCGCGGTAGGGTTCAATATGAATGTCTGTGGCCCTCTTCTGGAAGGCGTCGAGGAGGATCTGGTTCACGAGCTTGATCACCGAAGCGTCTTCGGCGGTCTTTTCGATCTCCTCGACTTTTTCCTCGGGCTCAGCCTGCGGCCGGCCGCCGTCCTCCTCGGAGGGAGCAGTTTGAAGGATCTTTTCGATAGTCCCGGCGCCGAGGCCGTACCATTTCTTGATCCCTTCGAGGATCTCCTGCTCCCGGGCGAGCGCCATCACGACCTCGCATCCGAGGATCGTTTGAACAGCATCCTGGGTGCGAATGTCAAAAGGCGAGAAAACGGCGACCGTAAGCTTGCGTTGGTCCAGCCTGACGGGAAGTAAACGGTAATACTCCGCGATCTTGAGCGGGACCCGCTCAACGGCCGCTTTTTCGATCCGGGTTTGCGCGAGATCGAGCCTCTCAAGTTTCAGCCGCGAGGCATAGACTTTGAGGACGGCGTCTTCGGAAACGACCTTCCCCTGCACCAGCAGGGCACCCAGGGCGCCGGGGGCCTCGCCTGCTTTCGCGGCGAAAGGCTCGAGCACGGCGCGGGTCACGACGCCCTCCGAGACAAGGGCCTCGGCAAGGAGCGTATTCAAGGGAACAGCCATTTTCTATTCTCCTCATCGAGGGGCCATTTCCTACAGGTACAGGCCTTGTTCTATTCTAAATGACAGAAGGCCCGTACCTGTAGGAAATGGCCCCTATTGCTCGGAATCAAGCTGCTTACGCACCTTGATATTAACATATTCCCGGTATCGTGCCATCAGTTCGTTCATGTCTTTTTGAGTCACCAGGGTCAGCCGCACGCGGTACCCCCGGCTCTCCTGCTCGATCTGGGAAACCGTCCACGCGTCCAGCGTATTGGTCAGGGCAAAGGTAATTTCGTTCCCGCTCACCCGGAGCGGAAAACATTTTTTCTCCAGGATGAGCGAGGACGAAAACCGGAACACCAGCGGCCAATCCACGTAAAAATTGGCCAAGCGAACGAACGCCAACCCGCTTTGCTCGGCAAGGGCCATGGCGAGTTGCTCGTCGGTGATTTTCCTATCCGCCAGAAGAATTTCGCCTAAAAATTGCCTGGTCTTCTTCTGCTTTGAGAGCGCCTCTTCCAAGGCAGGCGGACTCAGCCAGCCTTTCCGGATCAGGATCTCGCCAAGCTTGGGTTCTTCTTTTTTCATGCGAGCGCCCCGATCATATAAAAATCCTCCTCCGGCTTTTTGTCATGACGGCCGGTCATAATCTCTTCACAGCCCCGGAGCGTTTCCTCCAGGATCACGTAATAGCCTTTTCTGCCCGTATACGCCTCGGCGGTCGAAAAAGGCTGGGTCAGAAAGTTCTGAACCTTTCTGGCCCGGTCGTAGATCAGTCGGTCTCCTGGCGAAAGCTCGTCGATTCCAATCACGAGCACGAGCTTCCTGAGTTCTTCATATTTGTAAAAGAGCCGAAGCACATCTTGGGACACCTGGTAGTGTCGCTTCCCGACAATGTCGGGATCCAGATTCGCACTGGAGGATTGGAGAGGATCGATCGCCGGGTAAAGGCCCAGCTGGACCCTTTCACGGGAGAGAACCATCAGGGAGTCCAGGAACGTAAAGATGGCGACAACCGCCGGGTCCGTGAGATCGTCGGCCGGGACATAAACCGCCTCGATCGCGGTCACGGAGCCGGCAAGCCCGCTTCCGCTTCGAATGCGCTCGTGGAATTCGCTCGCCTCCGAAATCAGGGTGGGCTGGTATCCCGTTTCCGAGGGAACGCGCCCGAGCAAAGTCGAGATCTCAGAGCCAGCCTGGATGAACCGGAAAATGTTGTCCACGAAAAGCAGGACGTCATGGTTCTCCTGCTGCAGATTCTCGGCAAGCGTCGCTCCCGTCATGGCGACCCCGTACCGGGCCCCGGGGGGTTCGTTCATCTGACCGAAGACGATCATGGTTTTTTCAAGGATCCCGTGCTTGGAAAGTTCGTAATAGAGCTCGTTGCCCTCGCGGATACGCTCTCCGGCTCCCACGAACACGCAGGTCCCCTGGTGCTTGGTCACGATGTTGTGGATAATTTCGAGCGTGATGATACTTTTCCCGAGACCGGCGCCGCCGAGCACGCCCGTTTTGGTTCCCTTGACGAGGGGGAACAGAAGATCGATCATTTTAATCCCGGTTTCGAGAACCTCGTATTTGCTCTTAACGATCGCCTGCTCGGGGATAGTGGTCTCGAGATTGAGGCGGCGGATAGGCCTCATGTTTTTTTGTTCGATCGGCCCCTTTTGGTCGATGGGCTGCCCGAGCACGTTGACCATGCGCGCATACATGACATCCCCGGTCGGGATCTGGATCGAGTTACCGATTGAAACGGCCTTCGCGTTCCTTTGGAGATTTTGGGTGGAATTGATCGCGATGCAGCGAGCCACATGGCCCGGCCGGTGCTCGGCGACCTCGAGATAAATTTCCCGGTCATCGATCGTCCGGACGAGCAGCATTCCGTAAACGCTCGGCGTTTCCGCAACCGAGAGGAATCTCACGTCGACGACGGGCCCCTGGACCGCGATGACCTTTCCGGTGCCGCGCACTTCTTCGGATTCATTCAGCATAGAGCATCCTTGCCGCAAAAAGCTCTCTCATGTTTTGATCGAGCATTTCATGGCGGCACTTGAAGTATTGCTGCTTGAGCTTCTTGTTTAAGGCCAGGATTTTCTGATTAGACTCCTCCAAATGCATGTAGCGGGCGGCCATCTCGGCCAGGCGGCTAAAGCCAAAAATGTCGCCGATCCTCTTGCCCACCCAGACATAGGCGAGGTATTCCAAAATCCCGGAAAGCGAAGACTCGTAAAGGAATTCTGACATATCCAGCGTCGGCTTTTCCTCCGTTTGCGCGCGCGTCAGCGGCAGCAGCACGTCGGACTCGATCTGTTGGTTCACGAGCGATAGCGCGCGGGCATAAACAATGCGGATGGAGCTGAAGCGCTTTTCGCCAAGCTGCTCAAAAAGATAATTGCGGACCTCCAGGGCCTGTGCATAGCGGACTTCATCCTTAATCCCCGGATAGGCCACGAACGGCATCCTGAAATTGCGGGCGTAGATCTTCCCCTGCTCTCCCACGATGATCAGGGTCCCTCCGCTTGCCTGGACCATGTTGGCCGCCCCGGCGACAATGCGCATATTGAGTCCTCCGAGCAGCCCCTGGTCGCTTGTCACAGCCACCACCCCGACAGGGCCGCCTGCCTCTCCTGAAACGAAGGGATGTCTCACCCGTCCCAAATCGATCGTCCTGAAAAAATCATCCAGCTTCTCGCCGAAAGACCCGTACACTTTCAGTTTCTGTTCGAGCGCGCGGAATTGCATGACCGCGATCGATTTAAGGGTTTCAAGGATCGAATAAAGCCGGTTATTGAATTCCACATTTTGTTTGATTTTCAAAAGCTGCTGCATCGTTTAACCTCTTCACAGCTATTCTTTGGCCCGGTCAAAATAGGCCTTCAGAACCGCGGTCAATTGAGCTTTGATCGTATCGTTCAAGCGCTTCTCGGCCCGAAGCGTCTTGAGCATTTCCGACGCTTGTTCGCCGGCGAATTTGTAAATTTCGTTTTTGAATTTCTGGATCTGCTCCGCGGACAAATGGTCCAGGAGTCCCTTGTTCAGCGCGTAGAGCATGAGGATCTCATGTTCGATCATATAGGGAGCATTGCGGTCCTGATTCAGGATCGCCGTCATGGCCGCTCCCCGTTTGAGGCGGGCCTCCGCCTCTTTCGAGAGCCCCGAAGTACGGATCTGGGACATCTGAAGCAATTCCTGATAATGAAGATACTCGATCCGGAGGCTCTTCGAGACCTCGTTCGTGGCCGGCCATTGGGCCTTCGATCCGATACGGGAAACCGAGAGGCCAAAATCGGCGGCAGGCCGGATGCCCTTGTTGAAAAGGCCGGCGTTGAAATAGATCTGCCCGTCCGTCATGGAAATCAGGTTGGTCGAAATATAGCCGGTCACGTCCCCCTGGAGGATCTCGATAATTGGCAGGAAGGTCATGGAACCCCCGTTCAACTCGGGCTTCATGTAACCGGCGCGTTCCACGAGCTGGGAATGGAGGTAAAAAATATCGCCCGGATAAGCTTCGCGGCCCGGCGCGCGGTCCAGGAGCAGGGAGATCTGCCGGTACGCCCAGGCGTGTTTCGAGAAGTCATCAAACACCACCAGGACGTCGCGGCCCGCCTGCATGAAGTATTCGCCCAGCATACAGGCCGTATAGGGAGACAGATACTGTTCGGCGACGGAAGCGGAGGCGATTCCGCTCACGACGATCGTATACGGCATCGCCCCCCGTTCCTGGAGAAGCTGCATGACCCGCAAGAGACTGGCATAAGGCTTTCCGATGCAGCAATAAATGCAAATGACTCCCGTATGTTTCTGATTAATGATCGCATCGAGCGCCACGGTCGTTTTGCCGGTCATGCGATCCCCGATCAAAAGCTGCCTTTGTCCGAGCGCTACGGGAATGCCCGCATCAAGCGCGAGGGTGCCGGTCTCAAGGGTCTTTTCCACGGGAATCCGGTCCATCACGCCGGGGGCGTCGCAAAAGACCGGCATATGTGCGTCCGGCTCGATCGGGCCCTTTTCATCCAGCGGCTCGCAAATGCCGCTGACGATGCGCCCGAGGAAGCGGTCTCCCGCGGGGAGGGTAAGGGGTTCGGCCCGGTTATAGATCTGGTCCCCGTTACGGATCTCGCCGCCCGAACTGATCACGAGGATCTGGACCTGGTGTTCCTTGAACCCCATCACGAGGCCCCGGGAGCCGTTCTCGAAATCGACCATCTGCCCGTTGACGCATGAAGGCAGCCCGGCGGCAAAAACGATAAATTTCCGGACGGCCTCGACGGTCCCCACTTCGCGGATCTCGAGGCCGGCGCTCTTCGCCGAAAAATCAGGCGTTTTCTTTGTGTCCGGCATGCTTAAGGGCCTCCTTAATTTTCCACGTCAGGCTTCCGTCGATCACGACGGCTCCGATCGTGAGCCGGAAACCGAGGATCAGCGCGGGGTCCAGAGTTTCGACGAGCTCGTAAGAACGGCCCGTTTTTTCACGGAGCTTGGCCAGGATCGTTTTTTTCTGGGATTCCTCAAGCGGCACCGGGGAAGCAACCCCGACCTCTTTGAGGCCCTCCTCGACGTTCAGGCGGGCAAGCCCGTCAAGGCCGGAGGCAAGCATTTCGTTCACCCACTCCGACTGAATTTTTGAGGAAATTTTCTGAGGGAGCACCGATTGAAGGACCGCGAGGGTCACCGACCGGGCTTTCTTGAAGATTTCCTCGGCCCAGTTCTCTTCCAAAAGTTTCCGGGCCGACTTGGCACGATCCATGATCTCGACGCCCTCTTGGCGGGCCCGCTCGATCAGCTCTTGCTTTTCCTTCAGCGCTTCTTCCGCGAGCTCCTGCTTGAGCCTCTCGGCGTCCGTCTTCGCCTTGGAAACGATTTCCTCATAGTAGGCATTGGCCTCGTCGGTTTTTTTCTTGGATTCAAGCAGCCGCCGCTCGGAATCCTGGGCGAGCATCTCGATGTGGGAACTCGCGGCGCCGTAATGACGCCGCAGAAGGTTCTGCAGGAACCAGATAAGAGATCCGAAAACCACAACCTGAATCAAGATCAGCAGAAGAAAAATCATAGGCGGTATTCCGTTTCTTTATCAAAACCGGTCACGTTTGAATGGCCCCTACTCTACATTCCTTAAGCCGGTGCGTAAACCTGAAACAGCACAAGCAATGCAATCACGGCGATGGAGGTCCCGAAGAGCAGCAAAATGACCATCGCCGTAAAGATCTTCGGCGCCGCCGAGGGATTCCTCCCAAGCGCCTGAATGCTGGCATGACCTCCGGCCGCCAGAATGAGCGAAGGGCCTAAAATGGCGATGACGAAAATCAGGACGGTCTCCCAACCCCCGCCATGCCCGACGTTCATGCGGCCGCCTCCACGATTGCCAGCACTTGGTTGAGCGCCGCCTTGACCACCCCCTGCCGGATGGGGATCGCCTTGTTGTCGACGAGAATGTCCCCCGAGCGCAGCCGGCTCAACAGCGGTTTGTGATTGATCAGGATTTCGAAAGTGCCGTTCGTCCCGGGGAAAACCACGCTTTGCGCTTCGCCCTCGTACAGAACCCCGCCCGGATCGACGATGGAGACTTTGAAAATGAGCCTGAGTTCCATGATCAGGAAACGCCGGGTGGGTTGCCGCCGTGTTCATCCGGCGAGGAGGTTGGGTTCCCCTTGGACTCGGGGAACTCCTTCGAAATCCGGACCTGCGCCTGCCAGGTAAAGAAGAAGACCGCTCCGAGCAGACCGATAAAGACCAGGATCGCGAAGATCAGGAACCATGTCGTCGCGCGGGACGGCGTTTTCAAATTAAGCTTCGTCTCCGCCAAAATCTCAGGCGCCGGAGGGGCGCCGACCGACACGAGCAGCTTCTCGAGCTTCGCGATATCCTTTTTGATTTCTTCGATGACCTTCAGGTTCGAACGGTACAGCCCGATATGGAGCTCTTTATTGAGCGACTCGTCCGCTTGGGACACCGCAATCTGAGCGAGCCTTCCGTGAATCGTCGCCGCCACGATCTTCGCCTGGTCGAAATAAGGCGTTTCTTTCAGCCGGTCCAGAATTGCGTCAGTCTGGGTCTTCAAACGATTGAGAATTTCATCCGAAACAAACCAGATGTCCTCGATCTCAACCTGGAAGACCTTGGTCTCTTTCGGCAAGAGAGTGATTTTGTCTTTAAAAACGTAGTAGGTCGCTTTGTCGTAATCATATCCGACCTCGAGGTCTCCCCGGTCGAGGATATTGTCCGGACGGGCCTCCTGGGGCAGATAAATCTTGACGGGCACATCCTGGGTCTTTGAATCGGACGGGTTAACCGCGACCACGCGCAGGACGACGCTGCCGGAAGTGTAGGAAACCATGATGATCGGATCTTCCGTCGTTCCCAGCTTGGCCTCGATGGTCTTTTGGACGACCGCCACGCCGAGATCGATGTCGTCCGACTTTTGCCGGATCTCCTTGATCGTCGGATCCGTGCTGATGGCCCGGCCGACCAGTTCGGACAAATCGTAACCTTCTTTGCCGGCAAGGCTTTCCAGTTTGAGCGCCATTGCTTCGAGGGTCTTATTGACTCCCGAAATGGAATCTTCCGGCTTTTCGCTCTTGAGCGAACTCTTGAGGAGGTTCGGCAGCTGATCGACCGTGCTCTTGATGTCGGCGATCTGAGCCTTCAGGCCCGCAACGTCTCCACCCTTGGTCATCACGGCTTCAAGGCCCTGAATGGCGTCCAAAGCCTCCTTGGCGGCCTGTTCGGCGCCGGGAGCCGAAGCGACAAGACCCATGATCGCGCCGAGCGTCGTACTTTCAATCACGCCGGAACCTGAGGCAAGGCCGCCTGTCGTCTCTTCGCTGACGACAAAAGTGTAAGACTTGCCTGCAGTGAAGCTCCCGGTAGCCACTTGAAAGCTGAAATAATAATTCCCCGGATTCACAGCACTCTCGGCCAACTGCACATTGCTGAAGACCTGCGTGTTTTCGTTGTTATAAATGCTGAGCAAGGGTTTCAATTTTTGGATGCCCTGGGCTTGGATCGTGACAACCTCGCCGATCAGCGCCGGGTTCGGAGAAACGGTCGCCTTCCAGGAAAACTTCATCGACGTATCTTCCAGCCGCTTCACCGCCACCAAGCTTTTCGCGGTGCTGTCTTCGAGAGCCACCAGGGCGGCGTTCATCGAAGCGTTCATTTCGGCCAGGCTGTCCTTGATGATCTGGGTCTGCTCAGTCATCTTTTCATCGATGAACTCGGTCTGCTCCTCCATCGCCGATTGAATCGTAATCGTTTGGGCGAGCAGCTGCGCGTTGAGCTCATTGGAGACTTCGCTAATCGGCTTATCCAGCTTCTCATTGACCGTGTCGACCACCTCTTGCAGTTTACTCGGAGTCGTAATTTCAAAAGCGGTCGGGGTCTGGTACCACACATTGTTCGGCACCTGGCTAGCGATCTGGGTTTTGACCCGCGCCAGATAGGTTTTCCCGGATTTCAGGTTGTAGGGCTCCTCGCCAACGTTTTCCAGTACGGCCCCGAAGATGCCGGTGTCTTCTCCGGTCTCGGCCAGAACGATCGGTGCGCCGGTCAGAAGCGTGGTCCCGTCATAGATTTCGATTTCGGCGTTGAGGACGCCGGTCAGGAGGCTGCCGTCACGCGACAGCCAGGCCACGACATCCATTTTGTCGGTTCCGGGATCATACGTGAACCGGCTGTCGGAAATATAGATGTGCACGGCGGTCGTTTCCATGAGCAGCATATACGTCGGATCGGTCTCGAGCGGCGGATTCAGCGTCGAATTCTTCTTGCTGAGCGTAACCACCTGCGCCATATCTCCATAGCCGGTCTTCGACCAGGTCGCAAGCCACGTCCCTGCAGGGGTCGGCTGAATGCGGGTGTAGCCGCCCGGGTCCGGCTGAGTCGCGCCCATGCCGCCTTCCGCCCAGAACGTGTACTCAAGGTCCTGCGTTTTAACCTCCCGGACTCCCAGTTCCGAAAGGAGATTGTAGGTCGAAAGATCGCGGACGATCCATTTCACATAGTAGTAGTCGACATAGAAAGGATTTTCCGACCCGTCGTACACGTCAGGATCGTTCGCGTCCACCACGCGGATCTTGATCAAATTCGGGCCGACGAACCTTCCCTCGACATCCTTCAGAACGGCATCCGGAATTTCCCAGTAATACGACCCCTTATTGGGAGCGCTCTCGGTGACCGTATGGATATCATCGACGAAGTCGTCATTTGAATATTCCAACTTGACGTTCGGGATCGTTCCGGTCGTGTTCCAAGTAACGACCTGGCCTTCTCCGCTCGTGTAAACGGAGGTCACGTACCGCTCTGTCTTCTCGAGATCCGGATCTCCGTTCGGGGAGGTCAGCAGGAAATCTCCGCGGATCTTGAAGGGCGCGTCCGAAACGTCATAGACCGCAGGGTTCGTCGCATCGGCGACCTTGATCCGCAGGGCCGGCGCGATATCGTCGGGGATGGTCCACGTATACTTGCGCTGAATCGTGTTGTTAGCGCCGTTTTGCTGCTTGCCGTCCCCGCTGAAATTTTTCACGACGAGAGGATCAATCTCGGTCCAGGCGACCGAATCCGGATCGCCGGTCTCCCTCGTGTAGTAAAGCTTCACAACGGGGATGGTGCCGCCCCACGTCCAGACGATGTCGTGGTTTTCGGCGACTCTCAAGACCTGCCCCCCGTTTAAGCTCACGATCGTGAAGTTACCGATGATCTGGAAGGGCTCGGTGACCTGAACCACATCGCTTTCAAGCGGCCGGGTATCCGCGATCCGGACCCTGGCCTGGGCCGCGGCCGTGTCGGGGATGTTCGTCCAAACGTAGGTCCCGTCGCAATAAGTCGCTGGCGCCACGACCGCGCAGCCGGGAGCGCTCGACACGATCTGATACGGGTAGCCCCCGGCGCCGTTCGCAGTATCGTAATGAATTTTCACATTCGGAATCGAGCCGTAGGAACGCCACCGGATCGTGAAATTCTTACCGATCGGAACCCGGTCGGCGGAATCCGGAGAATCCGGGACGATCTTCCCGCGGATCCTGAAATCGGCGTCTGAAATATCCAGGCTCTCATCCGTCAAAGAGCGTACGCGCACCCGCACGTTCCTGCCGATGGCGTCCGGAATCGTCCAGGCATAGGTCGTTCCGATGCCAGCGCCGTTCGGCCATTGGCTATGAATGGTCACGGGCGTTGGCGTCGTAAAATTCGCCCCCGCCGTCGAATAGGTCAGTTCGACGTGGGGAACCGTTCCCTTATTCGTCCATGTGACCGTGAAGGGATCGCCCGAGTCATAGGTTAGGCCTCCGTTGGGCGCGCTCAGTAAAATATCGGAAATGATCCGGAAGTTATAGTTCGATTCATCGAAAGCGATATTGTCGGAGGCATCCCGCACGCCGACCCTCACCTGGGTCGAGATGTCATCCGGGACGCCGCCGTTGGCCGTCACCCAGTTGTAAGTTCCGGTGTTGTCGACGGTGCCGATCGTCTTGTCATAAGGCGCGCCGCCGGTCACGGAATAAAGGAGCGTTACCCGGGGCGTCTTCGCCTGACTCGAGGTGCTTGTCCAGCTAATCGTGTAAGGCGTCCCGACTTTCAATTTTTGCGTCAGGTTAACGTCAGCGTTTCCGTTGGGCGCCACCACCGTAAACCTCGGAATAATCGTGAAGGGATTCGAAATCGTATAGGCATCCAGGTCGTTCGGGTCCGCGAGCTTGAATTTGACGTTCGTATCCTTGGCATCTTCGATATCCGGCACGGTCCAAACATAGCAGCCCTTGGTCGGGTCATTCGTGCAGCTGTCGGTGTTCGCCACGATGCCGGCAGCCGTCGGCTCGATCGGCCGGAAATCCGAGAAAAAGTTATCCGGTGAATACATTAACTTCACGTTCGGGATGTTTCCTTGCTTCACCCAATAAACGGTAAAGGGCACGCCCACTTCAAGCGGCACCGAACCGATGTTGGGGTCCAGGGTAAACGTCGCGCGGATGATGAAGGAGCTCGCGGAAGTATTCACCGTATCTGCGTCGCCGACGTCCGAGATGCGGATCTTGGCGGTCGGGCTCACATGATCCACGCTGACCGGCCAGACTTGGCTTCCGTCGTTGGGAGTGTTCAGGGCGATCACCTTGTCATAGGTCGGGTTCGCAGCTTCCCCGTTCAAGGCAAGCTCGATCTTCACGTTCGTCGCAAGAGAACCCCACTTGCTCCAAGTAATCGTGTAATTCGGACCGGCCATGACCGTTTCTCCGCCGTCAGGAGCCGTCACGTCGAAGCGCGCCATAATCTTGAAATTATCCGCCGAGAACTTGCTGACAGAGGGCCCGTCGACGTTCTGAATCTGGAGCCGGACGGTTTTGCTCATATCGTCAGGAATTGCCCAAGTAAAGCTTCCGGCGTTCGGGATGTAATAGTCGCCGCGGACCGGATTCAGAATCGGGACCCACGGCCCCGTCAACCCGTTCGTGGAGTAGGACAAATAGACCATGTTCTTTTTGATCGGATCGCTCGACCAGTCGGTGCCGTTTTTGAGCCAAGTGACGGTCTTGTTCGCGGCAACGCCCCATTTGTCCGAGGCACCCGCCGGAGAAGTGATCTGATAATCCCCGACGATCGAAAAGGCCGGCGAGGCCTGGTTGGTTTCACTGTCCGAGGCGTCCTCGACCCGGACCTTCACCGTGGAGGAGATCGCATCGGGAACCGTCCAGGTATAGGTCCCGCCGTTGCCGTTGTCGGTAATCGGAGTCCCGTTGATCAGGGTCCACGGAGCGACCCCGGTCTTGGAATAGCGCAGGTTCACCGCCGGCACCACGCCCTGGGTGGTCCAGACGATATTTTTGACCGGGTTCACAATCTCGCCGGAAGTCACCGCCCACACATCGCCGTTGGCCGGCGAGGTGAACGAGAAACTGCCGACGATTTTGAACGCGGACGAAACCGCCGCCGTCGTACCGCTGTCGGTGATCACGTCGCTGATCCGGACCTTCGCCGTCGGGCTGACAGTCGAGGGGATGAGCCAGCTCTTCGTGCCGGCAGAGCCCACCACCGAGGAAGTGATCGGCGTCGCGACCCAGCTCGTGCCGTTCGTAAGGGAATACTCGATCTTCAGGTTCTGAATCGAGCCGTCCATGTGCCAGGTCACGTTTTGAGTCGACCCGGCGCTCCAGCGCTGGGTGCTGTCCGGCTGCTCGAGATGGATCACGCCGGCGATTTTGACTTTCACGGAGGCCATCACGGCATCAGGATCGGTCGAATCCTTGACCTTGATATAGACGTTTTTGGAAATCGAATCCGGAATGACCCAGTTGAATGTTCCTTCGTTCAAAATTCCGTTCGCGGGCTTGGTGGGATCATTGTTGAGCAGCATCGGAACATAAGAGAATCCGTCGTTGGAGGAATACTGCAAATCGACGTTCGGAATTGTTCCGAACGTCGTCCAAGTAATCACGCCCGTTTTCGCCACTTCGAAAACCTGTCCCGGAGTCACCGGATTTGTCCATGCAAAACCGCCTCGGATCGTAAAGAACGGACTGATCGTATAGACATGGGTCGGGTCACTCAAATTCGTGACCTTGATGCGCGCTTTCCCGATGGATTTGCGGTCCGGAATGCGCCAGGCAAACGACGTTCCGGCGATGCTCGAAGCCGGACTCCCGGCCGCGTTCTTGACGTAATTGGGCTGACCGGTAAACGGGTCGATGAAGTCAAAAGCGTCCGCCGGGTCCGTATCATACTCGACTTTCACGCTCGGAATCGTGCCGTGCTTGGTCCACTGGAGCGTATGATCGGTGGTGATCAGCCAGACTTCGTTGCCCGCAGGCGCATTGACGTCTATCTTCCCCCGAATCTCAAACGCTTGGTCGGAAGCATCGGGATTCGTATGGACCGTCGTACCGTTATAGAGCGGGTCCACGATGCGAATCTTGACGTTCGTGCCGATCTTGTCGGGAATCGGCGTCCAGGTGTAACTGAGGTCCGTCGCTGGAACCGTAATGATATCAAAGACTTCTGACTCGTTATTAAAACCGTTGGTCGAGTACTGGATCTTGGCATTCGCGATCGACCCGTGTTTTTCCCAAGTGATTGGAGTTGAGCCGTCGACTTCGAAATACTGGTCGGGCCCTCCGTTCGGGGTCAGAACCTTGAATCCGCCTGAAATCTTGAACGCGGGCGAAAAGGTGTCGTCGGCTTGTCCGGCCGTATTGGTATGAATCCGCAGCTTGACATTATTGCTGATATTGTTGGGAACCTTCCAGGTAAAGGACTGCTGAACGCCGTGATTCCCGGCCGGAAGGTTGGCGGCCGATTCGCCGGCGGGCCCCGTCACGGGCAGCGGCGTGATGAAATTATTGACCGAATATTCGAGTTTGATATTGCCCATCGTCCCCGAGGGGGTCCACTTGAGGACCTGATTTGAATCGACCTCCCATTGATCTGTCACGATCGGCGATGCGATGGTAAATTTCCCGCGCAAATCGATCTGATTGGAAACGGCCGTGAGGGTGGGCTTGTCTGCGTTTGCGTTGATGGCGCGGATCCAGACGCTCGAATCGATCGGGTTCGTGCCGGCCATACTGTTGGGGATTTCCCAGGAAGTCGTCAACCCTCCAACGGCCTCGAGCCCGGGGATGTCCATAAATCCGCTGTTGTTCGCGACTTTGGAATACTGGAGTTTAATCGTGGGAACCGTCCCGGCCTTCGTCCAGGTAATCACTTTGATATCCCCGACATACCATGTCTCCCCCCCAATCGGAAGGGCCGGATTGAAACCCAATTGCCCCTGGATCGTGAAGTTATAGTCGGAATCGTCGTAGGTGGTCGGATCCGGCTCATAAACCACCCGGACACGGACCGCGGGAGAAATGCTGTCGGGAACTTGCCAATTCCAGCAGGGGGCTGGCGTACAACCGGCCTGGCCCGCCGTCGCGCTGATCCCGATCGCTGTCGTCGGGGTCGTAATCTGGGCAAAGGCCCCGCCGTCAAAGGCATACTGCAATTTCACCGTCGTCACGGTCCCGACCGCGAACCACTGGATCGGAACGGTGGCCCCCACGGTGAGTTTGTTGGTCAAAGCGGGGTCGGCGGTTCCGTTCGGAGACAGGAGTGTGAAATTCGCCCGGACCTTGAAAGTCTGGCTTGATTCGTTCCAGTTGTCGGGATCCGCAGCGTCATAGATGCGAACCCTGACCGTATTGGAAATGGCGTTCGGAATTTCCCACGAAAAATTGTTCACGTTCGCGATGCCCTGGGCGTTGGGAATCGTCACCCAGTTGCCGGCCGGCCCGCCGCCGTTGGTGGCATACTGCAGCGTGATGTAGGGTGAGCTGCCGTCGGTGGTCCAGACGATGTCCTGCGAGTCCCCGACCGCCCACACCTCTCCGCCGTCCGGCTGAGTGATATTCAGATTGGTCTGGATGGCCAGAGGCGCCGACAGGCTCAAGGTCTCCGGATCGTTGTAATCTGAAAGCCGTATGACCACGTTCGGCGAAGGGGTATCCGGAATGTTGTTCCACTGATACTGCAGGTTCGAAGACGGCGTTTGGTCCTTGATCTGGTGCGGGAAGCTGGTGCCTCCGTCGGTCGAATACCAGATCGTCACATCCGGGAAGGAACCGGTCTTGGTCCATTGAAGGAGGTAATTGGAACCCTTTTTCAGCATGACCTTGGGCGTCGGGGGCGTCATGGGCGGATTGACCAGCACGACCGAACCGACGATCTTGAACGCATCGGAAAGCCCGAAGACCACTTCGTTCGCGCTTGAGCGGTCGACGACCTTGATCTTGGCATTGGCCGAAATCGTATCGGGAACGTTATTCCAGGCAATCCCCGCCGGCCCGAGGGTCGGGTCGACGTTTTGCGCGATCGTGTAAGGATAATTGTCAGCGCCGCCGCTCGTGGAATAAAGAATGTCGACCAGAGTCGTCTTCGTTCCCACGACGCTGAATTTGATCAGGTTCGCATTATTGCTCGCAACCTTGAGGCGGGTTCCGGTCACCGGCGCGGTCACCGTCACCTTGGGCCGGATCGAGAAAGGCGTCGCCGAAACGGTTACGATTTCTGGGAAATTCTTGTCCTGGATGCAAACGTAAGCCGTTTCGGTCCTCTCGTCGGCGATCGAAGGCCAGGTATAAGTGTTGGAGCCGGAAGTATGTCCGCCCAAATTGGCAATGATGTTTGTATAGTTGCAGGCCGCACCCGAAGAGGTCTTGTAGCCGATATTGACGTGGGTGATCGTCCCAACCGAGTCCCAGGTGATGTCATGGCTGTTTTCGCTCACATACCAAACCTGCCCGGATTCTGGCGCCGTCAGATCGAGCGAGCCGACGATCTTGAAGGTGTTGGCGGAAATGGCCTGGACATCCTGTTCGGTCCCCGTCCCGCGGATCCGGACCTTCCCTCCCGACGTGATCTTGTCTTCGATTTCGAAACTGGCCGTCCCGTTGCAAGTAATCGCCGGCGGATTCGGGGTGCAATTCACGACCGTCGCCGTGGGTTTGACGTCAAACACGTTCGATCCGCCAAAATTGTTGTCTGTCGTAAACTGAATATTGAGCGGCGTAAAGGTCCCGGTCGACGTCCACTGGATCTGCTGGGTCGAACCGACCGTATAGCTGATGCCGGCATTGTTGGGCTGGCTAAGGACCAATTTTCCTTTGATCCGGAAGGCCGCGCTGGATTCGTCTTTGACGTTCCAGTTTTCTTTGTGCCGGACGCGAATCTTAACGTTCGTGCCGATCCGGTCCGGGACATCCCAGGCGAAGGTGGACCCATCCTGGGTCGAAGACCCGTCAAAAATGAGATTACCGTCCGGATACGTCAGGCCGCCGTTTACGGAGTAATGGATCTGGACGTTGTTGATCGTACCGAATTTCTGCCACCGGATCGTGTAGATGCTGCCGACATCCATGGGGCTGATCGCGCCGTCGGGAGCAAGCAAGGTCACGGAACCTTTGACTTCGAGCGTCGAGCTGGTGCTCATCACGGCACTTTGCGTGGTAGGATCCACTGCCTTCACGCGAATACGGGCTTGAAAGCCCGGCGACAGAGCCGTAATCGTAGGATCGAGGAACCAGGCGAAGGAATAATTCCCTTGGGCGTCTTTCTGCCCGGTCGCGTCCGAGATATCGACGACCGTGCTGTTGTCAGCGCGCTGAACCTTCACATAATTGGCTTCCTGGCCGTCATAGGAATAATAGAGCTCGGCCTGTTTGAGATTGCCTTGCTTGCGGAATTTCAGGGTCTGAGTCGTATTGACTTCCCAGGATTCGGTCCCCGCGCTGGGGTTGGTCATGGTCAGGGTCCCCATGATCGGAAACGTTGTTCCGCCGCCGATATCAAAAACAGAGGCCTCGTTCTCAGGATCATACTGGGTAATTTTGACCAAGTGGTTCAGAACTTCGAGGTCCGTATACGCGCGCGGAATCGGGTTCCAGTCGAAGCTTCCCGTGTTGGCGACACCGGCCGACGGCGTGATCATGATGTATTTGAGCTGGGAATCGGCAGGGTCTTTGGTGTAATAATAAATCCGGACCTTGTTGACGCCGGTCCCCTTGGTCGTATTCCAAGTCACTTTGGTTTCTGTATTTTCGGCATAAACTACCGTGCCGTTTTCGGGACTCGTGATGTCGAACTGGGCGCCGATCCTGAACATCTGATTGTCGGCGGGGTTCGAAGAAGCCTCCCAAACCGCGACCAGGTCGGGGTCGGGGTTGGGGGCGACGAGGCGAATCCTGGCTTTGTTGGTCACGCTGGGCGGAAGGGTCCAATCGATACTCGAAGTCCCGCTGGATCCGCTTTGGGCCTTGGTTCCGACGGGCAGGATTGCCGTCCACTGATCCCCATCGGCGGGGTCCAGATCATAGTAAATATTGACTGTCGGAATGGCCCCTGAAAAATTCCAGGAGATGGTATTCGACGTTTGGGCCGTCCAGGTCGTCGCCGACCCGATCGGCTGGGTTAGGGCGAGACCCCCCTTGAAATTAAACACCGGCGATTCTCCGTAGACGTTTGTAAATCCAGTGGCGGCATCCATCACTTTGATGCGCGCAGCGTTTGTGAGCAGAACGGAAACGGGGATGTTCCAGCTCACGCCTGTCCCTCCAGCGGTAATGGCAACGGTCCCGCTATCATCAATAACACCCGCATAACCGCCCAACCCGCCGGTTGTATCGTAATAAATCTTAACGTAGGAGAGGGTCGAGCCCGTATACGTCCACTTGATCAGGTTTGGCTGGTTTATGCCAACGAGAACGATCTGATCGGCCGTCGGAGAACTGCCGGCGCCTCCGACCGTGATGGCCGGAATTATTTTGAATGCCGACGAAACGAGAAAAACTTCCGGATAATTGACGTCGGAGATCCGAATGTAAGCGTCATTGGTTTTTTCATCGGGGATGCCCGCGGTCCAAGCATAGGTATTATTACCCGCCGTGTGCCCGCTGTGATTGGCCACGATGGGCGGAGCCACCCAGGTCCCGCCGGCGGAGGTCTTGTACTCAATCTTGACGTTCGTGATCGTACCGACGGAAACCCACTTGATCTGCTTCGTCGTATCTCCGGCGTTCCAAACCGTCCCCGCTGCGGGCTCCGAGATGGCATCGATTTGACCGATGATCTTGAAGGGATTGGTAGAAATCCACTGCACATCGGAGTCGATGCCGGTCCCTCGGATCCGGACCTTCGCAGCTGAAGTAATTTTGTCTTCAATCGTGAAAGTCGCCGTCCCGGCGCACTGGTAAGGGAAGGTTCCCGCAGGCGTGCAGTTATTCACCTGATAGAGAGGCGTCACGGAATAGGTGTCGCCCGTGGTTGCAAAATTTCCATCACGGTCATAATGGAGCTCGAGGCCTCCAGAGGTCCCGAAAGTCCCCGTCGCGGTCCAGCGGATCGTCTCATCGGTATTGACTTTGTAACTCAAACCCGTCCCCTCCGGTTCGGTCAGTTGGAGCCTTCCCTTGATGCGGAAGGGCACCGCCGATTCGTCCCAAACGTTCGTGTTCTCTTTATGGCGAACACGGATTCTCAGGTTCGTTCCGACGCGGTCCGGAACGCTCCAGACGACGGTCGAACCGTTCGCCGTGGCAGGACCGTCGTAAATCAGGTTATCGGCAGGATAACTCCCTCCGCCCGCGATGCCGCCATCCGTTGAGTAATGAATCTGCACATTGCTAACCGCGCCGAATTTTTGCCAACGGACCGTATAGTTGCTGGTGACGTCGATCGGATCGATCGCGGTGTCAGGAGCAAGCAGGGTCACGGTTCCTTTGACCTCAATCGCGTTCTGCTGGTTGCCAATCACGGCCGTCTGCGTTGCCGGCGTCACGGTCTTCGTGCGGATCTTTCCTGAAAATCCACTGGTCAAGTTCGTCGTATCGGGATCGATCGTCCAGTCATACCAGTATTCCCCCGTTCCCGCGTCATTGGGGGCCCCGGAAATATTGATTTCCGACGCGTTAATCTTTGCGTAATTCGCCTCTTGCCCATCATAGGAGTAATAGAGGTCCACCGTCTGCAAAGCGCCTTTTTTCTTCAGCTTGATCCTCTGGGTCGTGTTGACGCCCCAGGATTCGCTCCCCGTGCCGGGGACGGTCACAATCAATTTTCCAAGAATGGAGAAATTCCCTTCAGATTCGATTTGGGTATTCGCCTCGTTCGCCGGATCAAACTGTGCGATCCGGATTTTGTTCGTGTTGTTCAGGTCCGCAAGGGTCCCCGGAACGGGGTTCCAGTTAAAACTCCCCGTATTCTGCGCCGTGTTCGAGATCAGGTTCCACGTCGGGCTCGGGGCCCCCGAATTGTTCGTGTAGTACAACGCAACCTTCGTCACACCGCTGACCAAATAGTTATTCCACGTGATCGTATACGACTCCTCCGAGTACGCCGTGTGCCCAAGCTCGGGGTCCGTCACGTCAAACGGAGCACCCACCTTGAACAATTGCCCCGCCGCCAAGGGCAGCGTCTTCTGCTGCGTCCCGCCCACCGAGTACACGTCCGTCTCGTTCGAAGCGTCCGTGATCTTGATCACGCCTTTATTGGTCACCGTCCCGGGCATCGGGTTCCAGCGGTACGTCTTTGTCCCGCTCGAGCCCGTCTGTGCCACCGTCGTAATCGCCGTGTTGTTCCCCCATTCATCCCCCGTGGTTGGCAGACCG